>CEOP01011462.1_pt1 | contig 27898 bp, 27 predicted proteins | sample 361301 | NCBI WGS metagenome assembly CEOP01 (sample SAMEA2619548, study PRJEB7988) | marine metagenome | biome: marine biome (ENVO:00000447); feature: deep chlorophyll maximum layer (ENVO:xxxxxxxx); material: "saline water (ENVO:00002010), including plankton (ENVO:xxxxxxxx)" | depth 55 m
AGTAGTCGATCCTTTGGAATCTTGCAATCTTGGAATACGAGCTCGCTCGTCACACTCGCCTTCAACGAGTGCTTTCCCTTCATCTCAGGTGCGCTGAATCCCTCGTCGTCCTTCTCGACGATGAATCCACGAATCACGCCGTCGAGTTTTGCCCAGACGACCGCAATTTGTGCAATTGTCCCGTTGGTAATCCACATTTTTGCGCCGTTCAAGAGGTAGTGATCTCCCATGTCCTCGGCCTTGGTGATCATATCGCCGGGGTTTGAGCCGTAATCAGGTTCGGTTAGTCCGAAGCAACCGATCCACTCGCCACTGGCCATTTTCGGAAGGTAGTGCTGCTTCTGCTCCTCGCTTCCGAAGTCCCAAATTGGATACATTGCCAAACTCCCCTGCACACTTGCAAAGGACCTCAGACCACTGTCGCCACGTTCCAACTCACGGCAGATTACTCCGTAGGCTGTGTACGATAGTCCAGGACAGCCATAGCCTTCGAGTGGCGCTCCGAGAACTCCCATCTCGCCCAGCGTAACTCGCCATTCATCAGGGAATACACCGTCGCGGCAGGCTTCCTCGATCTTTGGAAGAACTTCCTCGTCGACAAAGTCGCGAACCATGTCGCGAACCATGCGCTCTTCTTCGGTCAGTAGCGAATCCACATCGTAGAAGTCAAGGGCTTCGTATGGCATGGTTTTCAGGCTCGTCGCGCAGCCAATCCCACATGAGGTTGCCGATATCTCGGTATCTGGTGGTTAGAGACTCTTAGCGCGCCGTAGGCGCGGTTTAACATCGCGATTACGATGAAACACCTTGTTGAATGGATTATTTCCGCTTGCGGCGTTGCCTAGCTTTACGCTTGGCGAGGTGATGTTTCTCATCTTCACTACCAATCTTCTCAATGGTCCAATCTTGCATTTTCTTTGAAGACGAGAACACCAGACTCAGAACCACCAAGCCGGTCGCCAGAGGGATTGCTATCGCGATCCAAATGTGTAGCAATCCTGCCGAGTCAGTATTGGGAGCTGAAAATGGTGTTAGATATCCGCGTCGACTGACGATCCAGCCAGAATCTTCGCCCGTTGACCAAGTCCCAACGATTCGGTCGCTGGATAGGTTCAGATCGTTGATGTCATCATACTCGAGCCAAGGATATGATGAGTTCAGACTGATGTCGTGTTCGATTAGGCCCGCCGGCGTAGTTGCGATGAGAGTCCGGTCCCCATGCTGGGCTTCGATTCCGACAAAGTAAGAATCAATGTCGGGCAGCCGGCTGACGCTTGGAATAGATCGGCTGAGGTCCGAAGGATTCAGTTCGATGAGTGCTATTACTTGATTGTCAGCGATTGCGACACAGTATGCAGAGTCGCCGGTCGGGCAATCGATTCCAGTCCAAGGATAGCCCGTACCTCCAACCCAAGTGAAAGTATGGTCTCGCTCGATGACTCCGATTCCTTCCATGGCTGCCGCAACCACGCACATCATGATGGTTTCATGGCAATCCATTGCCATAATTGGGCTCGAACCTCCACCTGCTATGGAGTGGATTTCCGCACCTCCGTCAGCGTCGGCTCTAAGCCTCAAGAGTTGCCCCTCAGCAGTACCAACATAGGCCCATGAACCTCCGGTATTCCACGCTACTGTGGTCATGTCTGCATACTCTAAGTTCACCGCCGCTGCTGCGCGTTCAAGCGATTGATCCTGCTTAGCATAGCGAAGCACCAGACCGTCTGTACCGACGATGAGGGCGGTCTGATCTCCAGGATGGAAATCAGCATAGAGGAGTTCCTCGTTGCCCGGCCAGACCAGATCTATCTGTTGTGTCGGGTCTTGCGCATCGAGGGCTCGAACATATCCATCCGCTCCGAAAACTAGAGCGGTCTCACCATCTCCGTCGATTACAACTCCGTTGAGACCGAGGTCCTCGTCTGACAGAGAGATGCCCGCACCCAGTTCTACAGCCGATGCTGCGAATATGCTGGGTGCAGCCAGCAAGACGACGAGGAGCACAGCGACGAGACTCCTCGAACTTGCGCGCATGAGGGGCGCACTGTGGGACTCGGTTTAGGCGTGTGGGATAGGGAACGACCCAGTAGTCTCCTGCGGCAGGATTCAAGACGGGTTCCACCTCGCGATGCCTTATGGAGAGATTCGAGGTCAAGCGCGGACTTGTCAAGCAGATAACGGCAGATGGAGGGCTATCCGCACTAGCGGGGAGACATTTTGAGAATGTTGAAGCCGATGGAGACAACGCGTTCAATGCCTCTCACGACATCATGACTTCGATAAAGGGTCATTTTTCTGAGAAGGGAGCTCTCATCGTCGATGTGACGAATGTTCCACCTAATTTCGATGACCCTGACGCAATGGTTCGAGCGCGCGACACACGTAAGCGTTGGACCACTTTCCTCGACGAAGCAACTGGATACAATTCCAAGAAGCGAGGGGATAAGGCGAAGGAATGGGCAAAAAAGGCCTCTAAGGCTAAGTCTGCGATTTCTGCCGCGCGTCATTTCATGAATATGACAGATAATCTGAGCGATGATGTCATCGCTCAGGCTGAGTCTCTAATCGCTGAGATCGAGGCTGCGCTGGCAGACGAAGACAATACTCGCGCTGCTGGTCGCGGAGAGAAACTCAACAAACTGCTGAACGCCTGAGTGGTCTGAATGAGTCCCGCCGACGTGCTCGATGGCCTCGATGCAGAGGCCCGCACGACCGTGGAGAGAATGTTCGCAAATGTCGAGGAAATCGTCGGCGTCGAGCATGTGGCAGGAATCCTCGCGGGAGGAGAAAGCCACGGCGGCGACGATGTCATTCGAGCTTACATCGGCCTTGAGCCAAGCGGCAAGGCACATCTTGGATGGGTTATTCTTGCCGAGACAATCCGCAATATGCTCGCGGAGGGAGTAAATGTCCTCATTTTACTGGCAGATTGGCACGCCTGGGTCAATGACAAGTTCGACCGAGATATGGAAAAAATCGGTATCGCGGGTGAATATATGTCCGAAGTCTTCCGAGTTCTCCTCGATTTCCCTGAAGAGGGCGATGGGCGCGGACAACTCCGATTCATCAGCGCTAGCGAAGTGATGGATTCAGGCGTTTACTGGGAACGAGTATTGCGTTGTTCGAAGGGAATGAGCCTGAATCGCGCACGTCGTACATTCAGCATCATGGGGCGTAGTGAGGATTCCTCAGACGACGATCTTGCCGCCTTCTTCTATCCGCCAATGCAGGCGGCGGACATATTCGAATTGGATATTGACATCGCCTTTGGCGGCATGGATCAACGAAAGGCGCACATGTACATGCGAGAGGTCGCCGACCGCAATGGTTGGACCAAGGCGACCTGTATTCACACACCGATGCTTTCGGGGCTGAAAGGAAAGGGCGGAGGTAGGATGGATTCTTTCGATCACAAGATGTCGAAGTCCGATCCAAACAATGCGATTTTCGTCCACGACACTCCTAAGAAAATCGAGAAAAAGTTCCGTAAGGCATTCCTTGAGGTTGGAAATTCTGATTCTCCCGTCTACGAAATAGCCGAACACATTGTTCTGCCTTACAAGGGAGAGTTGAGAGTCGAGCCGAAGCCGGAGTTCGGAGAACCGAGTACCTGGACGGACCTTGGCTCGTTCATTGCCGCTGTTGGCAGCGGAGATATCCACCCATTCGATGCAAAGATGGCTGTCGCGAGAGGTCTCGCAGAGATCCTTTCTCCCGTTGTTGAGCATTTTGAGCAGAACAGCGCACTTCTTGATGAAGTAAATCGATTGACCGGCTCGCAGTAATGCGATTACAGTTCGGTATCTAGTGCTGAAAAGCAGCCACAGGTATCATAACCCTCCCCTCACGGCGGCGGAACACAGGAGATTGTACCATGGCAGGCGTCGGAATCGATGATATCGCTATTCACTTTCCGAAGCTTTACTTCGACATGAAGGATTTTGCAGAATTCCGTGGAGCGGATTTCGGCAAACTGAACAAGGGACTCGGGCTAACTGCAATGGCAATCCCTGATGCTCACGAGGATACAGCCACAATGGGCGCTAACGCATGCGCGCGCCTCATCAACCGTAACAATCTCGACCCAAACAAGATTGGTCGCATCTACTTGGGCACTGAATCTGCTCTCGATGGTGCAAAGCCAACAGCTACCTACATCATGGATATGCTCGAGCAGCGCTACGACGATACTTACGGCAAAGATTGCTTCCGCAATTGCGACGTCGTCGATCTGACCTTCGCCTGTATCGGCGCCGTCGATGCGATGCACAACACCCTCGATTGGGTCGCTCGCGGGGGCGAGGAACAGGATCGAATTGGAATCGTCGTCTTCGCTGACAATGCGAAGTACGATCTTGGTTCATCTGGTGAATACACCCAGGGAGCGGGCGGCGGCGCGGTACTAATCCGTCACAACCCGCGCCTCCTTGAGATCCCAGACAATTGGGGAGTCTCGACAATGCCAGTTCACGACTTCTTCAAGCCTCGTCGCGAGGTTGAGTTGAAGACTGTCGTCGAGAATGTCCTCGAGCTTGCCGAAGAAGCCGGTGAGCCGAAGAAGGAAGGACTTGTCGAGCGAATTCTTGCTATTCTCCCCAAGTCGTCAAAGAAGGACAACATCATGTTCGAATCTCATACATTGAAGATTCACAAGGATACGCCGATCTTCGATGGACAGTTCTCTAATCGTTGCTACTCGGAATCGGTGAAGACCGCCTTCATCAATTTCCGTCAGACAGCAATCAACTCTGGTCGCTATGATCCCGAAAATGATGAGATTCTCACCGAACAGTGGAACCGCATCATCGTCCACTTGCCATATGCCTTCCAAGGCAAGCGCATGTTCCCTGACGTTTTCCGCCACGATAGGCGCCATCTACCAATGTGGGATGAGATTGTCACCGAGATTGGCACTGAACCCTTCCCGGAGGACTACGAAGACACGCCTGAGGGTATTGAGGAATTCGAGAGGGCTAACGACAAGTATCGTCGGCTAATCTCGAAGACGGAGGCTTTCCGCGAGTTTTCCGAGCGCAGAATCGAGAAAACTCAGCGCGCTTCGAGCCTAATTGGAAACCAGTACACAGGCTCGATATTCCTCGCTTTGATGTCTACAATGGAGAGTGACTATCTCGACGGGGTCGATATGGAAGGCAAGCGCGTCGGACTTTGTGGATATGGCTCGGGTGCTAAGGCCAAGGTGTTCGAAGGCATCGTTCAGCCAGGCTGGAAGGAAATCTCGAGCCGCTTCTCACTCTTTGAGCGTCTATCCACTCGCACGCCGCTGGACAAGGATATCTACGAACGACTTCACCGTGGCTCGCAGAAGGAATCTGTTGTTGAGCCGGCTGACGAGTTCGCACTGGTCGCTGTTGGCGGCGAAGGTGTCCTTGAAGGACAGCGAAAGTACGCATATTTCGCGCCTTAGACCTGAGAGATTGTCTTCACAGTGCCGTAAGCACAGTAGAAGTTCAGGGTGATATGGCTCTATTGATGACGATTCTCTGAACTTCTTGAGTTCCTTCGTAGATTTGAGTAATCTTAGCATCGCGGAAGAAGCGCTCGACTGGGAAATCTGTCGTGTAACCGTAACCGCCGAGAATCTGCACCGCGCGCTCGGAAACCCACATTGCCGTATCTCCAGCGAATAACTTGGCCATACTGGCCTCCTTCGTGTGCCGTGCAGCGCCCTCTTCGTAGTGTCGCTGCTTGGCCCAGGCGGCCTTGTACACCAAGAGTCTAGCCGCCTCAGTCTGCGTTGCCATATCTGCTAGATAATTCCCAATACTTTGGTGATGAGCTATTGGCTTACCAAATGCTTGACGCTCATGCGCGTAATTCAGCGCTGATTCGAAAGCGCCCTGTGCGATGCCAAGTGCCTGAGCTGCAATCCCGATTCGAGAGTTGTCCAGCGCGTTCATCGCGATAGGGAATCCTTTCCCGGACTCCTTCAACACATTCTCAGCCGGCACTTTGCAATCATCAAGAAGCAGCACACAGGTATCTGACGAACGAATTCCAAGCTTGTCTTCCTTCTTTCCAACACTGAATCCTTCCATGCTCGAATCAACGATGAAAGCAGTCGTTCCGCCATGCTTCTTGACGCCATAATCAGGGTGATCAACATCCTTCGCAAATAGCACATAGATATCCGCACTCTCACCGTTGGTCACCCACATCTTTTCTCCGTTGAGAATCCAGTGCGAGCCATCCTCGCTCAACTTAGCGCGGCAGCCAAGAGCTGCGGCGTCGGTTCCGGCGCCAGCCTCAGACAATGAGTAGGCGCCGATCTCGCCCGCTGCCAAGCGGGTCAAGTAGCGCTGCTTCTGGTCATCATTGCCGTGCAGTGCGATAGTTTTGGAGCAGAGTCCGACGTGTACGCAGAACATGACGGAGAACGAGGGGTCAACGCGTGCCAATTCTTCGACGATTATCGCTTCAGAGATGTCATCAACCGGATTTCCGCCGAATTCTTCGGGAATAGCAATGCCTTGCAGTCCATACTCACAAAAGGTCGCCCACTCTTCTATTGGGGGCTTCTGAGCACGGTCGCGTTCGAGGCACGTCGGAGCCAAAACTTCCTCGGCGAAGTCCCTCACCATCTCACGGATCATCCCTTGTTCCTCGGTTTCCTCGAAGTCCATCTCAATTCCTCGTTCCACCGAGTGCGCCTCCGTTGTTAATACATCGCAGCCAGACCCTAATTCCTCAACTAATGAACGAATAATTCAAATCTGAGTCCAAAAGCGGGGCCATCGGAGATAACGATGTCAGAGTCAGATTATTTCGAGTTCGGAGTCGCTCACGACCGCCGCTACACGCTGGAACACCTTTGGCTTCAGCTTCTGGATGAGAAGGAAGGAACGGTGAAAATAGGTATGTCTGAATTCATCCGTGCCGACTCAGGTGACGTTGTTCGTGTCATTTTGCCCCATCCACAGGATGCTAGTGAATTCATTCTTGACGACGAGGGCGTAGTCAGTGACGGAGACGACGGCGAGACTCCCCCTCCGCCCCCTTCCGGCGGCGACGAAATCGGATCCGGCGAGCTACTAGTCACCATCCGTACCGTCTCTGATAGAATTCTAATCAATACACCATTCCCTTGCAAGGTGCTGGAACTCAATGGTGAGGTCGAAGATAATGCCGACCTCGCTAATGATGACGCATACGCTGATGGATGGTTCCTCATCGTCAAGCCTCACGAATTCGATGAGGACCAATTCCTCGATGCCGGCGAGTACATCGAGTACCTGAACGAGTTATGATGTCGAATCAGGGCCAGGCAAGAGCCTGCCATGATTCAGGCTCACCGTCCTGCCATTCAATCGATTCAAGCAGGGATAAAACATCCTCGGTAGTCGCCAAGTCATCCTCAATTTGACGACGGTGAAGCCAACCCTTGAGGCGACCGAGTCTGGGTCCCGCTTCTAGTCCGGTTGCCTGCATCAAGGCCTCCCCGCCGACGATTGGGCGATTCCCCGCACGCGGTGGTGGAACAGAAGCAGCAGCCTCGGCATAAGCCACCCCTGCGGATCCGAAATAGGCTACAGCCTCGTCCTTCATCTGATCTGAGAGCGCCGCATTGTAGCGGCGCAGCACGGTGTTTTCAGCGACGAGGTCGTCGTTCTTCAGGTCATGTAAGAATGAGATTGTCCGCGTCTCGTCATTCGAAAGACGCAAGAGGCTCTTCAAGTGAGCAGAGAGATCTGCGCCCGAGCGTGTATCCTCTCTGCATAGAATTGCCAAGTCGACGCCTGGAACTCCCGAGAAGGGCCCATCTAGCTGAAGCGAAGTCTCGCCCAAAACAGCCGAGAGCAACTCGGCATCGGCCATACGAGCCAGAACCTCGGCACGCATCCGCCCTTGCATGACGCGCGCCAATTCAGCCCACTTTCGCTCGGATGAGATCTTCTCAAGCATCGAGAGCCTCTCACGAATCGCAGACTCAAGGTCGCTATCCAGTCTCCTTTCTCCAGCTTCACCTGCATCGAGGAAGCGGAAGGCTCGCATAATCCGCAAGCCATCCTCTCCAATCCGCGCATTAGCATCGCCAACCGCTCTGACGATCGAAGCATCGAGATCATCACGTCCGCCGAACGGGTCGATTACCTCGCCAGTCCTCGGATCCATCGCCATCGCATTGATTGTGAAATCTCGGCGCGACAGATCTTCGACAATATCGTCACCGAACTCGACTTCGTCGGGCCGGCGACCATCTCCATAGGTGCCATCGCTGCGCAGGGTCGTCACCTCCCATGAAGGCTCAACCTGCGCAGCAGAATCAGCCTGCCAAACCCCATCGTCAGGAAGTACTAGGACGGTGCCGAAAGCAGCACCAACAGGCACCGTCCGAGCAAATAACTCAGCAATTTGTGCCGGCCGAAGCGTAGTAGCAATATCCATCTCGCCCGGATTGAGGCCGGATAGAGAATCTCGAACCCAGCCGCCGACCACCCATGCATCCCCCTCTGAACACAAGCGATCGAGCACCCACCGGTCGGCGGCACTCAGTCGGCTCAGCAGGTCGGCCATGGGCCGTCTTCACGCCGTCTGTCCATCAATCCGTCGGGACGCAATTCAGGTTTGACGCCCAACCTAGATGCTTTCGGCAAGCATCAGACATATTCGTGAAGTCCTTTTGCGATGGGCATGGAGGTAGAGTTGGTGCCGTTGGAGGTGCTTCGCCCACACGAGCAAATCATCGAACGCAAGGTCGACCAATTAGAGCGAATGACACATCGCTGGAATGCTTACACTAAACCCCTCCTTCTCGACAGGACAACCGGAACTATCCTCGACGGACACCACCGCTATCATGTCGCGCAGCGTATCGATTTGCAATGCGTTCCGTGTGTTTTGATCAACTATCTTGAGGATGACTCAATCGATCTTGATCTTTGGCCGAATTCGGGGCGCGACTCTATCTCTAAGCAGGATGTCGTCGATGCCGCTTTGTCAGGGGAATTGATGCCCCCTAAGACGAGTCGGCATCGCCTCTCTGACCACTTGCCGCCGATTGCCATACCTTTGTCTCGGTTGAGGCAACCAGCTTTCGAAAACTGAACATTCTCTGTTCAAGCGGATAGTTCGCTGAGTAAGTTATTCGCCGAGGAAGCGATTAGCACATCTTCGTATTCTGTGAGCGATTTTACAATCTCAAGAGTCGAATCAGGGACAGGGCGCCCAATCATGTCCTCGATGAGCCGCGAGCGAAGTTCGGGACTTCTTGACTCATCGGAGAGTAAGGAATCACGCAGAGCGGCTGCTTCTGCGTTCCGCTCACCCCTGAGAATTCTCTCGAGCAATGATTCCGAGGCCTCGGCTCGGAGTTGGGATGGTAATCCATCGACGGATGCCCAATCCGCTCGGCGCAGGGTTTTGGCGAAGCGGCTGACGAATGCGGTATCGGAATCACCAATCCAATCGTTCAGTGATTCAGGGGAGTCGGCGATGAGCAATGCGGCGATTCGCGCTTTTGTCTCGCCGGTTGAGGTGCCGCCGAGTTCGGCGAGGCGAGTACTCTGATTTTCTGAAAGTGGCGTATCACTCTCCTCGATGATTCCTAGAGTTGCGTTTCGAACAGCTTCGGAATCATCGTTCAGAAGTCTCAGAAGTAAACCTTCATCGACTTCTTCTTGCTTCGATAATCGAATTACTGCGGACTTACGAATCGCTCTATCTGTCGACTCAAGCCCAGCATTCACCGCGCCCTCGTCTAGATCCATTCGTGACTGCCAAGCCGCCAATCGAATGCTTGGATCATCATCCGAGCAAAGTCCAGTTAGGACTGCTAATCCAGCCTTATTGGCACGATTGGCGATGCGAGCGGCTAGCAAGCGTCGCGAGTCCTGAGGTGAAGCGGCTAGTCTCTCAATAAGTGCGAGATCCTTACTCGCTGCCCAACGATCGATTGCCTCCATTGCCTTCTCTCGGAACCATGGGTCCTGATCCTCTAGCAACTTGATGAATCCACCGAGGGCCTCAGAATCATCCAGCTCGAACAAAAGCCGAACCGCTCGACGGCGCTGGCGCACATCGGCGTGATTCAACTTCGCCAGCGCAGGTCTGACACTCATCGTCCTCGGCACCAACGAGGTTGAGATGAACACTCCGCCCGTGCAAACCCTGCAAATCGATTCGGATTCCAACCCGTTGGCTCAAGGAATGAGGTCTTCATGCCCGCCAACCATCGGCGGTTCATCATCATCCCAATCACCAGGAGACTCGAGGTCGATGGAGAGTAGTTGCCCGAATAGAGGCCACATCGGCTGTAACCATTCCATCTCTGCCATCAACAATTCAAACACTGGATGTTCGACGAGGTCATCCTCCGTCGCATCCTCGTCGAGAGGCGGGATGTCTGCAGGCATCCCGCGCAGAGATTCCACCAATTCCTCAATCCTCGAAACTGTTTCATCGTCAATCTCCACGAGTTCAACGATGATGTTGATTGCATCTTCGATATGGTCAGCGAGAGAGTGTGGATTGAGTGGTCCGCGCTCGTCCTCAGAGAGGTCCATCGGCCCGAACACCACACTTCCCAACTCAGTGTCTAACCAGTCATCTCCCTGCCTCTCTCGCTTGAGAAGAATCTGCTGGATTGGCCCACCGAACGGCCCGAGTACGAATCCACCTTCTTCGACCATCCCAGCAACAGTCAGTGGAATCTCTTTCACAGCTCCAGTAATCAGCACGCGGTCGACTCGGCGAGCGAGTTCGTCCGCGTCGTCGAGTGCTTCCACTGGCAGCGCTCGAACCAAACCCTTTGAGTCATGAAATTCGAGGCGCTCGGACGTGTGCTCAAGCACCGCCGCATGCGGCTCGACAACAGTAACCATCCCGCTCTCGCCAACCAAATAATCGATGAGAGCGGCAAGATAACCTCCCTTTGCCCCGATAAGAAGGACGTGTTGTCCAAGTCGTAGTTCTAGGTGGTGAAGCAGCGTAGCAATCATGTGAGGGGCAGAAATCATCTTTGCAGCATCAAATTCTGTAATCAAAAAGGGCACAGGTCGATCACGCCAAAACGCATCTAGATCGAAATCGGTAAACGAACCAACATACACTTGCTGCATCGCTTCTTCGACCTCAGAGTCTAATGGAACACCGCTCTTTCGCAGCCGCTCCAACAGGTCTTGCAAGGGGTTCAACGACTCACCACGAGCAGACTTTTCCACCACCAATCATTTGAACACGTCGCGCCCGCGTTCTGTCTCAGGGCCCGTGGTCTAGGGGTTATGACGTCGCTCTTACAAAGCGAAGATCACCGGTTCAATTCCGGTCGGGCCCACCAAATAGGACACAATTGATGCTAATCTTTGATTTTGTGGACCGATTCAATTTCAGTTCTAGAATCGGGTGAAAAACTCGGCTTTGGGCCTGTGAAAGAATCAAGAAGGACAAGGCGAGCGAGCAAATGTGGTCGAAGAGACTGCCGCGCTCGCTTCGCGGCTGAGCCGGAGACTCCGGAAGCGGGGCTGGAGCGTTGCTACTGCTGAGTCTTGTACCGGTGGACTGCTCGCTTCCACCTTCACTGATATCTCCGGCGCAACCAATTGGTTTGACCAAGGTTGGGTCGTCTACAATAACGAAGCAAAAATGCGCGAATTGGGCGTCGAAAAGAACGCTTTTGACAAGGGCGAGGCTGGCGCTGTCTCGCACCAGGTTGCTCTACAGATGGCGCGTGGCGCTCGACATCGCTCCAATGCTGAGGTGTCTGTCGCTATCACTGGCATAGCCGGCCCTGGTGGTGCAACCCCGAAAAAGGAGGTCGGATTAGTTCACGTTGCTGTTACTGCGGGTGATCAATTCCTCGTTCGCCGCCGTGATTTTGGTGAGAACGATCGATTGGACAACAAGAAATCATTCGTTTCCTTCGCCCTGCGCTTGACTCTCGAACTCCTCGACAGAGTCGATGCCGATGATGCGCGTCTAGCGGAGTTGGAAAGCCGAGAGGAGAATGACCAGCAGGTCGACACATCGAGCATGGATCCGAAATCCGAGCAATGGGTTGGAAGTTTGTCTTGGGCTGATGATGAGACCAAGACAGTCGCTGCAGAGATCAAGAGAGTCGATCTTGCCTCATTGACAGATTGGGATGAGTAATCCTCTCTCGACTCGGCTCTACGAGCCGGAACGGGCGATATCATCATGAGCGGTCCGATATGACCTGCAGCGGATGACCGGTGAGACTTGGGCAGAAAGGAGCCGTGCTCTTGCTGCTGCAGGCCTCATCGTCATGGGTCAAGAGGCGAAGAACAAGATTGAGGATCTACCCAGCCTCTCTCCACTCATCGAGGCCGCAGCCGCCAGTGAAACAAGACTTCTGACTGGCCAGGTTATCGACGAGTTACTGGCATTCGTCACTACCGAGGCAACTATCGAAGCCAGCTCGCCAACTCCCCTTGCTCCTCCGATTACCCAAACTCTCCAAGCCACGTTGGCGCGTCCTGAGACCGGCGAGGTCATCGGTCGAACAATTGCTCCAGTCTCCTCAAGCGAACCCGCACCTCCACCTCGTCCGCATGGCCTCGAACACTACCGATTGGAAGACTTCCCAATGCAAGCTCGCGATGTCGATGCAGAGATTGAGATTCACTTCGACATCACTGGCGCATCGAAGACGGAGGGCAAGATGACCGACATACGTTCATTCTTCTCCGACCGCCTGAAACAAATCCGCAATCTAATGATTACAGGCGGTGCCTTGCCACGCCGTCCAGTCAGCGTTGCTGAGGCGTGGAGAAACAGACAACGGCATACATCGAAAGATTACGAAATCACTCTGGTCGGACTCGCTTCCGAATCGCGCTGGACTCGTTCTGGCAATCTCAGCTTCGTCCTTGAAGACGAGACTCAGAACATTCAGTGCTCTCTCAGACCGCCCACCGGAACAGCCCCCTTGCATCCAGCGGTGGACGGTCTGATGAATGACGATGTAGTCGGAATCAGCGGTCATTTCCTTCTCGGAGAGAGAAGCCCTCGTTTCATGGCATCAAACATTCACCTCCCTCCGATGAAGCAGCATTCGAAGGCGACCGCTAGTGCAGATAGAGCCGTTTCAGCGGCGTTCCTTTCAGACGTTCATGTGGGTTCGAAGACCTTTCTGGGGCCGCAGTGGGAGAAGATGATTCAGTGGTTCAATACCGACCCTCTGGCAAAGACTGTGAAGTATTTCGTTCTGAGTGGAGATGGGGTCGATGGAGTTGGAATCTATCCGGGTCAAGAGCGCCATCTTGCGATTACTGACCTTTTTGCTCAATATGGCGAACTCGCCCGCCTCCTCGAAGGCCTCCCCGACTGGGTAGATGTGGTCATACTTCCAGGAAACCACGATGCAGTTCGGCCCGCAGAGCCACAACCTGCGTTGGATCCTGAGGTTCAGCAGGATTACTCGGACACCGTTTTTGTTGGAAATCCGTGTGATTTCAGTTTACACGGTGTCCGTATCCTCTCGTATCACGGCAAGAGTATCGACGACTTCGTTGCCGGACTTCGCTCAGTGACTTACTCACAACCCGAGATGGCCATGCGAGCGATGCTCGAGAGACGTCACCTCGCTCCTTCTTGGGGTGGCAAGACCCCTCTCTCGCCTGAGCCGGAAGATCGCATGGTAATCCGCCAGATTCCCGACATTTTCGTCACGGGGCACGTTCATGGGCACTTTGTCGGTAATCACAAAGGTACAACAATGGTTCACTCATCGACTTGGCAAGATCAGACAGATTACCAGCGTATGTTAGGATTCCAGCCGAAGCCTTGCATTTTGACTGTGATAAATTTGCATACGCATGAATCGGCTTCGATTCCGTTCGCGTGAGAGTCGTTTAGTAATCTAATCCTAATCAGTTGGATGGAAAAGGCTCTCCGAAGATTGGCAGCCATATGTCTCGCAGGTCCTTGCCTTCGACGATGGGTACTTCGGCTGCAACAAATGCATCGGATCCACGATCAGAAGCTGGATTGAAGCCGACGAAGCGCGAGCCGGGAATCATCATTGAGAGGTCCGGTCCGGAATCACCCACCGAGACGATGTGAGCAGGATCGATTCCGTTGATTTGAGCAAGTTTCTTGACCATTGAGCCCTTATCGTGCGAATCAACAACGGTTGGCTTAGCGCCAACGAGCCAGCCCGCGTCGTCCCATTCGAATCCATTTGCTGCCCAATCATCGACCTTAAGCATCTGAGCGATTGAGCCGATGAGAAGGTCAACTCCGGATGAAACGATGGCAACAAGGATGCCACGCGCTTGCAGTTCTCCGACGACTTCACGAGCGCCCGGCATCAATTTGATTCCAGAGTAGCAGCGCATGATTTCGTCACGATGAATGAAGGGCTGAACTTCGCGCCACATCCGAAGGTCGTCCTCGACGAACTCCTCGTCGGTGATTTCCTTGCGAAGGAACTTGGCGAGCATTTCAGAATTCTCGGTACCGAAATATTCGTGGATATTTTGCCATGATGAAGCATTGTTGGCGAGTACTCCATCACAGTCGAAGGCAACGGCTCTGACCTCATGCATGTTTTCTATTGCAACTCGCTAAGCGTTTAGATTCTGCGTGCGACGAAAGTGCGAACTGACTCGCAAAGGGTTGGATTCATTGCCTTCGGTACTTTGGGTTCAACATGGCCGAAGATACCGCGACTGATCTCGCGATTAAGGTGAAGATGCTCTTCTTCGGCCCACTTGCCGAGAAGATGGGCGAACGCGAGATCGAAGTTGCCCTGCTTCAAGGATCGAGCGTTCGGGACCTAATGGACCGATTTCGACTAACCCCCCTTCTTGATAGTGGCCTGCGCGTGGCTGTGAACGATGAAATCGGGCCCGATATGGATGCACCCTTGGCTGATGCATCAGAAGTGGCATTTCTACCACCGGTTTCTGGTGGTTGAGGCATATTCGCTGCCTAGGTGGCTGCTGTGCCGAAGCCTTTGAGTGAGGATGGCCACACCTCGATGCGAGCGACATGGCATTTGGCACGACTGAACTAGTCATCATCGGCATCCTGGCAATCTTCCTCTTTGGAGCAAAGAGGATTCCCGAACTCGCCCGAAATATGGGTCAAGCAAAGGGAGAATTTCAGGCTGGAATGTCCGAGGTAACATCTCCTTCCTCGGCTGAGGCGGACATGGATCGCGGCGGTGTTACCGAAGAGGTCGCTGCTGAGCCTGACACCGATGAGAGTGAATAATCAAACTCTGAGAGTATCTCATCGCTTCTTCTTCAATCGTAGTGCTGCGCCGCAATCGGGGCACTCTCCGTAATGTCTGCGGCGCTGATTTGGTGAATTTGGAGTAGGCTGCTCAGTACCACAACCAAGGCACCTGAGCTCCCAAGTCCAAACATCTGTAATTCCAGTCTCACCGACCGCCTGCCATTCAATTCCAATGGCGGCAGCAATATTTTGCATTCGATAATCATCTGTAACGAGAATTGCCGACTTTTCGAAGGCTAGTGCCACCAAGGCTAGGTCGATGCCCGAAAGTCCGCTCATATCCCCACTCTCGCGAGCTGCCTTAGCAGCCGATTCCAGCGAATCTCCGCTCGGCTCAGTGAATACCAATCCAAGACCATCAATAATCGCGGCCCTATCAGGCGAAATTCGCTGTAATTCTTCCTCTTGCGCGGCGACTACCAAACCTCCGGAGAGTTCGGGCAATGGCCAACCGATGAGGGCGGAGGTGTCGAGGACGCGTGCTCCGGTCACAAAGCCGGGTGAGCGCGCTGGCCTATCAGGGGTGGGGTAGCGGCTCGGAGCTTGGCAGCGGGCGGCAACCTTCATCCCGAAATGGACGGAGGAAGCAACTGTGCAGGACATCGTACCGCAGGACATTGTTGATTCGGCTGTCGAGTGGGCCGATGGCCTAGGCTACCTCGGATTGGCTATACTTTCCGCCACCGAGGCAGCCCTGCAACCTGTTCCGCCGGACCCACTCGTCTGGAGCATGATTCTTGATGCCGACAGCGGCGTAGTCGTCGCGACGATTGTCCTCGTAGCTACAATGTCCAGTGTAATCGGAGCACTGATCGGTTATGCCATCGGGATGTATGCTGGAGGATGGGTGCTAGAGAGATTAGTATCCGATTCCACCATCGCTCGCCTCAACATTCTGGTTGAGCGATACGGCGTCGCGGGTATTTTCATCGCCGCTGTCTCTCCGATTCCATACAAGGCTCTAGCATGGATTGCTGGTGCCGGAAGAATGGATTTGAAACTCTTCGTAGCTGCAGGGATTTTTGGGCGCGGTTTGCGCTTCGGAATTCCTGGTGCTCTGCTCGGAATTTATGGCGATACAATGCTCGATTCACTAAATTGGATGACTTTCAGCCTCGCCGCAATCGTTGGTCTAGCGATTGTAGTCCCAGCGGCTCGTTGGTGGAATAGCCTCCTCGATGAAGAGGAATGAGTTATTTTCAATCTTGACAAACACGACACCCCACGCGTCTTATACCGCGTACGAGGCTCTGATTTCATCATGGGAGGAGACTCGGGGCACTTCGATGTGACAGTTCGGGCATCTCTCGTCGTCGGACTTTGCTTCGCCCTAATCGCATCTTTTTCGATGCCAGCGATGGCTGACTCTCACACTCAGAATGCTGAGGCCATTTGGGTCAAGAACTCACAAGGTTTGTGGTGTTTGGAGGACTTGTCTTCCCAAGAAATAGTCTTCGTTGAGCCGGTTGCAGGAGTCAGTCTGCACCCGATTGCCGGGGCCAAGGTTCTGGTTACCTTCACGACTGATCAAGAAGGGGTTTGGACCGTATATTCTGAGACTCTTCTATCCATGACGGGTTCTTCTCCAGATTCTATTGACGGAGGAGAAGGTAGCGAGACTGGTGATTCGGGAAGTGAAAATGGAGATGTCGGAGTATCGATTTCGATGCCGACGAATTTTGTCGCCCCACTCATTGCAATTATCGGGGCGTTGGTGCTGACTCTTGGCTTGGCTACGACTGCAGACGAGCCTACTCGCGCTCGAGTCACCGCCTCGCTTGGGCGCTTTTCTGACCTCTCTGTGACAGAGGGTCCTGGGACCCTAGCAGGAAATTACCAGAGAGGCCGAATCACCGGTTTCTTGACGGCCCATCCTGGATGCCACCTTTCTGGTCTAATTCGAGCTCTTGAATTAGGCAATCATCAGGCTGTGCATCACTTGCGAATTCTTGAGCAGGACGGCAAGGTTTGGTGCCGCAGAGATGGCCGACTGCTCCGCTATTACACCGAAAAAGTGAATCGGCATGCCGAGCTATCTCGACTACCACGGCCTGCCGACGTCAATCAACTCTCAGACGTGGCTTTGATGATACTCCGTTCTATCGCCGAGCAGGCCCCAGAATCTCGCTCCCCAACCCAGCGCGAACTCGCCACTGAACTCAAGACGAGCCAGCAACTCATCAGTCACCATCTGAGGCGGCTGGAGAATCAAGGTTTAATCAGCCGTGAGAGGCGAGGTCTACGAACGCGTCGAGTGCTGACAAACGAAGGTGAGAGAGTCTGGGAACGATTGCAGATTCCACCGGCCACATCCTGAGTTCTCAGCGCTAAATTTCACCTCCTAACCGAGGCTTATCTGACCTTCAACAATCGACTCTAAAGTGGTCAATCCAGATTTTCTCTGACTTTGACAAACGCGACACCCCACATCTCTCTAATAGCGTGCGTGAGACGCCTTGGTGATGATCAACAGTATGAATGCCCCAAACCGTCGTCGGATGCAGGTTGGAATTTTCCTCTCCGTGCTGATGCTATCCTCAGGATGCATCGGCGCCACCAAGGAAGTAGTAGAGCCAGTGGAGGAACCGAATCCCGTTACTGCCACAATCGACCTTGAAGGCAATCCAATGACGAAAACAGACTATGTTATTGCCGTGATGACGGTGAATGAAGGCGAGGCGCCATACATCGTCTCTTGGACCTTGAATGGAGAATTGGTTCAATCCAGTTCCAGCCTTCGCTACGAAGCCGGCTTCATGACCGTTGGAACGCATCAACTCGATGCGAGAATTATCGATTCCAACGCAGGGGAGGGCGAAGCTGCAATCATATTCACTATTGCAGATGCTAATAGAGCACCTCTGGTTGATCTAGAACTTCCTTCCGAGGGAGTTGCCGGTGTCCCAATTGCTTGGTCTGTGGACGCTACCGATCCTGATGGAGACAATCTGGTTGTGGAAGTGGATTTCTCAAATGGAGTCATTCTTCGTGATACCTCTGGTCAACATATTTGGAGCAATCCTGGCATCTACTCTGTTCAAGTCTCAGTTACAGATCCCTCGGGTTTCATAGCCACCACTCAAGAATCGATAAGAATCGACGACGCTGAAGCCCCCCTGCTCACAGTTTCAACCAATCCATCTCCACAGGGACGTATTCACCTCAATCTAGCAGGAGAGATTAGTATCGCCACTGTGGTAGAAGATCCACTAGGGCCGGTCTCGGTTTCGATTGAATGGGGCGATGGGTCAACATCCGAACCGGCTCATTCCGAGGAATCTCACCAGTACTCCGAAGAAGGCATCTACGTGGTCCGAGTAACGGCCACCGGGTCCACTGGGATAACTGCTGAGCGTATGTTCCACGTCGAAGTGGTCGCGGTTGTCGACGATCTAGAGGCCGCGCAACTCCAGGATGAACTGGAGGGCGAGGGCGAGGAGCAATTGGAGAACGAAGTCGAGCAGGGACTCGATTCTGACGGCGACGGCAATGTCGACGAGGTCACGGAGGCTCAGGGAGACTCTGAGTATGACTGGCAGTCCGATTTTGACCCTGATGGAGATGGATACTATGATGACGATCAAGAGGTCGATGACTGGGTCACCACTGATGAAGAATCAGTGCAGGACGAAGTCGGCGAAGAAGAGGAGACCGACGCAATCCCAAGTAGTCCTCTGATGATTGAGAGCAGTGTTGTAAAAGAGGACGAGACTCCATCTGGAGCTGAACTTTCCCTAATTCCCACCTACAATGAAGCCGATATTGAGATTGTCGACCCGGTTTTCAATCAGGCATGGGGTGATCTGGATGATCCCTCTATGCAGGAGCAAACCTACTCACGCTCGATTTCACAAGTCACCGCCACATGGTGGAATGATAGTTTCTGGGAGGACTGGGACAACGATGGAGTGGCCGAGACTCTGTGTCATAGGACAGTAGGTGTGTTCTGGTTCGACTCTGACGGTATTCCCGGGCCGGAACGTATCATCCTAGTACGCAATACACACTGTTCACAGGACCGTGACGGCGATGGCAATGACGACCTATTCTTCACCCGCTTCAGGGGCCTTGACCTAGTCGATCAGAATTCTGACGGCATCCCTGAGCGCCACGACGTGCTTACTAGGACCGTTTGGACTTGGGACAACGGCACCTATGAAGACGTCAACATACACCTCTTTGTCCACGCTCGAACTGATGCTGATCAAGATGGTAACCTCGAGCGCAGAGTAGTTCTGAACCGAAACCAGAGGATGGTCGATCAGGGAATTGGCTCGGTTTTGACAGCGTACTTCTCGCACTCACGATTGATTCTTAGAATCGACAGTAACGATGACGGCACCCCGGAGCGCTGGATGGCAATAGACCATACCTCATGGGTTTGGGACCCCACCGAGGATGGCAACGCTGATCGCCACCGAGATAATCTCCGCGCTGTAGTCACGAGAGATACGAACTCTGACGGCACCATCGATGTAGTCCGGGCGCTTCAACAGAATACTGTTCAGTTCGACAATGACTCAAACGGCGTCATCGAACTACAGTGGACGTGGCGAGCTGGAGTCCTAAAGGTCGACACCGACCATGATGGCGATCTAGACTACACTGCCCGAATGAGGGGATGGCACCAGCATTGGGACTGGGGGATGATCGAGTATCATGTCCATCGATTCTCATTGACCCGAATGATTGACGACGATGTCGATGGGGTGCTGGAGTGGAAACAGCGCACTATCCATATGTCAAATGCCACAGATTGGGACTTCGACCCACATCTAGAGCAGCGTGAGTCATACACTGCCACCTTGACTTGGTGGGACTCTAATGAGGACGGCTATGAGGAACACATCTTCAGAAGGGTCAGGGAGACCTTCTATCTCGATCAGCACGCTCATGGTTGGACTAGTCAGACAGAAGATACTCGCTCAATTGAAATCTGGCGAAACTCATTGCATCAGCCCCATGTCTTACGCATCAAGGTCATAGGTCTGACTTCCTGGGACAACAACTCTGACGGTAGTTCTGATACCTTCAACTTCCTTAGTCGGACATGGCAGGGTTCTGACACCAACAACGATGGCTTCCTCGATCGTAGGGTGTTCCACCGTCACCACATGATGCAGAGGGATGACAATGCTGACGGCAACGTAGCTTTCTCGGTTAATTCCAACATTTGGCACGCAAGAAATCTCTCACTCTCGGCCAGTGGCACCATCGAAGTTCTGCAGGAGGCTTATCTCTCGCATAACGTGATTATGTGGAACATCAATTCTCAAGGTCACGCCTATCATACAAACATCACCTGGATCGCTTTCCAGATTGACTATGTTGCAGGAACAACACAAGGCATAACTGTCACAGCTATCATTGTTGATTCCAATCAGGATGGCACGCCAGAATCCACTAACTACACTACCGCACAGAACTCTACACCCCCATGACGCAGGCTCGATTTGGTCGCTGGTGGCCCGATTCGATTATGTGGGGGTCGCGGCTCGGGGGGCCGTCGCTCCTGTGGTGTAGTACGGTCCATCATACCGGGTTTTCATCCCGGCGACCCGGGTTCAAATCCCGGCAGGAGCACCAATCCTTGAAATTCAGGGCGCGAGATTATCGATCATCGCATCGATAGTTTCGGGATTTGCTTCCTTGTTGCGACCAGATGTCAAAGCACGCCCCATTACATCGGCACCGAGGAAGGAGAATTGCAGACGCATGGCCACGATCACGTGTGCACCGCCACCACCACTGTGGGTTCCTAAACCGACTGGCTTGCCGGTGCACATGTCGCGGAAACTCTTCCAGTCGCGCGAAAGCCATGCGAGGGCATTGTTGAGTGTCGGAGGCACTGAGCCATTGTATTCAGGAGCGATGACAACCCATGCATCAGCGTCGATCATCTGCTGAGTCAGCTCAGAGACATCAGCAGCCTGTTCTGGGTCTCCTGAGCGCGCCATAGTGAACATAGGTAGTTCCATTGCTGCCAAATCGACAACCTCTGCCTCGTGTCCTTTGTCGCGTGCGGCACCAGCGAATCTCTCAGCCAATTCGAGGTTAGTGCCCGAGGTCGCGGTGATCATTAGGAAGTTGGCCATGAATCTCCGAGAGGCTATACATACTTCAACCGAATGAATGTTGAATTCTGCATATTTCGACTTTTCACAGCAGTTCACTCGACTTCTGTCACAGAGGTTGGAATCTTCTGCTTAGCCGCTAAATCAATCACGATTCGAGTCCATTTGCTGGTAGGTGAGGGCAGGGCGAGAACGTGAGATGCGGAATCAAGGATTTTCTTGGTTAGTGAATTTCCAGCTTCTCCTCTCCCTGTGTCGTGAAGTGAATTTACGGGGTCACTCCATTCTTCTGAGAAAACAGCGATTCTAACCGAGTTATTGTCCGCCCAACGCTCTGCCATGTAGTCAACACCACTTGCTCCTCCGACGACGATAAGGTCAGGATATCCGTTGGATTCAACCCAATTTTCGATTGCCTTTTCGAAGACTTCGAAATCGTAGAACCGACTACTTCCGACTATGGCCAGATTAATCACAGATCCGTCTTGATTCAAGTCGCGATTACCGAGCGAGTCGACCACATCCTGCCCCGAGTCAGCCACCATCGGAGTGCCTCAGACAGGTTCCCGACCATAAATGTCCGTATGATAATCAACAGATTCTTTGTAGAGAGGAGCCAATCGCCCACTCATTGATAGCGGGGAGACGAATCGCAGATTCAGGAGGCTACGATATGGGGTTGGACATCGATGCGATTCGAGCGGATTTCCCGATTCTAGAGCGAGTTCTACCTAATGGTAAGAAGTTGGTTTACTTCGATAATGCTGCAACTTCACAGAAGCCTCAGGTTGTCATAGATGCGATGACTAGATTCTACGAGGAATACAACTCAAACGCTCACCGTGCAAATCACACCTTGGCAGACGAAGCTACCGCCGCTTTGGAGGGAGCACGTATGAGCATCTCGCGATACTTCGGAACGAGTCCCGAGAACATGATCTACACGAGTGGGGCTACAGAAGCAATCAATCTGGCTGCTTACGGTTGGGCTCGTTACAATCTGGAGCGCGACGATGTCATCGTTGTAACCGAGATGGAACACCACGCCGACATCGTCCCTTGGCAGGAATTGAGTAAGGAGAAGGGTGTCGAGGTTCGATTTGTACCAATTGACACCCGTACATTCACTCTCGATATGGAAGCTTTCGAGGTGGCTCTCGAAGGTGCAAAATTGGTTTGTGTGGTTCATACGAGCAATGTTCTAGGAATTCGTAATCCTATCGAGGAGATTATCGAGAAATCTCAGGCTATCGGTGCTCGTGTGTTGCTTGATTGTGCTCAGGGAGCGCCGCATGAGCGTATTTTCTTCGATAATATGGGTGCGGATCTTGTTGCGATATCAGCGCATAAGATGGCCGGGCCAACTGGAATCGGTTGCTTGCTCGTCCGGCCCGATACTATGGCTGAAATGGGCCCATTCATGACCGGTGGTTCGATGATTCGCCGTGTATCCATTGAAGGCACGACTTTCCAAGAAGGCCATGCGATGTTTGAGACCGGGACGCCGCGCATCGCTGAGGCGATTGGATGGGGGGCGGCTGTCGAATGGCTGGCTCAATTCGACATGCGCGAGGTGCATGCTCACATCCACGATTTGGCATCCTGGACGGCTGACCAGATGCTGGAGATTCCCGGAATCCGTATCTATGGCGATCCGAACCATCCGGACTCCAGTGGCGCTATTTCCTTCTTGCATGACTCGATTCAATCACAGGATCTAGCGATTTTGCTGGATGAGGGTGGCTTCGCGGTTCGTACTGGACACCACTGCGCGCAGCCACTAATGGACGCGCTCGGCGTACCTTCAACAAATCGCGCATCCTTCTGGATCTACAATACGTTGGATGAGGCGCAGTCCTTCGTCAAGCATCTGCGATATGTCTGTGAGCGGTTCGCATAGAAGTCAGTCGAATCGCTAGTCAGATTGAATAGAACCATTCCTGAGGGTCGGCCATGGAGCAGAGGCGATGGCCGGAGCATCTCGACTCAGTCGTCGAAGAATTCGACGACTGTTTCGACTCAATGGAGCGATACGAATTGCTCTTTGAATACTCCAAGAGACATCCTAGCCCTTTACCACCGGAGGAGTGGAATGATGAGAATCAGGTCCATGGTTGCCAATCGAGAGCACATGTCGAATGTTCACGTGACGATTCGGGTAAATTCCTCATGCGTGGGGGTGCCGATGCTCAGATTGTTCAGGGCTTGATGTCCGTGACGGCGATGGCTGTGAATGGAATGGAACCTGATGATGTTGCAAATCTGTCTCCTGATTACGCGGATGCGATGGGGATTCGTAACTCTCTTACGCCGAGTCGCGCAAACGGCTTCTTGAACATGTTCGAGCGGGTGCGTTCCGAAGCTGAAAAGATGGTGTGAAAATGGTCGATGAGTCTGCAATTCGTGAGTCGCTATTCGAGGTCGAGGACCCTGAGATGAATATTTCAGTCATCGATCTCGGGTTGATTTACGATGTGCGAATCGAAGGCGAACACGCCGAGATCGACATGACTCTGACGAGTCCCGGCTGCCCGGTCGCGCCTGAATTGATGGCTGCAGTTCATCGGGCTGCTCTAGCGACCGACGGAATAGATAGCGTGCACGTGAATCTGACCTTCTCGCCGCTGTGGGACCCGAAGGTGCACGCGACTGAAGATGGAAAGTTCGAACTCGGTGTGTTTTGAGTCAGTTCAGAGATTTGCTTCGGCAGCTCTTACGGTATTCGTCATCAACATCGAGATAGTCATCGGGCCTACGCCGCCGGGGACTGGTGTGATATGACCGGCGACTTCTGCTGCTTCTGGTTCGACGTCGCCGGCGAGTCGGCTGCCGTTTTCGCGAGATTCATCTGCGACTCGGTTGATGCCGACATCGATTACGGTCGCGCCGGGCTTGATCCAGTCAGCCTTGACAGTACCTGGGCGACCGATTGCAGCGACGACGAGGTCGGCGCTGCGACAAATGTCTGCAATATCTTCGGTGCGTGAATGAGCGATAGTCACCGTCGCATCGATGCCCTTCTGTGCGAGAAGTAGAGCGAGTGGCATACCGACGATGCGTGATCGTCCGATGACCACTGCCTTCTTGCCGACGAGGTTGATTTCCGCATCATCGAGAATTTGCATTACTCCAGCAGGCGTGCATGGCAACAATCCATCCGCCTGCCCCATCACCAGACGACCGAGATTTACTGGATGAAAACCATCAACATCCTTCGCCGGATCGATTGCTGCGGTAATCTCCAATTCGTCAGTACCAGTGGGTGTGGGACTCTGGACAAGTATTCCGTGGACCGAATCGTCGGAGTTGAGGTCGATGACAACCTGCATCAATTGGTCTTGAGAAACATCGCTGGGCAGGTCGATACGCGTACTCTTGATTCCACATCTTTCGCAGGCGCGTTGTTTGTTTCTGACATACACATGACTGGCAGGGTCGTCCCCTGCCAATACGACTGCGAGATGCGGCTCGACACCTGAATCTTTCAGAGCAGCAACTCGTTTAGCAAGTTGCGCTTCTATCCTCAGACCGAGCGCCTTCCCATCCAATCGCTTGGCTCCCATTGATTCGGGGGTCAAGACTCACCACCTTGACCTTTCCCAAATCCAATCGTCGCTTGAAAAGTTGGAGCCCCAGGAGGGATTCGAACCCCCGGCCGTCTGATTACAAATCAGATGCTCTACCAGGCTGAGCTACTGAGGCAGTGTCCCGCGCTGCCCGCGTCCGATTCTTGAACCCTGCACATAGAGTACCACCCGAAAGAGGGCCAAGTTGAATGGGTTAGAGGTCTTCCGAATCGTGTTGTCTGCTCCCGAAACCTCCGCTTCGCACATGCGTATGAACATGGTAATCTCTGCTTGGGCTTGCTTACTTCTTGGCGCGGGAATCATCTTCGGCACGAACGGTGATGCCTTCGCACTGGCCGTAGGCGCACCACTCTCGATTGCAGGGGCAATACTCCTTGTTTTTGCACTGGGAATTCCTAGTGAGGTCACTGTTGATCCAGATGAATTGGCCGCTTGGGCTCCCGATGCGGTGAAGATGCCCGATGCTGGTCGAGCTATGTATCGTGTTGACACCTCGCTTGATCCTCCGATTAAGACCTCTATTCTGTGCGGACGTTGTGGGCATCTCGAATGGCGCGACGGGCGCAAACCTTCGGAGTACGATTGCGTTGAGTGCACAACCACGCTTTGGGTCGCGGAAGAGGAGTAAGCGGCTAGACTGAACCGCCTCGCCAACAGCCTACAAGAGGCTAGAGCGGCGGCAACCATCAAAGCGAGACGGCGCGAGGCATGAAGTCGAGGTGAGTGGATGAGTCTGGGTAATCACGAGCGCCGGATGTTGCGTGTGATGCTCTCCGACGCCTCTCGCACGTGGAATCTCCCCGACCTTCTCGAAGCAACAGGATGGTCGGATCAGGTCCATATTGCTGGGGCAGGAACCGGTTTGGCCGAGGCAGGTCTGCTAGAGATTTCAGAATCCATTGCAAGCACAGTTAGTCTCGGTCCAGAAGGCGAGAAGGCAGCCAAAGAGGGCCTTCTCGAATCAAGAATCTGGGATTGGATGCAAGATGCGCCTGCGTCAGAGAGAACCATGCAAGGGCTGTTCTCTGCCGGTTTCGAACGCCACGAAGCAGGCCCTGGTGTTGGCCTGCTGAAGGCAATGGGAGTTCGAGTTGAAGCGGGCGCATTCGTCTGTGATGACGAAGGTTCGGTCGCTACCAAGATAGCCTCTCGCACCTCGTTTATCGAAAGTCTGGCCGAATCTCCCAAAGACTCAGAATCGCTTGACTCCGCCTTAGTCGATCACTTTGGTAGTCGTAAGAATCTCATCGCGACAGAAGAATTGACAGCGAGAACTTGGAGCCTCACTAAGACTGGTGCCGCAACAGACGCCGCAACCCTCGAAGAGGTCACTCAAATCGGCCAATTAACCCCAGAACTCTTGCAAGGAGATTCATGGAGGGACGCCGAATTCAAGCCATTCGACGTAAATGCGCCTGCCCCAATCCCGGCTGGAGGCAGACCTCATCCTATGCAGGCGCTAATCGAGCGCATCCGCTCGGTCTTCCTAGAGATGGGATTCTCCGAAATTGAAGGCGATTACGTTCAATCTGCGGGATGGAATATGGATGCCCTATTCATTCCGCAATCACACCCGGCGAGGACCATGCAGGACACATTCTACCTCGCCGAGCCCGCGAGCGTCGAGGTAGCACCCGAGATGCTCGACCTATGGGCTAGCGTGCACGAACACGGTCACGACACAGGAAGCAAGGGCTGGGGTGTAATTTTTGACAGAACAGAAGCCCAAAAGGGGCTACTGCGCACGCATACGACAGTCAACACAATTCGTCATATCGCCGAAAATCCAAACGAACCATGCCGAGTTTTCGGTATTGGCAGGGTATTCCGTCAGGAAACACTTGACCGCACTCACTTGCCTGAATTTCACCAAATCGAGGGCATAATTCACGAACCGGACGCAAACCTCCCGATGCTAATTTCAACCCTCAAAACATTCTACGCCAAAATGGGTTATCCTGACGTTCGAGTTCGTCCGGCTTATTTCCCATACACCGAGCCATCTGTCGAGGTCGAGGTATATTGGCGCGGTGAATGGCTCGAATTGGGTGGCTCGGGAATTTTCCGGCCCGAGGTTACCGAGCCGCTGGGCACGGAGTGGCCAGTCTGTGCTTGGGGTATGGGATTGGAGCGACTGGCGATGCTTGTTCTTGGGCTGGATGATATCAGAGAGCTATACCAGCCCGATCTCGAGCGCTTGTCGAAGATGCCGATTCTGTGATTATTGGCGACGACTCGAATCGGCTACCTGTAACTACAGCTAGCGTGAGTAAAGAAAGCACTACTGCGCCGCTGTCTGGTGGTGATTTGAACCAAGGTATTGCAATCAGACCCGACTCGGAGGACTGACCTTGACCACCAGGTGGTCCACCACCGCACCCATCTGGAGGTGGGCCGATGCCGGGACCCCAAGTCTCTCCATGACCTGAGCAATCGGGATCATCTCCGCCTCCGTCACCGCCACCCTGTCCTGCATCGGCATTCGACGTCTCAGCAACTCCTCGGTAGCAGAGCAGGAAGTAAGGGAAGCCGAGGTCTCCCTCACCATTCACCCAAGTCGTGTGATAGTGGTAAGTGCCATTGGGGAACTCGGGTGTCGTTCCCCACTGGCCATTACAGGCATCGAGGTCACCCATCCCTGAGATGAATTCGTAATCTTCGATGCCGTTGTATCCGGTCTCTCCATCTTTGAGTCGGTAAGAAGAGGTCATCTCACGAGTCTCGCCATCCTCACCCCAACCGACGAATCCGTAGATTGGATATCCATCGAAGGCGAAGCCAACAATTGGGGAATGTTCGCTGACCTGTCGCGAGGAATCGATATTGTAGTCGCGCCAGGTCTCGTCTGCCGCCTCATCTGCGTGCCAGTGCACGCAGTTAGCATCGGCGTGGTAATGGTAATCTCCACCTGGCCCCGAGTGACCGTGACAGATGCCTAACCAAACATGTTGCCGGTCCTCTTCGTACTTGCCTTCTTGTCCGGCAACAGCATCTCCTCCCGGCCCATCCTCGGGCCCG
>CEOP01154543.1_pt1 | contig 27787 bp, 26 predicted proteins | sample 361301 | NCBI WGS metagenome assembly CEOP01 (sample SAMEA2619548, study PRJEB7988) | marine metagenome | biome: marine biome (ENVO:00000447); feature: deep chlorophyll maximum layer (ENVO:xxxxxxxx); material: "saline water (ENVO:00002010), including plankton (ENVO:xxxxxxxx)" | depth 55 m
CGGTAAACCTTTAAGTCTTAATTTCTTAATTTTATCCTCCAACTGTAGAAGAGCAGTATAAGTTGGCGGATCAGTGGATAAATTTGTTAAGTCTTCTGCTTTTGAAATTCCTGGAATAATTTTAAGGACTTTTGGTCTGTCTTCATTATCGGATTGAATGTATAATCTAAGAGCTCTGGATAATTTATCCAACACTTCAGCGCCGGTCATATTTTTAAGTTTAAGATTTGAAGGAATTAATTGTAGATTGATGTATCTTTGAGTAACTTCCACATCTATTGCCGCGATATCTATTGCCGTTGTTGTTTCAATCCCTGCGGCTAATTCTCTGGCAAGTTTTTCATTGGTCCTCAATGGCTTGCCTTTTGAATTAAATTCTTCAAGATAGATATTCATAGTTGGCGTATTAGGGACTTTTCTAGCATCAACGATCTCAATTATCCTTGGAAGACCTTGTGTTACGTTTACAGTGGCCACACCTGCGTAGTGAAATGTTCTCATTGTCATTTGGGTCCCTGGTTCTCCTAGTGATTGTGCGGTTGTAATTCCTACTGCTTCGTGAGGATCTACACGGGCTTTCAACAGATGTGTATGTGCCGATTTAACGATACTCTCTAGTTTTTTATCAGATAGTTTTTTATCTCCTCTTGTCTTAATACCGTCCACTAAAGTGTTAATAATTTGTGGAGTTAAAAATAAATTTAATTTGTTTGATTTTTCCTGAAGTTGTAAAAATAGTGGATCCTCGTTATCTAAATCTCTAAGTAATAATTTTTTACTACTTTCGACATCATAATTTTGAATTGGGAGCAATGTTTTCTTTCTTCTTCTTGATAAAGTTCTTCTCCTGACTACTGTTTTTTCTGTTTTTGCGGCTGCTGCTCTCGCAGATTTAGTAGAACTTGCCATTACATGATGAATTTTTTGAGATGTTCCAGAATCGATACCACAAATTTGACCTATTTGAAGAGGAGTTAGTACTTTTACGTCGTCCCACTTTCTATCATCAGCTAATTTATGAGCATATTCTTCTTCGATACCCAAGTCCATTAATTTCTTCTTTGTTGCACTCTTTACTACCATTATTTAGCACCCCCAAGAGCATCATCTAGAACTAGATTAACATCAAATGGCTCCCCTTTTCTGCTACGGGCAGGATCTACTCTATCTTCACCATACTGGAATTGAACTATTCTATTACCTGTATTTCTTACAGAAGATTGTTGATCAGTAGATACTTTGAGATCATCCATTGCATTAATTAATCTACGTTGCATATACCCAGATTTACTGGTTCTTACGGCGGTATCGACCAGAGATTCCCTACCAGAAACTGATAGCATAAAGAACTCAGTTGGTTCCAATCCTCTCTTGAATGACGAAGATACGAATCCCTTTTCCCTAGCACCTTTAACTCCTCTCGGAAAATGGGCTAGAACTCTATCTTGGTAACCTCTTTCTAATCTTTTACCGCGTACCTTAGGTTGTCCTATTGAACCAGCCATCATCGCTAAGTTGTCCATTGAACCACGTGCACCAGAAGTTGCCATTAGAACCGCAGCGTTATCTTCTCCGAGATATTTTTTCGCTACGTTACCTGCATCTGATTTTCCAGTATCAAGTATTTGAAGAATATTTTCTTCAAGAGTTTCTAAAGGAGTTCTTCCTGGTCTTGCTTCATATTTTCTACCATCTTTTCCATATTTTACAAGCTCTAAATCGACATCATCGCTTGCTTTTTTATTAATTACATCTATTTCTTTTTTAGCTTCAGGAGGCAAATCTTCATCATCTATTCCAGTGGTAAACCCTAAAGATGTACACGCAGCGATTGTCATTTTTGTCATTTCATTGATAAACTTAGCACCTCGCTCATTCCCGTGTGTTTGAACAACTGCATCTAATAACCTTCCATCTTCAGCACCTATTCCTTTCTTGTCTATAGCACCCTCTATGTTACCTTTGGTTACTTTTACAGTGTCGCCGGATCTATTGAGATACTCCAGATTGAAGCCTTCAGGAACAATTAGACTTAATACTTCAGCCCCTCTATACCCTAAAACTCCGTCTTTTTCAACTTCTTTGGGTAATTCTCCCTGAAAGTTAATCGAACCCAAGACTTCTAAAACTATATTCTTAGGTAATATGATATCGTCATGAGTTAACAAATATGAACCAGATATATGGTCATGTATACCGCCAATTACACTTCCGCCATATCTTGGAGTTATGATATGTTCTTGAACTCGCATTAAAATTTTGGCTTCAGCCCTAGCTTCCTCACTCTGAATTACATGTAAATTCATTTCATCGCCATCAAAGTCTGCGTTATAGGGAGTACAATCTGCAAGATTGAATCTAAATGTTTTTCCTTCCATGACTCTGATTTCATGAACCATCATAGACATTCTATGTAAAGAGGGTTGTCGATTGAATATAGTCACATCTCCATCAATTAGATGCCTTTCAACAACAATACCAGGTCTCGGATTACCATCCTGATCCCATGTACTCAATCTATCTTCGCTTTCTGTAGGGTATGTATTTCCATATTCATCTTCTTGGGACGGACTACCACAATGAGGGCATCGAACTTCTAAATGATCTGGGAAATATTCTGTAGGATTTTCGACTTCCCATCTCCATCTGTTATGAATTAAAGCACTAGGGTCATCAGAAGCTAACTGATTTCCATTTAAATCTTCACCGCGAAGGTTTGCAATAGTTTTGTCTAAATCTATTCCATTGACTTCTTCTAATTCTCCTATTTCATTTCTTTTCATCTCTTTTTTTAATTCTAAACCGGGTAAGAAGTTTGGAGCAGGGAGTACATCATTCAAATCAGGCCTATAACCTGGGTATGGTTCCTCATCACTACCGCTATGGCATTCTGGATTTTTACATCTAAAACCAGCCCAAATAAATTTCGTCCTATCAGTAATTCGTACCCTTAATGTATCTCCTCTGATGATATAATTCACACCAGGATGATTGTCGGGTCCTCGTAAAATCATTTGCCTTAATTGTTCTCTATTTCTACTTGTAACTCTGATAGGAACAGTCAATTCTTTTGCGGTTGACACTGGAATACCAACTTCGTTAATGCCAAGATTTGGATCAGGGCTTATGACTGTCCTTGCACAGAAATTAACTCTTTTACCAGACAAATTACTTCTAAAACGTCCTTCTTTTCCTTTCAATCGTTGTGTTAAGGTTTTGAGAGGGCGTCCTGAACGATGGCGTGCTGGAGGTATTCCACTAGTTTGATTATCAAAGTAAGTTGTACAGTGATATTGTAATAACTCCCATAGGTCTTCGACTATTAATTGAGGAGCTCCTGCATCCCTATTTTCCCTTAATCTCTGATTTATTCGTAGAACGTCCACTAGTTTGTGTGTCAAATCATCCTCTGACCTGTCGCCACTATCTAATGTTATAGAGGGTCTTACTGTGATGGGAGGTACTGGAAGAACTTTCAAAATAGTCCATTCTGGCCTACAAACATCCTTGTTCATACCTATAAATATCAAATGTTCATCAGGAATTCTTTCTAACCATTCTCTGATATCACGTGCATTAAGTTTGTGTTCTCCTTTATCTGCTTTCTTTTCTTTAAAAGTTGATGGTTTGTCCAAAATTATTTTTCCTTGTTCTGAACCACAATGCATACAAATAGCCCTTTTTGCACTAGAACATTCTTTTTCTATATCTTTTATAGTTTTATTAAATTCTCGAGATCCTACTCCATGTTTTATCATCACATCATGCACTCTTTCCCTATAATAATCCTGTTCAGATTTTTCAGGATCTAAGGGGTGCGTTTCTGGGGCACTGTGTAACAGGATTTTACTACATTTACTACAAGTATTCTTTAACGCCATCTTGATTAAGGCCGTAAATCCGATATGCATTACTGGTAATTCTAATTGTATATGCCCAAAATGACCAGGACTTTCATCATATTTACAATTATCAGTAGGGCATACTAAACCGGGCTCAATAACACCCATTTTTGGATCCATTAAACCTTGTTTGAACGCATGCCCATCATCTTTGTATGTATCAGCTGTCTTAACCTCAACAGCAGACATTTTTCTTATCTCATTCGGATCCATTAATGCAAATCTAATGCCAGCTATCCTTTTAGGGATTAATGTATTACTATTACGTTTCATCTTTGGTCCTCCAGTTCTAATCTCATGGCCACGCCTAAACTCTTCATTTCATCTAGTAAAAGTTTGAAAGCATAAGAAGTTTGAATTTTATAAACCTCTGCACCATCTCCATGAATTGGTGAAACATAAGTTCTCTTTCTTGGATCATACCAAGCGATATGACCGGATTGTGCACAAACGAATAAGTCAATTCCATCCGATTCACCTAGTAACCTATCCTTGATTACCATTGATGCTCCATGAGAAATGAGACAATCTCTTTCCATTTCTCCAAATCTTAAACCTCCTTGTCTGGCTCGACCTTCTGTAGGTTGCCTTGTTAAAATCTGAACCCTACCACGGCTTCTTGCATGTAATTTACTACTAACTAAATGATGAAGGCGTTGGTAATATATTACTCCAACGAAAACTTGGGCAGGGTATGATTCACCAGTTTCTCCGTTTATCATTGACTCGCGACCTGTATGATTAAACCCGTTTCTGAGTAATCCAGATCTAAGAGATTCTTCTTTTTCTCCTGTAAATGCAGTTCCATCAATTCTCCTAGTTTCCATTGACCCAACTTTTCCTCCTATCATCTCAAGTACGTGTGCCACGGTCATTCTAGATGGAATTGCATGAGGATTAATCAGAATATCTGGTATGACGCCATCTTCGGTAAAGGGCATATCTTCTTCGTTGACCATTCTACCAATTATTCCTTTTTGACCGTGTCTACTCGCAAATTTATCACCTAATTCTGGTATCTTATTACTCCTTAGAGTAATTCTAACCAGCCGTCCAGAGTCTAGTGACTCTGTGACGAATACATTATCTACCCAACCGTTTTCTCCATGTCTAACATTCATTGATGATTCACGTCTTTCTTGAGCTTGTAAGAATGCTCCATGGGCCTCTTCTAAGAACCTAGGAGGGCTAGTTTTTCCAACAAGAACAGGATTCCCTCCTTTTTGACTAGTTAGGAATGTTTCCGGGACTGGTAAACCATCTCTTTCAAGATGGGCATATGAATCCCATGATTTTAACCCCTTTATTTCATCTAAACCTGTGCCGGGAATTTCAATTCTTTCTTCCTGTCCTCCTGGGAATCTCTTATTCTCTGCATTGTATGTCCTCATGAAGGAAGAACGCCCCATTGAACGTTCTACGGACGCTCTATTCATCACGATTGCATCTTGCATATTGTATCCATGATGACTCATTATTGCCACTACAAGATTTTGTCCACCTGGTCGTTGATTAAATTTTGTAGAATCCATAGCTCTTGTACCAACAATTGAGCGTTGAGGATAATGCATTATGTGTGCTCTGGTATCTGGGCGAAGTCTGTAATTAGCACTAGATAATCCCAAACTTTGTTTTACCATTGCGGTTCCTCCTGTCACCCTTGGAGTGGAATTATGTTCCGGATATGGGACTAATGAAGCACAAACTCCCAAAATTAACTGAGGATCAATTTCAACATGAGTGAAAATTAAAACTGTATGGGCTTTCTTTTCTTTTCTTTTTAGTGCGTCGACATCTTCTTGGTAATAATTTAATGGGACTTTAAATTTCTCTGTTTTGGATGACCCATTAGGCATTTGAATTTCTGCGGCTAATTTAGCATGAGTAATATTGGGTTCCCCTAAATTTAACCACTCCACTTTTGCCGGGTTTATTGGTCTTTTATTCTTAGGAGATAATGCAGGTAAATCATATGGCCTTGGTGCTATTAGAAGATCTTCCTCTTCTTCAGCGTCAACCCACTCAACTACTCCGCTCGTCAGTAGATCGTTGAAGTCCATACTACCATTCCTTAATCCATCGAGATGGGATTTTGATAACGTTACGCTACCATTTTCCAATACTAGAAGTGGCCGAAGAATTCTACCCCTATCGGTATTGATGAAAACATCTTTATTTTCAGTATCATGTCTAATGCTTACTTCAGACCTTATTTTACCCGATCTTCTACTGTTTTTAATTCTTTGAACTAATTTTTGAGGCCTCTTGTGTAATCCAAATATATCTCCATTAACGTGAACTCTAGAACCATCGGCCCAACCCTCTGGAGAATCATCTACTCCTGCTTCTTTCAGTAATTCTTTGACGTCAGATTCAGATACTTCTTCAGATACATCTATCATCTGAGCAGCATTTTTGACTAATCCACAGTTTTGACCCTCAGGAGTCTCATTAGGGCACAATCTCCCCCATTGAGTGGGATGTAAATCACGTGCTTCGAAATGTGGTTGACTTCTGACTAATGGACTTGTAACTCTCCTCATATGAGACAATGCCGAAAGATAAGTAGTTCTATCTAGCAACTGACTTACACCTGATCTACCTCCAACCCAATTTCCAGTTGCAAGTGCATGCATTATTTTTGATGTTAAAACATCAGGCCTCAGGCAAGAATTAATTTTTAATTCTCTCTTTCTGTTATGATGTCTTTCTAATTGATATTTTAAGTCTCTAGCCAGTTGTTGAAGGCTAACCCTGAATAAATCTTCAATGAGATCGCCCGCTAACCGTACTCTTTTGTTAGCATAATGATCTTTGTCATTTGGATCTTTATTATTGATTGCCATTTCAAGAACTTGCCTAACTATTCTACCGAGGAAGATTGATTTTTTCTGACGATGTTCATAAGAAGCACCTAAATGAGGTAGTAGTTCCTTGTCAAGTAAATTCTGAACTCTCGATTCACGATATTCTTTTTGTTGTCCGGCAGCGAATTTCTTTTCTAGCCAAGCTAGGGCTTCTTCTTCATTTTCTACCCCATATTCTTCGTTATCTTTAACATCATTAAGATTTGCTACAGTATACTTCATGGCTTCAACTGGGCCGGCTATTGAGGAGAAAATTTCTCTATCATTTGACATGCCCAAGGCCCTCATTAGCAGAACTACAGGGATCGCTGTGGTTCCAGCGCTAGGGATCTTAACCATTAGCATTCCATCTCTCCGTTTTTCTACATTGAGAGGTTTTCTAACACCATCTTTCTGAGAAAAGATCTTTGCAACTTCTGTATCATGGGCATATTTTTTATTCCTCTCCACTGTTACTCTGTTAGGTGCTAAATCCTCCATTGAAATTAATACTCTTTCAGTGCCATTAATTATAAAGTACCCGCCAGGATCTACTGGATCTTCTCCAAATTTTCTAAGTAATTTTACATATTGTTCTGCATCTTCAGGAGATGTATCAGGAGAGAGTTTTCTATTCGAATCTATATTATTTGCATGTAAATTACATCTCGCTGACCTAACCATAATTGGTAAATTACCTATGTGTACATTTTTTTCATCCATGTGGCCAAGTTCAGACCCTGGTGAAGGAGGCAAATCATCACGATAAATTCTAAAGTCTAAGTATATGGGTGCGAAGTATGTTAGTTTTCTCAACCTACATTCCATTGGCGTTGCGGGATGTTCTGCCCCATTTGCTTCCCTGATTGTTGGTTGTCCGAGTCGGATGTTTTTAACCCGAACTATTATTTCTTTTTCTAAAACATCAAGTTTTATCAAACCGCCTTCATTATCATCTTCGTGATCATCACTACCGATTCTAATATTTCTGACAATGTTTTCCATCCTACTTCCCCTACTATCAAGTAATGGAATACAGTCATTATACGATGCTAGTTGGTGATTAACAAGACTTCTTTTACTAAAATAACTTTCAACAATTTCTTTCATTTTATTCAAACTCCTTATGCCCTCTCAACTACTAGCCTGTAAGCTATACTTGTTCCTGCAGATCGACTATATCTTTCTATTTTCATTACCCTATTTGTTAGCCAACCAGCCAATAAGGTATCATCTTCAGCCTCAGTGGTTTCTTTGATTGCCTGTACGGCAGGATCAGTAATCAATATTTTAGGTAAAAGCTCTTTTGCTAGTCTATCATTTCCTTCAAAATCTTTCTCCATTAGATTCCAAGGAGATAAAACTGTTTCTTCATCTTCTACGGGTACTAGTTCGTGATGTGGTACTAAGATATGATTTAGTACATTAAACCTATCTTCACCTTGAGGAATATCTTCATCCAATAATGCATTACGAGAAATTGTTATCCTGCCACTTCTACTTCTTTTCCTTGATGCCATCTGTTCCCTTATGACTCCCATTATAAGTTCTAAATCTGCACTGCCCATCTCAAGATCTACTTTTTTTGCCACTTGTTCTACAGTCATTCTTTTGATTGCATCCATGTTAGCGTCGTCGGCAAGTTTGTGCGCCCTATCTTCAGGAACTCCAAGTTCTATCAGCCTTTTTTTTGTTGAGCTTTTTACTGCCATTTTCGTGATCCCCTTGCCCATAAAAACATGGACCTGAGGCTTATTCAGGCGGGCCTGACGGGATTCGAACCCGCGGCCGACGGGTTAAAAGCCCGTCGCTCTACCTGACTAAGCTACAGGCCCATAGCATATGCTGGGCTATCACCCGTCCTGAGGGGGGTTTAAGAAAGTAACTAAACAAGCATCGCTAGAGCGGGGTTCGCTACTCCAGACGATAATCAGTTATCAATACTTGATGTAGCATTTGATGGATAAATGTTTTTGATAAAATAGAGGTATTAACAATGAATTCTGAATTTAATAATACTTTATTTCAAATAGAAGGGATTTGTGATTGGAATTTATATATACATAAAACAGTTTATCCTCCAAAAGAGGATACTTATCTGTTAGCTAAAGCAATTCTCAAATTAAATAAATATGATGGTTGTGCACTGGAAATTGGGTGCGGATCAGGAGCCTTGTCCATGCTATTGGCCACAAGAGGATGGGACGTTAAATCCTGTGATGTAAATCCATATGCCGTGGCTTCATCAAGATGGAATGTGAAGAAATATAATCTTGAAAATAAGATAGCAATAGATGAAAGTGGTATTGGCGAAGGCGTCATAATTACAGACAAGATAGATTTGATTGTTTGGAATTTACCATATTTGAATCCTATTAAAGGGGATGAAAATATGTTAGAACAAATTGAAGATGCTGCTTATCTTGACATAGAGAATGGCGGATGGAGTGAAAAATTAATAAAATTTCTAGAAGCAAATAAAATCTCTAATGAGTGTTTGGTAATACTGTTATTCAGGACACGTCCCGAAAGTAATAGTAGCCCTAATTCATGGAAAAAAAGAGGTTGGGCTGGAAGAAAAATCGAAGAACAAGTCATTGGTGATGAGAAATTGGAGGTTCATGCATTTTGGAGACCTGGAGGAAATAATAAACCAATATTCATTGATGAATGTGAAAGTACGATGGATGAAGCAAAGAAAAATAATAAGAATCATTGGACTAGAATAATAACAAATAAGCAGACAGATGGAAGGGGGAGAAAAGGTAATCATTGGCATTCGGAAGAAGGAGATATGATAGGTACGTGGAATATTTCAAAATCAATTTTAAATAAAATTAATCCAGGAATTTTTCAGATTAGTGTTGGTGCCTCAATATCTAATCTTTTAAAAATTGGACTTAAATGGCCTAATGATTTAATGAGTATTGACTTCAGAAAAATGGGTGGAATAATTATTGAATCGGATAGTGAAGGAGAATATTTAAGAGTTGGAGTTGGAATAAATAAAAATAGTAAAATTGTTGATGACAAATATATCGCTTCAGGTTGGAATGAAACCTTAGGAGAAATAACCAATATTGAGGTTTTTGATATGGTAGATATCGCTCTTTCGTCTAATTATGAAGAACATAAATTACTACCAATGTATAATTCAAATTATATGATGAATCACTCTTGGAGGTCATTATCAGAAATTATTTCTAGAGGAGTTAAAATAATCAATAAATACAATGAAACATGTAGAGTTGTCGGACTATCAAAAGAGGGAGAATTAGAAGTATTAGTTGAAAATTCCATTCTGGCCATAGATAGTTTGGAAGATTTAAGATGGGAATATTCTTAAATTCAGAATATTCTCTGTCTAATTAATTTAATTTTTCCGGAACTTGTTAAAGTTTGGAATTTCTCATATGAATTCAGGGATTCAAGTGAATTGGAGTAGTCTTCTAATTTAATCCTTAAAATAAAAAAACACAACTCATCTAAGTTCCTGATATCATACAATTTCCATCCATTATGGCCCATGATTTCGGAAATAATATTTATTAATTCATTTCTCGAATTAAAATTTAAATCGGCTTTCACTCCAATCCAACGAAACTTTCCTCTCGCAGCTTTGGAAAGACGCGGCATGACTTCCGACAGGGGGTTTAACTTAACCAATGATGGTTCTTCCGGAGAACATGAACGAGTCTCTGGATAGTACAGAGGATAGTTTTTATTCAATTATTATTAGCCCTTCAACACTGTCTCATTTAGTATTGTTATTGGTTAATACCGTGTTGATTTATACATTAATGAGTTATGAAATCAGTTATTTTGGAATCAATGGTAGCGCATTGTTTTTATCTTTAGCAATTGTATACTTATTTACTGCGATTATAATACCCTGGAGATACAGTGAGTTTTTATTCAAAATTAATGACAAGGGTGAAGGAGTATTTACTCGAAAATATCTTAATCAAGCTTTGATATCTATAATTCCTATTTTAGTAATAACGAGTTCATTATTTCTAATTATTACTGAAATATTTGAAAGAAAAAATATCAATTATTTTATGAGTTCATTATTTATCATACTATCAATTGGACAAGGATTATCATTAGTATTTGGTAGTAAAATATTTGTAGAGAAAAGTAAAACAAGAAAGGAAAGTAAAAATTCAAAATATGATATTTTAATTAGAATATTTGTGTTGATAGGAATTTTTACTCCATTAATTTGGTGGTTTGGATATGGAGCAGAAAATGTATCAGAATCAACTATTATGGTTCATATGTTGTGGTTCCTTTTTCTTTTAATAATATTCACTATTGGATATTTAATTGATAAATATACTTCCAACATTAGAGAGAAACTTGGAAATAGAGGTAAAATAGGAGATTTATTAATGATGATTTTAATTTTTGCATCTAGTTGGCATATTTTAAGTGCATGGAGAAGAAGTCCATGGTTGGTAGATTCTGTAGATGGATTAATGTTTGTTGAAGAAGGTTTTTTGATGATCCTAACAATTATTCTCGCGGTAACTTCGATGATAAAAAGAGGAGGAAAAGATGGGATCAATGTGTTTGGAGGACAATCTGCGATATTTTGGGGAATTTCCTTTGGTTATTTATATGCTGGCAGTATTAGTTCACTAACAGTTCTTTCAGAACAATTAACAGAAAGTAGTCTTTTACAAACCACTGCCATCGGGCATCTGATTACAGCAATAGTTATATTGACAATATTGCCTTTTGCTATCATGAAGATCCAACACGACGAAGAAGAAGAATAATCAGATTCCACTTAAGACTGCGACTAATCTAAGTTTACCTGACATTTCTTCACTAGAGCGTGCCCCTAAAATAACTTGACAGTTTGGATCTAATACTGACAGAAACTCATCAGATACTAAATTTAAGTGAGACAAAGTCATATCGGGACCTCCTTCAACTTGAATTAAACAACCTTTTGCTCCTTCAACATTTATATCATAAAGAGGTGATTTTTGAGCAATTTTTACAACTTTTTCTGGCTCATCTGTGTTGCCAATGCCAACAACAAGTGTAGAATCACCAGGCTTACCAACTATTGATTTTAAATCCATCAGATCAAGATTTATTTTTCCTACTTTCGCTAATGTTGTAACCAATCCTTCAACTAATTCTTCAATCCATTCAGAACCTGATTCCCAATCAGAATTTCTATCTTTTGCTTGCCATGCCAACCTTTCCATACTTAATTTGATACACATATCTGAAGATTTATTTATCTCAGGTAAAGAGTCTTTGGCAATGGTGGAGCGAAAAGGTTGCTCTGCAAATGGTATACCAACGATACTAATAATTAAGTTATCAGATTCTTTAGCTATATTTGCAAGTTCTGCGGTGATTCCAGAACCTGTTCCTCCTCCTAATCCAGATAAAATAATGACTAATTCAGATGTAGAAAAAAGATTTTTAAATCCTCCAATACCATCTCTTAGTCGGTATTTTGCCATTCTCCTTAATGTTGCAGTTCCCTTATCCTCATCGCCTAAGGATAACTGGAGACAATGAGCTGAATTGGCATTTAAAAAAGATTTTTTATCAACATCAATTAGAAGAAGTTCGGCGGAATTATCAGGACATCTTGAATGGGCTTGCATTGCCCATTTACAACCTAATCCGCCAGCCCCGATTATCAATATGGCGCTTCGGTCCACACATTCCGGTAGAGGATGGAGATTTATATTATACTAGTCATAATTCAAATATCTATGATAACGTCGCCTCTCATCTCTTGCCCAGGCATTATCAGGTTCTAACTGTAAAACTTTATCATAATAATGGATTGCTTTTTCAAAATCTGATAAATATCGACCTTGCATGTGCCCCATGACATTTAGAATAGGTATACAATCAGGGCTATTATCGATTAATGCTAATAATATCGATTCTGCTTCCGAGATTTTCATCAATTCCATACAATCTTCAGCTGCTCCCAACTCTCTAATTTGATCATCCTTAAGATCATAAACATTTCTCCATGAAGGTCCTGCCATAAAGACCCCTTCATGTCATGACATTTTATGTTTCTGAATAATGTATAATTGATAAAATATTAGCGAGCGGGAAAGCGCGGTACTGGAACCTTAATAGTCTCCATTAATGTGGGAGTATTAATCATAGAGGTCAAATTATGAATAGGTCAGATTTGTTCCCTAAAAGACTTATTGTTTTAGGCCTAATTTTGATGTTTATTGTCGGCACTAGTCAAGCTCTTCATTCTGGCGTTGGAGGGAATGTGAATAATGAGGGAGATGTTACGATTGCAGGATGTACTTGTCACGCATCCGAACCAGATAATTCAGTAACTATAGTCCTAGATGGCGTTCCTTATCACTACTCAGGTAGTACAGCATATGAGATGAAGATTCAATTAATTGGTGGTCCGGATATACTTTCAGGAGGTCAAACAGGGGGTTTCTCCATAAGAGTGAGTAGCGGAACATTATCTGCCGCAGAAGGGTATGAAAGTTTAGTTCAAAATTGGGAAGGAGATGATGAAACATTAACTCATACATCATCAGGATCGGAAACCGCAGATAGAACGTGGAATATTATCTGGAATGCTCCTCAAGCAGGAGGCAATGAAATAGTTACAATATGGCTTGTTGGGAACTCCGTTAATGGAGATCAAATACCATCGGCATTAGATAGGTGGAATAGACTAAGTGTAACTTTAGAAGAGGGAGAAGATAATGGAGATACAAGAACTATATTTTCTGGAAATGGGGACATAGACCCTCCCGCACCATTAGATGAAGAAGTTGATTTACATCATATGGGAGCTAAATTAAGAGCTCATTGGCTTGGATTACTTGGTTTTGGTGCCGTGATTTTAGTAATAATTTTCTGCGGATTATTTTTAAGATATGGTTTTTCAAGACATTATGAAGGCCGTAGTAATTTACTAAGACTAAGAATTAAACATCTAAGAAGGGGCGATCAATTATGAAAGATGACGTGGTAATGAAACTTTTACGCGATGTAAGTAGTGGTAAAATTACTGTTGAAGAAGCAAGAGATGCTTTGGAAGGTGTTGAAATCTCGGAAGAAAATTACACAAAAGCAGTTGACCATGGAGTTTTTAATATGCCAAAACCAGGCACGATTGTCAGAGCCAGTATTTCTCCATCTGGAGATTCTTGGTTAGTAATTCTAGCAGGTCTTTGGGGGATTCTATGGACTCTATTTTGGTCTGGTTCTTTATCATATGGACTTTACAATCATTGGGATCAACAAATACTGGCTTTTAACCTAGGGATGACCCTTCTAACATTAATAATAATGGGCATCATATACCTAAAATATGTAATGCCTGATGTCGTTGTTGTAAAGCACAGAAGAAACAAATATATAACAAAGAATGATACTGAAGCTTGGAAAAAATATGAGGCATAGACATGGCTAGAAGATTTAAATTACGTCCGATACCGTCAGAATCCAATGATTCTGTTGAATCGGTAAAAATGATTGATAGACGGGAGTTTATGCGATTATCATTCAATACTGCAGCGGGACTAATCACTGTGGCAAGTTTGGGTAGTGTAGGTTTTGCGGCTTTACTCATGGGCCAACCTGAAGCAGATGGTGGAGATAGTGCTGTAAGATTTTGGGTTCCTTCAGGAGCAGAAGATACCGCATGGTTTGGAGACAAACATTTAGAACCAATGAGTTACAGTTCATTCCAAGTAGCTGCAGCCAACACAAAAACTGGCATGATAGGAGCTCAAGGAGTATGGTCCGGGATGCCTGTAAATGTTGTATATGTACCTCATGAAGAGAACAAAGATCTACCTCTACAATCAGATAAACCTAGATTTCAATATCTAGATGGTTATGATCTCGGAGGCAAATATGTGGGCTCTGGAAGAGAAGTTGAAGATGATGCAGCATATAGCTCATTGTCCATACATGACAATATGGTTATAATTTTCTCAAGATGTCCACATCTTTGTTGTATCCCAGGTTGGCAATTAGTAACTAATAATTACACCGGAGATACTTGGGCTGCAGGAGGAACAGATGAAGGAGGAGACAAACTTTTTTGCATATGTCATTCTAGTAGATTTGATCCAACTGCTATCGAAAAGAATAGCATGGGAAAAGGAGTGCCGTTTGAATTCATAGGGGTAAGAAAAACTGGAGGTCCAGCTCCTAATGGGATGCCTTTGATACCATTTACAGTAAATGGTGATATTATAGAGGCGTTACCAGACTTCAAAGATTGGTATGCATATTGTGGATAAGGTGATAAGATGATTCAATTCTGGTTTTTATGGTTATTTATAGCATTAGTTGTTGTAATAGTAGCTTTTACACTACGAAAAGAAAGAGATGATATGCCTAGGAAAGATATTCTCAGAGCTGTTGAGTCAAATGCTAGTGAAATGGGATTTTCCGAGAAAATATTCTTATGGGCATTCTCTTGGCTAGATACTAGATTTAGAATACAAGATTACTGGGGTATGAGTAGAGATGCATTTCATAGTGTACACAGGCAAATGCCTTTAACTCATGCTGAAAAATATAAGCTAAGGATAATATGGTATTGGTATCCATTATATTGCTTAGGAGGGATTTCATTCTTGGCATTTATAATTCTGGTTATTACTGGAAGTATTCTCGGCCTATATTATGTCCCAGGAGGAGAAGGAGATCCTACTCCTGCATACAGCAGTATGGAATTCATAATGACTACCTTGCCTTTTGGATATATCATTAGATCTATTCACCATTGGACTACTCATTTCATGGTTGCCGCTGTCTTCTTGCATATGTGTAGAGTCTACTTCACTGGTGCATACCGAAACCCAAGAGAATTAAATTGGCTAATTGGAGTTGCGTTGATGTTTTTCGTAATTTTCTTCGGATATTCAGGATACCTCCTACCTTGGGATAGTCTAGCGTTTGGAGCGGCAACTATTGGAATAAATATGGCAACGGCAACACCCTTGATAGGAGATTGGATGGCAAATGCACTATTTGCCGGTACTACACTTTCGGGCCAAACAGTAACAAGAATGTATTTCTTACATGTTTTTATATTACCTGTACTAGTTACCACCCTCATTCTTATTCATTTATTCATTGTTTGGGTGCAAGGTATCGCTGAGCCACATTAAGGAGGTCATAATATGGGATTAATAGATAGATTTGGTAGGATTGCTGATACATACATTAGCGAAAGAGATACTCTTATTGAGGCAGAACAAGAAAGGAGAAGGGTCTTTGTAGGACATTCTTTTTGGCCAACTGAAGTACTAAGAGATACAATAATTCTAGCAAGTATGGTTATGGTTATATGTTTTTATTCTTGGATAGTACCTCCTCCATTACACAGCGCTGCGGATCCTTTTGCTCAGGCAGGATTCGTATTTCCTGACTGGTATGTTTTATTCTCATATGGATACTTGAGATGGGGAGAATATTTACCTCAATACACAATACCTGCAGGACCTATTGGGGATTTCTTCGGTCAACCATTTATTTATTGGAATGCAGCATGGTGGGGTGCAGCAATAACTGGAATTCCTGTCGGAATTCTAGCATTACCTCCATTTATTATTGGTAAGAGAGAGAAAAGAGGCGTAGAAGATCCATGGTTTGCAAGCGCTGGTGCCGCCTATTTGGCTCATGTATGGTTCATATCGGTTTTCTCAATTAATATATTCTTAGAATTATATGCCAAGGATTTGACGAATTATTGTTTTGTTGATTCGCATCAATATTTCTTTTGCGGCCGACAGGCTCCTTGGACTGCGACCATCTTCAATTCTATACCTTGGGTTCTTACTGCAATTTTCTTATTTGTAGTACTTTACTTTGTCATAAGAAAATTTTTACTAAGTACAATGGGAGCACGTGTTACACCCAGAATAGGAAAGCAAATAACAATTGGTACATTAATAATTACAGTTTTAATATCTACAGCTACATGGCCCATTTATGAAGGAGGTTTTTGGAACTATGGCGGCCTTGGTGCTATGGACAGTGTTTCACAGTTAGATGAATTGAGAGAGCAGCCTGAAGATACTTTGGTGCACTATGGTAAAGGAAATGTATGGGAAGCATGGGAAGATGATTGTATGCCATATTCAGAAACTAGTGGATTGAGTGTATGGGATACTATTGAAGAGGATGACTATGGAGAATGGTGTGTAATTACAGCATCAAATTGGATTAATTGGGGAATTTATCAACCAACTAAATACAATATAATTGATTTTGCCGGAGTTAATGGGCATGCCGATCCTGAAACAGGCAGAAATGCAGCATTATCTGAATTTACATACCCAGGTAATTTAAATGGAATTGAAAAGACGATTACTGACTCAAAAACCTTTACTGTAGAAAATCTAGGAGTGAGTAGTGTAGCAACTGACATAGGATGTAATTTTAGAACATCCACTTATGGTTTAGGAGTTCATAGTCAAACAATGTCATTACAAAACTCATTGGGAGAAAATATATGGAACATGGAAGGTATTACATGTACTTCTGAAACTATTTATTTGGATTCTGGGGCAACGTATATTTTGTATTATACTACAACATCAAGTGGGATTAATGAATCTATTTCCATGATTACAGATTTCTCTGCAACGTCCTATCAACCGCTTTTGTTGAATGATGATGGTACTGCATTAATTAGAGAAGGAAACACGATGACTATTGAGGAAATGGGTGAAATGTCAATTAAAAATCCTACATATCACAAAAATCCCAAAAGTTTAGATGCGAAATTGATATATTCACTTTTCATTCCATGTTTAGGAGTAGGCGCGATGGTTTTCATGTTAATGCGTAGCATGGCAAGAGGTTACGAATGGGAAATGAATAAATGCTATGGATGCGATTTATGTGATGATGCGTGTCCAGTTAGATTATTTAATGCAGGAGATAAATTAAATATTATTTATAATACATGGAATAATGAAGATGATGGAGTTCCACTATATTCTTGTTTAACATGTAGTGCTTGTACAAACGCTTGTCCTCAATTAGTAGACTATGACTCGTATGTAGATATCAGAAGAAATTTAATTGTAGGCGGCCCTCCAGCTGCAGAGATACCTCATACTGTTTTACAGGCTGTATTGGCCGCTGAAGCTGATGAAGATGAGGCATTTATTCCAACTAGTGACTATCCAATTGACTCTAATGTTGGATATTATCCAGGTTGTGTAGACTACATAGATCAAGAAATGATTTTCAGTCATGTTAATGAAGGAACAATGAATCTTGGAGAAACTACAACAGCTGCTTTCACACTGTTTGAAGAATTAGATCAAGAGGTGACATACCTAGGTAGAGATTTTTTGAAATGTTGTGGACATGATCAAAAATGGCAAGGTTTAACAGAAGTTTTTGAAAAATTGAAGTCATACAATCAAAAGAAAATAGGTGAAAGTGGGATAGATACTTTAGTCACTTCTTGCGCTGAATGCTTTAGAACTTTCGCGCTAGATTATGAGTTAGAAGACATGAAAGTTATGCATACCACAGAGTTCCTAACTGAAAAGGGATTTGATATGCAATTACAAACAGAAGAAGATATCACCGTAACTTACCATGACCCTTGTAGAATTGGTAGACAAATGAATATTTATGATGAGCCTAGAGATTTAGTACAGTCCATAGATGGAGTTAGCCTTGTAGAGATGGAGCATAATAAAGAAGATGGATTATGTTGTGGTGTATCCAGTATGATGTCGTGTAATGAGAACAGTAGAGGCTTGAGATTACAGCGTTTTGATGAAGTAAAAGCTACTGGTGCAGATGTAATGCTAACAACTTGTCCTAAATGTGTTAGTCATTTTGAATGTTTAAAATTTGAAGGAGATCCTAGGCATGACTTTGAAATATTAGACGTTGTAAGTTTCTTGGCTAGACAAGTAAATGCTAAGAAAAATAATTAACTGAAAGCTAAATACGCGGAAAATAATGAAAGAATAGCATTAAAAAAAATCCCTAGTAATGTCATTTTAGCTATCAGCGGCTTTTGATAGCCTAATGCGGTTAACCACAAAAAGAAACCTATTAGACCTCCACAGGAAAAAGAAATCCATGCAACTTCTAAATTTAAGAAATATACCATTATCAACCAAATTAATATTCCTTGGAGTAGTCCAAGTAAAGAAAGAGGATCTTTCCACCATAAAGAAGGAGGGTCTTCCATGTCTACCCGACTGTTGTAGAAGCAATGAAACTGACGATTATAAAAGATGACCTTCTCAAAGAGGTTAATGGTGGGCGCCTAATGACTGAGCAAAGCGACCTTGCCGCTAGAAGAAATATGGAACAGAAAAGGATAAGGATGATGTTAAACGCTATGCGCTCTGAAGAAAGGGCGAAAATAAAAGGTGGTCTTGAAACAGTCGCATGGGTAAAGGAAGATTTATGCATAGGTTGTGATCAATGTACTATTGTATGTGATGATGATGCTATTGAAGTTTATAAAACGCCTATGAAAAGCCCCATAATGGATGTTGATAATAATAAGAAGGCGAGAGTTTTAAGAGACCCATGTACGGGATGTAAATTATGTGTATTAGCATGTCCAACTGATGCAATAGTTATGATTGATAGGTGAAATATATGAATGATGATAATCCACTTAGATTTGGAGCAGAATTTGGCCCAAAAGGAGTAGAAAATCCTAGTGGAGTTTCATTGTCAACCTTCAAAACTCTAGTCTGGGTATCTAATGTTGGTGGATTGATATTATTTGCTATTGGATTAGAATTGATGGTAGTTCAACAGTCATTCGGGATTGGATTAACATTTCTAGTAGCAGGAGTTGTGATTGCATTATTCCCTTCAAATTATGAAATTAAAGGAATGGAAGTAGATAATAAGAGTCTGGAAAAATATGCTGAAGAATAATAAAAAAGTTAAATTAGAAAAAAATGGTGTCAGAAAAATACATACGCCACTTGGTAAGTTATACGTACTATCTACTGAAATTGGGATAATTAAAATTACATCTAAAAAAAATATAGAAAACAACTCAATAGGAAAAAAACATCTTGATTCAGCAGAAAGGTGGTTGATTTCTTATTTTAATGGTTCTGAAATTAAAAGGCCTGAATTAGATTATCAAAATATGACTGAATTTCAGAAAAAAACATTATATGAATTAATGATAAATGTAAAGTTTGGAAAGACAGTTAGTTATACTGAATTAGCATTTTTAATAAGAAATAGGACTGCAATTAGAGCAATTGGTACTGCATTGGCAAAAAATCCATGGCCGATAATTGTTCCTTGCCATAGAGTGATAAAAAAGGATAATTCCATAGGAAGATATAGTGGAATCGGAGGAAAAATGGGTAAAAAATTACTTTTAGAACATGAAGGCGTTGAGATTTTTAATTAAGAATTGATTGTTATGGCCATGGTTCAACATCTTCTAATAAACTCATTAAGTCAGCATTTTTAAAATTTATATCCCTTTCTGTCATATGTACTGAATGAAATAAACGTAACCCAATTGCCATATTTGGCTGATTTCTAAGTTGTTTTGACAATATCCCATAATCGTCTATCCATTCTTTGGTATGTGGCGTTAATTCATCTATAAATGAGGATAATAGACTAGGAGTAGTGGCTGTTCCTGCAGGTAATTTAGGCCTATTGACGACCTCTTCAGGCAATTTTGTTAATTGTGCTGCTTTTCGTAAAGCCAATTTTTCTTCATTCTCAGAAATTTTCCAATGCAAAGGTACTTTGTGTGATTCTTGACGATGAAGATTATTCAAAAATGGTACTCTTGCCTCTAATCCGAATGCCATACTATGCCGGTCGGCTAATCTCAATTGGAAATTCGATAATTGCCCTCGGTCTATTTCAAATTGAAGAGTTGAGAGTAAGTCTGAAAAATTATTTTCATAGAATATTTTATCATCATGCCAAGGATTTCCAGGGCCGATGGCAATATCTAAATTATTTTCTAGATCGTTAGTATCAAGCCTTGATTTAATTAGATTATAATGTGATTTTAAGTCTTTATATCTCTGATAACCCCCATGTAATTCGTCGGCCCCTTGGCCGCATAATCCAACAGAAACTTTTTTTGACATTTCTTTAAATAATGGTTGCCAAAATAATACAGAGATATCTAAATCCTCTCCATGCCATGAAAAATTAGGTATTCCTTTATGAAAAATATCTTCTTCTATGATTTTGGGATTAAAATTTAAGTCTAAATGATTCGTTACAGATTCTGAGAATACATAGTCTGGATTATCTTCGCTATCAGCAACTGTCCAACATTCAGGTGTGTGTTTATTCGTAGATACGGCAGCATCACAAGATAAGGCTGCAATCAAACTAGAGTCTAATCCTCCTGAGAGTACGATGCCTATTGGCATATCTGACATAAAACGGTCTTGAATTCCATTACTTAGTGTTTTTAAAAGATTTTTAGAACCAGAAGTAGGATCCCAATCCTTGTTAGGATATATTTTTTCTGAAGAAAATTTACTGATACCGGTTAAAACTGCATGACCACTTGAATCTAGAGACCAAGTTTCAATTGTTCCAGGGGCTACTTGGGTAACTCCCTCGAATAAAGTTGTATTATCTAATGGGTACTCATATGCTAAACGAGCATAAATGGCGTTAATGTCTGGTCTCCTTGAAAAATTAGGATGTTGAAAAAATGCCTTTATCTCCGATGCGAATAATAATGTACCATCATCTAAAACAGTTCTAAAAAGTGGTTTTATGCCCATTGAATCTCGACTTAGTATCAATTCCTGGTTTCTAGAATCCCATAATGCGAATCCCCACATTCCGTCAAGTTTTTTTACCCATGAATCATGAAGTGATGCGGGATTAATAGGATCAAGGTAATTTGGAGTTACTTTAATAGAATTTTTAAATTTACCATTTGGAGGAGTTATAACTTCATTCTTTGATTTAATGAAATTTTTACTTAATGCTAATATTACTTCTCCATCACCTTTTGTCCTCCATGTGTAATTATTTATATTAGATTTTATAGATTTAAAATTATATATTTGACCATTTTGAATCAAAATTGAGCCATGATCAGAACCCAATGGTTGTCTAGAATTTTTTAAATCAACTATAGAAAGTCTTGCATGACCTAATGAAATTGAACCATTTCTTATAGATTCAGAAAATATCTCCATGCCATCTGGACCACGATGAGAGATTGATGATATCATTGATTTTGCAACGGAAGGTTCAGCATTGCCAAACAATCCTATAATACCGCACATGAGTATGACAATATTTGGTAATAAATAAACATATGCTTATTTCATTATTGCTTTATATTTATCATTTAAAAAAAACGAATGAATATAATCATGGAAATAAATGATGCTAGGCCCCATATTAATAAATATACATTTTGCGATAATTGAGGCTCATCATTCTCGGGAGTCATAGTTAACATTATACCCAACATTAATTACAATGTAAAGATGACGGGGTTTTACCTAAACTAAAGGCAATAATATCATTAATGCAGAGAGTGGGAATAATATCATTGTTGCATTATCATCGATATATTTAATTTGAGGAATTTCTCCAAGAACGGTCAAAGGAGCTAAAAGAATGGAAACAAATAAAGGTGTTCCAAGCCAAATTGTGCACCCTATCCATATAGAATATGAACAAACTAATCCGACATATATTGCCATTTTAATATCCTTTTTCTTTCTTTTTATCTCACCCATGATTGGGTCAACGAATGTTAGGCCAAAAATTATTGGAATTCCATATAAGCCAGATTTTAAACCATTATAATCTTGCTCTGGTAAAACTAGAAAAACTAAAGAAACAGAAAAAGCCCCCCAGGCCAACGCAGATATTTGAGTAGATTCATATTCTCTTTGACCGATAATTACTAAACCTAAATTTAATCTTAATGCCTCAAAACCTAAAATTACAATACAAACTAAACTGACAAATTGTTGTGGTTCGAGATTAAAAAATGATGATATTTCAATGCCATTTTTATAATATAAAACTGGGATCAAGAACATAGAGATATGAGTTAATCTTCGAAAAGCATGACCTTTGAAACCGCCAATTGAATGAGATACATGATCTATAGTTAAATTATTTTCTACTTGGTCACTCATCAAGACGCCTCACTTTATCCTCAATCAATCTCATCCGCAGCCTCTTCAAGTGTTATACTTCCGGTAGATAGTTGTTCGAGAATATGATTTAGCCCTGGATAATTCAGAAGTCTAGAATCCCAAATTGAAAGTAATCTTTCTCTCTGTCTAATAATTTCTCTTTGTGATGATTTTGGGCATTCTTCTATAGAGGAAAGTAAATTTTCAACACCGTTCCCATTCAAAGCAGAAACAAGATGAGTGCTAATGGAGGAATCATGATTTAGTGTTAATGAAGAATTTAAAGAGTTGAATGCTAATTTTGAGGAACTGATATCTGATTTATTAACTACAACTATGTCTGCTAATTCTAAAATACCCGCTTTTTCAGCTTGTATTATATCTCCTCTGTCTGGTCCTTCTACTAGCAATATACGATCTGCAAATGCAACTATTCTAGTTTGAGACTGACCTGAACCTACAGTTTCGATTATTATTCTTGTCCATCCACAAGCACATAAAACATTAACCATATGGCCAATGAATAATGATAATCCTCCGGGATGATTTCGAGAGGCAATAGATCTTATGAATACAGAGTTAGAAGATTCTTCGCCCTGCATTCTTATTCGATCAGCCAAAAGTGCCCCGCCAGATTTTGGAGATGAAGGGTCTACCGCTAAAACTGCTACTTTTTCCCCTCTTTTTATCCATTCAGATATTAAATTACCAATTAAGGTTGATTTTCCTGCACCAGGAGGTCCAGTAACACCTAGTGTCCAAGGATTCTGTACTTCCATGATTGGTACAAAACCAGATTCTATCTTTGTAAGTATTTTTGCTAAGCATCTCCTATCTCCACTTATTGCTAGATCTAATTGATGAGAGTTTGTAGTCAATCCCAATGCCACCCAGTATCTTCTCCAACTCCTGTTGGTTCTCCTCTTTTTTGTCTTTCAGAAACTTCGATTAAAAAATTGATAATGGATTCTGAATGCGTTCCAGGACCAAATATTGCCCTTACTCCTGAAGAATGCAAAGATTCATGGTCCTTTTCAGGAATAATACCTCCTGCAAAGACCACAACGTCAGATAATCCTACAGTTCTCATTTTATCGCAAATTTTTGGTATCAGTACTTCGTGAGCTCCAGAAAGGGAAGATATTCCCAAAGCAGTTGCATCTTCATCAATTAAGATATTAATAATTTGTTCTGGAGTCTTTCGAATACCTGTGTATATCACTTCGTGACCTCCGTCCCTAAGAACTCTAGTTATTACTTTCGCACCTCTATCATGTCCATCTAGTCCAGGTTTAGCTATGACTACACGCATCTCTATCTTATCCGGCGAGGTCGTACTCTATTTTCAAACAACCGCAGGATGATAAAATTTTACAAAGTTAGTAGGAATGCTCATGTGCGTCCCTACTCAATCAGCGTTCAGACATGTCTCGAGTAGATGAACGGACTGAAGAACTTCGGCGGAGGAAAGCGCAATCAGAAGGAGGAGGAGGTCAGCTAAAAGTTGCGGCGCAACATGCTAAAGGTAAGATGACTGCAAGGGAAAGAATATTGCTATTATTAGATCCTGAAAGTTTCATGGAAGTAGACTCATTGGTGGAACATAGATGTCAAGATTTTGATATGGAAAGAAACATCATCCCAGGAGACGGAGTAATATGCGGACATGGAACAATTGATGGAAAACTGGTATATTGTTTTGCTCAAGATTTTACAGTTTACGGAGGTTCGTTAGGCGAAATGCATGGTTTGAAAATATGTAAAATATTAGATATGGCAATAAAAACTGGTGCCCCCGTAATTGGTTTGAATGATAGTGGAGGAGCCAGAATTCAAGAAGGCGTAGCTAGCCTAGGTTCCTATGCGGAGATTTTTTTTAGGAATGTTCGTGCAAGTGGAGTAATTCCTCAGATCTCTGTAATTATGGGACCTTGTGCTGGTGGTGCTGTTTATTCACCTGCAATAACCGATTTTGTAATAATGGTTGACAAGACTGCGCACATGTTTATTACTGGTCCAGAAGTGATAAAGACTGTAACTAATGAAGAAGTAACTTTTGAAGATTTAGGAGGCGCAAGTACTCATGCTAGGAAATCAGGAGTTACCCATTTTACGGCAGATAATGATCAACAAGCATTAGATTTAGTACAAGAGTTAGTTGGTTATTTACCAAGTAACAACTTAGAGAAAGCGCCCACAAAGAATACTAAGGATTCGCTTGATAGGGAGTGTAATATTCTAGACACGATAATACCTAATGACCCTAGTTTACCATATGATATTAATGAAGTAATAGAAGAAGTTTTGGATGATGGAGCATTTTTGGAAATTCAATCGGAGTTTGCACCAAATATAGTTATTGGATATGGCAGATTAGGAGGCAATACAGTGGGCGTAGTTGGAAATCAACCAAAATATTTAGCTGGCTGTTTAGATATTGATGCTTCAATAAAGGCTGCTCGATTCGTTAGATTTTGTGATTCATTCAATATTCCTTTAATTACATTTGTCGATGTACCGGGTTTTTTGCCGGGTTCTAGTCAGGAATGGGGAGGAATAATTCGTCATGGGGCTAAATTACTTTACTCATATGCAGAAGCAACTGTACCGAAACTTACCGTGATAACTAGGAAGGCATATGGAGGAGCATATGATGTAATGTCCTCGAAACATATTCGTGGAGATTATAATGTTGCTTGGCCGAGTGCTCAACTTGCAGTTATGGGCGCAAGTGGTGCGGTACAGATAATCCATAGAAAAAGAATAAAGTCATCAGGAAATCCAGAGCAAGAAAGAGAGAGATTAGTTGAAGATTATAACGATACGTTTGCCAATCCTTATCGGGCTGCCTCATTAGGATATTTAGATGATGTGATTCAACCAAGAGAAACAAGATTGAAGTTAATAAAAGCATTAGGTGCCCTATTAGAGAAGGAAGAGGTTAGACCTGAAAAAAAGCATGGTAATATACCGCTATGAGGCTAAAAAATGAATGATGAAAGTGATAAAATAATTGTAGCAGCCATTGCTGCAATATTACTAATTGATTCTGATGAGTCTGTAATAAAAATTTCTCCAGGAAGAGAAAGAGGGACTGCATGGTCTCAAGATCACACTAGAATTTCAATCGGCAAAACGAGTTTATCGAAGAAGAGAAATCAAAGAAGTACATTGAGGTAAAAAAATGTCTGAAAAAAGAAAAGTCTTTGTTGATGATGAAGAATTTGATGTAGAATTGGAAAAAAAAGGTTTGTTTTGGAAAGTAAAAATACGAAATAAAGAATTTACCATAAAAGTCGAGGGAGACAATAATAGAATCATCAAAGAAAATAAAAAAAGGAAGAAGACTGAACTTAGTAATGGAACAGTTTCCTCTAGTATACCTGGTAAAATAATCAAGGTTAATTATGATATTGGGGATTTAGTAAATGAAGGAGATGTGTTGTTAATACTAGAGGCGATGAAGATGCAGAATGAAATAATTTCACCAATAAAAGGAATTATTAAAAATATAAATTGTAAAACTGGAGATAGTATTGATTCCAATGTGCCATTAATAATTGTAGAGGAAAAGAATCAGAATGAAAAGAAATAAAAAATTCTGTAGTTTTCCTAACTGTCAAAGCGAGGGAAGTCAAATCAGTAGGCTATCAATTGAAGGTAATTTAATATCTAGTGGTAAAAAAGTATATTCATTCAGAGATGCCTATAAAAAATTTAATTATTGTAAAGAACATCATGATAAATTAATAGAGCAAATTTGGAAAGGAGCCACAAGTAAAGAAAATAAAAAATAAATTTTTATTATATCAGTCCTAAGGCATCTTCTATTCTATTCAGTTCCGGACCAGTGGAGCCAGACCCTACTAAAGCATTGACATCACTAGAAGTACAACCAGCGCCAACAAACGGAGATCCGAAGGTGACAGTTCCAACCATTAAAGGAACCTTAAGTGTAGATTCAATAATTTCAACTTCATGTGGAGTTATATCTGGATGTGCTAAAACACCTTTGTTATTTGCTACGAGAAGGCTTCCTATTGATTCTTGATGTGCAACAGTTGATCTAATTGACTTTACTCCCAAAACATCTTCAATCATTTCTAAACCGGAATCTGGAACTATTGGACTAACGATTGCACCAATATCATTACATTCGATTAAATTTCCAGCAGCATTGACTCCGCTTTGCATAACAACAACGTCACCAAAGCTAGTTAATTCGTCCAATTCTGATTCGAATGCTATGTCTGCGACAGCGAGTCCTTTTTTATTGCCCCTTAGTAAACTACCCAGTAATGCAGAGCCACCAACTAAAAAAGGATGCATTTCCATCTCAAAAGAAGTTTCGAGTAATCCTATTGATTGCTTATCTAAAGAGCGTGGATAGAAAAGAACATCTCCAATAACTGAAAGATGAACTCCGATTTGAGAATGCCCAAATAAATCACCAGTAGATATTGTAATTGTATCCTCTCCTCGAATTGTGTTTATGGCTATCGCATAGATAAATTAATGTTTGCGGGGTGAGAAAAGAGAGGCACAACGACGATCTTTTCCGTGGGCTTTCGCACCACAGTACAGGATACGACGCAGGAGGGCTTGACTTCCGGGTTCGATATGGGACCGGGTATTACCCCTCCGCTATGGTCGTGCTCAACTCTTTTTTCGAATTTATGAATTGATATGCGCTGTTGGACAGAGGCCCACATAGGCCTGGATTAGTGTAGAAATTGGATGCTCGGGGAGTTAGTGCAGCTGGGCTGAATACCTCGGAAAACCTCGGTACTTACACCCGCTGTCTATCAAACTCGTCTTCTACGAGCCCCCTGAGGTGTCTCGTCTTTCGGATGACTTCGAGCTTAGATGCTTTCAGCTCTTATCC
>CEOP01032761.1_pt1 | contig 27402 bp, 22 predicted proteins | sample 361301 | NCBI WGS metagenome assembly CEOP01 (sample SAMEA2619548, study PRJEB7988) | marine metagenome | biome: marine biome (ENVO:00000447); feature: deep chlorophyll maximum layer (ENVO:xxxxxxxx); material: "saline water (ENVO:00002010), including plankton (ENVO:xxxxxxxx)" | depth 55 m
AACAATTAATAAAAGCCCAATTAATATTGGGCTTTTTATTTTTATTTAATTCATGTAGCAACAGAAATGGCAGTTATACTATCTCTGGTAGTACTATGGGTACAACCTATTCAATAAAACTGGTATTTGAAGAGATGAAATATGATAAAAAACAAATTGAGAATTCTATAGATTCTATATTATCAGATCTTAATCAGCAAATGTCGACTTGGATAAAGGAAAGTGAAATTTCGTTGTTTAATAAAAATTTATCATTAGATCCTCAAAAAGTTTCAGATGATTTTTTTTATGTGCTTGAGCAAGGAAAATTAATACACCAAAAAACTGGAGGAATGTTTGACTACACTATTTTCCCAATTATGGATATATGGGGTTTTGGCCCTTTAGCGAATAAAAATAAGAAAATTCCAAGTGATGATGAAATAGAAACTATCTTAGAATATGTTGGTGCTGATAAAATCAAATTGAATTATCCATATGTGAAGAAAACACATCCAAAAACACAATTAGATTTAAATGCAATTGCAAAAGGATATGCAGTAGATAAAATTCATGATTGGTTAATTCTTAAAGGATTTTCAAATATATTTGTTGAAATTGGAGGTGAGATTAGATGTAGTGGGGTAAACATTTTTAACAATCAGTGGAGGGTAGGAATAGATGCACCTATAAGAAATTCACTACCTGGGAAAAATTTGATTTCCAAAACTATACTAGATGATAAGGCCATAGCTACTTCGGGAAATTATAGAAGTTTTAGAGCTAAAAATGGGAACATGATCAGTCATACAATTAATCCAACTACTGGTTTGCAAAAGGAAACAAACATTGTATCTGTTAGCGTAAAAGCAGATGAATGTCTCACTGCAGACGCATGGGCAACTGCGTTGATGGTTTTATCATATGATGTGGGAATCAAAAAAGTAGAAGAAGATGAAACAATAGATGCTCTATGGATTATTTTGAATGAGGATAGTACTTTTAGTCAGAGCAGTTCTAGAAATTTTTTCAGATAGTAGAATTATAAAGCTTCAATAGTTTCACATTTTTGAGCGTCACCTTCACATATTGAGCAACTTTCATCTGCTCCCACTCCTCCACAACTTCCTTGGATAGGCTTATCACTAAATATTACTCCAATAGAAAGTCCCAGGATAGCTAAACCGAGGATTAAGATTGATAAATATACTGTCATAATATCCAAATTTACTATAGTATCACTATTACTTATTATAAAGAAAATATTGTAAATTTGATGTTAATTATTATTATTTAATATAGGTGTACTTTATGCAAAGAAAATTAATATTATTTTTATCATTTATAATGCCAATCCTATGTCTTGGCGCAGGAGGTGACCACTCTGGCGGTTATCATTTAGATGGTAGCATTGAGAATATGAGTATTATTTGGGTCGTGCCATTTGCGGGGATTTTATTATCTATCGCTATTTTCCCTTTAGTTTTACCAGAATTTTGGCATCATAATTTTGGTAAAATATCTTTATTTTGGGCGACTATATTGATAATTCCCTTTTTAATAAAAGAGGGTGTTTCTGTTACTTTATATGAGCTTCTTCATGTTGGCCTGTTAGAGTATGTTCCATTTATCATATTATTACTTGCTCTTTTTACTATCTCAGGAGGGGTAAGGCTCACGGGTACATTGGTAGGCACGCCTATCGTCAACCTTTTAATTATTTTGATTGGAACTTTACTTGCGAGTTGGATGGGAACAACCGGTGCGGCGATGCTTCTAATTAGACCATTGATCAATGCAAATAAACATAGAAAAGAGAAAGTTCACATTATTGTCTTTTTCATATTTCTTGTTGCAAATATTGGAGGTTCACTTACTCCTCTTGGTGACCCACCTTTATTTTTAGGTTTTTTAAAAGGAGTTGATTTCTTTTGGACTACTAGCGCTATGTTTTTGCCAATGGTTTTTATGATAGTTTCGTTACTAATAATTTTTTATTTCTTAGACTCATACTATCTAAAGAAAGAAAATATAAATACTAACCCTAGCGCAGAAAAATTAAAGTTAGGCGTAGAAGGGGTTTTTAATATTGGTCTGATTTTAGGTGTCATTGTTGCTGTATTAATAAGTGGTTTTTGGAAACCTCATATTAGTTTTGAAATTTATCATGGCGTTCATCTAGAGCTGCAGAATATTGCACGAGACCTATTATTATTAGGATTGACATATGCAAGTTGGACATATACGCCGCAACAAATCAGAAAAGATAATGAATACACATGGTTCCCAATTGTTGAGGTTGCGAAACTTTTTGCAGGAATTTTTATAACTATTATTCCAGCTATTGCCATTTTAAAAGCAGGAACTAACGGTGCACTTGCTTTTATAATAAGCTCTGTCTCTAGTGAAAGTGGTCCAATCAATATGATGTATTTTTGGTATACGGGTGTATTATCAAGCTTTTTAGATAATGCCCCAACCTATTTAGTATTCTTTAATACTGCCGGGGGTGACCCAATTACGTTGATGGGACAAATGAAAGAGACGCTCTTAGCAATATCTATGGGAGCTGTTTTTATGGGTGCAAATACTTATATCGGTAATGCTCCTAATTTCATGGTAAAATCTATATCGGAATCATCAGGAATAGAGATGCCAAGTTTTTTCGGTTATCTTTTTAAGTGGTCGATTCCTTTTCTTGTCCCATTATTTATAATTGTAAGTTGGATATATTTTGGATGAGAATAACTAAGGTAACTACAAAGACTGGAGATGCTGGACAAACAAGTCTTGGCTCAGGTGAGAGGGTAAAAAAGACTCATCCTCGAATCAATTTACTTGGTGAATTAGACCATTTTAATTCTGTTCTTGGTTGGACTATTACCTCTTTATCGGATAATGATTTTATTGAAGAGTTAAAGAATATCCAGCAAGACATATTTAATATTAGTGGAGATGTCTCCATCCCAAAAGCAGATTCTGGTTTGTTAAAAGAAGAGAGGTTAATATACATTGAAAGTCAAATTGAAATTATTACAAGTAAGCTACCGCCGCTTAGAGAGTTTATTTTACCCGGTGGGAGCGAGCCTGCATCTAGGTTGCATATTACTAGAACCGTTTGTCGAAAAGTAGAGAGAGCCCTGGTTGCAACGTATGAAAATGATGAGTTTAATGAAATGCATTCGAAATATATGAATCGTCTTTCAGATTACTTATTTTTATTAGCGCGATTAGTAAAACATAATGAAGGTCTGAATGAAGAACATTGGAATTTAAATAAATGAATTATAATAATTCAGATATAGATTGGGGAAAAGTAAATGAGGTTATATCATTAGCGAATAGGATATTTCTAACAACTCATGAAAATCCTGATGGTGATGGACTAGGTTCAGAGGTGGCTTTATTTCATCATTTAGATGAATTAGGGAAAGATATAAAGATCATCAATTACTCCCAAACTCCATTAATGCTTGACTTTCTAAATGTAAATAATTGTATTGAAACGTTTGAAGAGTCCAATCATCTAGAATGGATAAAGGGTGCCGACCTTGCGATTGTGTTTGATGTTGGTGACTTTAGACGAACTCGCGATATTAAAAGTTTAATTGATAATTTTAGCATACCTGTGATGAATATTGATCATCACCCTCATCCTGATGATCATGGCTTTACTTATAATATAGTTGATACAAAATCAGCAGCAACAGGATGTATGGTTCGCAGTTATCTAAAAGAAGCTAGAGATAAGCCTCTAACAAGGGAGATATGTGATGGAATCTATACTGCGGTTATGACTGACACAGGATGCTTCCGATATAGTAATACAGATACATACTGTCATTCAATAGCCATAGAGTGTTTAGAAAAAGGTGTAAATACAAATTTGATCTATCAAAAAATTTATGAGAATAGTTCAAAAAAACGAGTCAGCGTGTTAGGTGAGATGATTTCAAATATTGGTTATGACCTAGAAGGTAAATTTGCTTGGTCTGTTGTCATGAATAGCACAATGCAAAAGCACAATGCAACTAAAAATGATTTAGAGGGCTTTGCTGATTTCATACGTTCAATACAAGGTGTAGAGGTGGCATTAGTCATTTACGAGGCTGATTTGAATTCTTGTAGAATTAATTTCCGTTCTAAGGGTAAATTTACTGTTAATAATATTGCAAAATCGTTTGGTGGCGGTGGCCATGCATTTGCTTCAGGTGCTGTAGTAAATGAACCGCTTAATGATGCAAAAAAAATGATAATAAATAATACAAAAGATATGATATTAGATCAGATGAGAACTTTGCAGTGAAAATATTAGTAGCAAAAGATGCTGGATATTGCTTTGGTGTAAGAGATGCAGTAAACCTTGCTCAAAAAAGTGGCGAGGAATATGAGTCTGTTTTTATGCTTGGTGATATTGTGCACAATGAAGACGTGGTATCTGATTTAAATAATTCTGGTTCTGTTGTCGTCAACAATCTAGATGAAATTCCTGAGGATAAGCCTGTTTTATTTCGTGCACATGGAACAGATCCTAAAATATGGAAAGATGCTCAGAAGAAAAAATTAAATATTATTGATGCAACTTGCCCATTGGTAACGGAAATTCATAAAGAGATTAAGATTCTTGAATCTGAAGGTAGACGTACTATAATTATAGGAGACCATAATCATGATGAGGTTGAGGGTATAGCTGCTCAGGTTTCAAAGCCTATTGTTATTTCTAGTGTTAAAGAAGCACGAGCACTTGGTAGAATGAAGAGGGCAGGTGTGGTAAGCCAGTCTACTCAGATGATTGAGAACGTTCAAGAAATTCTTAATGTACTAGCAGAGAAAGTATTTGATCTTCGTTTTATAAATACTATTTGTTTCCCAACGAGAAGGAACCATGAGCAAATCAAAGAATTAGCTGAAATTTGTGATTTAATGATAATAATTGGCTCATTTACAAGTGCTAATTCGAAAAGGTTAACACAGTTGTCATTAGCAAGAAATAAAAACTCACATCAAGTATTAAACGTAAATGATTTAGAGGAATCCTGGTTTAAAAATATTAAAAGTGTTGGAATATCAGCGGGAGCTTCAACGCCGGATAATATTATTAACCAGGTAATTGAAAAAATTAAAATAATTTCCAAAAATGATTATAAGGAAGAAATATATGAGCAACAATCCGTTTGATGTAAAAATTGGCTTGGCAGAAATGTTAAAAGGTGGTGTAATTATGGATGTTACGAACCATGAGCAAGCAAAGATTGCTGAAGATGCAGGAGCATGTGCAGTGATGGCTCTCGAGAGGATACCTTCAGATATAAGAAAAGATGGTGGTATTTCAAGGATGAGTGATCCAGAAATGATAAAAGAAATTCAAAGATCAGTGTCTATTCCTGTAATGGCTAAGTGTAGGATCGGGCATTTCGCGGAAGCTCAAGTACTTGAGGCTTTAGAAATTGATTTTATAGATGAGAGTGAAGTACTTACACCTGCAGATGAGCATAATCATGTATGGAAACATGATTTTAAAGTTCCATTTGTTTGTGGCTGTAGAAATTTAGGTGAAGCATTAAGAAGGATAGCAGAAGGTGCGGCGTTGATCAGGACAAAAGGCGAAGCTGGTAGTGGTAATATTGTTGAAGCGGTACGCCACATGAGAACCGTAATGAATGATATAAAAAAAATAACGACTTTAAATCGAGAGCAGTTAGTTGCTGAATCAAAGAATATGGGTGCTCCTCTGGATTTGGTCATTAAGGTATCAGAAAATGGTAAATTACCTGTTCCTAATTTTGCAGCAGGAGGTATTGCAACACCTGCAGACGCTTCTTTAATGATGCAATTAGGTGCTGAGACTGTATTTGTGGGATCTGGTATATTTAAAAGTGAAGATCCAGCGGCAAGGGCAAAAGCTGTTGTCGAAGCAACTACACATTATAAAGATTCAGATAAGGTATTAAAGGCTAGTATCGGATTAAAATCGGCAATGAAGGGATTAGATATGTCTGAGATACCAGATAGTGAGAGATTGCAGGAGCGTGGCTGGTGATAGAGGTTGGTGTGCTTGAGTTACAGGGTAATTACGCTCTGCATCATAATATCTTTTCAGATCTAGGTATAAGGTCAAAAGGAGTAAAGCTTCCTAAGCATCTTGATGGGGTAGATGGATTAGTAATCCCCGGTGGAGAGTCAACTACTATGTCTTTGTTACTTGATACTTTTAAATTAAGAGAACCGATAAAAGATTTTGCAAAAGAGAATTCAATTATGGGCACATGCGCAGGTTTGATTATGATGGCAAAAAAAATTGAACATGAAACAAAAGTGGTACCACTTAATATTCTTGATATAATGGTAAATAGGAATGCTTATGGAAGGCAAATAATGTCAAAGAAAATGTCTATTAATTTGAAATTGAATAATGAATTAATGCCTTTAAATAGTACATTAATCAGAGCGCCAAAAATTATTGATTATGGTAAAGATGTAATGGTTTTAACTATGTTAGAAAATTCGCCTGCTGCTGTTATGCAAAATATGCACCTTGGATTATCTTTTCATCCAGAATTGGATGGTATTTCTATTTTTCATGAATTATTATTTAACCCCTCTAGTAAATATTATTGGAATAATTTAAATAAAGTTGATGCAGCTTAAATATTTACCTCAAATTAAATCGCCGGAAGACCTTAAAAAGTTAGACAATGATGATTTGCATAAACTTTGTGATGAATTACGGTTTTATACGGTAAATACAATTACTGAAATTGGCGGTCATTTAGCACCAACTCTAGGTGTTATTGAGTTAACTACTGCACTACATTATATTTACAATGCCCCTGATGATAAAATTGTCTGGGATGTAGGTCATCAGGCATATGCGCATAAGCTTCTTACTGGACGATTTGAAGAGTTTCCAAGTATTAGACAGTTTGGAGGTTTGAGTGGCTTTCTTAAACGAAGCGAGAGTGACTATGATGTATTTGGTGCTGGACATGCCTCAACTGCAATATCTGCAGCTTTAGGTATGTCTGAGGCTAGATTTCAAAAGAATGAAGATTATCGCGTCGTTGCAGTCATTGGAGATGGAGCAATGACAGGAGGTCTGGCATTTGAGGCAATAAATAATGCAGGGCATCTAGGTAGACAGATCACGGTAATTTTAAATGATAATGAGATGTCTATTAGTCCAAATGTTGGAGCATTAAGTAAGTATTTCACTAGATTGATATCTAATCCTACTTATAATGCACTTAAAAAAGAAGCTTGGGAAATAACAAAAAAGCTTCCGCTTGCTAGAAATACTATTCAATCTTTTTTAAGTAGGCTTGATAAAAGTATTAAAAATATTATTGTCCCTGGTATGCTTTTTGAAGAAATGGGCTTTCGTTATTTTGGTCCTATAGATGGTCATGACTTAGATGAATTATTAAAAACACTAGACACTATTAAAGATATTGAGCGCCCTGTTTTATTACATGTTGTTACTAAAAAAGGGAAGGGGATGCCTGTTGCGGAAGAAGATCCTATAAAATACCATGGAGTAAAAGCGAATGGAAAAAGTAATGGTAGTGTTAAAAAGAATATAAAAAAAGTAGAGACACCTTCATTCCAAGATGTTTTTGGGTATTTATCTTGTGAGGTTGCAGAAAATAGAAAAGATGTTGTCTGTATTACTGCAGCGATGAGAGAGGGGACAGGTTTAGTTCCCTTTGAGAAAAAATTTAAAGATAGGTATTATGATGTTGGTATTGCTGAGGGTCATGCTGTTACATTTTCAGCTGGTTTAGCAACACAAGGTATTCGCCCTATTGTAGCAATTTATTCTACTTTTTTGCAAAGAGCTTTTGATCATATAGTACATGATGTATGTGTCCAAAACCTACCAGTAATTTTTTGTATGGATAGAGCTGGCATTGCTGGCGAAGATGGACCTACTCATCATGGTGCGTTGGATATATCTTATTTCCGTTGCATTCAAGGAATTGTATTGGCAGCACCGAAAAACGGGAATGAGTTTAGAAACCTTTTATATACTGCATTAAGCTACAATGGACCATTCGGTATAAGATATCCAAAATTTAGTTCTGTAGAATTTGATGAAGAAGGCCAGGCAAATCTTTTGCCAATTGGGACATGGGAAGTAGATAAAAAAGGAAAAGACATTACTATACTTGCAGTCGGGCCAATGGTATATAGTGCTAAAGCTGTGGCAGATGAATTAGATATAGAAGGTGTCTCTTGTGAGGTTGTTAACTGTAGATTTATTAAACCTATGGATACAGCATATTTAGAATCAGTTATTAATAGAAAAATCAGTAAGGTAATGACAATTGAAGAAGGGGTAATCAATGGCGGCTTTGGAGATGGTGTATCTTCGTTTTTATTAGAAAATGGTTATAAAGGGGAGATAAAAAGACTTGGCCTTCCTGATTCTTATGTGGAGCATGGTAGTAGGGCTCAAATATTAGATAAGCTGTTATTGAATGATAAAGGTATAAAAATTAGAATAAAACAATTACTTAATATTGATAATGTTCTGGTAGATAAATAATGAGAAATGAATCAAGTATTAAATAAGAAAATGCAAAATAGTTGGGAAGATACTATTAACAATATAATTGATAGAGAGGGAGATTTTGATACATTAAGTGGACACCCATTAGATGTATGTTATTTTCCTATTAATCCTGATAATAATTATCATAGAGATTTGGGCTTCCCTGGCCAGTATCCATACACGCGTGGTATACATCCTAATTTATATAGAGGAAAATTATGGACAATGCGCCAGTTTGCTGGATTTGGTACACCTGAAGAAACAAATAGAAGGTTCAAGTTATTATTAGATAAAGGGCAGACTGGATTATCTGTTGCATATGATATGCCAACCTTAATGGGCTATGACCCAGGACATTCTTTATCTCTTGGTGAGGTAGGAAAATGTGGTGTGAATGTTTTTCATCTAGGTGATATGGAAACCTTGTTTGATGGTATTGATCTAGGAAAAGTTTCGGTCTCACAAACAATAAATGGACCAGCTATCATTCTTTTAGCATTTTATATTGCTGTAGCAGAACAACAGGGGGTAGATCCCAAAAAATTAAAAGGAACGCTACAGAATGATATTTTAAAAGAATTCATTGCACAAAAAGAATGGATATTCCCACCAGAGCCCTCGATGAGAATCATTACGGATATGTTATCGTACTGTACAGGTAATATGCCGCAATATAATACAATTTCAGTAAGCGGGTATCATATAAGAGAGGCTGGCTCCACAGCCGCTCAAGAGCTTGCATTTACGCTTGCTGATGGGTTTACATATTTAGAATATGGTATTCGAGCAGGTTTAGAAGTAGATGATTTTGCACCAAGAATTTCATTTTTTTTCAATTCTCATTTAGATTTTTTTGAAGAAATTGCAAAATATAGAGCAGCAAGAAGGATTTGGGCAAAAAGATTAAAAAATAAGTATGGTGCAAAAAATAATAAGTCAATGATGCTTAGGTTTCATACTCAAACGGCCGGTTGTAGTTTAACAGCTCAGCAGCCAGAGATTAATATAGCAAGAACTAGTTTTCAGGCCATGGCAGCAGTCCTTGGAGGCACACAAAGTTTACATACTAATTCTATGGATGAAACTATAGCTTTACCTTCTGAAAAAGCAGCAGAAATAGCATTAAGAACTCAGCAGCTTATTGCATATGAAACAGGCGTTGTTAATGTGGTTGACCCATTGGGGGGATCATGGTTTATAGAAAAGTTAACAGACGAAATGGAAGAAAAAGCCGAAGAGTATTTTTCTGAGATAGATGATTTAGGTGGTGTAGTTGCTGCTATTGAACAAGGATATCAGCAGAGAGAAATATCGAAATCTGCTTCAGAGTATCAAAATAAAATTGATAATAATAATAGGATTGTTGTTGGTGTTAATCAATTTATTAATGATGAGGAAGAAATAGAAATACCAATATTAGAAATAGATTCTAGAGCAGAACAAAGTCAACTTAAAAAATTATATTATTTAAAAAATAATAGAGATGAGAATAAGGTTGAAAGTTCTTTAAAAGAAATAACAAAAACATGTCAGACAGACAATAATCTAGTACCATTTATTATTGATGCTGTTAAATCATATTGTACAGTTGGAGAAATTGTCGATGCTATGAAAACTGAATTTGGTGAATGGAGTGAAAATTCAGTTTTCTAATTATTAGTTTAAATAATTGAAAAATTAAAAGGAAAAATTTCATGGAAAGAAAAATTGTTCATGTTGTTGGTACTGGTACTATCGGAGAACCATTGATAGGATTATTATGTGATTATCAAGATCAATTAGGAATAGATGAAATTACTTTTCATAAAAATTCCGCTTTAAAACTAGATAGGTCTAAGGTTACTGATTTGCTTAGACGTGGAGCTAGGTTGGCTGTAGATTCAGATAAAAGGAGTCATTTTAAAAAGCTCAAAATTGATTCTGATTTAGAAACTGAAGATGCTATAGCAAGAGCGGCAGTTGTAATTGATTGTACTCCTAAAGATATTGGGCATAGTAATAAAGTAAAATATTATGAGAAATTCTCTGATTCTGTAAAAGGATTTATTGCGCAAGGTAGCGAAGATGGTTTTGGGAAAAAATATGCGAGAGGTATCAATGATAGAATCTTAAATCCTGAAGATCAGTTTATTCAAATAGTAAGTTGCAATACTCATAATATTTCTTGTATAGCAAATACTATAGCAATAAATGGAGGTAATGACAATAAATTATTAAGTGGAAATTTTTTATGTGTAAGGCGGGCTAATGATCTTAGTCAGGAGGATAGTTTTATACCTTCTCCAAAAGTTGGTATTCATGATGATGAAAAATATGGGACACATCATGCAAAAGATGCAGCGGGATTATTTAATACACTCGGTATAGATTTAGATTTATTTTCTTCTGCGATGAAAGTTAATAGTCAGTATATGCATATCTTATGGTTTCGGTTATTATTAAATGATTCGATTCATATGGATGATTTAAAAAATAAATTAAATCAAAATCCACTAGTTGCTATGACTACAAAAGATATGACTAGTTCGGTTTTTTCTTTCGGGCGAGACCATGGTCATTATGGTAGAATTTTGAATCAGACAGTTATTGTAGAACAGTCTTTGCATATACGCAATGGTAATGAAGTATCTGGGTTTTGTTTTACTCCGCAAGATGGAAATTCAATTCTAAGTAGTATTGCTGCTACTGAATGGTTTCTTTATCCTCACTCCTATGAAGATAAGATTCAGTGTTTATCTAATTTATTTTTTGACAATATTTAATATACTACATTATTATTATCAATAAAGTGGAAAACTATTTTATACCAGACCCACTCAAAATTAATGACTCTTTTTCAGATAATATATTTTGCCATTTTGATAGCGTAATTAATAATAAGAAAAATCATAGATTTATATTGTCAGTTTCTGGTGGAAGTGATTCGATATTATTATTATTTCTATTTATAAAATATTTTAAAGGTAATAGCGATAGATTAATTATATGTCATATAAATCACCACCTAAGGCATGATAGTGATATAGATGAAACCTTTGTATCAATTTTAGGTGAAAAGTTCAATATTAAAACATATAATAAAAATTTAAATCCTAATGATTTACCTAAAGGTGTTAGTATAGAAGCTTGGGCCAGGGAAAGTAGATATGATTATTTAAATAATATAATGACTAAAACTAGCGCTGATTGGATAGTGACGGCTCATCATGCTAATGATCAAGCAGAAACTATTCTTATGAATATATCTGAAAAAACAGGATTGTTTGGATTAGGTGGTATGAAAGAGATAAATAATAAAATAATTAGGCCTTTATTACCATTTACTAAAGATTATTTGATGAGAATAATAGAAAAATATTCTATCCCATATGTGATTGATTCAAGTAATAGTAATATTAATTATAAACGTAATTTTATAAGGAATGTAATTATAAAACCATGGCAAAAAAATAATCTTAATTTAATTGAAGCTATTACAATAGCAGGTAATAATTTTCAGGAATGGCAAGAGTCCATATTGTACTTTATAAAAGACTTCATAGTTAAAAACTCATTAGAAAATGAAGATGGAAGTTTTATTATTGAAAAAAAAGAACTAAAAAAACTACCAAAGCTAGCTAGGGTATTCGTTTTTCAAGTCTTAACAAATTCCATTGGGAAATTACGTAAACATGAAATTGAAAATATTAAATTTTTTTTTGATAAAGATATTATTGGGAATAAGTACTTAACAAAAAATAAATATATTATTCTTAATGATCGAAAAGTTTTTATTGTAAAAAAAAATAAATATAGAATAAAAAAATATATTGAATTAATGGTCGGGGATAAATGTAAATTTTATGGATATCATTATTCTATAAATAATTTTTCTAAGGTCCCTTTTTTTTCTAATAATCCTGATGATGAATACATTGATCAAAATAAAGTTTTAAATAAAAAATTGGTCTTAAGATTGTGGAAATCAGGAGATAGGTTTAAGCCTCTGGGGATGTCAGGTAGCCAAAAAATAAGTGATTTTTTAATAAATAATAAGATTAATTATTTTGAAAAGAACTCACAAGTAGTTCTTACAGCTGATGACAAAATTATATGGCTTTGTGGTTATAGGATTGATGATTCAGTGAAAATAAATAGTAATACAAAAAGCATTATCAGAATTAATAGAATATTAAATAGTCATTTATAATGAATAAATTAAAAAATAATCTAAGTAAATATATTTCCATTGATGATATATCTATTAGGATAGAAGGCATTGCTGCCCAATTATCAGAAATATTCTATGATGATATTCCTATATTTATAGGAATATTAAATGGTAGCTTTATTTTTTTGTCCGATTTAATTAGAAAGGTAAATTTTGAATGTGAGATTGATTTTATTAAAGTAGCAAGTTATGATGGTATCGAAACCACAGGGAAAATTATATTAGATAAGGATATTAATTTAGATATTAAAAATAAAAGAGTTATTATAGTTGAAGATATAATTGATTCAGGATTAACAATAAATTATTTATATAAACATATTTTATCTTATAATCCTAAGGATATTTCAATCGTAACATTATTATCAAAAAAAGATAATTATAATTTAAATTTTGATATAGACGTTATAGGATTTGAAATTACAACAGAATTTGTAGTAGGATATGGGCTTGATTTAAACCAAAGGTTTAGGCAATTAGATTGTTTGTATAAGTTGAAGCCTTAGTCAACTGCATAGAGGAAAAAATGGATAACAAAAAGAAATTTTCAAATAACAAAAAGAGTGATAAGAAAGATTTTCAATGGAAAAGGGCTGGCAAAACCAGTTTTATTTGGATTTCTATTATTTTAGTAACAGTATATTTTTCAAGTATTCTTTCTGAAGGTAGAAATAATGAAGTAGATATTGAATACACAGAGTATAAGCATTATTTAAATGATGGTTTGATCCAAAAAGCTATTATCATTGATAAAACATTTCATGGCGAATTTAAATCAGTACAAACTATTGATACTCCTTTAGGGGTTAGGGATGATATTGAAAAATTTAGATTAACAATGCCCTTTATTGATAGAACGGTCACTGAAGAATGGGATAATGCTGGTATAAACTATACGTTTCAAGAAAAAAGTATAGATTGGACTGGTTATTTCTTAAATATGCTGCCATGGATATTACTTTTAGGTTTTTGGTTTTTTATGCTAAGAAGAATGCAGGGTGGAGCTGGAGGAATGGGCAGTATTTTTAAGTTTGGCAAAAGTAAGGCTTCATTATGGACATCTGATCAGCCTAGAGTAACTTTTAAGGACGTTGCTGGCTGTGATGAAGCTAAAGAAGAATTAAGTGAGGTTATAGATTTTTTAAAAAGTCCAAAAAGATTTCAAAAACTTGGGGCTAAAGTACCTAAAGGTGCTTTACTTGTTGGACAGCCTGGTACGGGAAAAACTCTAATGGCTAGGGCTATCGCTGGCGAAGCTGGTGTACCTTTTTATAGTCTGAGTGGTGCAGATTTTGTGGAAATGTTTGTTGGTGTTGGTGCATCAAGAGTTCGAGATTTATTTGAACAGGCAAAAAAAAGCACTCCTTGTATAATTTTTATTGATGAATTAGATGCTGTGGGTAGACAAAGAGGGGCAGGCATTGGAGGCGGGCATGATGAAAGAGAGCAAACTTTGAATGCTTTGTTAGTTGAAATGGATGGATTTGATAATAATCATAATATTATTGTAATTGCTGCAACTAATAGGCCTGATGTCTTAGATGCAGCTTTGTTGAGGCCAGGTAGGTTTGATCGTCAAATTATAGTTGATGTTCCAGACTATAAAGGTAGGTTAGGAATACTACAGGTACATACCAAAAAAGTTGTTTTAAATAAAAGAAAAGTGGATTTGAAATCTTTGGCAAAAGGTACACCTGGAATGGTAGGAGCAGATTTAGCAAATATAGTTAATGAAGCAGCACTTCTCGCGGCAAGAGAAAACAAGCGTTCTATTGATATGGATGACTTTGAAGAGGCAAAAGATAAGGTTTTGATGGGAGTTCAAAGGAAAAGTATGGTTCTTACTGATGAAGAAAAAGAGACCACGGCGTATCATGAGGCAGGTCATGCGATTGTGGCAATTAGGACAGAAGGAGCTGACCCAGTTCATAAAGTGACTATTATTCCTAGAGGTAGGGCACTAGGAGTCACTATGCAGCTTCCTATGGATGAAAAACATGGATATTCTAAACCTTACGTTGATGGGAGATTAGCTATTTTGATGGGAGGTCGTGCTGCAGAAATGTTAATTTTTGAGAAAATGACAACTGGGGCCGGCAATGATATTGAGCAAGCTACTCAAATCGCTAGGAAAATGGTTATGGAGTGGGGTATGAGTGACCTGCTTGGACCAATGACATTCGGGAAAAAAAATGAAGAGATTTTTCTTGGTAGAGAAATTCAATCTCAAAGAGATTATAGCGAGGTAACTGCAAGAATGATTGATGAAGAAATATCAAAAATTATTCGCACAGCACAAAAAAATTCAGAAGATATATTAAATGACAATAAAGATTTGTTACATACTATGGCTAAATCATTATTAAAGCATGAAACAATAGATTCAAACGATATAAAAAAAATACTTGAAGGTAAAAGAATTATTAAAAGAAAAATTAAACAAAAAAAATTAAATAATGGTAAAGCAAAAATAAAACGTAAAATTAATGTTAAAGAGTCTGATTCATTAAAATCTAATGGCAGTATATAATTTTAATTTAATTGTATAGAGAAATTAAATATCATTAAGAGGTTTATATAAATATTAATCATTTTAAAACTTGGTTGGATCATAGTTCGAATGTATTGATAATGGGCATTCTAAATATAACTCCAGATTCATTTAGCGATGGTGGTAGATATATTGATTCTAACAATGCAATAAACCATGCTTTAAAAATGATTGATATGGGTGCTGATATTATAGATATTGGTGGTGAGTCTACTAGACCTGGTTCAGATTCTGTTTCTATAGATAACGAATGCCAAAGAATTATTCCAGTAATAAAAGCAATAAAAAAGATTAATAGTGAAATTTTAATTTCTGTAGATACATACAAATCTTTTGTTGCAAAAAGAGCAATTGATGCAGGTGCAGATATAGTTAATGATATAAGTGGTTTAACATTTGATCATAAAATGTTATCTGTATTATCAGAAAATGATGTTCCAATAATCATCATGCATATTAATGGTCGTCCAAAGACAATGCAGGATAATCCTTTATATAATGATTTAATTAAAGATATAAGAGATTTTTTGCTTCGACAAGCTAACCTTGCTGAGATGAGTGGAATTAAAAAAAGTAATATTATTTTAGATCCTGGGATTGGATTTGGGAAATGTTTTGAACATAACTTTACATTAATTAGAAGGTTAAATGAAATTAGTAGCCTGGGTTATCCATTAATGATAGGCCCAAGCAGGAAAGCATTTATTGGTGATGCTTTAGGTCTGCCTCCAGAAGATAGAATTGAAGGTACATTGGCAACAGTTATAGCTAGCATAATGAATGGAGCAAATATTATTAGAGTACATGATGTAAAAGAGACTAAGAGAGCTGTTATAATTACTGAGAGAATTTTAAGCTCAGCATGATTGAATTATTTAAAATAGGTTTTATTAAAGTATCACTGATTGATGTCATTGATATTCTCCTAGTTACCTGGATTTTTTATAAGGTTTATCAGTATTTTAAAGAAACAAGGGCTGGGCAAATGCTTATCGGGATAATTATTTTACTAATTGCCTCATTTTTGTTTAATGCTTTTGGTATCAGTGCAACTTCATGGCTAATTAATCAGTTTCAGACAGTATGGGTTGTCGCTTTTGTAATTTTATTTCAGCCTGAGATAAGAAGACTTTTGATTTATGTTGGGCAAACTAGATTTTTCCGCACAATATTTAGGGTAGGTACAACTCGTTCATTAGAAGCAGTTGTCGATGCTTCTTTAAAGTTGAGTAAAAAAAAATATGGTGCATTGATTGTTGTGCAAAGAGAAACTGGGTTGAGAATATATAAGGAATCAGGAACGGCGATTAAAGGAGAAGTCACTTCTGCGTTATTATTATCTATTTTTCATCCTGAATCACCCCTACATGATGGTGCTATTATTTTACAGAACACATTGGTTGAGGCAGCTGGGTGTATTTTGCCTCTTACAGAGAGTGACATGATTACACCTGATATGGGCACTAGACATAGAGCTGCATTAGGGCTGACAGAAGAATCGGATGCTATTGTTATAGTTGTATCTGAAGAGCGTGGAGCAATTGCGGCAGCTGAGAATGGAAGATTTGTAAAATTAGACATGGATGAAATGGATTTGAGGCGTTTTCTTAATGAGAGACTATTTATATCATCTGGTGATTAATAATCTAACAAATTAACTTATTCAGAGATATTAAATTAGAGTATGGAAATATCTGAAATAAAAGATCTTTTTGTTCAGGCTAGTAAAAAATATTCTCTTCTTAGGGGGTATCTTTGATATTGATGATTTAAATAAACAACTAGATAGTCTTAAAGAAAAAACTACTGACCCGATATTCTGGAGTGATAATAAGAAAGCATCAGCGATACTTAAAAATATTTCTAGGATAGAAAAAGAAATAATACTTTGGCATGATATTGAAGCTAAACACAGTGATATAGAAATTTTATTTGAGTTCCATAGTGAGGGTGAAATTTCAAAAAGTGATATATCTGATGAGGTGTTTCAATATAAAAATATAGTAGAAGATTTAGAATTAAGATTGATTCTAGGTAAGAAAGAAGATACTCAAGATGCTATTATTACAATTCATCCTGGTGCAGGTGGAACAGAAAGTCAGGACTGGGTTCAGATGCTTTATAGGATGTATGGTCGCTGGGCAGAAAAAAAAGGGTTTTCCTTTTCAGTAATTGATTTTCAATCCGGTGATGAAGCGGGTATAAAAGATGTTACTTTTGAAATAAAAGGTGAGTATGCATATGGATTAGCTAAAGCTGAGTTTGGAGTGCATAGGATGGTAAGAATTTCACCATTTGACTCTAATAGCAGGCGTCATACCTCATTCGCTTCAGTTTATGTATATCCTTCTATTGATGAAACAATTGAAATCGATATAAACCCAAGCGAGATTAGGATAGATACATATAGAGCAAGTGGCGCCGGAGGACAGCATGTAAACAAGACTGACTCAGCCGTAAGAATTACTCATTTAACTTCAGGGCTAGTGGCTCAATGCCAAAATGAACGATCACAACATAAAAATAAAAACCAAGCGATGAAGTTATTAAAAGCTCGTCTTTATCAATTAGAGATTGAAAAAGAAAAAGAAAAACAAAAAAATTTAGAAGATCAAAAAAAAGATATAGCATGGGGAAGTCAAATACGTTCTTATGTTTTTCACCCATATAATCTGGTAAAAGATCATCGTACAAAAAAGGAAATAGGTAATATCCAAAGTGTAATGGACGGTGACTTAGATAGTTTTATTCGTTCCTTTTTATTAAGCGAGATACAAGAAAAATTTTAAAATATATAATAGAGGTAATATGTCCGAAGAAAATAAAAACTTAAGTCAAATAATTGGTTATAGGATAGATAAACTAAATAAATTGAGAGAAATGGGTTTTGATCCATTTCCATATAGATTTGATCCGAACCATAAAAGTACGGAAATACTAAACAACTTTAAAAAATTAGAAAAAAAAGATGTCTGTATAGCTGGAAGAATAATGGCGCTAAGAAAAATGGGTAAGGCATCGTTTATGCAACTAATGGATGATAAAGGGCAAATCCAAATATTTATTAAAAGAGATAGCGTTGGTGAAAAAATTTATGAATGTTTTAAGCTTATGGATATAGGTGATTTTGTAGGCATTAATGGATTCGTTTTTAAGACAAAAACAGGAGAAATATCAGTACATGCCGAAAAATTTACTGTTTTATCAAAAAGTATTAGACCTTTACCAATTGTTAAAGAAAAAGAGGGGGAAGTCTATGACGCTTTTAAGGATAAAGAATTAAAATATCGTAATCGCCATCTCGATTTAATAGTAAACTCAGATACTAGAGATGTGTTTCGAAAAAGAACTCAAATTATATCTGAGATTAGAATGACACTTGATTCAAAACAATTTTTAGAAGTAGAAACACCTGTTTTGCAACCTATATATGGAGGTGCAAATGCAAGGCCTTTCACAACACATCATAATGCCTTAGAGCAGAAGTTATATCTTAGAATCGCTGATGAATTATATTTAAAAAGGTTAATAATTGGTGGTTTTGAAAAAGTATATGAAATGTCAAAAGATTTTAGGAATGAAGGGATGGATAGAAATCATAATCCTGAATTTACTATGTTAGAGTTTTATTGGGCTTATGCGGACTATAGAGATTGTATGATGTTGGTAGAGAAAATTATTCGAAATGCTGCCAAAAAAATAGGTGAGCTGAAAATTAAATGGGGGGAATTTGATATTGACCTATCTAAAAAATTTGAAAATAAAACATTTTATGGGTTACTAGAAGAGGCTATTGGTTCTGATATATCTATGATGAATGAAGACGAGCTTTTTGAAATTTGTAATGATAATAATATTAAAATTCAAAAAGATTCAAATATTGGGCAATTACTAGATGCCTTAATGGGCAACTTAGTTGAGCCTAAATTAATTAATCCAACATTTGTAATTGATTATCCTAAATCAATATCACCTTTAGCAAAGACAAAAAGAGATGGCAGTAAAGATATTGTTGAGAGATTCGAGTTATTTATAGGCGGATCTGAGTTTGCAAATTCATTTACAGAGCTTAATGACCCAATTGATCAAAGAGAGAGATTAGAGCAACAAGCAGAACTAAGAGATAGAGGTGACGAAGAAGCGCAGCCTGTGGATGAGGAATTCATTCGTGCGATGGAAGCTGGTATGCCTCCAACTGGCGGTGTTGGGATTGGTATTGATAGACTTGTTATGCTACTTACAAATAATCGTTGGATCAGGGATGTTATTTTATTTCCAACCATGCGAATAGAAAAAGATTAAATATGAAATTATATCTGCAGTTCGTCCTGCGATATTTGTATCCGAAGTCTACTAGTAATTTTTCCTCGAACGCTAGTATTTTGGCAATTATTGGTCTTTCAATTGGTTTATTTGCCTTAATTCTTACGATGAGTATTATAAAGGGTTTTGAAGGTGTATTAGAACAAAAATTGTCAAGCATAGATGGATTAATTAGAGTTCAAAATATTTTTGGTAAGCCAATTAGTGAAAAAGATAACCTTGATTCACTTTTATATAGTTCTGGTTTGGAAATTGATGTAAAACCATATATTCGTGGAACAGCTATGATTCATAAAGGTAAACATACTGAAGGTATTATTATTGAAGGTGTTAATAAAATTCCTAGTCAATCATTTTTCATAATGGAAGAAAATATTATTAATGAAGATGATATTATTTTAGGACAATCATTAAGTCATGCCTTGAATGTTGAAATCAAAGATCAAGTGATAGTCACACCATTGATTAATGCACCTAAAGAATTTATTAAAAAAAAATATAATATAATTGAAGTTAGTGGATTATTTAAATCTGGAATGCAAGAATATGATAAGATGATCTCTTTTGTTTCTATTGATAAAGCAAAAAGAATATTTGAGATGGATGGCCATGTAACTGGTTACATAGTTAATTCAAATGAAAAGATGGAAGACGTTATCAAAGTTTTAAATAATTTTATTAGTTATCCATATTATTTAGAATCATGGAAAGATAGACATCATGTTATTTTTGAATGGATAAATATTCAAAGGTTACCAATTATTATCATATTTGGTTTAATTGCATTGGTTGCAATTACAAATATAATGGCGACAATATCTATGATTATTAAAGAGAAAAATAGTCAAATAGGGATTCTTATATCTCAGGGTATGAAAAATTCAGATATACGAAAAATTTTTTTATTTCAAGGTGGTATTATTGGCTTATTGGGGTCTTTTTTAGGTTCGATAAATGCTTATTTATTTATTAAGCTACAAAATAAATATAAGCTGATTACTCTACCAGAGGATATTTATTTTATGGATTATGTTCCAGCCGTTTTTGATTATTCTATATTTTTTTTAATTCTCATAATCACATTAATAATTTCAATTATTGCTACTTTAGTACCAACTAAATCTATTTTAAAACTCCAACCTTCAAAACTTCTGGTACAAGATTGAAATTATATCTATTTATAGCCAGACAATTTTTGGCTTCAAATAAAGGAGTTGGAAAATTTACTGGAATAATATCTAAGGTTGGTATAGCGATTGGATCTTTAGCTTTGGTTATTGCCGTTTCTGTGCTTAATGGTTTTGAAGAACAATTGAATAAGAAGATAAGCGATTTTGATGGACATATTAAAGTATCGGGGATTGGATTTAATTATGATATATCTATTATAAATAATATTAAAGGAATCATAATGGTTTCGCCTAATAGAGAAAGACGTGGTATTATTAGTTTTGAATCCAAACGCAAAGTAGTAACATTCAAAGAAATTAATACAGATTTAATAGAACAGTTCTATCAGTTACCAATAATTGGTAAATACCCTAATAAAGATCAAGTGTTAATTGGTTATGATATAGCATCTCGATTAGGTGTAAAAGTAGGTGATGAAATAATTATTTCATCACCACTTGATCAAATATCAATATTGGGTTTTTCACCTGCGGTTAAGATTCAAGTTAGTGGATTGTTTTATTCAAAGATTTTAGATTATGATGATAAATTTATTTTTATTCCTGAAAATATAGGTCAGAGATTATTTCAATCTATAGCAAATACTAATTATTTAGACATAAAAATAAAAGATGCTGGGTATGAAGAAATTATAAAGGAAAAATTAAACCAATTATTTAATGGAAATATTAAAGTTCAATCATGGGAAGACCGACATTCAACTCTCGTAAAAGCAATGAAAATGGAAAAAATTGGATCAATTATAGTTTTGAGTCTAATTATTCTTGTAGCATCTTTTAATATGGTAGCCACGCTTTCATTGATTACAATAAAAAAAATAAAAGATATTGGAATATTAAGATTATTAGGCGCTAATCTAAAAGATATTCGGAAAATATTGGTTTCGCAGGCATTGATTATTGGTAGCACAGGTACTCTTTTTGGAATATTTTTTGGTATTATAATTGTATTCTTTCAAAATAAATTAGGTGTTATTAGTCTGCCTAATGATATTTATGCTATGGATCTATTGCCGATGGTATTGACATTTAAAGATATATTAATAATCTTTTTAATTTGTTTTTTCTTTATTGTTATTCCGGGGTTTTTTGCTGGGAATAAAGTTTCCAAATTTGATCCATTAGAGGCATTAAGATGGACAAAATAATTTTAGAGGCAAAAGGCATAGTTAAATCATTTAAAAATGGGAATAGTGAATTAATAGTATTAAATGGTATTGATATTAGTTTAAAAGTAGGCAGTATAGTTACAATAATGGGTAAGTCAGGTTCCGGAAAATCAACATTATTGAATATTTTAAGTACTTTAGATATTCCTAATCAGGGATTAATAAGTATAAATGGTAGAAATATAAAAAATTTACCAGATGATGATATATCATACATAAGAAATTCATATATTGGTTTTATTTTTCAGTTTCATCATTTATTGCCTGATTTTACTATTTTAGAAAATATTTTAATACCGGCTTGGATTAAGAATGAAAAAGATAAATTAGAATTAGCATTAGAATTATTAGACGAACTTGGATTAATAAAATTGAAAGAGAAGTACCCTTTAGAATTATCAGGAGGAGAAAGACAGAGAGTTGCTGTAATAAGAGCATTAATTAATAATCCTAGAATTCTATTTGCAGATGAGCCGACCGGTAACTTAGATGAAAAAAACGCATTAATATTAGTTGACCTTTTTAAGAAAATTAACAGAGATTATAATGTTAGTATTTTATTAACTACGCATAATCCAGATGTCGCTGATATAGGTGATTTGAAATATGAACTGAAAACAGGGTCATTAAAAATAAAATAATATATAAATGAAAAAAAATTTTTCTAAAAATCTCCAAACAATTTTAAAGTATGCAAAAGAAAATGCAATCCGATTGGGGCATTCCTATGTTGGATCAGAGCATTTATTGATCGGTTTATTAAAAATTAAATCAAGTATATCTTCAAAAATTTTTGAGCTTTATGATATAAACATAAAAACCGTAATTAAAATGATTGAAGATTTAATTAGTACTACAGATAGCACAATTGCATTAGGTCATTTACCTCTAAGTATGAGAGCTGAAAGAGTATTGAAAAATGCTTATTTAGAAGCATCTTCTAGAAATCATCACATTGCAGATGATGAGCATTTATTACTTGCAATGTTACGGGAAAAAGAAGGAGTTATTTATGAAGTGCTAAATTCTTTTAACCTTGATTTTGATACTGTTTCTGAATTAGTTGATGGTGAGAATATTGACGAAGAAAATAATTATGAGATAGGTGATGAATATAACACTGAAGAAAAAACACCTACACTCAATCATTTTTCAAGGGATATTACTAGTTTAGCTTCAAAAGGTAAATTAGATCCTGTAATCGGGCGTGAAAAAGAGATTGAGCGAGTTGCTCAGGTATTAGCTCGTAGGAAAAAAAATAATCCGGTTTTAATTGGAGAGCCTGGTGTAGGTAAAACTGCAATCATAGAGGGGTTAGCTCAAAGAATTGTAAGAAAAACTGTTCCAAGGCTTCTACATAATAAGCGTATTTTATCTCTAGATTTAGCAGCAATAGTATCAGGTACTAAATATAGAGGTCAGTTTGAAGAAAGATTAAAAAGCATTATGAATGAGCTTGAATCTCGTCAAAATTTAATAATATTCATAGATGAGCTTCATACTTTAGTTGGTGCGGGAGGAGCATCGGGTTCATTAGATGCTTCAAATATGTTTAAGCCTTCATTAGCTCGAGGAGATCTTCATTGTATTGGAGCAACAACTCTTAATGAATATAGGCAACATATTGAAAAAGATGGTGCTCTTGATAGGCGATTCCAAAAAATATTAATTAACGCACCTTCAATAAATGAATCAATTGAAATATTAATGGGCTTAAAAGAAAAATATGAAGATCATCATAATGTCAAATATTCTAATAATGCTATTGAGGCATGTGTCCACCTTTCAGATAGATATATAACAGATAGGTTTTTACCTGATAAAGCAATTGATATATTAGATGAGGCTGGTGCAAGAGCTCACATGTTTAATGATAAAGTACCGAGGAATATAATTAAAATTGAAAATAAAATAGAGATTCTACGTTCAGAGAAAGAAGTTAAGGTTACAAAACAACAATTTGAAGAAGCAGCTATTATAAGGGACCAAGAGCGTAAATTAATTGAAAAATTAAGTGATGCTCAAAAATCATGGAATGAAAAATCAAAAATAAAAAATGTAGATATTTCATCCGAACATGTTGCTGATGTTGTTTCACTCATAACTGGTATCCCAGTAAATAAAGTTGCAGAGACGGAAAGCCAACGGTTATTAAATCTGCCTAAAAGCTTAAGTCAATTTATTATTGGACAGGGCAAAGCAATTCATAGTATATCCAAAGCAATCCGTAGAGCTAGGACAGGGCTAAAAAATCCATCTAAGCCTATTGGAGTATTTTTATTTCTAGGCCCTACTGGAGTAGGGAAAACTGAATTAGCAAAAGTGCTTGCTAATTATTTGTTTACTCATTCTCATGCTTTAGTAAAGGTGGATATGTCAGAGTTTAGTGAAAAATTTTCATTATCAAGGCTCATTGGAGCTCCTCCAGGATATGTGGGTTATGATGAAGGTGGCGAATTAACTGAGAAAATTAGACGAAATCCATATTCCGTTATTTTATTAGATGAAATTGAAAAAGCACATCCGGATTTATATAATATTATGTTACAAGTTTTTGATGATGGAGTGCTTACCGACGGGCTTGGTAGGAAAATAGATTTTAGTAATACTATAATTATAATGACTTCAAATTTGGGGACAAAAGATCTTAATAGTAATGATTTAGGATTTGGCGAGAGTTTATCATTTGAAAATCAAAAAAATATAAAATCAAAAATAATGAAATCTGTCCAAAATACTTTTTCTCCAGAACTTCTTAATCGTATTGATGATACTATAATTTTTCATTCTTTAAGTGAAAAAGATATTTTTCAAATAATTGATTTACAATTAAATGATCTTTCCGAAAATCTTGCAAAAATTGGTTTAAAAATAAAAATTTCAATAGCTGCAAAAAGATTGCTAGCTAAAAATGGCTATGATCCAAAGTACGGAGCGAGACCTTTAAGGAGAGAAATTCAAGTATCTATAGAAGATTATTTATCGGAAGTGTTTTTAAAACGTACGCTTATTGAAGGAACAACTATAAAAGTAGATGCTGATAGGTCTGGTTATAAATTTTCATTTATACAGAAAAAGAAATCACCAGAAAAAAAATAGGACTATAAAATAATTATCAAAAGTCATGGTTTAAATTTTATTAACCCACTCTATATATCTACATTTTTGTGTTTGATTGGGAATGAGATAATTTTTGATTTAAATATTTAATGTAAATAATATATTATTTCAGATAATTGATAAACGGTGTTATTTGTGGCACCTGTGTAGTTTAATTATATTAATAATTATGATTAAATAAAAGTGCCTGTCAAATAGTAATATTTAATATAGTTATCTGCCAAATAGTACTATTAAATAATTTGGAATATTGATTGCAATATAGTAACCGTACAAGAAATTTATATTTAAAAATTTTTTAAGGAGATAAAATGTCTAAAATTATTGGAATTGATTTAGGTACAACAAATTCATGTGTTTCGGTATTAGAAGGCGGTGAACCAACTGTAATTACAAATCCTGAAGGTGGTAGGACCACTCCTTCTGTTGTCGCTTTTTCAAAAGATGAAGAGCGGTTAGTGGGGCAAACTGCAAAGCGTCAGGCTGTTACAAATCCTGAGAATACTATTTTCTCTATAAAAAGATTTATGGGCAGGATGTTTAAAGAAGTCAATAATGAAATTTCCGAGGTTCCATATGATGTAGATAAGAACTCCAATGGTGCTGTAATCGTCAAAATAAATGACAAAGATTATTCTCCACCAGAAATTAGTGCGATGGTATTACAAAAACTTAAGCAGGATGCTGAGCAATATTTGGGGACTAAAGTGACGGATGCTGTTATTACAGTTCCTGCATATTTCAATGATTCACAGCGTCAAGCTACCAAAGATGCAGGAAAAATTGCTGGTCTTAATGTTCGTAGAATTATTAATGAACCAACTGCCGCATCGCTAGCTTATGGTCTTGATAAGAAAAAAGATGAGAAAATTGCGGTATTTGATCTTGGAGGAGGGACATTTGATGTATCTATCCTTGAGTTAGGCGATGGTGTATTTGAGGTCAAGGCATCAAATGGCGATGGTCATTTAGGAGGTGATGACTTTGACCAAAAAGTTATTAACTGGATCGCTGATGAATTTAAAAAAAGTGATGGGATTGATTTGCGTGAAGACCCGATGGCTTTGCAAAGATTAAAAGAAGCTGCTGAATCCGCAAAAAAAGAGTTGTCTTCTTCGAAACAGACGGATATTAATTTACCTTTTGTTACGGCAGATGCTTCTGGCCCTAAACATTTAAATTTAAATCTATCAAGAGCAAAGTTTGATGAATTAGTATCTGATTTAGTTGATAGAACAATCGAGCCATGTAAAAAAGCTTTATCTGATGCTGGTTTAAATTCATCTGATATTGACGAGGTAATTTTGGTTGGAGGGTCAACTAGAATTCCTAGTATACAAGAGAAGGTAAAAGAAATTTTTGGAAAAGAACCAAATAAAAGTGTTAATCCTGATGAGGTTGTTGCTTTAGGTGCTGCGATACAAGGAGGTGTATTAGCAGGTGATGTAGATGATGTCCTCTTACTCGATGTAACACCATTATCTTTAGGAATTGAAACATTGGGATCTGTTTCAACTAGACTTATTGAAAGGAACACCACTATTCCTACTAAGAAATCTCAGGTATTTAGTACGGCTGCTGATAACCAAACGACTGTAGAGATTCATGTTTTGCAAGGTGAAAGAGAAATGGCATCGGACAATAAAACAATAGGGAGGTTCCATTTAGCTGATATACCACCTTCACCAAGAGGTGTTCCTCAAATTGAGGTTACATTTGACATTGATGCCAATGGCATTTTAAATGTAAGTGCACAAGATAAAGCTACGGGTAAAGAACAAAGTATAAGGATCGAGGCATCTAGTGGTATCTCTGAAGCTGAAATAGAAAAAATGATTAATGATTCAAAAAAGAATGAACAAAAAGATAAAGAAAAAAGAGAACAAGTTGATATAATAAACCAATCAGAACATTTAATATACGAAACTGAGAAAAACATTAACGATAATGATGAAAAATTAAATGATGAAGATAAATCTCAAGTTAATGAAAAATTAGAAGCTCTAAAGAAGGCTAAGGATAGTGGTAATATTATAGATATGAAAAAAGCCTTAGAAGAGTTAAATAATATATGGTCTCAAGTTGCAACGAAGATGTACGATGCAAACAATCAAGAAAATCAAACGAAAGAAGCATCATCTAACAATAATGATAATAAAAATAAAAAAGATAAAAATAAGGATGAAATAGAAGATGCTGATTTTGAAGTAGTTGATTAAGTGTTATTTTTAATTTGAAATAATAAAAAAGCGTTCAATTGAACGCTTTTTTTGTTTTTGGAACTCATCTATCTTGAAGTAGTTTATAAT
>CEOP01013869.1_pt1 | contig 27223 bp, 25 predicted proteins | sample 361301 | NCBI WGS metagenome assembly CEOP01 (sample SAMEA2619548, study PRJEB7988) | marine metagenome | biome: marine biome (ENVO:00000447); feature: deep chlorophyll maximum layer (ENVO:xxxxxxxx); material: "saline water (ENVO:00002010), including plankton (ENVO:xxxxxxxx)" | depth 55 m
ACAGCTATTGCATGTATGTCGTATTATCTACTTGAAGATCCGGCTCCAAACTATTCACCAATTCCAATAATGGAAATACACGGACTCGTCGATCAAATAATCTTGTATTCCAATGACGCTATCCATCTTCCAAATATTGAAGCTCAAGAACATGGTGCTATACAAAATTTACTAATGTGGGCAGAAATGAATGGCTGCGAGGGACTAACTCCTGACTCAAATACACCATCAATATTTTATTCACAACAGACCTTTACAGAATGTGAAAATAATTCTATGGTATCTTTAGTAACTCTCTATGCGGCAGATCACAATCCTTATGAGAATACTTTCGATCCTGATGGTCCTTTAGTTTTCATAGGAAATGGTGGAACTGTAGATACAAATGGAATAGCATGGAATTGGCTAAGTAGTTGGTCCAAAGAAAATATCTAATAAATTATTTACATATTTAAGTAGTCAACAAACCGTTTCCTTCAAATCTATAATGGTTGTCTTAAGTCTATGAAATCAGTTATCGCGGCCGTCTTAGTGATACTAGTAGCTTTACCACTTTCTTCTTCCAGTGTAGCTCTTCCCGATTACATTGAAGACGATATCCCGTGGTGGGAAACCACCTCTATGGACAAAGACCGTGACGGAATTCATGATGCTATTTGGATTGCTATCAATAGTAATCTTTATGATTGGGTTAGAGATGATAATACGATAAGCGTAATAGTCGATTTTGATCATCAACCAACAATAGAAGATCAATATATACTGGAAAATGAAGTAGGTTTTGAAACTCAGTTTAGATATCATTTGATAGATAGTATTGCAGGTACGATACCAATAGACAACATAATCCAACTTTCCAATCTTCCGGGAGTAGTAATGGTAGAGTTAGATGGCATGCTCACTATCCAGATGAATGAGGTTAACGAAGTTCATGGAATACCAATGATTTGGGAAGATACTGGATACACTGGTGAAGGAAGTGTAGTTTCGATAATTGATACTGGGATTGACTCTTCACATGTTGGATTAGATGATCTAGATGATGATAATTCTACTAACGACTTTAAAGTAATAGCCTTTTATGATCCTGTAAATAATCCTGAAAAGACAAATGGGACTGAGATAAAAGCATATGATGACCAAGGGCATGGAACTCATTGTGCGGGTATTACGGCTGGAACAGGAGCACCTACTTACGAATATGTAGGAGTCGCTCCGCAAGCACAACTAGTTGGGGTAAAAGTCCTCGATTCAGGAGGTTCTGGATCTTTTGCAACAGTAATGGCAGGAATGGAATGGACTGTTGATAAGAGACATGATTTCAATATAAGAGCTGCAAGTATGAGCTTGGGTGGAATTGGGGCAATAGAATGGACATCCTCAGAAGAAGAAAGTGTCAATAGGATGGCAAATGAGATGGTTAGGGCAGGAGTAGCTCTTTTCATTGCGGCCGGAAATAGTGCATTCAGTGCCCAAATAGGAACTCCAGGTTCTGCTGAGGATGTAATTACTGTTGGGGCCCTAGATAAAGACACCTCAATCGCCGTTTATTCTAGTCAAGGACCTACAGAAGAAGGACGAGTCAAACCTAATCTCGCATTTGTAGGATCTAGTGTTAATGCCCCAGAAGCAAATTCTGGTGATGGATATGTTGCATATTCTGGTACTAGTATGGCTACACCGGGAGCAGCAGGTCTTGCAGCATTAATGTATCAGGCTAATCCTGATTTATCTCCTTTTGATATTAGGAATATTATGCAAGAAACAGCAACCTACAGAGAGTGCCACTACATGGCTGCAAATGAACCGTGTGCTGAAGATCTAATTCCAAAAAATAGGCAAAATAATGTTTATGGACATGGCCATGTTGAAGGTTTACCAGCATTACTTGAGGCAGCTAATTACGTATATGGATTGAACACTAATATTACTTTAAATACAACTACTGGCGTTTCTGAGGATAATAGAATTTATCTGAACCCCAGCGATTCTTTTGAGGTCTCTGTAATGGGAGGGCCGGTAGAAATACAATGGAGGACATGGGATATGAGAGATAATTGGATGAGCCATCCTAGTTATAATTCAGGAGATCAAACCATCGAGGTCAGTCACAAAATGTTGGTTGATAGACTACAATATTTACCCGGAAATCAGATTGAAGGAAACCAGACTGTTATGTTAAGGGCCATACTTGGTGACGACGCTTCAACAAATTTAGTTACTCATATTTATGTACTGGGAGAGGTAGATAGTGAAACAAATCAGAATAGAGGATTGCCATTGCCAGGCTTTACATCCATTTTAGGGATTATTTCAATAGTAGGTACTGCAATAATAGTTACAGGAACACGTAAGGAATAGGTCTTGATTTGACAATTCTTAATACTATTACCGCAGCTTTATTTGCAGGTTTTGTGGCAATTGCAGTTACATTGTTGATAGAAAGATATGGTGGCGCGATTGGAGGTATTTTGGGAACTATCCCGACTACTATAGTTCCTGCTGCCGCAGGAATGGCTCTGGCAACTAATGATACTGATCTCAATATCAGCCTAGCAATTGTCCCAGCAGGGATGCTTATCAATGGATTATTTTTAGTAAATTGGAAAATTTTACCCACTTATTTTAACAATACTGAAAAGATATATACCACATTATTTACTATTACTATTATATCATTATCAATATGGTCTTTATCTGGATTAGTAATTTTAAGAATTATTGAATTAGGTTACGATTCTTCACTGTCTTCTTTTGAAATAGGGTTACTTGGTCAATCATTACTAGTTATTCTTGGAGTTGGAATGTCCTGGCGTATCGATTCAACCCCTCGGGGGAAAAATAAAGTTAACAAGTATGTTTTATTTTCAAGAGGTATCATGGCAGCATTTGCGATAGGGGTTGCAGTATGGATTTCTAGTCTTGGATATTCTCTTCTTGCTGGACTAGCATCAGTTTTTCCTGCTATTTTTCTTACCAGTATGGTTGCATTATGGATTTCTCAAGGGCCATCAGTTCCAATGGGTGCTGCAGGACCAATGATATTAGGGGGGGCATCAGTTGGAGTATATGCAATCATAGCAATGTGGTCATTACCTAATTTTGGTATTTTCTTAGGATCTTTAATTGCATGGTTTTTAGCAGTTATTTTATGGTCTGTTCCATGTTTTCAGTTCGTCAAATGGAGGCAGAGTATCTTAAATTAATATCTGACTAAGATTTATGATATTTTTTTCCATAAATCTTCTAATTTATTATACAAATTTTCTACGGACCCATCATTGATTATTTTAAAATCAGACATTTCAGCAGTAGCATCTAGATCTTGTCCTGCAGCATCTTTAGCCTTTGCTTCTTTATTTTCTTGCTCTAAAAAAATCTCTTTATGAACTGGATCACCAGGTCTTGCTCTACTCTGTAATCTTGCCCAACGCATCTCTTCACTAGCTTTAACTTCAATAAGTACAAAATCTCCTCTAGATCTTAATGAAGAAACCTCCGCAGGAGTTCTAATTGAATCTATTACTGCATCTTCTCCATCTAATATTTTAATCAACATATCAGCCAAAATCCCTCCGCCACCTTGTCTCCTAAGTTCTCTCCCTCCTTCAATTAATGTATCTCTGGTAATCTCTTTGTTTTGTTCTCTCAACCATGCTCTAATAGAGTCTGAGCAAGAAAAACTCTTCATTCCTTTTTTGGAAAACCAATCAACTAGAGTCGATTTTCCGGATGCATTTCTACCTGTGAGGCCTATCAACATATTACCACCTACAGGGAGGAGGAAGATATTGATTTCGTTAACTCCAATATCTTCTAGTACTTGCATATTTGAGCTCTGCCTCATGAATTGATCGTAAAAGAGAGGCACGATCTCCAGGAACCTTTCCTCTTAATATTCTGGTAGCTGTTTCTTCACCAACTCCCCTTCCCATCAGACAGATAATGGCATCTAAACCATGCGTTTTAATCAATTCAGCATTTTTTACCACTTTGTCCTTAATTTTAAAGTCCTTACTCTCAACCATCTCCATTAGTCTTTTTTCCATCCTTTCAGGAGAGCATGCCAACATAGTTCCACCACATAGTGAACAAGGTTCTAATTTTTTATTTATTCGCGCAACCCTTTTCCTAGTTTTATCATGACAATTAATACAAACTAAAGATACTCTTTCATTTAATAGCCTTATTTCTAGACGCTCTCGTAACTCTTTATCTGACCAGGATGGCAATAGTAAATCTCTTTCTGCTTTTGGAGAAATTCCTAACTTGCCTGGTGGAGTATGAATCAATTTAATATTTTCATTCTGTATAGACTTCAATACATCCATTGTTCCTTCAATATCCATTCTTTCATGGAATAACTTATCCAATGCCTCTTCTATCACAGGTGTTCCTTTGTATCTCTTCATCAATCCCCTCAGATTCACTTTTCTAGGGTCTATTCCTTTCTTTAACACGCCCATTTTTTTAGCTACTTGAACCACTCTCCACCTCACAGTACGACTATTTGGTACTGTCATTCTTAGTATCGAAGGTAGAGCAATTGCCGGAGTCTCTGTCAACCATCCTATTATATCTGATGCATTTGTACTTGGTATCTGAAATGAAATTCTATAAGGGTCTATCAAAACTCTACCCATTTTTCCTTCTCTCATCGAGCCCATAGATTGAATAAAATGTGCTAAAGTTTCATTTATTTTAGATCCTTTACAAGTATTCAGTGTTATAGTTCCTTGCCGTTCCTCTATCGTCATTGTTTCACCATCAGGAATTTCACCAGTTGCTTCTAAATGTTCCACAACAGAAGAAATTAAAACATCTCTAGCAGATTCGCTTAGTGGGTAATCATCTAATTTACCTGTAATGTCTTTTACGTCTATTGCCCCAACTGAAATAGCAGTAATTTTTCTTAAAAGACCTACTTCTTCAGCTATTTTTTTGGGTACAGGAGGTAATTCTCCTGCCCATACTGGTGCAGAGCCACTTTCTCTTACCGGCCCTACCAATAATTCTTCTTGTTCCGGATCTGCATCAACTATCTCCCATGTCCTTCCCGCCATTACAAATCTTCTAGCGTTATTAATTGAATCTTCATTATTATCATCTAATGACAGCACAAAAGCCTCATCAACAGATCCAAGTATCTTTCTAGTGACTGCATCCCTTACACGGTATGATGTTTCATCAGGTATCATTGAAAGATGATCCATTCTTGTTTTACCTAATCTTCCTGCAGGAGAAAACCAACCATTTTCGAGTGATTTTGGCAGAACCTTAATCAATTTATTCAACCATTTACTTTTTTGTATATCGGAATATTCTTCTTCCCAGTGAGGCCTTTCTGCTGGAAAATCTCCTCCAATTCTCTCTGCTAACTCTTTCCACAATCTCGTCGTCCATTTCGTAGGATCAGAATTCTTAGGATCATCAATTAATCTAATCAACCATCTATCATCAAGAACTCTTAGTACGGCTAAAGTAGATTCATGGTCCCATTCTCTGAAAATAGAAACTTTTTCTAATATTTGTGTTGGCTTTTCTAGAGGAACAACTCCTCTTTCTATTGCCATTTGTAAAAATTGATTTGCTGCCACAATTCTTGGATTAGTGCGCCAACTAACTCCTCCAATTTCACTATTCATTGCTCTACGTGCTATTACGCTACATTCCGAAATACCATCAACTTCCCATGCAAGAATTTCTCCTCCACCAGTTCCTCCAAGATAATGTTCTGCTCTGCCTACTCTTTGCAGTAAACTATCTACAGACCTTGGACTCTGTAACTGATGAACTTTTTTTATAGAGCCTATATCAATCCCTAATTCAAGGCTACTTGTGCAAATAAGACCATTTAATTCACCATTTAATAAAGCCCTTTCCACATCTCTCCTAGTTTCTGCTGCAAGACTACCATGATGGACTCCTATATTCAAGTCGGGCATTATTTTCCGTAATCTCTGCGAAACCGTTTCTGCGGTACTTCTTGAATTAACGAATACTAATGCAGGAGATTCTTCTTTCAAGGCTCTAGTTAATCTTCTGAATGCTGCTATTGAGTCTGGAGAAATATGCCATTCTGTAGATAAAATTTCATCTTCAGTATTAGGTAGTTCCTTATGTACTAAAACATCAGTTTTTCTCGGTGCAGGGCCAATAATAGGCAAAGCTTCTTCGGAAAACCATTTAGCTACCTCTTCTGGATTTCCTACTGTTGCAGATAGTCCAATAATTTGAATTTTTTTTGGACAATACTCTTGTATTCTTTGTAGCCCAACTAGTAATTGCGAGCCTCTTTCAGAACCAGCCATATCATGTACTTCATCTAAAATAACTGCCCTCACTCCTGCTAAATGTTTTCTAAGACGACTTCCTAAGAGCATTATTTGAGCAGTTTCTGGAGTTGTAATTAGCAAATTAGGAGGTTTTTTCGATTGTTTCGTTCTTTCTTTTTGTGATGTATCGCCATGCCTGAGACCAACTGATAATCCAACAGGCTCCAACATCTTTGACAATCTTCTATCTATATCCCTATTTAGAGCTCTTAAAGGTGTAATATACAATATTGAAAGTCCTGACCATTTTTCAGTCAGACATTTAGAAATTATTGGTAAAATTGCAGATTCAGTTTTTCCACTACCGGTTGGCGCTACTAGTAACCTATCTTTCCCATTAACAATATCAGGTATTGCCACATTTTGAATAGGCGTCAAAGTCCACCCTAAGTCCTGAACCAAGCCATTTACACTCGAATGCAAGTGCTCCTTGACTCCAGTCATAACCCCTCCTCTAAGGACTAATAAGAAAACCCTATGTTCAATAATTTTCAATATTAAGAATTAATTTTATCTGAACTTATTATGAAAGGAACTATCTCTAGTTGTTCATTCGGCATTATGATTGCAATGGCACGCCCAAGAAGAAATCAAGTTGGCCCATTAAGAAAATGGTGGAATTCACAGAGCGAAAATCACTTTCAAATTATAGGAATAATTTCCATAATATCAATTGCAACATTCCTTTGGACAATGGCATTTCTATTTATTCTTGGAGGAACGACAGATCCTGATAGAGACCACCTAGTACCACATCATTGGTTGGGTCTCATTATATCAGTTATTATTTCATTTTATGTCCTTCCAGAATTTCTTTATTTCTTAAATCAAAGACAAAATTTACAAGATATTTTGAATCTTGATTCTAGGTCGGAAGTACTTAAGAGAAGAAAAGAAGCAGAAAATGCGGCAGATTTGCTAGGGAGTAAATATAGAGCCAGATTAAAAGGACTTTATGAAGAGCTAGGAATTAAGGTAAAAGGCAAAAGATTTGCGATAAAATCATTACCTTCTAAGAGGAACAAATTCTCTAATTCCTCAGGAGAATCCGAAGAGGAGGAATGAGGTGTCAACTTCAAAAAATTCCGATAAAATAGACTTATCTTATACAAATCCAGTTAATGATTTTATTCGAGAGGCGTTTTTAGCAATAGGTTTAGTTTTACTAATTCTAGGATCTTTATGGATTGCAACCGGGCAATTCCCTCCTATGGTTGTGGTTGAATCAGGATCTATGATGCATGATACAGAAGATGGTTCACTGGGAGCAATAGATCCTGGCGATTTAGTATTAGTAATGAATCCAGATAGAGTAGAAATAATAACATATGTTGAAGCAATGCAAGAGAATAATGAAAATTTTGGGTATACTAGTCATGGCATGGAAGGTGATGTGATAATATACAGTAAGAATGGCGGTAGCGATACTCCAGTAATCCACCGCGCAATTCTTAAAGCCGTTACAAATAATACCCAAGTAGGAGAGGAAACATGGGATGTGAAAGGAACTTCTTTAAAAAATGTTAAAAGTATTAATTTAACAATTAATTATCCATGTGAATATCATAGTGGTACTTACAATTTAGAAATAAAAGATTGGATTCCAAACCATTCAGGCTATCTAACTACCGGAGATAATCCAAACAGTAATGGATGTAAAATAGATCAATTAGTAGCTACGGGACAAGATGGTAGGAATGGCCTAAAAGATGACCAAGGAAACCCAGTAACCGCAGTTAAGGATGAATGGGTAGTGGGAGTAGCATCGTCTGAAATACCTTGGATAGGTGCAATTAAATTATTCACATCCAATACTCATCATTTTGTTACTGGAGAAACATGGACAAATTTATCCTTTACAATTCTTTTTGTGATATGTTCTCCAATGATTTACGAATCAGTATTCAGAAAAAAGATTACAGATTTAAATTCTGAAGAAGAATAATCATAAGTATGACATAATTACAGGAATTATGAGAATAATTAGAAATATAAAACTACTATTATTACTTATTTTATTTGCCCAAGACTCTATTTTTACTGGGTTAATGCCCCTATCAAAAATATTATTATAAAATACCAATGAAGAATGTACACCATCTTTTACAATATGTCCTCCATCAAATGGAACCATTGGGATTAGATTGGCAAAACCGAGTAAAAAATTAATCCAGGCTAACCAAAATAAGAAAGTAAATAGCATAATCATACCAGATGTTCCAAGAATTGATGCAACCACTCCATCTCCTGCTGAAAGCATTGCTTGTTCTCTTAAGTTCATTACTTGTCCCTCGCCTACTAGTGGAACACCTAGCATAAGAAGTGGCATTATTGCAGTTATTATTAATGCCCCAAGAATATTATTATCTTTTACTGCATTCAAAATTGAACCATAACTCTCAACTCCAACTAATCCATCACTTAAACCACTAACTCCAAGGAAGGGGATGTTAGAGTCAGGGCCAACACCTATCGAGTTTAGGTATTCCTCCGTTGCTTCCATATCACAATCCTCGTTCTGTTCACACAAACCTATGTACCAATCATGACGATCCATAAGAGTTACAGGAATTTCTCTTACCTCTTCCTTAGTTTTTTGATCAAAATTAGCCGCACTCCAAGGCCCTGAAAGTACTGTTAGTATTATTTCATCTCCAGGTGAAAACTTATCCATTTCTTCACTAAAAGTATCATATTCATATACTGGAAAACCATTCATATGAGTGATTATTTCATAAGGCAAAAGCCCAGATTCTTCAGCCCCTGTGTCCTCAATTATTTCTACTGCATGTACTCCTGCATTTTTTGCTACAAATCCATTAGCAGTTGACGATAAAAGAATAATGACTATGTAAGTAGCAATTAGATTAATTGATGGTCCAGCAGCAAATAATCTCATTCTATCACGACGAGGGGCCCTGTACATCTCTTCTTGTTCTGGTTCCGCAAAAGCGCCCATAGGTAGTGGACCAACTAGTAGTAATCCAAAACTTCTAATTTTCATTCCATGTGCTCTAGCCTGAATTCCATGACTATATTCATGAATTATTATGGCTACTATTAGTGCCAAAACTGGCCACCAGAAAGGAACAAAGCTAGTTACACCTGGTATTAGTAACAAATCTTGAGCAGGAATTGGTTCACTGGGGGGACTTGTAACACTACTTCCAAAACTTAACAAAAGTAATAATATGACTCCTGCCATTACAAATAAACAAATCCAAATAGAAATTTCACCATATATTCTCCAAAATTTCCTATTCCTAGAAACTGTATCTAATATTTTTTGTCCTTGCCTAGTTCTTAACATTAAAATAATTCCAAGAACTCTTGTAGCATCCCATTTATCTAAAATTCCATTTTCCTCTAACATTATTAAACCAAAGTACCAAACAGCGATTGTAATGACCACAAGTAATGAATTACTTATTTGGTATATGATAAACAAGAAAATCAATGGAAGTAGTAAACTCCTACTACGTCTTTCTTGCTCTCTCATGTATATGGGTTAGTATTTACCTTCTTCAACCCGTTGCTCAATCTAACGCAAATAAGATTACAGATATCTACCTCCGTAGGGTATGGAAGATGACTCTCCAAACTACCAAAAATTAGATAAAAAAAATATTAATTCATTAATTAGAAAATCTGATAGTCTAAAAAAAATCCTTAATCAGGCCGAATTAAGTACAATTAAACAAAAAATAATCGATATCAATATCAATCTCGATGAGATTGAAAATAGAATGGCAGATCCATTGTTAGACAATTAATTTTATTAGAATTTGATAAAACATTTTTTACTACCCATCTAAACCATATTTTCAATGAAATACAAAGCACAAATTAAAATGGTCATTCCAGTAAACATAATGTCAAAACCATTTGAATTCATAGGTTCTCCTTGGAATGTCATATCATCTTCAATTCCTTCTGACCGAAGACGTAGATAGACTAAGAGAAAAACTAACATTGTCATTGGACCAGCAAGTGCATCCATTTCATTTTGATCACTAAATTCACGCACAGGTCCAAAAACAAACGCAAAATAATTAGCAATTGTAATTGCTAAGAATGCAAAGAGTGGAGGATGAGCTATTGGCCACATTCCTGATGCTCCTTTCATTAACAAAACTATGGCCCATAATACATAGGTAAGAAGTAGAGCACCTGAGAAGGCAACCGTGGTCTTGGAAGGTGCACCTAGCCCATCTGAAAGGGGTCCAGCAGTTACTGCTTCAATGACTGATTCTGGATCAAGTATTTGTCTAAAAACGTAAAATAAACCGGTAGCAATAACAAAAAGAAGCCCAACGATAGAAACTGGATCCTTAACGCCGATACCTATTTTGAAATCACTTAATCCATCATTTACCTCATCTTCTGATATCAGTAAATAATAAGCAGCCCCATAGACTAAAGTAATAATTGGAGTGATAAATTTTGGAACTTCACTTGAACCATTATCTTCCCACATAGTCCATAGTACAATAACTCCTACAATGAATCCAGCAAGCACAGGCAGCATCACAGTCCATTTGCCTTTTGCCCCTTCATTTAGAATTAATAGAGTTGATATTAGTACTCCAAACATAAGTAGGCCATTAAATGCAAATTCAGGAGCACCATTTCCCCAAGCAGCATCAGCAATTGTTGTGTCATTACTGAGTATTGTAAAACATCCTTCTCCACCAGTAACATAGCAATTTGATAAGAACATAAAGTTCAACGAATATACAAGTGTTACAAGGGCGGTCAGTAAGAGCATTCCTTCTGCAGGGGCAGATTTTATCCGATTAAATAGTATGGCCATATTAACCTGATACAATATAATTACTTAATTATTTTTTATATCTAAGGTAAATATATACTATTTTTTAACTCTGATAGTAATTTGCGATTATATCTATTTTCAATGAAAAATAATTATAAAATTAATTAATATTGAATTCAGAATCTAGTTCGGCAATAGTCGATGCAATATCTTCTACTATTTCAAAAAGAGAATTATCCTTTGTGTAAACCAATAGTTTAGTTCCTTTATCTATTTCTTGATATGCGCATATTGCATCCAATCTTATTCTCGTCAATCCAACTTCTGTCATTGTCATAATCCAACTTGTCATCAAGCCCGCCGCCTTGCAAATTGGATTTAGTCTATTCCCTTTCATTATCATCTTTATTAAATTTTAAAATAATGTTTTTTACTCACAATTTTAAGTAATTTTTTTTAAAATTATATTAAAAATATTCAAAAGGTACACCATTTTAGAAAGTTTATGAATCCCCGTACCCAAAGGAGTCAAAGAAAATTCAAGATGCCAAAAATTACTAAGGCAAAAAAGAATAAACCGGTAGTAGAAAAAACTGTTGACACTTCTTGTGATACTCCTGGCTGTGGATGCGGAAATTAATACAATTTTATGAAATTATATTAAAAAAACTCAATATATAACTCAATTTTTGCCAATAAAGGGAACAAGTCCGGAAATTGTATCGCCAATGACTCTACTTGCTAAATTATTGAATGTACTTGGAATTGGTGAAAGATATACTTTACCTGTTCCTGAAATGATATTAACAAATCCTTCTCCTCCGCCAAATTTTGACAAAAGACCTTTTCCAAGGAGCTTTGTCTCATATTTTAAATTCGCATCTCTTGCAACCGCAAAGTTACCATCTACCGTGATTGTGTCATTTACCAAATTCACCACTTGGATAGGCCCCTGTGAATAATAAACTAGGGTTCCAGTTCCTGAAACAGATGTTTGCCATATTCCTTCTCCGCCAAATGCCATTGTCTTAAGCCCTTTATTTCTAATAATTCCTACTTCAATTTCCTCATCTGAACAGATATATGCTCCTTTATCCAGAATCATTGAATTACCATTTAACTCCATAATATGGTATTCTCCAAATGTTGGTGGCCCAAAGATTACTTCTCCAGTACCGGTGTATGTTGGCCTGAATACAGATTCACTAGTTGCTAATGATTTTAAAAATCCACCAACACTAGGTGCTTTGGTTTTCATTTCTATATTTCCAATCATATAATGTAATGCACCAGACTCTGCACGTACTGTTTCTCCATTCAGTGTAGCTTTAACCATCCTTAATTCTTCAGAATCAATAATTTCATAATTAACCATATATAAATTGGTATAATATTTCTTATATAAACTTATATAAAATTAATTATTATTCAATTTAACAGATTTATATTGCTTCTGAAATTTAGAATTTTTCTTTCACAAGACCTTTCCTACCTAGTTTTCTTCCAGTGTAATAATCATCCTTTCTTGAATCAAAGGGGTCCATCGAGTAATTTAATTTTTTATCATATGTTTTGTATAATAAAAGCTCCCATAAAAGCCCTCTATTACCTCCAGCCGATAAGAAATCGCCACCTGAAACTCTCTTTATTTGTTTGAGTACTGCTTTTAGATCTACAGAATATCCAAGTGTTCCTGTTTCCATCACCACAAATGAATCGTCCTCGAAGGATTCCCATGCACTCAAATCATTAATGTCCATTTTATTACATTTTTCACATCCAAAAAGATCTACAGTAACATCTCCATGATTGCTATTTGGAAAAATACTGGACATAAATTGAAAATAATTTCCACTACAAGGATCACCAATCATCATGAGACGCTTATTCTTTTCATTTGCAAGCTTTTCAGCATTTTCAAACATCTTTTTTGTGATAAAGTATCTTTTAATTGGAGAGATAAGTACGCTTCTAATCATCTACCCCAACTCCTCAATTTAAAATCCTCCTTTGTCGGACTCATTTACTCAAATTACCATACTGTAAGTGACTATATAATGAATGCGATACTCAATATCTCTGTAGTATGGTAACTAAATTTATGCCACTCGAAACAACCTCCCGGCTCCTAGCGTGATAATTGTTATTTTTGTCATGATATCTACTGCATTACTGAGGAGAAGAAATACTATTTCAATTACAAATATCTAATATAGTAACTCTCTTTATGCATTAATATGAAGAGAGGTTCAGTTTGAATTCTCATTAGTATAATTTGTATACTAGTTTGTTTGAGGATCAGATAAGTACTGACATAATGTAGGAATGTTAACATGGTTACTGTAGAGGATATAGAGAAAGCCCAACAAGCATGGGGAGAGGGTATAGTTTCAATATCAGCAGCACAAAGTGCTGGAATGGACTATTTAGAACTTGCTCGTACTCATGTAGAATCTCTTTACGCCTACGATATTGGCCCGGTTTTATTCAAACCAACCTTTGCTTCAAGTAAACAATTTCGTCCAACCTTTGAGGGTGCATTATCATATTTTATTGGAAGTAATAGTGCATATCCCGAAGATAAAGGATTCGCTATCAAAGGCTGGAAAAAAGTACGTTTTGAAAATGAAGATATCATCATAAATGGAACAACCTCTATGGCTATGGGGAACTATTTCTTTACGGCATCAGAAGATAATGAAGTCAAAGTCGAATTCTCCTTTGGATATATTGTAGATTCCTCTGGGAATCTACGTATCCATCTGCATCATTCTTCCATGCCCGCAGAAATCTAATTTCAGTATGAGGCATTAATATCAAAATTATACTATTCTAGATCACTTTTTGAGAAATCATTCATAAAATCCCACAGAATGCGTGTAGATTCTATGCCTGTTGGATTTTTCCGACATGACCAAATTACATCTTCAGGAGAATCTAACTGATAGTCTGGACAGTCTTTTGCATACGGATTATGCCCTCCATAGTACAAGGTCATGAGACGAACTTCTGCTCCGTTTTCACAATCTGAATATCCTCGAATATCATAATCATCCTCGGTAATAATTATTTCAGGTGTTATGCCCTCACAATTGTTCAGATTCTTCCAATCCTCAAGATTCTGAATTGCTCCTTCTTCAGTCCATTCGGTATCTTGTCCAAAAATAGTGAGTAAACCTGCATTTCCATACACAATTAAATCATCTAATAATCCATGAATTTCCATAAACGGTATTGGAGTATAGTTAGAAGACGGAGGGGCGATCAGATAGAATGACATGCACCCAGCAGCTGCGAATAATTCACTAGCCTCAACTGCTAGCATCTGTGTCATACCGCATCCATTCGACCATCCTGAGACATATATTCTATCTTTATCAACAGGTTGTGTTTCTATCAAATTCTGAACTAATCCTAAAAGGAAGCTTAAATCATCTATTCCCTCTTCATGGGCAACTCCACAACAAATATCGCCAGCATTCCAAGAATTCTCATATCCATCTGGATAGACTACAATGAAACCTTCTTCTATTGCAATTTCATCAAAACCAGTCATATTATTATGCTTATCCATGTCTTGAGTATAACCATGTATATCTACTACGAGTGGAACAAGAGTGTCTTTATTTACACTTTCTGGGATAAGCAATTTCCAGCATCTTTCCAGATAATCATATTCCTGACAATGGATGGAATAAATACTATTTTCAATTAATTCTTGATTATCTGAGGTTTCAATATCTTCATCCTTGAACTCAATACAGCCAGAGAGAGGTGTTAATAGCAACAGAAAAACTGTAAAAGTTAGACCTGTTGATTTCATTGATTAACCCAAATAGTATTGATTAAAAAAGTATATTGTATGAAATTTCAGAATTATAACAAATCATATTAATAATAAGTCAATTTATGTCTACTTTGCCAATACTAATAATATACTCTTATTGATTGAAAATCTCATTAAAAGAATATATTATAAAAAATAATTTGAGATCATTAATCCGATTAAATTAATAATAGATGTTATTTGGGAAATTCATGTCAATTATAGCAGCATATAACGAAGCTTGGGATAACGGAAATGTAGACGCACTAGCAAACATCATTCATGATGAATGTATATTTAATCCACATGTTGGTGGAATTACTATGAGTAAGGCAGATATTTTAGGTTTTGCAGGTGGCGAAAACACACCAACTTCAGAACATAACCGTATTCTATTCGAGAATGATGAAGTAGGTGTTGCACATTCCATTGTTCACTTTGCTAACAATTCAGACTCCGAAGCCGTCTTATCATTTATGCGTTTCAAAGATGGTAAAATAATCTCTATGGAAACTGGTGCTACTCCACTTTCTGATGATTATAAATTAATTGGTAATTAAATATTAAACATCTCTAGAATCTTGAATAGCCTTATTTCGACCATAATAGTCTCTATAATTCAATATTTTTTGTTCCGTTTAATGTATCTAAACGACCAAGACCTATCATCAAGATGGCTATTAAGATATGAATCAAGGGAATAAATAATAAATCAAATCTATTTACTTGTATGACCATTAGGTAGCCTGTAAGTAATGACATAAATCCAGGTAATATTGCAAAGACTTGAAGTAATCGTCTAGTTTTTTTCCAAAATCCAAAAATCAATAATATTAAGCATAATGGTACGGTTACCATGGATAGTAAAGTACCTCCTAGGATCCCACATGCTTCTGCATTGATACATAATCCATGAGCAGTATTTGGAATGAATATGATGAAAAATAAAATCGATATAAAAAATACACTTTGACTACGTGCTGCTCCTTTTGATGGTGTCATACTTTCTGTCTTGTATCAAAGCACTTAGTTATTTATTATTAAAAAGTTATGAAACTGAAAAAATAAAGTAATTTTACAATATTAACTAATAAAATATTATTCTACATTTCTATGAAGTAAATAAAAGCCTAATACTAATATATCACACAGTACTGCAAAGTAGAAATGGCTGTAGTGGAGGGTAAGCATAAACTACCTGCCAAGATATTCCATTGGGGATTTATACTTCTTTATGCTTATGGGATATTCAAACAACTCGATGATATATCTGAATTAGAGAATTCAAGATTACTTGTATTTGAGGTATTCTTCGCAATTCTTTTTCTCATTATTGTTATTATACGCTATTTTTATATGCAACAATTCGAGACTTTCCTCGGTGCGCAGGATCCCATACCTTTAGCCCACAAGTATATTGCAAAAATAATTCATAAAAGTATGTATTTATGTTTGGTTCTTCTACCTGTTACGGGATTATTGATTGCAGCCATGTTCACACAAGGAATTACTGATGGACCAATGCAAGACTCTATACTTGATTTACATGGCTTTTCTGCCGATCTTAGTTATATTCTCATAGCAATTCATATTGGTGCAGCACTCTATTCTCGAATCAAAGGAGAGGGCATTTGGTCATCTATGGTGCCACTCTGGAACAAAGAACAACCATCAACCAACAAGATGATTACAAAATTAATATCTTTAGAAAATAAATTTTTCATTAGAGTCGAGAATTTTATTTCTTCTCAAAAGAAGTGAAAATATATTTCATATCTCAATATCTTCATGACTATAGAAAAATCTTTTTTTAATGTTATCTTGCAAGGTCTGTGAATGAAGAAAATATGAAGAAAATTTGGACATATATCCAAGAGGCAGGAGATAAATTGACAGGAAAACTTCCACCATCCGATTATCATCCTAAGGGAAGAAATCCATATGCTCATGTAGCTATTTGTGTTAAGAATAAGTTTGGACAATCCTATAAAGAAATACCTGATAATAAATTAATAGAGGTAATTGAATACATAGACTATCTGGTTAAAAATCCATCATAAACTATCCCAATAGAATAAATGCTTTCTACCATGCGACGCATCATGGACGCCGATAAGCAGAAAATCAAATCCTATTATAATCTTCCAATATGGCTTTTATTTTTTATGAGATTTTTACATGTAGTATCAAAAAAAATGACTACGAATTTTCTATGGTATTTATTTACAAGACCTTTGAAATTTCAAATCCCAAGCAGAGAATTGAATTTTTACAATAAAGTTACTTCCTCAAAATTCTATTCTGAATACATTCAAAAAAATATCGAAGTTTACAAAATTCCTCAAAAGGGGAGGAAAGTATTATTCATTCATGGCTGGAGTGGGAGAGGAAGTCAATTTTATAAAATTGTAAATCAATGTATTTTTGAAGGATATGACATTACTGTATTCGATCTTCCTGCACACGGTAAATCTGAATCAAATAGAAGTAATTTACCTGAATTTACAGATGTTATCCGTGATTTAGAAAAATCTCAAGGACCTTTCGATATAGTAATTAGCCATTCAATGGGGGCTTTAGCATGCCTAAATTCTATTCGTTTAGGGGCGAGGTTTGAAAAAGTAGTATTGATAAGCTTGGGAGCATATAGGATAAATCCAATTTTTTCTGGTTTTATTGAACTATTTAATTTACCAAGTGAATTTTATGTAGAAAGAATGTTTAGAAAATTAATATCCGAGAAAGGCGAGAATCCTATTGATTATGGGCCAGATCAATTTGTCTCAAAAATTAAAAATCGTACCCTCCTTATCCATTGTGAAGATGATAAAGAGGCCAATATCATGATATCTGAATCCGTATGTAATGATATGGAAAATAGTAAATTATTCAAAACCAAAAACCTAGGGCACAGGAGAATTTTGGGCGACGAAGAAGTAATTCAGAGAATAATTCAATTCATTAAAGAAGATAATTGATTAATCATAATATAATCTATTATCTCCCTCACGCCTCATTTTTCCATACAGCTCGATATCTAATAACTTCGGGATCATCATGAGAAAGATTCCCTTTCATAAAATCTACTTTGTCTAAATTTATTCCAATAGAGTCAATGAAATCGGGAGAAAGAGGCCAAGGAGGGCCATCATATTCTTCTTCTTTTTCATTTAATCTACCTATGCAGACTAGATGTCCAGATGACGCAAGTAAAGGTGGCATATTCGGAGCAGCAATAATACGAAGGGACTCAGGAATTGCTTGTAGAATATGAACTTCTACTACCAAGTCGAATAAACCATTCCAATGCCCAGGAAGTGAAAGTAGGTCAGCCACTTGCCAATCAATATTTTCTAAAGGATAATTCTTCCTTGCCCAATTAATTGCAGATGGCGAAATATCGAACGCCGTCACGTTCCACCCCTGCTGAGATAAATATACAGCATCCTCTCCAAGTCCACAACCAACTACTAAAGCACGCCCTCTAACTTTAGATTTCTTTATCCATTCTACAAGAAAATGGTGTGGTAAGCCATTTGACCAAGGAATCCAATAACCATCTCCATTAGCAGATGCATAAAGTTCTTCAAACCAATCCAGTGAGTTTTCATCTACTTTATCTCGTATCTTCCGACTGTTCTTCCTTACTTCATCCATATTACCTCCGGTCAATAAGTTAGATATTACCAATGTGTATTTTTGCTTCTCTTGTATTTAGATAGAACTATACACGAGGCATTCTAACATACGATATGCAGAGAATGGTTACCTCCAATTCATGCATAAAATCAAGAGACGGCTCCATTGGAATTGGAGCCATGATTGTATTTATTGCACTTATTTTAGTTGCTGCTGTAGCTTCAACTGTTATCATGGAGACAATAGAGAGTCTACAACAGAAGGGAGAAAATACTGGTTCCGATGTAAGTTCAACAGTAAACACCAAACCCCGCCCAACTAGCATAACTATCATTGGAGAAGGTGATGGAGAGTTATTTTGTGCCACTGAAAATGATAATTGTGATTTTGTTGGAACTAAATTGATTCGTTACGTTTCCAACGACGATTCATCAAAATTCTTTGATTTGGAACTTACCGGAGGAACTCCTTGTACCAATGGAGTATTTGGAGATCCTCATGTTGGACATACCAAATCTTGCTTTATAATGGATAGTAAAGAATTATTATTGACATGGGAAATGACTCCAGGATCATTAAATGTCCATGCACAAGACATAAAATTCCTTATTATTTGTGGTGAATCTGATACTCTACAATTTGATTCAAACGATATGGTAAGTGCTGAAATGACATTTTTAGACGGAACTAACACTGATGGAGACGAATCTGCATTTGTTGAAAATGATGTTATTGAAGCTGGTAAGAAATATCGTGTACCACTTTTACTTTATTCTTGTATTCCATCAGTAGGCCAGGAAATGACTTTGACTTTTTATGTAGATGGCGGAGGAGAGACAATAATAACGATGTATTTTGCATCAGTAGAAATCGGTCATAAGGTATATTAGTTGTATTATTTCAGGTACTCAATTCTATCAGAAGATGCAGATTAAAATGCTTCTTCGTCAAATTTAATTACTCCATGTGACCCTTTTATCTAGATTATATTCCTTAATGCTACTTATTTTATATGGCCTAAACAAACACTTCTTCATAAGTGAATTTATTTTAGTTAATTCATGAGGAATAAGATTGTTATTCCTTTAAAAAAAATTAAGACTAGTTCCAGGATAGATTGGTGGGAACTATTCTAAATAATATCATAGAAACCCTGTTATTCTGCCAAATATTAAAACTATGAAGAAGAATTATTATTCAATCATTTTTTATCAGTCAGAAATAGACAAATAGTATATCCTTATCGTTACAATGTAATGGATTTGATGTTGGTTCTTTCATTTCTGTTTTTTATGTCTATTTTTGCAGCAGTAGGTCTGGCATCTATGTTTGTAAAAGAAGACACAACCGATGATTATCTAGTAGCTGGCAGAGGGATGCATCCAGCATTAGCTGCATTATCTGCAGTTAGTACTTGGAATTCTGGATTCATGTTTATTGGTTTTATTGGATTTACTTACATGTTAGGTTTCAATGTTATTTGGTTAGCCGTATTATCTACAATAGGACAAATTGTAGCTTGGGCATGGTTGTACAAATTTATTCAAGAACAGGGCCAAGAAAGGGGTATCCGTTCACTTTCTTCTCTTGTTGCCGATCGGGCTGGCGCTCCAGAAGCAAAATTAGCTGCTATATTGTCTGTATTATTCCTTAGTATTTATGCAGCCGCTCAACTAACCTCTGGAGGAAAAGCCCTGTATGTCATGATGGGATGGAATGAGACAATCGGAATCCTCATTGGCTTTGTTCTAGTTGTAGCTTACTGCTACGCTGGAGGAATTAGAGCTTCAATTTGGACAGATGCAGCCCAGTCATGTGTAATGATAATTGGCTCAACTATTCTATGTTGGATTGCACTACAAGAGGTGGGAGGTTTCGGAGGCCTAACTGAGGGACTGAAAAATCAAGATCCAACACTTATTGAATTGCTCCCTCCTGATTTAAGATTTGGATTTTCTATGTGGGCATTCGCATTCTTTTTAGGTGGTTTAGGTGTTGCAGGACAACCGCAAGTAGTATCTAGAGTAATGACTCTTGGGTCTGATTCGGATCGCAAACAAGCCATGGTGTGGTTTTTCATTTGGCAGATTCCTTTCACAGTACTAATGCTCATCATCGGCCTAGCCAGTAGAATACTGTTCACTGCTAGTGATTTCGATCCAGAACTTGGCTTACCTATGTTGGCAATGGAATCAATGCCACAAATTGGTGTTGGTATGATTCTTGCATCTATTTTCGCTGCAACTATGTCAACAGCAGATAGCCAAGTTCTAGCATGTACTGCTGCCATAACAGATGACATTAAACCTGAATGGAGCCAAGATCATAAAACTACAAAGAGAGTAACACTGGTAGTGGCAGCATTTGCGACTATGATTTCAATAGGTGGACTATACATTCCTGGTGGTGACTCAGTATTCACGCTAGTTATTCTTGCAGTTTACGGCCTTGGTGGCGTTTTCATCCCGTTACTGATTATAAGATGGATGGGATACAAACCTGACACTACACATTCTATTGTGATGATGGTATCAGCTTTTGTTGGAGTCATAGGATGGAGTCTACTGAAATTTGGAGATTCAGATGGAATATTTCCTTCTGTACCTGGCATGGGAGCTGCATTCATAGCTCACTTTTTAATGAATCAAATTCGAACACCAGAAATATCTTCTCTTGGAAGATTCGAGATACCAACTCAAGAAAAATTGGCAACTTTTGCTGTAGTAATCGCACTAGGTCTAGTTATGAGTGAGACCGTGTATTATGTCTCCGCACCTAATTCTTCAAATGTATCTAATTCTACAGGAGGATATCTTGTAACATATACCGAAGAAACTATCCTTTTTACTTCAGGCTCTGAATACATAAATGATGGAGAAACCTTGTCCCTTTCATTCAATTCTGACTCAATTGAATCATGGCCAAATGGAACCAATGTGGTGGGGGCTTTGGTTTATCTCTCGTTCGATGAAGACGAAACTAGTAGTGGACTGGGTTGCGCAGTAGGAGGTGATTCTGAACCTGATACAATTACCGGTACTGTACGGCATAATTTGCTTAGATTACCTGATTGGAATGATACCGATTCCTCCCTTAATCAACAAGGTAATTTTGGTATTAAATTAGGAGAATTTGATGAAGGTTATCCAGGATTTTTATTAGGGCAGTCTCCTTTTTGGATATGGTTCACTGCAAATGCAGGACTTGCAATAGGTAATAATGATACTCAGTCGAATTATTCGAAATCTGAAATTCAAAATTCTATCGATCTCGGTGATGAAGGTCTTGGAGATTATTTCCTTGACATTACTGTTGATTCTGAAGAAGGCGGAAGCTTCCAATGTCAGCACAACGACGATGGAGAACAGGTTGACTATGAAATCCAACTTATCACTTGGGATTATAATATAGAGTGGTGCTCAGATTGTGAAGTATTTGTACCTCCAGTTGTATGAGTGCACTTTTGTCAATGTAAATTGACATTAGAAGTAATTTTTATTTTAGACGATTTATCTGCAGAAAATTAACAGCAACCATCACATTTGCAATCTAATCCACAGGGCGAGCAGTCACAGCATTCACAGTTCATGTTATCAGAATTTAAAATCACTATTTAGAATTATCTCCATAAAAACTACCTAAGGAGGTTTTTAGTTACAATATTAATAATTTTCACTTAAACAATTATTAGTTTTTATTAAATACTTAATAACCACACATTTAGTTATATTGAGATGATACTATGAACGACATGAAAAATCCAGATTCAAGAATTCCAGTGACAGTTTTGACAGGCTTTTTAGGCTCTGGTAAGACTACACTTCTGAATCATATTCTTACCAGTACAGAACACAAAATGAAATTTGCAGTTATTGAAAATGAATTTGGAGATATTGGAATTGATGAAAATATTCTGGTCGAAAGTTCAGAAGAAAGTATTATTGAGGTAATGAACGGATGTATCTGTTGTACTGTACGTGGTGATCTTACTGAGTTACTCGTTTCCATGTACGATAGAATCAAAGACTTTGATGGAGTTTTAATTGAGACAACAGGTTTAGCTGATCCGGCACCAGTCGCGCAAACCTTTTTTGTTGATGAAAAAATCGTTGAATATTACAAATTGGATGGTATAATTACGGTAGTTGATGCTAAACATATTATTCAACATGTGGAAGAGGAAAAGCCAGAAGGTATCGAAAACGAGTCTGTTGAACAACTCGCATTTGCAGATCGTATTATGTTGAATAAGATTGATCTTGTTTCCACTGAAGAAATTAAAGAAGTTGAAAAAAGAATCAAGACAATAAACGGATTTGCTCCAATTTATCACACTGAGAATAGTATTATTGATCCAAAGGAATTGATAAATATTGGCTCTTTCGATTTGGAAAAAACATTGGAAATGGATCCTGAATTCCTTGATACTGAATCTGAACATGAACATGATGAACGTGTAACATCTACCAGTTCGAAATTCGAAGGAGCACTCAATATAAACAAACTTAATCGATGGATTGGTGATCTTTTGCAGGATTATGGAGAAGATCTATTTCGATATAAAGGAGTTCTCGCAGTTAGAGGTATGGATCAGAAATTTGTTTTTCAGGGAGTACATATGCTCTTTGCAGGAGATTTCAGTTCAGAGGTAGCTTCATGGAAAGAGGACGAGGTCCGTGAATGCCGCTTTGTTTTTATCGGTCGAAACCTGGATCATGAAGCTCTTCAGGCCGGATTGCTGGAGTGCAAAGCAGAAGATCTTAGATTCGACGTCGGAGACAAAGTTTATGCAAATATTGGAGAGTTTACTGAAGGCATAATTTTGAAATGTTGGGATGAAGGGAATCCATATCGGGTAGAAATTCAGGATGGAGAAAAATCTAATGTTTGGGTTCCTATAGATAATGATGATTTCGTCCGTGCCAAAATTTGAAACATCTTTTGATTAAAATTTTACAAAAGGAGCTTTGGTATGTCATCACGTGTTGTTGTTTGTAGTGGTTGTTGTTGTGGACGAGTTGAAAAAGGTCACAGTGAGGTGCCCGTTGATGCATTGAAGGATGCATGGGAAAAAAATAATCTTAAAAATAGCGTAGAACTTACAATTTCTGGGTGTCTAGGGCCTTGCAAAATGCACAACGTCTGTGTATTGATGACTGAAAACAATCAGATATGGCTTGGTGAACTTCGTGAAAATGCACATTTCGAAGCACTTGTTAAATGGGCATGTGATATTTCCAAGAATAGGCCCGAGGTCAAAATACCAGAAATTCTCCTAACTCATCAGTTCAATCATAAACCACTTGATATTTACAAAGTAATTCAATAGTAACAATATGCCAGAGGACATTTTTTACATAATCTCTTTTATCATTAATAAATCATATAGGTCAACAGTTAAGTAAGAATCAAATTCCGATGTAAATCATGAATTTGACACCAATTGATTATGATTACGGAAGCCCAGAGAATTATTCGTTCGCCACTAAAGTGACTTGTGCTAACGAAGATGCTCAGAAAATGTATGTTCTTGCACATGGCCATATGTTAAATTACAACCATGAAGAAGCAATTGCATGTTTTACAAAATGTGCTGAATTAGATCCAAATTGTGCCATGGCATGGTGGGGAATTGCATATTGCGTTTCTTCCAACTATAACTGGACTCCTGGATTAGGATCTGGTTATGATCCAATTCAGCAAGCTATCTCACTCAAAGACGGATGTACAGAACTGGAACAAGATTTAATCGACGCATTAGCTGAAAGACATTCTGAAGAAGCTCGTGATGCAGCAGACCCCTCAGTTCTCAATATGGGAAATAGCCCTGAACTAAATATTGCATTTGCTGAAGCTATGGCCCCTCTTTATGAAAAATATCAAGGAAACTTAGATGTTACCGCAATATATGTAGAGGCTCTAATGAATCTAAAAGCATGGCAACTTTGGAATAAGAATACATCAACTGGTGAAATTACTCCTGCAGATGATAATACATTACTACTAGTACAGGTTCTTGAAGATGCCTTCGAAAGTAGTGAAGAAGCAAAAGTCCATCCAGCACTTTGCCATCTATATTGCCATGCATTAGAATTGTCTCCATTCCCAGAAAGAGCACTCCCTGCAGCAGATGTTTTGCGTACTTTAATGCCAGGATTAGGCCATCTAGTTCACATGCCATCACATATTGATGCTTGGGTCGGTCAATGGAAAGAAGCCATTGACTGTAATATAGCAGCTGTAGAAGCAGATGATCGTTATGTTGAGATTACTGGCAACGAATCACAGTTTTATAAATTTTACAGGATGCATAATCACCACTTTGTAGTTTGGTGTGCAATGTTTGACGGACAATATGAAACTGCTCTAAAGTATGCACGCAAAGCAGTTAGTACCCTTCCTGCTGGAGATGCTGAATCAGGAGTGCAATTTATGTTAGCTGGAATTATACCGATGGGGGCTATTTTCCTAGAATCTTACGTTACAATGCCTTGGCACGTATTGATTAGATTTGGTAAATGGGACGAAATAATAAGCGAACCATTACATACAGACAGAGATGTTTTTCCTGCTGCAATTGCAACTCAGCATTATGCAAGAGGTGTTGCTTATGCTTCTAAGGGAATGGTCCCTGAAGCAGAAGCAGAACAAGCTCTATTCAAGGAGGCATTGCAAAATCCAGCTATTGCAGGTCGAGTACTTCACAATAACTTACTATTCCAAGATCCTAGTGATGGACCTTGTATTCTTTTAGTAAATGATGCTATTCTTGATGGAGAAATAGAATATCGTAGACAATTCTTGGCAAAAGAAAGTGGACAAGTAGCAGACTTTACTGCGGCTTTTGATCATCTCCGTCGTGGAGTAGATCTTTCTCTAAATCTTGCATACAATGAACCTTGGGGTCAAATGCAACCTGTTCGTCATATCTTAGGAGCATTACTTCTAGAACAAGGACACATTGAAGAGGCCGAAGAAGTATATCGTGCTGATATCGAACTTTGGAAAGACAATATGTGGGGATTACTGGGGCTCAAACTTTGTCTTGAGGCCCGTGGTGATACTTCAGGTGAATTACAACAAGTCTCTGCTCTATTTGAAGAACGTAGTGCCCGCGCAGATATAGTACCAGCAAAAACATGTTTCTGTGCTCAAGATAGCGTCAAAAGCGATTGCTGCTAAAACAAAGCTAAACCAAGAATAGAGAGATTTTTTATTTGTCAAAGGGATTTTTGAGCCCTAATGGTAAGTGGATGGTAAATCCTCTTCTATTGTTAGGACTATTATTCAAAAATTATGTTTTTTTGAGGCCGATATCCGTTCGTTACTCTGTTTGAAAAGAATCAGGTTTTCTTTTCTAGAAAGTTTTCTATCAACCATTGGATAAGGGTAATCTGTTCCAATAATACATTCCGATGACTCCTGAACATCAATTGGAGCCAAATGTGGTTCGTAAATGTACTTTGATGGAAATGCAGCGAGTTCTGGTATCCAATGACGAATAAATTTTGTTTCAATAGTTTCTACGTTAAGACTTGATTTAGAATCAGGACATGGGTTATAAATCCGATAATAAGGCATTGAAAAAGGAGCAACGCCCGCAAGCCAAAGCCAATTACCATTATTCAGTGCCCAATCGGAATCAACTAATTTCTTTTCAAATATATCTCTGCCATATTTCCAGTTCTGCCAAAGTTGTCCACGGGTTAGAAAGCAAGATACAGCATGTCTGCCTAGGTGATGCATCCAACCTGTCGACTCAAGTTGCCTCATCATAGCATCAATATATGGAAAACCCGTCATACCTGATTCCCATGCTTTTATTTTTTCATTATTATACTCTCCCCAACGAATTGTTTTACAATTTGAATTACCTACATCATTATCCCAATTTTTTACTGATCTCGAAAGAAGATAAAACATCTCTCTAAACATAAGTTGACCATGTAGTGACTCAGGAGGATTTTCATGTCTTGAATTAAAATGAATTTTTAAACATTCATTCCAAACTAACCTGGGAGAAAGACAGCCATTACTAAGGTAAGGAGATAGTCCTGTAGTTGTTGGTTCCAGTGGATTATCTTTTTTATTTGTTGAAATTGTATCCGGTTTTTTGAATGAATTGACAAAATCTGGTCTTTTGGAAATTTTCCGCTCTAGTCTTTCTAATCCTTCTTTTTCACCTCCAATAAAATAAGAATCAACTATATTAAAATCCAATTTCAATTTAATTAATCTATTCTTGAGCATATCGTCTGTTATATGGTATTTTTTTATTGGATATTTGTCAATCATGTTATTCATAGCATCTAAATCGAATCTCAAATCATCCGGAGGAGATAAAGACTTACCAACAAAATATCCATTCGGACCTGCTTCAAAATTTTCTCTGAATATTTTATCAATATCTTTTGCCGACTTAGGATTTACATAATTTGGAGATTGAACTATCATTTCTATATTCAAAATAGTATTAACTGCAGGAATTATTTTAAGATCAATACTGGAATTTGATAAATTATCTTTTATTTCATTAATAGAATTCCGTTTACGTGGTTCAGAACAATAATCGCATATTAGATATTTTAGCTCAGAATCTGAACTTTCAATGATGGAACTAATTACTTCTGATGATTTACCATAAAGAAT
>CEOP01221642.1_pt1 | contig 27043 bp, 25 predicted proteins | sample 361301 | NCBI WGS metagenome assembly CEOP01 (sample SAMEA2619548, study PRJEB7988) | marine metagenome | biome: marine biome (ENVO:00000447); feature: deep chlorophyll maximum layer (ENVO:xxxxxxxx); material: "saline water (ENVO:00002010), including plankton (ENVO:xxxxxxxx)" | depth 55 m
CTAATAGCTCAATTGGCTTGATTTATGCACTGAAAAAAATTTTTTTTAAGTAAGCTAAGTTAAAAAATATTAGTTGATATTAATTTTTACTAGATTGAATAGAAAAGGCCTGTAATAAATTACAGGCCTTTTTTTTATTAAATAATTTTTACTGTAATTTTACCCTCTGACTTAATAATTTTATTTACTTTGATATAAGTTTTTATTTCATAAATAGAAAATCTTTTATCTATTAAATGAATATTGCTGATTATATTAATTGTTTCTTTTACATGGACGGGTTTATGATAAACAAACTTTTGTTTAACAATTAATGCATTATTTCCAAAAAATTTAAAAACTAAAGAAGAGCAAATAGATGATAAAAAAAGTCCCTGGATAATAATATTTTTGAAACCTCTTTTTTTGGAAAATTTTTTATCTTTATGAAGTTTATGTTTATCATTTACTAATTTGCTAAAAATTAAAATATCTTTTAAATCAATTTTTTTTTTAAATTTTATTTGTTTCTTTTTAAATATTTTAATTATATTTTTTCCACTTTTCATAATTAAATTTACTTTCTAGTTTTAGTTTTTTTTTGTATCTTAAAACTAGATCCGGATAGACCATTGACATTCTGCCAAAAGCCATTAAATTTGCTCCCAATCCTAATACTTTTTTTATTTGTTCATCAGCTAAAATATTACCACAACTTATAATAGTTTTTTTTGTAACACCTCTAACAATTTCAATTAAAGATTTTTTGCTATTAAATAATTCAGATCCTGCTTTTAATTCCGAACAGTGAAAAATATTTACTCCATGTTTATCAAGTTTTTTAACTAGCCTAGTAATATTGTAGTCTCTACTTGAATATTTAATATAACTATTATCAACCATATGTAATGATAATCTATAACTTAAAATTTTACTTTTAATAATTTTCTTGCATTTTTTTACTAGATCCGTAGAGAATTTGAAGTTATGAGCTTTAAATTTGTCTGATCGTTTATTTGTTTCTTTTGAATTAAAACTATGAATCAAATATCCATGCGCTCCATGAATTTCAATCCCATCAAAACCTGCACGCATCGCATAACTGCATGATTTTTCAAATTGTTTAATAATAATACTTGCTTCATTAAGGGTTATTTTTTTTGGTTTTTTAAAAGGAGTTTTAGTTTGGAAATGAACAATATTATTTTTAAAATTTGGCCTCCAAAATGAAGATTGAGTAAAAGGACTTAATGGTGATGGAGCCAAAGAGTTTTTTTTTGATATTTTTCTTACTGTTAATCTTCCAGCGTGAAACAATTGAATAATAACTTTGGTTTTATTTTTTTTAATTTTTTTAATAATAGATTTCCAATACTCCAAATGTTTTTCAGAATGAAATTGAAGTCCATTTAAATACCCCATTGCATCAAAAGAATTTATTGCTGCAGACTCAACTACTATCAGGCCAAATCCCAATTTTGCTCTCCTAAGATAATAATTCTCAAGTTTTTTATTTGGTATACCCTTATAATCACACATGCATCTAGTCATAGGAGCCATCACAAACCTGTTTTTTAGATTAAATTTTTTATATTTTTCAAATAAGTTTTTCATTTTTTCTTTATTATTTAATGCCTTTTACTTTTATATAAAAATTGTTTTAATTTTTTAAAAAGTTTTATCGCAAGCCTTAAATCTTTAGGGTAATTAATATCTATAGTGTGTTTGCTGTTAAGTAAATAATAAGCAGTCTTTTTCGGCATTATATTTTTTTTATTAATTCTTAACAAAGCTTTTGTATTGTATATGTAAAAGGAACCAGTATCGGATAAAACTTCTGGTAAATCTTGGCTTCTGAATAATTTATATTTTGGAAAAATATATTTGATATAGTTGTTTTTAATATAAAATGATCTTAAGACTCTGTTTTCTAATTTTATCACCGGACATACCAAATTAGCATTTTTTTTTTTAATCAAAATAAAAGCTTTTTTTAAATCCTTTATCACTGTAAAAATCGCTGTTGGATAAAGACAAAATATATATTTTTCTTTTAATTTAAGTTTTTTAACAACATCAACTAACACCTCGTATGTTGTTGTATAATCATCAGCAAGTTTTTTGTTTCTTATATAAGGAACCTCTGCGCCATATTTAATAGCTAATTTTGAAATTTTTTTTGAGTCTGTAGAAACAATTATTCTTTTAAAAATTTTTGATTTTAAAGCAATTTTAATAACGATTCCTAATAAAGGCACATTATTAATTTTTTTAATATTTTTATTCTTAATTCTTTTGCTTCCACTTCTTGCCGGTATAATACAAATTGTCATACAATTTTTATCAAATTGTTAAAAAATTTAATGAAAAAGGCAAATCCGGAACAAAGATATTTGGTTTTCTTTTAAATAATATTAATGAGCCTGAAAGAGCGGCGTTCCAAGAAATTTTTCTCCTTAATAAATCATAAAACAATTTACTATCCAGAAAAATATCAAGAAAATATTTTTTACCCTCATTTCCATAATCTAATTCATATTTTTCAATCAAGGAAGATTTATCATAATCTATTTTTGCAGACTTATTTAGGGTCAAATTTTTAAAAACTAAAAAATTAACTTCCCATGAATGATTAATATTAAATTTTTGAATTCTTTTAAAATAATTTTCTAATGATTGATAATATAAGTAATTTATTTCATTTAGATTAAATTTTGTATCTTTATTCTCGTAAGGGTACTTTAAATTTTTAATTTTTTGATCTTTTAAAGATAGTTGAAATTTTTTATTTTTTTTTCTAAAACCATTTATATCAACAATCAGCGAATGGCCTCCCAATAAATCATAACATTTAAATTTATCCTTGGAGACCTTATTAAAAATTTCACTGAATTCTGGTATGGCTCTAAATTTGTTTAAATTAAAATATTTACCTGATATTTTGTAAGATCCACCGCTTGGAAAAAATGCTTTTGCATTTAGTATATTAACTTTCTTTTTGGCATCATTTAAACATTTGTTAACTAATTTTTTTTTTTCCATAGTTCGATTAATATTTAAAAAACATTGTGGATATTCACTTGCGGCACCAACATTAAAAGTGCAAATGTCAATTTCTTTATTCATTTGATTTTTTACAAATTTTTTAATTCTTTTAAATTGATTTATGTTTATAGGATTATCAACATTATTATAAAAAATCTTGTTGGTTTTATTACATCTAATAATTATTGATGTATCCAGATCGTAGTGAATTTCACTTTCTAACGCATCATTATTATTTGTAATTTGAGGCACAATAGAAATTGAAAGATCTTTGTTTAAATCTTTTACCGTCCATTCTTTCAATTCTAATATCTTTTTAAAACCTGCATTTTTAATTCTATTTTTTAAGGTAGGGATTTTAAATTTTTTAATTATTATACAGACCTTTTTATCAAGCAATCTTTTAAGCAACTTTTCATCAAGATGATCACAGTGCAGATGACTAATATAAATATATTGAGGTTTTATATTATTAACAATTTTGTCTCCGTTATAATGAATAGGGTCAGATATCCATGAATTTTCAGATGTTGTTCCAACCCAAGGATCACAAACTAATTTTGTCTTTCCGGAACTAATGCTTAAAAAAGAATTTGAGTAATGGGTGATTTCCATACAATGTCAATTTTTCTTAAATCCTAAAATTGGTTTTTTTATCTTCACAACCATAATTTACAATAAATCCGCATTATTGTAAACAAAAGTGTTCAATAATTGAACTATAATAAATAGTTTAGATTTTGATTAAATTATGTTAGAAATGCTTTAAATGCAAACCTTACTAAAAGACTTTTCAGATTTTGATTATAAAAATCTCAATAATCAAGTTGTTATTTTTGGAGCAGGAACAATTGGTAGATTAACCGATCTTGCATTAAAAAAAAATGGAATAAAGTCGAATATTTTTGTTGATAGTGATCCTAGAAAACAAGGTAAAGAAATTCAAAGTAAGAAAATTATTTCTCCCGATGAATTAAAAAAATTTGATACTGATAGCACACATATATTTATAGCATGTAACTACTTCAGCTCTATTGTTCCTTTTTTAAAAAAAAATAATTTTACGAATTTCTACAAAGTTACAAATATTTTAAAAAAAGTTGACACATATAAACTCTATAATGAAATTGATATGGATATGCTTTTTTCTAAATTGCTACCTCTGAAGTTAGAAAGAAATTTAGCTTTCTATAATGAGATGTGTAATAAAGAGGATTATATTACAAACGACAAACTTGTATTAAAAAGTATTGACGTTCAAATTACAGAAAAATGTTCTTTAAAATGTAAGGATTGCTCTAATTTAATGCAATATTATAAAAAACCAGTAGATAGCGATTATGATTTATTAGTAAATTCGATGGATAAAATTATGAGCAGTGTAGACTTTATCGATGAGCTAAGAGTATTAGGTGGAGACCCTTTTATGAACAAAGAATTAAATAAAATTATAAATAAACTAGTTACATATAAAAATGTAGGCAGAATAGTAGTGTACACAAATGCAAGATTTATACCAAAAAATCAAAACTTAGATTATTTAAAACAACCGAGAGTTATTTTGGATATAACTGATTATGGAGAAGCCTCTGCGGCCGCAGGTAAATATGTTGAATTTGCAAAAAAGGAGGGTATTGCATACTCTATAAATAGCTGTAACACCTGGCAAGATTGTGGAAGAATTATTCCTAATAATAAAAAAACTGAAAAAGAATTAGAACATCAGTTTAATAATTGTTGTAATAGCGACCTTGTTTCATTGCTTCATGGAAAGTTATATAGATGTCCATTTTCAGCAAACGGCGTTAACTTAAAAGCTTTTGCGTCAATTAAAGACGACGAAATTAATTTATCTGACAATTCGATAGGAAAAAAAGAGTTAAGAGATAAGATAATGCATCTATCGTTTGGAAAAAAATACCTTGCAGCATGCAGATTTTGTAATGGCAGAGACTATGCTACGGCAAATATACCTTCTGCTATTCAAACTAAGTCTAAATTGGATTATAAATTTCAAAATTAATTTAATACTAAAAATTAACTTTATACTTTTTCAATATTTCTTTACCTTTTTCAAAAGAACTAAAATCTACTATATCGTCAGTTTCTATACTAATTTTGAATTCTTCCTCTAAACCTGACATCAAAGTCATGTGACCGATCGAGTCCCATTCAGGTATGTCGTTATATTTCAATTTATCGTTTACTTTAGACTCATCGACTGACAATGATTTTAAAAAAACTTTACGATATTTTTCAAGATTACTCATTTATTTTCATAGTTTTTGAGGATGGTTTCTACAATGTTATCTGAAGAGAGTCCATGTTTATTTTGAAGATACTCATAACTACCACCACTGCTGTAAGTATCTTTCAATCCTAATCTTATTAGCTTTACTGAATTTTTTAAGCTTGATTGATGTTCTGCTATAGCACTACCAAGTCCACCAATAATATTATGTTCCTCAACAGAAAAAATCATTTTAGTATTGTTGGCTTCCTCGATTGCTTCTTTGTCAATGGGTTTAATAGTATGAACATTTATTACTCTTGCTGAAATTTTTTTTTCACTTAAATCTTCAGCAGCTCTTAAAGAATTGTGAACCATTCTTCCAGTGCAAAAAATTGTTACATCTGTTCCATCCCTCAGTTTAATTGATTTACCTATTTCAAAATTATAATCCTCTTTGTAAATGATAGGGTTGTTTGCAGTACCAGTTAGTCTAATATAAACAGATCCTTTACTTTTTAAAGATTGTTGTAAGCATTTGACTGTTTCTAAAGAGTCTGCAGGAGATAAAATTGTTATGTTAGGTATAGTTCTTAAAATACCTATATCTTCAATACAGCAATGAGTAAAACCCAGGTTACCCAATGCTAGACCACTAGCTAGTCCTACCAAAGTTACTTTGTGTTTCATGTAACCTAAGTTTATTTTTATTTGTTCGCAGCAACGTATAGTTTGAAATGGTGCAAATGTAGTTGTAACAACATTAAAATTTTCCGCAGATAAGCCTGTAGCTACACCAATCATGTTTTGTTCAGAGATTCCTATTTCAACATATTTTTCTGGATGCATTTTTCTAAATCTATCTAATCCAGCAGATGTTGAAACATCGCTACTTAAAACCATTAAATCTTTCATATCTTTAGAAATTTCCAAGAGAGCCATACCAAAAGTTGCTCTAGATCCTATCGTAGACCATATTTTAATTTTTTTTTGATCAATTATCATCTGTACTTTCTAATTCTTTTTTTGCTTTTTCATATAATGTTTTAGTCATAACAGCATGATGCCAATTGTTGTCATTCTCAGAAAATGAAAAACCTTTTCCTTTAATAGTGTTTGCAATAATCAAATTTGGAATACCTTGTTTTTTTTCTTTAGCAAAACAATTTAATATTTCATTAATATCATGACCATCTAACTCTTGAACGTTCCAGCCAAAGCTTAACCATTTGTCTTTTAGGTTTTCTGTATTCATGATCTCATTTGTTGATCCCGTTTGTTGAAGATTATTTTTGTCTACAATTACAAATAAATTGTCTAACTTAAAATTAGGTGCTGCTAATGCTCCTTCCCATATAGAACCCTCGTTACATTCTCCGTCTCCAACAATTACATAAGTTTTGTTTAATTTTTTTTTTCTTTTTGCTGCTAGCGCTAAACCAATTCCTATAGACAATCCTATTCCCAAAGATCCAGTTGAAAACTCTATCCCATATTTAATGTTTTTTACTGGATGACCGGTTAGGTTGCTTCCATTCTTTTCAAAAGTTTTTAATTCTTTCTCTGGTATATATCCCACCTCAGAGAGTGCTGCATAATAAGCGAGACACGCATGCCCTTTACTAAGAATGAATCTGTCTCTTTCATTCCACTCTGGATTCTTTTTATCAATTTTCATTTGATAGGAGAAAAGAGTTGAAATAATTTCTACTATTGATAATGCACCCCCAAAATGGGAGCTATTCGAACCTGCCTCATATGCCATGTCCAAAATTTTAGATCTAACATTTTTAGAAAATAATTTTATAGAACTAGTTTCTTTAGAAAAATCTTTTTTCATTACATTCCGCCATCGACCCTAATAACTTGACCTGTTACGTAGGATGATAAATCAGAAGAGAGAAAAAGAATTACATTTGCAATTTCTTCAGGTCTAGCAATTCTATCTAAAGATGTGCTCTCCTTTACTTTTTTAAGTAAATTTTCCGGTGTATTTTTTTTTAACATCTCTGTATCTGTAATACCAGGAGCAATAGAATTAACTCTAATATTTTTTGCTCCTAGCTCTCTCGACAATACTTTGGATTGACTTATGAGAGCTGCTTTGCTTGAGGAATAGGCATTTCTTCCCTGATTAGCATCTAGAGCAGCTGTTGATGATACGAAAACTATGCTGCCGCCATTTTTATTTCTTGTCATTAACTTTAATATATATTGGGAAAAAAGAACTTGAGAAAAAACATTTATTTGAAAAATTTTATTTAAATCCTTTTGAGTTGTCATTTGAAATAATGAAGTTTGAATAGTTGCAGCATTATTTACTAAAATATCAACTTTTTCAGCTTGTCCAGTGATTTTGTTGGCAGCCTCTTTGATCTTACTTTCGTCTTCTAAATCTAAACTTATCGGAACAATTTTTGTTTTGTTATTTTCTTCTAAATCCTGACAGAGTTTTTTAAAGCTTTCATCAATTGACCTCACACAAGCAAAAACATTTGCACCATTTTTTGAGAAAGTTTTCAGAACTTCTCTTCCTATACCTTTATTGCAGCCAGTTATGACTGCATTTTTATTTTTCAATAACATTATTTAATAAAATCTTCACTAGAGAAAATTTCTTCTGCTAGAGCAGGTTTGAATATGGTTTGCCCACTTTTTGTCATGAATTTTTTTATGAATTCTTTATCCTCACCAGCTAAACATAAATCACTGTGATTTCTAAAATATTTTATACTAAAACCGTAATCAACGATCTCTTTTAAAGATTTTTCAAAAATATTTCCAATTTTAATATGCACATATGGACAAACAAGAACATCACCTATAGGTGTTACATAAAGTCTGTTTACTGTAGTACAGCCAAGAATTTTTTCATGATTACGATCAAAAGGGTTCCAAATATTTCTTACTAAATTTTTATATTCTTTTCTAATTTTTTTTAAATATTCTCTATCTTTGTCATCGCATATAATTTCAGTCATTTTTTGCCACATTCCAGAAGGAACAGCAACGTTTAATAATGTTTTATATTTTTTATCTTTTGAATAATCTAACAGTTGTTTAAAATGCTCTGTATTAGCATTGTAGTGACCTACGGTTATATTTAAATACGGATCCATTCCGGCTTCTCTCACGTGTTCTAGTCCTTCTATAGCTCTTCTCCATGAGTCTTTTCTTCCTCTAATTTCGTCATGAATTTTTTCGTCCATACTATCTATACTTACAGATACTCTACTTACTTTGTGCTCAGCTAATTTTTGAGCCATAGCTTTGTCCAGGTAATATCCATTTGTTGTTAAATATAAATAGAATCTTTCTGGTCTTATAGCTTTTAACACAGAAAAAAGTTTTTCTGGCTGAAGTAAAAGTTCACCACCTTGTAAATCGAATTCAAAATATCCTAGTTCGTCTGCGTCATCTGCGAGTTTTTTAATTGCTCCTAAATCAAGGTACTCTTTTACATGGTCTCCTTTCGGTGAATTTGTAAAACAATATTTACACCTTAAGTTACAAGCGTTGTTAAAATTTAAATCTATACCTCTAGTTTTAGAACCAACTTTTCCCTCATTTTTTTGGACATAGTCATAAAAGTCTCTTAATTTTTGGACTAATCTTGGTTTATTTAAAAGTGATGATGCTATAGGCATAGAGTTTATTAATTATTCCTTTAAATTATACTTTTTAATTTCTTCTGGCAATATTAAGTTAAAGTCTGCTTTGCAAACTATCTGGTTTTCAACAATACCAACGCCCTCACATGCGGCCATGCCCCTTTTAAAATTTTTAATTTTAGTTTCTATATGGAGCCTTGTATTTGGCACAATTTTTTTTATAAATTTAAGATTATTTGCAGATGTCAGATAAACAATTTTGCCTTTATTGCCAGGTAAACTAAGAATTGCTAAGGCGCACATTTGAACGAGGGCTTCAATTTGAAGCATCCCAGGCATGTTGGGATCATTCGGCCAATGAACTTTAAAGAACCATTCATCTACATTTAAATCTTTATAACCCTTAGAGCTTACACCCGGTATTACCTCATTTGCAAAATCTATTAATAGATAAGGTTCTCTATTTTGTTGATATTCTTTTATACTGTTTAAATCTAAAGATAATTTCTTCATTTTATTTCCACCACGCGTGATAAAGTTTTATTAATATCATATCCATCCCAATAGAGACTCATTTCAAGAGCCTGTCCAATTGGAACAATTCTATCTATCCCAGACAGACTGTTGTTTAACAAAAATTTTTTTAATTTTTCCTTCTCCAACCCAAAATAGGTTAATGTTTGATATTTATTATTTATAAATTTTGCAATTTTTTCTAAATTATTTGTTTCATATTCATAGAAAAAACCCCATTTGCCTTTTATATTATTAGGATCTTTATCCAGATTCTTTAACATAATAGTATAAATGAAGTTACCAAATCTTTCTTGTTTTTTTATGTTAGAAAATTGAAGAATATTTTTACAAAGTTGATTAAATTTATTAATGGAAGCTATTTCTGGCATATCATACTTTTTTTTAACTTTTTCGTGCAAAATATTCCAAAATTTAAATCTCGCCTTTTTCATATTTTTACCAAACCAAATAATTAAATGTGGAGATGAACAAGCATTTTGATCAACCAAATAGGTATCATTATAAAATTTTTCAGCTATTTGATTAGTTTCATAGTTATTTAACTTTAACAATTTATCACTATTTATTAAACAAAACGAGTATCTATCAGCAAAAGCAATATCAATAGATCTTTCTTGAAGTTTAAAAGCTCTAATATTTTTAATTGTTTCATCACCTCCCCAGATTAATCTAGCATTACATAGTGAAGAAATTTTTTGAGTAAAATTATCATTATCTTTATATCTAATTATTGAAATCATTTTTTTTATTAAATTAAATTTTTCTTTTTTTAGTATTTTTTTTAATGTTTCACAAATTATAGAAATCTGTTCAAACTTTCTTGATGGCACTTTAACTATATTAGAGTTGCCAGTGATCAAACCAAAAATTAGAGAGTAGGCAAAATTAGTTGGAATGTTGGAGGGAGTAATGTGAAATATTAATCCAAGCCCCACTCTAGTTTTGTCCGACTCAAATTTCTTTTTTAAATTTATAATATTTTTTTCTCTGCACCAAAAAGCTAATGTTTTTATATCAGGAAATTTATTTGAAATTTTATTTTTCATTAACTCTTTGGAAAATTCACTTAAAAATTCACATATGATATTGTCATAAGGAATTGTAGATTTATTGAAAATCTTATTATCACCCACTAAATAATTCACTTTACTTTCCATTTTTGAATTATACATCGCTACAGCCTCTAATTTCTGCATTCTTGATTCTGCCATGTACCAAAAATCTTTTTCCATGCATAGAACATTTGCAGTTATGTCGTTCAACTATTTCACCAACATCTTCTGTTAAAATACTGTGACCAGGATAACTTGTTGGCAAGGATGAAAAAAGTTGAATAAATCCTCTTGATCCATTTTTTAGAATATTAAAATTCCTATCTCTTATTAAAATGTCTGAAAAGATTGAAGTTATGAAGTAACCGCATTTACATTCAATAAATATTGATCCTGTTTGTTCTACAAGTCCATAGTAGTTGTAAATATTTTCTAATCCTATTTTTTTATTTAGTTGATCTTTAAAAATTTTATTTGAAATTTTTATACTTTCCATTTTTTTCCATCCACCGCCATGAATCAATAATCCATTATTAAAATTCAATTTAAAATGTTTTTTTGATAATTTTTTTACTAAGTTTTCATAAACTATACTTGTGAAACCAAATATAAAAAATTTTTTACTGCTATATTTGCTTAAAAACAAATTTAAATTTTTATAATCTATTTTTCCATTTTCATCTAAAAGATAAGTATGATATTTACCGAATATTGAAAAACCATTAATTGCCGCCATTCTTGCGTTTAAAGTTGTTCTATTTAAATTTTTAGGACTTTTATCTATTATTAACATCGGCATCCTTTCTTTTCCTAAAATTGTTTGAATTATTATATTAAGTACTTTCGATTGAGCATTAGCGTTTGTTTTATCTAAATAAATTTTAGATGGCTGGTTTCCAGTAGTTCCTGATGAATGTAGTATTTTAATTACTTCATTGTTTTTTACACTTTTTAAATTGAAATCTTTAAATAACTTTACTGGTAAGAAGGGTGTCTCTTCAAGCCTAGAAACTTTTTTTCTATCATAATTTAAAAATTTTAATAATTTCTGATAATTTCTTGAATTTAAATAATGATGATTTGTTAAATCATTTATAACCTTTTTAAAAATGATCATTTTTTCTTTATCTTTTAAAGAATATGGTTCAATTTCATACAACTTATTATTTTCTAGCATAATTTAATTCAAACTTTCATAAGATATCTTATAATTTTTATTTAAAGGGAATTTTTTCATAACTTTGATTATAAAAACTGATGGATGTAAACTTGTAAAATTAGATATACTTTCTTTTACCTTTTTTTCTTCTTTAGTTTCTCGGATAAATATTGTGATTTTATTTTCTTGATTAACTTTACAAATAGACTGAATTCCAAATTTTAAAATATTACTTTCCAATTCAGCTAAATTTACTCTATTTCCATAAATTTTAACAAATCGATCTTTACGCCCTACTATATAATAAAAATTATCTTTATCTCTTAGAGCTATATCTCCTGTTTTAAATATTCCATCATTATCATCGCCTTTTGATAAGTCATCCAAGCTGTTTGCGTATCCAAGACAAACATTTTTACCGGAATAAACGAGCTCCCCTGATTGATTGTTCTTTTTAATTATTTTTTTTTTTTCATTTTCTATCCAAAATTCCCCTCCTGGAATTGGAATTCCTATACTTCCAATCTTTTTATTAGAAAATTTTGGTGGCAAAAAAGACATACGGGCTGTAGCTTCTGTAGCTCCATACATTACATAAAAATCCTTTTTTTTATTACAAAAATTAGCTAAAATTTTTTTATTAAGCTTTGTGTCTAATTTACCTCCAGCTTGAGTGAGATATTTTATGTGTTTTAAATCATTTTTATAAAAGTTTATTTTATCTAACATCTGATAAATATATGGAACTCCAGCAAAATTGCTTACTTTGTTTTTTTGAAGAGAAATCCAAAATTTTTTTTCTATTACGCTACGATCATTAAGCACTAGAGTTCCCCCAGAGTAGATATGTGTATTTATAAGAGATAATCCATAAACATAACTCATTGGCAGGGTAGTGATGCACGTATCTTTTTCAGATATATTTAAATATTTTACAATTGATTTGGTATTTTCTTTTATATTTTCATGAGATATTCTTACCTGTTTAGAACTCCCAGTACTACCCGATGTTGAGACTAATAAAGATAATCTATCATTTAAATTAAATTTGAGAATATTTTTTCGCTGCAATAAATTAAAGTTTTTAAATGATAAAATTAATTCATATTCCTCTGAAGGAATAATATTTTTTTTAATAAATATAGAGTTGGGTTTATAAATATTAATTAACATATTCAAATGATTGAAACTTTGTCTCTCATCTAATAAAGCAATTACACAATTTGTTTTTAAAAAAGAAACATATCCAACAATACTTTCCACATTATTTCCACAAATTAAAAAAACAAGCTGTCGTGATTTTATTTTTTTAGATATTTTGTCTGAAAAAGCTATTAAAGTTTTATAATCTATAATTTCATTTGTTTCAGTAATTATAGCATTTTTACTTTTAAATTTATTTATGTTTTCTAGAATAGGCATTTAATCATTATTAAAATTTTTTAAATATCTTATTTTCAGGGGAGTTCCTTCTGTAAGTTTTTTTTTTGATATTTTACCTAATACTTTACTAAAAAATTTAGGATGCAAACCAAAATGAGGTCTAACTATTTTTACATTTTTTTTTGAAAGTTTTTCACCTTTATTAATGAATTTACTTATGTAAATAGATCTTCTTCCCTTTAAGTGTTTTTTTGAAGCTTTACTAATATCATATTGAGCCTTTCCAATTGAAAGCTCTACCTCTCTTATTTTTTTTACCATATCTTTAAATGTTTGAAAATTAGAGGAAAAAAAAGAGTCCACCGTTTTTATTTTTTCGTCAATAGTAAAATGTTTTTCAACTATTGAACCTCCTAAAGCGACTGATGCTAAAGCAGATGTATTTCCAATTGTATGGTCCGACAGTCCAGATAAAACTTTAAATTTTTTTTGAATATCAGGTATTATTTTTAAGTTTTGTTCTGATAAAGGAGCCGGGTAGGATGAAACACACTGCAATATAGCTATTTTATTACATCCATTTTTTTTTAAAGTTTTTAAAGCTAGCTTTATATCTTTTAAATTAGCTAATCCTGTAGATATGATTACTGGTTTTTTTGTTTTTCCTACTTTTTCTATTAAAGGAATGTGATTAATTTCTGGTGATGCAATTTTATAAGCTGGACAATTTAAATCTTCTAAGAAATCAACTGCACTTTCATCAAAGGGACTTGAAAATATTTCTATATTATTTTGTTTTGCAATTTTGAATAACTCTTTATGCCAAGACCAAGGAGTAGAGGCGACATTGTATAAATCCCAAAAATTATTATACTTTTTCCAAGGAGAATTTTGTTTTATCTTAAAATCTTTTTTATTCGATTTTAAAGTAATTGTGTCTGCAGTATAAGTCTGCAATTTGACAGCATCTGCACCAGCCAATTTAGCAAATTTAATTAGTTTTTTTGCTCTTTTAAGAGATTGATTGTGATTACCTGACAATTCAGCAACAACAAAGGTTTTCTTTCCATGGCCTACATTTTTTTTTCCAATTTTAAAATTCATTTTTTACCTTCTATAATAATTAAAAAAGTTCTTAATTTTAATTCTTGTTTTTAAAACTTTCAGAATAGAGTCGTTTTTATCAATTAATCGCCAGTTAAGTTTGGGAGCTAAATTAATCATGGATTTATTTTTTTTATTAATTATACCGATTTGAAACACATTTTTAAATTTTTTATTATTTATTAAAATTTTATATTGTTTTGTAATACCTTGCATAATATCTAAAAAAGAAATTTGTTTATTTAAAATATACCAACCAGGAATTAAAAATGTATAATTATTAATTTTAAAAATATCATGAAAAAAGTACATCAGAGTTTTATTATTTTTTTTAACAGAATATGACTCACGATTATTTTTAAACCACCAATTATAATGGTCAACTTTTTCAATAACTGAATTGTTTAATGAAAATTTTCTATTTATCAAATTGTTTCTTGTTTGGCGGTAGATATTAATTTCTTTATCTTGAGTTTTTTCTATTTTAAGTTTCTTTTCAGATTTAAGTATATTTCTCCCATAAATGTATTCAAACTTTGGGGTACTTTTGTTTTTAGAAAATACTTCTTTTACAATTCTATCACTCCCTTTTTCATCAATATTAAATTCTCGATTAGTAATTAATTTATTTATTCTTTGTTTATTTTTAGAAAATAAAATAATTATGTCAGAAATTTTAGACACTTTTTTTAAATCATTTTTATTTAAAACAAAATAATGACCTAATTTTTCTAAACTATTAGTATCGACTTTTTGATTATCGTTAATCACAAAAATTATAGAAGGAATATTGTAAAGAGCAGTTTCAAATAAAGAAATACCAGCACTCCCAATAAACAAGTCAAAATTTTTAAATTTTCTAGATAAATTTGATGATGGTTTTAAAACTTTAATCTTTTTATATTTATTTTGTAATTTTAATAATTTGTTCTTATTTTTGGAGAAAGGACCTACTACTATGTTAATCTGAACTTTTTTCAAATTTACTTTATGAACTAAATTTTTTATAATTTTAATTGGCAAATTCAGATTACCACTGCCTCCAAAGTAAAAGCATATTCTATAAAGAGAATTTTTTTTTTTAAAATAATTATCTTTTTTATTATCTATAATTGCATATTTAGGACCGAGTAATAGTTTTGAATTTTTATTTCGTATTGTTTCTTTTTCATAATTAGACTGGATAAGAAAATCAGGCTTTGTGTTAATCAAGATATCAGCAATAATTTTTTTGTCAGAAAAATCATCTATAACAATAATTTTTTGATGCTTCCTTTTTACTTGAGTTTGCCAAATTTTATTCAATCTATAATCATCAACAAAAACAAAACCTTTTTTATCTGTTTTTTCATTAAAAATTCTGGAGTCTAGATTTTCAGAAAATTTTTTTTTGGAATTATATAAATAGACATGTTTAATATTTTTATTAAAAATTTTGTTATTTATTTTGTTATCAATAAAGATTGTGCATTTATGACCTTTTTTTTTTAAGCTTATAGCTAACCTTAAACATCTCATATAATTTCCAATGCCCGTGTTGTTTGAAATATGTGTTCTAAAATAGCAATTCATTATTATGTTCAATTATTGAACAAATAACAAATTAATAACAGTTTGTCATTATATTTAGAGGGTAAAGTATTTGCTAAATTTCAACTTTTATTAAATCTTTTGGCTTAAAACCCAAATTTACTAATTGATTAATAATTTGTTTTCTATATTTCTTGTTTTTATTGCAGATTAAAATACCGTAATTTCTATTTAAAAGTTTTTTTGCTTGATGGGGTAAAATTATCTTTTTGTTGTTTAATTTTTTAGATTTATAAAAAATATTGTTATCTATTATAAAATCAACTTTAATTTTTTCATTTAAACAAATTCTAAGTATTATTTCGCTATAATACCAAGCACAAAAAATTAAAAAAGATTTTTTTTGTTGAAGGGATTTTTTAAAGATTTTAATTTTATTTTTTTTTCTTTCCTCTATTTTTTTAACTGTTAATTTTTTATTTATAAAAAATAACTTTAATATTTTATTATCATTTTTTTTTAAATTTTTTAAATAAATTAAATTTAAATAAAATAAATTTACTAAATACTTTAATTGGTTTCTTTTACATATAATCAAATTTTCTAAAAAAAGATTTTCAACAAATTTTACTCTAGAAATTAAAAAATTTACTTTATTTTTACTATTTTTTTTATATTTATTAATTACTTTAGCTAGTTCTATAATAACTTTTAGACAAGATAGAGCTGTAGTAAAACCTACAATTTTGCTAAGTGATTGAGGTTCATGCAGTCTTCTATTATAGACTGGTTTTTTAAAAATTGTAAACGTTCTTGCTTCACTTAAAATTTTTGATACAAAAAATTGATCTTCAAATATCTTTATATTTTTAAAAAAAATTTTATTTTTAATAATAAAATCTCTTTTTACCAAAAAATTCCAACATGTTGATCTAAATGAATTAAAATTTTCAATATTGTCAATTAAAGATTTTGAGTTCTTTTTCAGTTCAAAAATTTGATTTTTATCAATGATTTTTTTTTTACCTATATTTGTATTTCTTAATACAACAACATCTTTATTAATTTTTTTATTAAAGTTTAGCAAATTAATAATTGAATGATTTATAATCTCATCATCACTATCTAAAAATAAAATATATTTACCTTTTGATTTTTTTATTGCTAAATTTCTACTTAAAGATACACCGAGGTTTTGTTTATTTTTAAATACTTTTATAAATTTAAATTTTTTATTATATATTTTTAAAATTTTTGATGTTTCATCTACTGACGCGTCATCAACTATAATAACTTCAATTTTATTATATTTTTTTATTTGATTGCAAAAACTATTTAGACAATTTTTTAAATATTTTTCTGAGTTATAACAAGGAATTATTATTGATAAATCCATTATTCAATATATTTATTATATTTTAATGCCAATTATAATCTTAGGTAAAAGTATAATTAACTGTTCGCAGCTTTAAGTGTATTTGCCTTAGTTGTGAACTTTTTTCTAGAAAATGCTATTCCATCTATATTAATTAGATCTTCATAATCTAATTGTTTTTGATTATTATCTTTTTTAATTATTAATCTTTTTACTATGTCTGCTAAGGTTGCTTCTCCTTCCCCTAAAACACATAAATCTATATTATTATCTTTTAAAACTTCTTTGTAACTTGTAGTTGGATGTGGGCCACCGGTAATTATCATTTTGTCAAATCCATGTGAACGAATATTTTTAATTGCAGAATGAAAAAAATCCTTATGAAAAGTCATTGCGCTAACACCAATTAAATCTGGGTTGAATTTTTCTATAATATTATTAAGTTCTTCATAATTATTAAAATCTACACTAGATTTAATAATTTTACCCCTCACTTTTTCCTTAAATTCTCTATTCAAATAAGATTGTAGAGCAATTAAACCTAGAGGTGGTTCTAATACATCATACTCACTTGCATCTTTATCGCTAGTAAAATGTGTCGATATATTTATCAATAAAATTTTTAAAGCTTTATCACTTTTTTTAATTGCACCAGCAGTAAAAGTATTCTTAATATTTTTATCTAGATTTTCAATTACAACTTGATTTTCATTTAAACAATTGATTTTTAATTCATTTTCTTTTATTCCCGCAATTTTTAAAACATCTCTCAAACCTTTCACTTTTGAGGGAAAGTAACTTTTGTATCTTTGATCAAGCTCATCCTCTGTAAAATGTTGCATTTGAACGGGTAAAATTTTTAAAAGTCTCTCTTTATTCAAAACGTATTCTTTTAAAAATCGTAGTTTATATCTATCGGTAAATTCTTTTTTAAAAGGCAATGTATTTGTTACCATGTGATATGATTTATCAATAGACTCGTTAATTGCACTTTTTCCAACACCATGTTCTAATGCAAATTTTTCTAGGTCTGTTCCAGGAAAAATTCTTACTATGTGTGTGTACGGAAAGTGCACCCATTTCATGGATAAAATAAAATCTAATGTCATCATAGCTTCCTCTTCCGTTTCAGTTGGGAAACCATGCATGGTATTCAGTGTAGTAACAGCTTCTGGATATTGCTTACAAATATATTCTAAATTTTCTCTGAATTTATTTATATCTAAATTTTTTCTCATTACTTTTTGCATTCGTGAAGAAGCTGACTCTAGCGAGACATTTACTCCTACCGCGCCGCCTGCCATCATAGCATCTATACTTTCTTTATCTAAAAGATCACCTTTTAATGCTGTTGGAAAAAAAAAACTTAGGTTTAAGTTTTCTTTTTTTACTCGGTTAAAAAAATCAACAAAATCTTTTTTTTTGACATTAAAAATATCATCAATAAATTCAATTCTTTTAACACCTAGATCTGCAATCATTTTTACCTCTTCAAAAACAGAGTCTACTGATCTTCTAAAGTGATGAAGTGTAGTTTTATAAACATCGCAATAAAAACATCTATAAGGACAACCTCTTGTCGCCTGTACGGCCATAGAATACTTTACACCTGCATGGCCAATTCGGTTATTATAATTTTTGTAGTTAACCAAAGACCTATCGTATACTGGAAGACTATCCAGTCTATTAAACTGCGCTCTAGTTTTTGTGACGTGTATCTTTTCTTCCATATTTCATTGTATATTTGAAATACTATCAAAATCAATATTTTAAAATGATGAATAATATGCTAGTGATTACTTGCTAAAATGCATGGTGGGAAATCAGTGTGAAATTCATTGGCTGTACCTGCAACCGTAAAGTCGGAGCGCCACCTAGCGAAGCCCGCTGTTGAATGAAGGCCAGGAAAAGTCTAGTTCTGCAATGAAAAATTGACATCGGCATATTATTAACAAGATGCATTGAAAATGCATCAAACTAGATAGGCCGAAATGAAAAAATTATTTTTGATATTAACATCTGTATTAATTTATTTACCTTTAGAAAGCAAAGAATTAGAAAATTGTAAGTGGAAAAATAAAATTGGAACACCTTGTCTAACTATCTTTTCTGCTCCTAACACTTCCAAAATAACAGAAGGCACACTAGGTAAAACTGTTATCACAAAAAAACAAATGATAGACTCGGGCTATGATGATGTCAGAAGTGTTCTAGAAAATGTAGTAGGAGTAGATGTATATAGTGATGGACCTACTGGTCAAAAAACTTCAATATTTATGAGAGGCACAAATTCTAATCATACTTTAGTGTTGTTAAATGGAATTGCTATTAATGATCAAGGCTCTCCAAAGGCAATGTTTGATTTTGGCTATGATTTTTTACAAGGATTGCAACAAATAGAAATATACAAAGGTGCTAGTGCCGCTATTTTTGGACCTGCAGCTATAGGTGGGGCAATAAATTTTGTTACAGCGATAGATTATGAAAATAGTTTTTTATTAAGCGCTTCCGACAAACGTAATAATTCAATTAGTGGAAACTATACTTATATAACTGAAGGTGGATGGCAACACAATATCAAAGGAGGATCCGCTCAATTTGAAGAAATTTCTACCACTGATAGTCAACCGGATCTTGATGGAACTAAAAATTTATCTCTTAACTATAATACTCAAAAATTTTTATCTGATAATTTAAAGTTTAAAGGAACAGGTTATTTAAGAAAAACTGACACTGGATATGATAAATCTTCAGATGAAGAGGCTGAAGGCACAAACATCATGTATGCACTACAATCAAGTTTAGAAAAAAAAATAGACAATAAAGAAGATTCCTTTACCTCTCATGTTCATGTTTACGATCGAGTTTATGATGAGGCTGAAAAAAATAAATATTACTCTCAATCTTACACCTTTAAAGGCGAAAGAAAAGTTAGCTTGTCAGAACAGCTTTCTTATGGACTCGGAAGCGACTATAATTATTCTAAAGGAGATTTTCAGGTATACGGTACATATGGTAATTCAGCTAAAGGACATTCTGATAATTTGGGTATTTTTTCAAATGTAGGTTATCAAATTGATGATACAACTGCTTTATCTTTACATACTCGAGGTGATTCTCATAAATATAGTGGTGAAAATATAACTTACAGATTAAATGCCACAAAACTTCTTAATAAATTTACAATAAGTTTATCTGAGTCAACTGGAGTAAGACATCCTGATTTATATGTTCTTCATGGTGGAAATCCTGGATCTTCTTTTTATAACGGTGCTTTTAAAGCTATGCTAACCACAAAACCAGAAACAAGTTTTACTCGAGAGTTTTCAGTTGAATATAGTTTTTCAGATAAAGTTTCTTTAGGAACAACAGCTTATCGAGGATCAGTTTCGGATGTTTTAAACCGAAGCAATTCCAGCGGGGGTTATAATGAAACGATTGATATAGAACAAGAAGGGTTAGAGAGTAGTTTTTCTTTTAAAGGTGATAAACAAAATCTTACTTTAACTAATACTCTTTCTAGAAGCAGTGAAGGAAATGGAAGACCTCAACTAAGAAGGCCAGAAAAACAATATGGAGTAAAATATAATGCTAAGATGAGTTCAAGTATTTTTGGTTTATACGGTATTAATTTTGACTATAGACATGTTGGTAAAGTTGAAGATTGGGTTGGATCTTACAGAAAAGATGTTGATAGCACGGATATAATGAATTTATCTCTATCGAAAAAATTATTTGGAATGGAATGGGCTTTAACTGGCAAAAACTTAACTGATGAGGTTTATCAAAAACCTTACGGATATAACCAAGTTGGCAGAAAATTTGGCATATCTCTCAGGTCTAAATATTGATAGTATACTAGTTATGAAAAAAAACTTATTTATTTTTTTTGGAATTTTTTTGTCTCTATCAGCAAGCAGGTTTATTCCTCATCCTCCAAATTTTACTAGTTTAATTGCTCTTAGTTTTTATGTTCCTGTTTTCCTAGGTTTAAGATTTATACCTGCTTTAATTATAAGTTTTGCAATAACAGATTTAATAATTGGTTACCACAGTGGTACTCACTGGACCTGGGGAAGTGTTTTAATAATTGGTTTGATTTCTCGATACTTATCTAACTCCATCTTTTTAAGAATGGGGGGAGCATTATTTGGAGCTTTTATTTTTTATCTAGTCACAAACTTTGGAGTATGGACAGGTGGTATGTATGAACACAGTTTTACGGGTTTAATGAATAGCTACATATTGGCCATACCTTTTTTTGGTTATAGTTTAATATCAACATTTTTATTTTCAGCTGTAATAGAAACTTGTTATTTTTTTTCACAATCTTTTTTCAAGAAAAAAATATAATTAGAACTATCTTTTATTTATGAGAATTACTTATAGAGATAAAACTAATAAAAACTATTGGACTAAAAGGTGGTCTGATATTGGTGCGGATGAGCCAATGAAAAATGAAAAAAAATATCCTTTAAAATATTCAATATTAACAATTAAAGATAAAAATAAAAAAATTTTAGAAGCTGGTTGCGGTGCAGGTAGAATTTTAAGATATTATCATAACAAAGGCTATCAAATAATTGGAATTGATTTTATAAAAGAAGCAATTGACAAATTAAAAGGGGAGGACAATTCACTTGATGTGAGAGTTGGAGATATAACAAAACTTAACTTTGAAAATAATTTTTTTGATTATATTTTGGCATTTGGATTATATCATAATCTTAATGAAAAATTAAAAGTTGCAATTAACGAAACCAATAGAGTACTCAAGAATAGCGGGTATGTTTGCGTTTCATTTAGGGCAGATAATATACAAAATCTTATCACTGACTTTATGAAAAAAAATACTTCAAATGACAACAAAGAATTTCATAAAATGAATTTAACAAAAAAAGAATTTATAGACTTGTTTGAAAAAAATAATTTTAAGGTTGAAAAAGTTTTTCCTGTGGAAAATATGCCTTTTTTATATAAATTTTCTTTTTTTAGAGAAAAAAAACAAAAAGATTTTAATGAAAATATTGCGAGAAGAGATGGGTATCAATTGTCAATATTTGGAAATATTCTTCAAAAAATTTTAATTTATTTGTTTCCTAATCAATTTTGCAATGTTTATGTTATTATTGCAAAAAAAATAGGTTAAATTTTATTTAAGTTTATCTTTTTTTTCTAAATCAACAAGAATTTTAAAGTTCGGGCTATTATTATATATATTATCAAATTTCCCAAAAGAAGAAATTTTTCCATTTTCTAAAAAAATAATTTTATCAAAGTTTTTGATCAAATTAATTTTATGCGTAACCATGATTAAAGTTAAGTCGCTGTCAAGTTTGTTAACTGCACTAAGCACTTCATTTTCTGTAAGATTATCAAGAGAACTTGTTGCTTCATCAAATATCAAAATGCTTGGTTCATTATAAATTGATCTAGCTATTCCTATCCTTTGCATTTGACCACCTGAGAGTTTTGAGCCTCTATATCCTGTTTTATTTTCTTCATCCTTTTTAGAATTGTTTGCTAATTTATCCAAATTCGCTATTTCAATTACTTTATCTATTCGTTTTAAATTTATATTCTGATCTTCTTCTCCAAATGCAATATTTTGCTTAAGAGGTCTATCAGCTAAATAAATTGACTGCGGGACAAAACCAATATTTTTTCTCCATTCTTTATAAGTATTTTTTTCTAACAAAAAATCATCTACAAATATTTTACCGTTTGAAGGTTTTATAAGTCCACTTAAAAGATGGATCAGAGTGGACTTACCTGAACCACTTGATCCAGTAATTCCGATTTTTTCTCCTCTTTTAATTTTAAAAGACAGATTTTCTAGCGCAGGTAATTTAGATGCTAAATAACTAAAAGTAATTTTGTCAAAAGAGATTTCTTTAAAAATTTTATATTTTTCTACTAATTTAATGTTAATATTTTTTATTTCTTTTTCTTTAACAGACTCCTTAAAGTCTTCAGCGATACCCTCTAAAGAAGGTATTCCACTTTTTATCATACTTAGATTAGTATAAATTTGTTGAAGGGCTGGTAATATTTTATAACTACTGATTAAAAATATTGATAATAAAATAATAATTTCTTCAAAATTTACTTTAACACTCTTACTTAATATAATAACTAAAACAACGACGAAGGATAATGCAAAGAATTCAATTACAAATTTTGGAAATCTGTTAAAAATTGCAAGTTTCGAACCCACATTAACTAATTCTAGATTTATATTTTTGAAACTTTTAAGAAAATAATTTTCTTTGGAATTAATTTTAATTTCTTTAATTCCACCAAGTGAGTCGATCAAAACTTCAAATTTTTCTTTTGTTAAATCAGTATGTTTTTGTCCTAAAAAACCAAATTTCTTTTTAAAAATGTGAAATATTAAAATGTACAAAGAAATAAAAAGTAACCCAGCAATGGTGGTTATTTGTGGATTATAAATAAATAAGCCTACTAGCATAGGAATAATTAGAAAAAATTTTGAAATCATCATTACAAGTTGTTCTAAAATTAAAACAGCAACATTAGAAGTTTGTTCCTTAACTTTATTAATTATGTTTGAAGGACTGGTTTCAAGATGAAATAAGTAGTTTTTATCTAAGTAATACCTAAGAAGTTTATTGCTTATTTCAGAACCAGTTATCAAGGCAAATCTAGATGATATGTAAATTAAAAAGGTTGAAGTCAACACACCTAAAAACAAAAAAGATATTAAAAAAATTCCAAAGAGCTCTATATCTTTAATAATTTTTTTTAAGAAAATAATATCAATTTTTTCAATGAACAAAGTTAATGGAGAAGAGCTTTCAGGTGAACTGATCATTTTTACAAACTCAAAAATTAAAAAAATATTCATGATTTCAAATAAATTTGCAATCAATGTAAAAAACATTAACAAATAAAGTCTTGTTTTTTGTCTTTTGGAAAATAGGTTAATGAAATTTATTACTTTTAATATCATTTTATTTTAAAGAATTTAAATACACTATAATTACTTACAAAATTAACCATCAATTGTAAATTAGTTTGTTCAATATTTGAACAATTGTATAATTTTGTTGATTATATTTACAAAAAAATGCATCAACGTGAAAGTCTGTTATTTAACTAATATTTTATTAATTGCATTTTGATAAATCTTATTTTTGAAATCAAAAGGCATATAATCAAAAATGAAACTTTTATTTTTTTTTTCCCATTTTTTGTAATTTAAAAAAACATTTTTTTTTAATAAATTTTCTATAGAGAGAGTATCTATTTTATTGGTAAAAAAATTTGAATTTGATTTAATTTTTTTAGGCCACATTGCATTTGAAACTAATTGATTATTTATTTTTCTAGCCGTAATAAACATTATTTTTCTTTTTCTAGGAATAGTTTCATGACCAAGTGTGGAGTCAATTGATAAAATATTTTCATATTTATCTATATTTTTATAATTTGAATTATTTTGGGAATGCATATTAAATTTTGTCTTTATAATTTTTTTGTAATAATTTTTTTCAATATGAAATAAATTTTCTTTGTTAGAATATCGCCCAAGAACTCCAAAAGTAATTTTATTTGTGCTACAAAAATTTTTTATTATAGGTAATATTTTATTTTCAATCCAAAATGAAGAGTCATTTTCTACTGTAAGTAAAATTTTTTTATTATTTAGATTAGCTACATAGTTCGGTTTAAATTGTGAAATAAAGAGTACACTTCTTTTATATTGAACTTTTTTATTTATCTTATTTTGATTATTTTTTATAGAACCTATGATCACTGGTTTAAATTTAATATATTTTTTGTATTCTTTTGAAATATATTTATTAAATAAAAAAAAGTAATCTATCTCATACTTTTCCCGATTTCTCTTTAATTGATCAAAGTTATCAAAGTTTTTGCTTCTAGAACCATTTTGGACCATGCAAAATTTTACTTTGGGAAAATACTTTTTTAATGTGTAAAAAAAAAGATCATGCTCACTTGAAGTTAAAACAATTTTAGGATTATGGAAACTTATCATTTGTTTTAGATAAGATTTTTTGTCAAATTTAAAACGTAAAATCGTTTTTAGAATTACAAATATATTAAATTCTTCATTTCTCGTATAAATAAAATCAATATCTTTTTGATTTAAGTTTTTATAAACTTCACGTAAAGTTAGTTTATCATAAATTAAAATTTTTTTCTTTTTTATAAAATTAAATTTAAATTTCGCTTTAATCAAAACTTCTATTAATCTTTTAATTTTTATTAAATTCATTTATATCTGGCAGCAATTTTATAATCGTAATTAGTATCGATATCTATACCAAATTTAAATTTTTTATTAAGGTAAGGAATTGTATCTTTTGTAAAAAATGATTTTGATTTAATTAGCAATTTTTTTTTAATTAAGAAATATGATCCATCTGCTAAAAAATTTTTAAACAAAATCCTTCTCTTTAATTTTTTTATTTTGTAAGAAAAATATTTTTTTTGAGTCATACTTTCAAATCTTATTTTTGTATAACTAATAACTGTTTTATTTTTTTTGAAAAATAATTTTTTTATTTCTTTAAAATCTTTAAGTGATCTAAAAGGTGTTGTTGGTTGTAATAACAAAATATTATTTACTTTATTGAAATTTTTTTCGTACCAGTCTATTGAATGTATAGCTGTAGCGTACGTAGTTGAATTCTTTTGTGATAGTTTGTGAGGTCTTTTCCAAGGACAGATAACTCCTTTTTTCTTACAAATATTTATTATTTTTTCATCATCTGTTGAAACAAAAATTTTTTTTTTTGATGAAACTTTTAAAGCGAAATCAATAGTTCTAGTTATTAATGGTTTTTTTTGTATTGGTAAACAATTTTTATTTTTTAATCTAACAGAATTTTTTTTTGCTAAAATGAGAATTAAAAAATCTTTTCTCATCCTCTAATCTGCTTTACCATATTGAAATTGATTGCAATCTTTTCTACTAATTAAATATGTTTTGTAATCATCTTTAATTTTTTTAATATTTATTTTTGTTGCAGTAAAACCATATTTAAATTTATTCTTTTTAAGAATTTTAAAAGTATTTAAATTAAATGTATTTTTTATTCCATATGGATAACTTATTAAATTAATTTTTCTTTTTATAATATTTGATAAAATTTTTATTGATTTTTTAATTTCACCAGATTGCTTCTTTTGACTCAAGCTTGATAAAACCGGGTGACTATGTGTGTGAGTGCCAATTATCATCTTATTTTTTACCATTTCCTTAAGATTTTTTTTTGATAAATAAAAGTTAATATTTTTTAGATTTATTTTGTTGATTTTGATTAGTTTATTTAAAATCTTATTACTCTGATCAATATTAAGATTATAATTTAATATTCTTTTAAAACTTTTAACTTTATTTGCATCATCATGAGAAATGTAAGAATGATTAAATAATTTTTTTTTATAATTATAATCTAAGTGTTTTCCTATAATTTCAAATTGTTTAAATAATTTATTTATTGGAACCTTTGAAGTTAAGATATGGATTTTATGAGGATTAATAAAAGGATCCTTTTTCTCAAAAATTTTACTTGGTATAAAAAATAAGCCGGTTAAATTTCTCTTTTTTAATTCTTTATATACAAAACTATAATGCTCTATTAATCCATCATCAAAAGTTAATAAAATTTTATCTTTTTTAAAATTATAATTCTTTTTTTCAATATTTTGCCAATCGTCATAATTTATAATTTTAAATTTTTTTTCAAAAAAATTTAATTGTTTAATAAATTTTTTTTTATTCAAAAATTTCAATTTAGGAAAATTTTTGTCATATTCCCTTATGTAATGATACATAACTATTTTCATAAAAATTGCTTACTCTCTATAATTGGAAATTTTTTTTCTAATTTAATTTTATTTTTTAAAAATTTCTTTATTAGTCCTTTTTTAAAGTTTGAGTATAGTTTTTGACAAATATCCTTAGTAAAGTCCTTAGTAACATAATATCTTTCCCTTTTCACTTGTAGTTTTTTATTTTTATATTTTTTCTCTATATCAAAATAA
>CEOP01062195.1_pt1 | contig 26931 bp, 26 predicted proteins | sample 361301 | NCBI WGS metagenome assembly CEOP01 (sample SAMEA2619548, study PRJEB7988) | marine metagenome | biome: marine biome (ENVO:00000447); feature: deep chlorophyll maximum layer (ENVO:xxxxxxxx); material: "saline water (ENVO:00002010), including plankton (ENVO:xxxxxxxx)" | depth 55 m
TATAAAAATAAAAGTTAAATAATGTTTAAATCTGGTAGTCTGATATTTGATGATAAAAAAATAAAGGATTTTATTAATAAAGAACCTAATCCATTTTTAAAAAAAAGTAGAAATAACTTTTTAAAAAAATTAGGTGAGAGGAAATTTAATATTAAAGAAGAATATAAATATACTCCACTAAAACAGACCATTGAAAAAAACTTTAATTTAAGATTTGAAATTGAAAAAAGTATTTCATCTACCACAGAGAAAAAAATTTTACCATACATTATTAACGATAATAATATTTATCAAATTATAACTTTGGATGGTAAAATTTTGAAAAAATTTTCAAATCTTCCCTCTAAAATATCTTTTAAAAACTTCGACGAATTAGATAAAAAAGAGAAAAGTTTATTGCACCATCACTTTGGAGAAAATGATGATTCAGATGATGATATTTTTTCTGCATTAAATGGAGTACTTTGGTCTAAAGGATTATTTGTATACATTAAAAAAAATCAAGTTATTGACAGACCTATTATTGTAAATAATTTTTATACATCTGAAAAAAATATTTTCAGTTCACAATTGAGAAAATTTATTTTTATGGAAAAAAATTCAAAGCTATCAATATGTGAATTTGACTACTCACTAATTTCTAATAATTTTAATAGTAATGTAACTGAAATTATACTTGAAGAGCGTTCAGAGTTAGATTATTTTAAAATTCAAAATGATTCAAATAACTCAACATCTTTTAATAGCACTAATATTAAACAGAAAAAAAATAGTATTTCAAATACATTTACTTTTTCTTTTTCTGGTGATATTATTAGAAATAACCTTAATATATCTTTGATTGATGAAAATTGTTATTGTAACATGTATGGAATATATGCTTTAAATAATAAATCACATGTAGATAACCATACATCTGTAGACCACATGCAAAAAAATTCTATTAGCAATGAACATTATAAAGGAATTATGAATGGCCATTCAAATGGTGTTTTTAATGGTAAAATTTTTGTAAGAAAAGAAGCACAAAAAACAAATGCTTTCCAATCTAATAATAATATTATATTATCTGATAATGCAAAAATTAATACAAAACCACAATTAGAAATTTGGGCTGATGATGTTAAATGCTCTCATGGATGTACAACCGGTCAATTAGATGAGAATGCTATATTTTATTTACAGTCAAGAGGAATTAATAAAGAGAGAGCTGTTTCTATTTTAATTAATGCTTTTTTTGATGAAATAATTCAAAAAATAAATCAAAACATAGTAAAAGATAAAATAAACAAAATTTTATCAACAAAAATTGAATCCTACCTAAATGAGCGTTAAATCATTTAACTTAGTCAAAATCCGAGATCAGTTTCCAATTTTAAATAAAAAAATAAATAATCATCAATTAGTTTATTTTGATAATGCTGCTACGACTCAAAAACCAAAAAAGGTTATTAACGCTATAAATGAATATTATTCTGAATATAATGCTAATATTCACAGAGGTATACACACACTAGCTGAAAAAGCTACAAATGAATATGAGAAAACAAGGAAATCAATTTCCCAGTTTATAAATTCAAAATCTGAAAAAGAAATAATCTTTACTAGAGGAACTACTGAAGGAATAAATTTAATTGCATCTTCTTTTGTTAAAAACTTTCTAAAAAAAGAAGATGAAATCATTATAAGCGAAATGGAACACCACTCTAATATTGTTCCATGGCAAATGATTTGTGAGGAAAATGGGATAGTTTTAAAAACAATAAATGTTTTAGAAAACGGAGAGATTGATTTAGATAATTTTAAAGAATTGATTAATGATAAAACAAAATTTCTTTCCATAGTTCATACATCAAATACTCTTGGAACTGTTAATCCTATAAAACAAATAATTGAAATTTGTAAAAAAAATAATATTACTACAATGATTGACGGAGCACAAGCTTCAGCTCACTCTAAAATAAATGTTCAAGACTTGAATTGTGATTTTTTTGTTTTATCTGCACATAAAATGTATGGTCCAACTGGAGTAGGTATTGTATATGGTAAAGAAGAAATTTTAGAAAAAATGCCTCCTTACATGGGTGGTGGAGAAATGATTAAAGAAGTAAACTTTCAAAAAACAACATATAACGAACTACCTTATAAATTTGAAGCTGGAACACCAAATATAGGAGATGTTATTGGGTTTAATAAAGCTTTGAGTTTTATTAATGATATCGGATTTGATAATATTTCATCATATGAAAAAAAACTAAAGGATTACGCTTCAAACTTATTAAATAAAATTGATGGATTAAAAATACTAGGTAATTCAAAAAATAAAATTGGTATTTTTTCTTTTACATTAAATAAAGTTCACTATTATGATCTAGGATTATTACTAGATTCAAAAGGAATTGCAATTAGAACCGGTCATCATTGCACACAACCTCTTATGGATAAATTTAATTTAGAAGGTACCGCAAGAGTTTCATTAGCTATATATAATACTAAAGAAGAAATAGATTACTTTGTTGAAAAAATTAAAAAGTTAATCAATTGAAAACTACTGATTCTATACAAAAAGATATTATAAATAATTTTCAAACACTAGATGATGATTTTGAAATGACATTAAATTATTTAATTGAATTAGGAGAAGATCTAGATGAATTTGATGAAAAAGATAAATTGGAAATAAATCTTGTTAAAGGGTGTCAATCCAAAGTTTGGCTTAACTACAAAGTTAAAAATGATAAACTTATTTTTTCAGGAGAAAGCAATACCTCCATCACAAAAGGTTTACTTAGTTTATTAATTAAAGTTTTTTCTAATCAATTGCCTGAAGATATTATAAAAACTAAATTATTTTTTATAAATAAAACTGGACTTTGTAGATTTATAGGGACACAAAGATCTAATGGTTTAGAATCAATGGAAAATAAATTTAAAATTATTGCTTTAGCAAATAAAAAAAACTAATGAATAAAAAAGAAGAACTTAAATTGAAAGAAAAAATAATTAGAGGAATAAAAAATGTTTTTGATCCAGAAATTCCTGTAGATGTATATGAGCTTGGATTAATTTATGAAATAAATATTTTGCCAATAAATAATATTCATATTTTAATGACTCTTACATCACCTAATTGTCCTGCTGCTGAAACAATTCCTTCAGATGTAAAGGAGAAAGTTAAAATGATAAAAGAAATTAATGAAGTTGATGTTGAAATCACCTTTGATCCACCGTATTCGACTGATTTAATGTCTGAAGAGGCTAAACTTGAACTTGGTTTTATTTAAATATTGTTTAACAAAAAAAATTTATTATGTATCCAGATGAATTAACAAAACCTATGATTGAAGAACTTACATCTGTAGGTTTTAAAGAATTAAAAGACTCAGAAACTGTGAAAAAAGAACTTCACAAAGATTCGGGAAAATGTTTAGTATTGGTAAACTCTGTATGTGGTTGTGCTGCAGGAGCCGCTAGACCTGGAGTTAAAGAGTCAATTAAAGAGTCAAAATTTACACCAGACAAACTATATACTGTTTTTGCTGGAGTTGACTTTGAAGCTGTTGAAAAAATAAGAGAAATGTGTCTTCCATATCCTCCAAGTTCTCCAGCAATCGCACTTTTTGATAATGGTAATCTTGTTCATTTTGTAGAGAGACACCATATTGAAGGTAGAAATGCTTTGATGATTAGTGAGCATCTAAAAAACGTTTATGAAGAGTATTGTAGCTAAGATTAAGATGCTATATTTGCGCTAAATTTAAATTAACAATTATGAATGAAATGTTATTATACCTTATACCTGGGTCAGGTATTGTTGCTCTATTATTTGTTTATATAAAAAATAAATGGGTAGCATCAAAAGAAATTGGTTCTGAAAAAATGGAAAGAATTGCACAAAATATTTCTGATGGTGCAATGGCATTTTTAAGAGCTGAATACAAAATATTATCTGTCTTTGTTTTAATTACAGCTGTACTACTAGGATTCAAAGGAGAAAGTGAGGGAACAAGTTATCTTGTTGCAGTATCATTTATTGTGGGAGCATTATGTTCAGGGCTTGCGGGTTTCATAGGTATGAAAGTAGCAACTAAGGCAAATGTAAGAACAACTAATGCTGCTAGAGAATCTCTTGGAAAAGCATTGGAAATAGCTTTTTCGGGTGGTGCTGTAATGGGACTAGGGGTAGTTGGTTTAGGTGTTCTTGGATTAGGATCACTTTTTATAATTTATAGTAATTTATTTCAAGATATAGATACAGTTATAAAAGTTATTTCAGGGTTCTCTCTTGGTGCTTCTTCAATAGCACTATTTGCAAGAGTTGGAGGTGGTATATATACTAAAGCTGCTGATGTTGGAGCAGACTTAGTTGGAAAAGTTGAAGCTGGTATTCCAGAAGATCACCCACTTAATCCAGCAACAATTGCAGATAACGTAGGAGATAATGTTGGAGATGTAGCCGGAATGGGAGCAGATTTATTTGAATCATTTGTTGGTTCAATAATTGGAGCTATGGTTCTAGGCGCTGCATTTATAGGCCTTCAGGAGTTTTCCGGTATTGAGACAAATGCTATTTTACTTCCTTTGTTTATAGCTTCAACGGGAATTATAATGTCAATTATTGGAACCTTATTTGTTAGAGTGAAAGAAGGAGGAAGTCCACATGCTGCATTGAATGCTGGGGAATTCTCATCTGCTGGTTTAATGATAGTAGCTACCTTTTTTCTTATAGATTATTTTCTGCCTGATGCTTGGGTTTTAAACGGAAAAGAATATACGTCAATGGGTGTTTTTGCTGCAACTATTGCAGGATTACTAGCTGGACTAGGAGTTGGAAAAATTACAGAATATTATACTGCAACTGGTAAAGCCCCAGTTAAATCAATAGTTAAACAATCTGATACTGGTGCTGCTACAACAATTATTTCTGGACTTGGAGTTGGTATGATGTCAACTGCAATTCCAATACTTCTAATTTGTGCTGCAATTTTAACTTCATTTTATTTTGCAGGACTCTATGGTATCGCAATTGCTGCAGTAGGGATGCTTGCTAATACTGGAATCCAATTGGCTGTTGATGCATATGGTCCAATATCAGATAATGCAGGTGGAATTGCAGAAATGGCTGAACTACCACCAGAAGTTAGGGAAAGAACCGATAAGTTAGATGCTGTTGGTAATACAACTGCAGCTATAGGTAAAGGGTTTGCTATTGCATCTGCAGCATTAACTGCCTTAGCATTATTTGCAGCGTTTATGCAAACTGCTAAAATTAGTACTATTGATATTTCAAATCCAATTGTTATGACAGGGCTTTTAATTGGCGCCATGTTGCCATTTGTATTTTCAGCACTTTCAATGAATGCCGTTGGTAAGGCTGCAATGAGTATGATCGAGGAAGTTAGAAGACAGTTTAATGAATTACCAAAACTAAAAGCTGCATTAAAAATTATGAGAAAATATGATTCTGATCTATCAAAAGCATCCAAAGCTGATATGAAAATTTTCAATGAAGCTGATGGAGTTGCTGAGTATAGTAAATGTGTTGAAATTTCAACAAAAGCTGCTCTTAGAGAAATGGTTCTTCCCGGGCTAATGGCAATACTTGTTCCAGTTGGAATTGGCTTTTTGGGAGGCGCTGAAATGCTTGGTGGTCTACTTGCTGGAGTAACATCATCTGGAGTACTCATGGCTATATTTCAATCTAATGCTGGTGGGGCTTGGGATAATGCAAAAAAAATGATTGAAGAACAAGGAAGAAAAGGAAGCGATGCACATAAAGCTGCAGTTGTAGGAGATACAGTAGGCGATCCTTTTAAGGATACATCTGGACCTTCGCTAAATATTTTATTAAAATTAATTTCTGTTGTAGCTTTAGTTATAGCACCACTTTTAATTTGATGATAGAGAAAGAGAAAAAAATTAAAAAAAAAAAATTAGGAAATTATCCATTCCTTAGTGTAATTTTCAGCGTTTCTCTTTCCCTATTTTTGCTCGGAATTTTTTCTATTTTATTAATTTCATCTTTCAAGATGAAAGAAACAATTCAAAAAAATATTGAATTAAATATTTATTTGAATAAAGTTGTTTCATTGAATGATATTGAGAGAATTAATAAAATTATACTTTCTAAAAATTATGTTTTGAATAAAGAAGAGTCATCAATTTTATTCATATCTAAAGAAAAGGCTGCAGATGAATATTCTAATGAGCTGGGGGAAGATTTTATAAAGTTTCTAGGTCAAAACCCATTAAGAGATTTGTTTATTTTAAAAATAGATCCTAATTACTTTGAAAGAGAAAAGTTAGTAGAAATTGAAAAAGAACTATTGGGAATTAATGGAATTTATGAAATTACTTACCCTAAAGATTTGATTGATGATATAAATAATAATGTAAACAAAATAGGTTTAATTTTGACAGTTATATTCTTTATTTTACTTTTCATATCTAGCATTTTGATTAATAATACAATTAGACTTGCTTTATTTTCTCAAAGATTTTTAATTAGAAGTATGCAACTTGTAGGTGCAACCTCATTATTTATTCAAAAACCATTTCTTATTAGAGGAATAATTTATGGTATCATTTCTGGGACCTTATCTTCGATGTTTTTATTTGTAGTTTTAAAATTTTTAAATTCTAGGATGGAAAATATTATGGGTATCATAGATTCAAAAAGTTTTTTAATTATATCTTTAAATATGGTTTTAATAGGTATTCTAATTGTATCATTTAGTACATATAATTCTGTAAATAAATATTTAAATTCTTCATTAGACGATTTACACTAATTTTAAAAAATTAATGAATAACAAATCCAACCTTCCATTTGACAAATCAAACTATAAAATCATGATTATTGGCGTATTTTGTATTGCACTTGGCTTCATAATAATGACATTAGATCAAGAGGATTATGGATTTGGATTTCTAGGACTTACCCTTGGTCCAATAGTTGTTCTCCTAGGTTTTATTATTCAGTTCTTTGCAATTTTTTATAATCCTAAAAATTAAATGAATAGTTGGGAAGCATTTGTTCTTGGAATAATTCAAGGATTAACTGAGTTTTTACCAATTAGCAGTAGTGGTCATTTAGAGCTTGGTTCTTATTTACTAAATACTAATACTTCAGAAAATTTATTATTTACAATTGTTGTACATATTGCAACTGCACTTAGTATTATAATTGTTTTTAAGAAAGATATTCAACAAATTTTATACTCTTTATTTAAGTTTTCAAATAATAAAGACACTCAATTAATTTTAAAAATAATATTATCTAGTGTACCTGTTGGTTTAATTGGAATTTTTTTTGAAGAAAAAGTAGAAACATTATTTAATGGTAATATTCTTCTTGTAGGCTTAATGCTAATAATCACATCAATTATTTTAGCTCTAACTCAAATACAAAAAAAAAGTTCGAAAAAAAAAGTTTCTTTTTTTTCTGCTTTCATAATTGGCATAGCACAATCAATAGCAATTTTACCTGGAATTTCAAGATCTGGAATAACAATTTCCACAGCTTTATTATTAAGTATAGATAAAAAAGAAGCTACAAAATTTTCATTTTTAATGGTACTTGTTCCAATATTTGGGATTATGATTATTAAATTATTTAAAGGTTTCAGTTCTGTAGAGTCTTTGTCAAGTGATATAGAATTAAGTTCTTTAATAATAGGTTTTATTTCAGCATTAATTAGTGGAATAATAGCCTGTAAATGGATGATAAAAATAGTTCAAAAAAGTAATTTGATCTATTTTGCGATTTATTGCTTAATAATTGGTTCATTCTCAATTTTTTCAAGCTTTAACGATTTGGGATCTAAAGAAAAAGAAATTTTCACAATAGAACCTCTTCTTCCAGTACAAGAATTAAAAGAAATAGCCTTAAAATCATACCCCCCAAGAGAAGATAATTTAGAAGATAAATCTCGTGAACTAACTGATATTTATAAGTTAGATCCATCAATAAAACTTGATATAAGATATGCCACAAAAAATAATTTTATGCAAACACCATTTTATGATAAACCTCGAGCATTTTTGATTACTGACGCTGCTAAAATGTTAATAAAAGTTCATAAAGAATTAAATAATTATGGATATGGAATAGTAATATATGATGCATATAGACCTTGGTTTGTTACAAAAATGTTTTGGGATGCAACACCAGATTCATTAAAAAATTTTGTAGCAGATCCATCATTAGGATCTGTTCATAACAGAGGCTGTGCAGTAGATATTGGAATATATAATATTAAAAATGGAAAAACAATTCAAATGATTTCAGGTTATGATGAATTCACTGAAAGAGCATATCCTTCATATAGTGGAGGTACAAAAAGAGAAAGAGAAAATAGAAATCTTTTGATTAGTACAATGAAAAAATATGGATTTGAAGTTTACAAATATGAATGGTGGCATTATGATTTTAAATTATGTAAAAACAAAATTATGAATTTAGAATTTAATGAGATTGACTCAATAGTAAATTTAAATTAATTCCTCAGCCTCGACTATTGATTCTTCAAACTGTTTTCCAATTTTAAAAATTTCATCTCTTTTAAGGTTTAATTTCTGATTTATATCCTTATAAAAATCTATATTTTTTTCTTCAATTTTTTTATTCATAGGATATGAATCATAAGGAAATTGATCACTAAAATTTTTCATAAAACTCATCATTGACATGTTTGATTCCTTTAAATTTTGAATAGCTAAATCAATGTTAGAATCAATCATTTGTTTCTCAGACAAACCCTTTTCTAAGGAATTAACGGTTGACATTTTTTTCATAACTAAATCATGTTGCTCAATAATCTCAGATAACAAAGACATATTTTCAGAATGGATATTTGAAATATCATTTGAAGTTGATGTGCATCCAACAAAAAATAAAAGTATTAAAATAGATAAAAGTAATTTTTTCATAATCAGTGATGTTTATTTGATCCAGGTGAAAATTGTAATCCAATAACAAAATTATTATCTACTCCCATCTGAATTCCATTATAATTTTGGAGCAAAGGTAAAAAATATTCAATACCAATTCTAATATTTTTTAATTTTCCATAAGGCGGTAAAATATTTGTTCCAATACTTGAATTAAAAACATAAAAACCGTAATTATAAGCATTAGATTCAGGTACAATATTTGAAGTTAATTCAGGATCGTTACCTCTTATTTTATTAGAGAATTTATTTTGCAAATTCAAACTCAAACTTATCCAATTTGAGATTTTTACTGCAGCCCAATAGTTTACATCTAATATATTTCCAAAACTATAATCATTAGAGTTCTTTCCTATATGAACCTTATATGATGGTTGAAGTCCAAAAGAAAATTTTTCATATTGAAAAAAAGTAGTAAATCCAAGGTTAGTGTTCCAAGTTCCAGAACCTATTTGCATGTTATAAGGAAGTTTAGTAATACTAGAAGAAGAATACTCATCATTAAAATTTATAGATCCTATAGGAAAACTTATTCCTATATTTAAATGAGTTTTATTTCTACTTTTATCAACAAGATTATAAAGAGCTGTAATATTAATATCATTAATTCCAGATGATTTAGGTTTAAAAGATTGATTTTTTTTTGAAAGCAAATTCATAGTTTTTAAAGTGAAACCTATTGAGGCCATTAAATTTATTTTAGTTGACATACCATACATGAAGCCAACTTTATGAGATTCAACTCTATTTGATTCACTAATTAAATTATAGCTGTTAAATATATCTTCAATTTTTACTTCTGAATTTCCATTTAGATTACCTGACATATTTTTAAATATGTATCTGTAACTAATCATCAGACCTCCCTTATCATGAAAGTGATCTCCAGTTATATTTATAGGAGCATGTGAGTCTGGCCTTGAATAATCCCAGAGATTTAGTTCCATTTTTTTAAAGTGGTAATTAATATCTATGAATTTATCCTCCCTATTAAATGACTTTTCTAGAATTAATTTTAATAAATTATTTACAATAATTTCAATTGTTCTATCTGTCTCTTTTGCCCTATCAGATAAAAAAGATGCTACAATTTTATCATCATTTTCCTTGTCAATTATTACACCTTTAAAACTTTCAATAACTAAGTCAATTTTATTTTTAAAAGACCATCCATAAGATATGGATATAAAATATCTAGGTTTATCATTTCTTACAATTATATTATTTTTTTTAAATTCTTTAGAAAATTTATTTGAAACTATGCCCTCTCCAAATCCAAAAGATTTATCTAAATTAATTTCATCAAAAATTTCCAATTCTATTTTATGTTTTTTTAGTATTTTATCACTAAATACATCTTGGGCAAAAGAAAGTTTAGATGAAAATAGAAAAATAAAAAAAATCATAATCTTCTTCATAGTATATTTATACTCTATTAAAAAACTTTAGGTTTAATTTTAAATATTTTCTTCAAAACTAAATAAGATTTACTTTATAATAGATGTGTTCAAATAAGAAAAAATATGAGGACGGAATGATTCTAAAAGTTGATAAACCTATTGGATGGACTTCGTTTGATATAGTTAATAAAATTAGGAGCACATTAAAATTAAAAAAAATTGGTCATGCTGGAACCTTAGATCCTCTTGCTTCTGGACTTTTGATAGTTTGTACTGGTAAGTACACAAAAAAAATTCATGAGTATCAAGATTTCGATAAAGAATATATTGGATCTTTTGTTATTGGAAAAAGTACACCTTCACATGATTTAGAAACAGAATTCATTAGTAGCAAGAGCATAAAAAATGTTACTAAAGATAAAATAATAAAAACAACAAAAACTTTTCTTGGAAATCAATACCAGACTCCACCAAAATATTCAGCCATAAAAATTAATGGAGAAAGGGCTTATAAAAAGGCAAGAAATAATGAAAAAGTGATTTTAAAGCCAAGAGAAGTAAGAATTAACAAATTTCAAATAACATCAATTAATTTACCAAAAATTGATTTTGTAATAAATTGTTCAAAAGGAACATATATAAGATCAATAGCAAGGGATTATGGTAATAAGCTAAAAGTAGGTGCTTTTCTAAATGAGCTAAAACGAACGAAAATTGGTAATATAAGTATTAATGATTCGATTTCGATTGAAGAGCTAATAAGTAAAATAAAAAAAGATTTAAATGAAGATAATAAAAAGTAATACTATAAAAATCCCAAAATCAAATTTTAATATTGCAACTATTGGTTCATTTGATGGGATACATTTAGGCCACAAAAAAATTCTTCAAACCATAACCAAAGCAGCAAAAAAAAATAATGGAAAAAGTATATTGATTACTTTTTGGCCACACCCAAGATATGTTTTAAAAAAGAATAATGATTTTAAACTTCTAACATCATTAGATGAAAAAATTAAAATATTTGAAGAAAATAAAATTGATATTTTATATGTAATTGATTTTTCAATAAGCTTTTCAAAAGTCTCGGCAAATAACTTTGTTAAGAATATTCTTTTAGACAAGTTAAAAACGAACTGTATTCTTATTGGATACAATAATAATTTTGGTAGAAATAGAAAAGGAAATATCAAGTATTTAGAAGAAAATAAGAATATATTCGATATTGATATTATATCAATTCCAAAGCAATCTGTTGATAAAATATCAATTAGTTCTACTAAAATAAGAGAATATTTAAATAATGGTAAAATAAAGTCAGCAAATCAATTATTAGGAAGAGAATACTCGATAAATGGTAAAGTTGTAAGGGGCAATGGAATTGGAAGGAAAATTAATTTTCCAACAGCTAATATAGAAATAGATGAATCAAAAAAACTTTTACCAAAAAATGGTGTTTATGCTGTAGAAGTATTCTTAAATAAAAAAACATACTTAGGAATGTTAAATATTGGATACAATCCAACTATTAAAAATGAAAAAAAAACTATAGAAGTAAATATTTTCAAATTTTCAGAAGATATTTATAATAATAAAATTTCTATAAGTTTTATTAAGCGAATAAGAAATGAAAAAAAATTCAAAAATTTGAATGAATTAAAAAAACAATTAATAATAGATAAAAAAAAGGCTGAATTAATATAAATAGTAAATTATGAAAACATCACAAATTAAATTTTTAGTTACACTTGATAAAGATAAAATTCCAGAAAAAATCACCTGGAATGCGGAAGATAGTATGGGAAACGAATTTTCTGAAACAAAATCCATAAGTTTAGCCCTTTGGGACCACGAAAAAATGAATACATTAAAAATAGATTTATGGACAAAAGATATGGAAATTAATAATATGAAAAGGTTTTATGTAGATTGTATTGGTGGAATTGGACAGAGCATATTAAATTCAACAGAAGATGAATACATGTCTAAAGAGGTAAATAAATTATGTGATAAATTAATTGAGTATCTAAAAAATAAAGTTAACAATAATAATTAAACTCATTTTTTTTAATATTTTTACATTATTAAATAACATTAATTATTTATAAAGTATACTATTATAATAAACTAAACTATAAAGAGTATGAATAATTTTGTATCAAAATTAATCTGCCTTTCATTTGTATTGTTTATATCGCTATCGTCTAAGCTATATTCCCAACAAACTACTATTTCTGGGAATGTAACAGATGGTAATGAAGCTCTTATCGGAGTTAACATTCTTGTGAAAGGAAAAGTAATTGGTACCATCTCAAATAAAGATGGTAACTTTAGTTTGAATGTTAATTCGGCGCCGCCGTTAACATTAGTTTTTTCGATTGTGGGTTATGAATCTCAAGAATTAGAAATTAATGATTCTGATTCTGATGTTTCTATAACTATGCTTGAATCGGCTATGCTTGGAAAAGAAATAGTTGTTTCTGCATCAAGAGTTGCTCAAAATATACTTGAAGCACCTGTTACAATTGAGAAAATGGACCTATTAGCTATCCAAAATGCATCAACTGCTGATTTTATGGATCAACTAGAACACATAAAAGGTGTAAAGGTTAGTAGAGGAAGTATGAACTTCCCTGCAGTTAATACTAGAGGTTTTGCAACAGACGCAAATACTAGATTCGTTCAACTTGTTGATGGAATGGATACTTCTGCACCTCTATTAAATTTTCCAACTGGTAATCTTGTTGGAATTAATCCTTTGGATTTAGAAAGTGTTGAGTTAATTCCTGGATCTTCATCTGCATTATATGGCCCTAATGCCTATAATGGAACAATGTTGATGGCAAGTAAAAGTCCATTTGATTATCAAGGGTTATCTGTTCAAGTGACACAAGGAGTAACTTCCTCGCAGGCAACTGCTGATAATAATTATCATTATTCTAAATACAATATTAGATATGCTAAAGCTTTCAATGATAAGATTGCTATAAAAGTAAACTTTGCATATGATGAAGCTCAAGACTGGACTGCTAATGATTATAATACACATAAGTTATATCCAGATTCTTCACTAAACTTAACTGGACAACCAAATTTTGATGGTTTAAATGTTTATGGTGATGAAGTTCAAATAGCATTTCCTGCTTCATTAGGTGGTGCTCAATATGCTTCATTAGGGTTACTAGATCTTAGAAGAACTGGTTTTCCTGAAGAGTTTCTTGTAGATAACGATGCAAGTAATATGAAATACGATGCGTCAATACACTATAGAATAAATGATAATACCGAAGCTTCTTTCTTGTATAGAAAAGGTGGAGGAAATTCAATTTATGTAGGTACTGAAAAATATGCTCTTAGAAATTTCGGTCAGCAATTCATGAAATTTGGAATTAAAGGAGATAAACTGAATATGAATATCTACCAATCAACTACTGATGCTGGTGATTCATATAACCTTACTGCACTAGGTATTTTTATGAATGAAAGATTCAAACCTACACTAGCAAGTTGGGTTCCAACATATTTACAAACTTACATCACTGCTATGCAAGGATACGTACCAGGAGTTCCTGCTGGATTAGCTTCAGCGGCTCATCAAGCTGCTAGAAGTCAAGCAAATAGTGGAATACCTGCAAACGGTTCTTCAGAATTTAATACTGTTAGAGATCAAGTCATAAAAGACAGATTTCAAAGTGCTACTGGAGGTGCTGGATTTTTTGATAATTCCAAGTTAACGCACTTCGACTTAAACTTTGATGCTGCTGATTGGCTATTACTTGGTATCAACTATAGAAATTATTCCATTTTTACTGAAGGAACAATTTTTAATGAGGATCCTGATGGAACTGGAACAAATAGCAGAATAAATATTAATGAATATGGAGCATTTGCTCAAGTTAGAAAAGAATTGATGGAAGATATAATGTTTACTGGATCAGTAAGATGGGATAAAAATGAAAACTTTAAAGGTAGAGTTACCCCAAGGTTGGCAATAGTTTATTCTTTTGCAGAAAACAGTCATCTTAGAATTTCTTATCAAACTGGATTTAGAAATCCCGATACTCAAGCACAATATATATACTTCCCTTCTAGTACAGGTACTATACTTGGATCTGCTAAAGATAATGCAGAAAGGTATGGAGTTATGGAAGGTGGTGCATATTCTGTTGAATCGTACGATGCATTTATAGCGTCAGGAGGTGTTCTAGATTCAATTTCTGGAAATCCAATTGGTGGAACTCCATCAGTCTTAGCAACCACTAACGTAAGTTATGTGAAACCAGAAAGACTAAGTGCTTATGAGATTGGTTATAAAGGTCTAATTGGAGATAACTTTTTGGCTGATATAAACTATTATAGCACAAATTATAGAGACTTTTTATCTGGAGTAAGAGTTGTATCAAAAAATGCAACGACTCATAAAGGAGCTGCACTTCCTCCAGGAACTAGATGGTCTGTTCATAGCAATGCTCAAGATATAGTTAAATCATGGGGAATTGGTGTTGGTCTTACTTGGAATTTACCTTCTAACTTTGTGTTGCAGGGTAATTATAATTATCAAGACTATAAAGTTGATTATACCTCTGAAGCGAGTAACTTCTTAGCATACTTCAATACACCTAAGAATATGTATGGATTTACATTTTCTAATAGACAGCTAGTCAAAAACTTAGGTTTCTCTGCAAGTTTTAGAACTTCAGATTCATTTATATATGAAAGCACATTCGCTGAAGCATGGGAAGTTCCTCAGTATTCTGTTCTTGACGCACAAGTAAATTACAAAATTGAAAGCCTTAAAACGATTGTTAAAGTAGGTGGAAACAATATTGGAATTGGAAGTGGTGATTATAGAACTAGACCAGGAGGTCCTTTTGTTGGAAAGTTATGGTACATGACTTTAACATTTGATGAATTCTTAAACTAATAAATAAAATGAAAATGAAAACAATAAAACAATTAACATTTATAGCGATATTTTCATTTATTGCATTGTCATGTGAACAAGAATCAATAATGAAAATCGATCCTTCTGCTGGATCTGCTCCTACACCGAGTGGAACTGCTGGAACAGCTGATTTTACAAAATTTTCAGCTATTGGAGGTAGTTATGTTGCAGGATTCTCAGATGGAACTTTGTATACCAATGGACAGAAAAATTCTTTGGCTGCAATTATTGCAAACCAAATCAATTATACTAGAAGTGCTGATGCTCAAGCTACTTATACATTTAACCAACCAGATATTAATTCTGAGAACGGTTATATAAATGCTGGGGCTAATGGTATAGCTGGAGATACTGATGATAACGGAAGAATGTATTTAGGAACTAGCGCATCAACTGGAGAAACTGGTTTATATTTTAAACAACCTGGTGATGCTGCTTCAATTCAAACGCCTTATGCAGGAGATAAAATAGCACTAAACAATTTTGCTTTTGGTAATTCTGTTTTAGGACATTTTTTAAGTACTGAAACAGGTGGACCAAATCCATTGCATCCATTATTTAATCCATTTTATGCAAGATTTGGAGCTGGCGGTTCTGCCTCTCCTGTAGCTCAATTTTTGGGTACTGCACCATCATTTTGGATGGCGTGGTTAGGAGCCTCAGATTTTGTAGGATACGCTGCTAAAGGTGGTGACGTTGCTCAGGCGCCAAAACCTGATGGAGCTACTCTTTCAGTATATTGGGGGCAAGCATTAACAGCAATGATTAGTTCTAATCAGGTAGCTAAAGGTATAGTTGGAACTGTACCAGATATTTTAGCTCTTCCTTATTTTAATTTTATTGCATCTGATGCTATACCACTAGATGCTGCTACTGCAACAGCTTTAAATACCCAGCTAGGTGGCGGTTTTAATCAGTTAATTTCTGCTGCTGCTGCAAATGGTTTAGGTGTTACTGCTGCTGAAGCTACACAAAGACAACTGGTATGGAAAGCAGGTCAAAATCAACTTTTAATGAATGATTCCAGTTTAACTGACTTATTTCCAGTATGGCAAAATTTAGTTGCCGCTGGTGTATTATCAGCTGATGATTTAAATTTAAACACTATACCTGATGCTATTGAGCCGTTAATGCCTTATAGATATGCTAGAATGGCTACAGCAAATGATAAAGCTGTCTTAGCCGCTCAAGGTGTCCTTGGACTACCAAATACAGCACCAGGTGTTACTCCTCCTCCAGTATGGGGTGTTTCTTGGCCTTTAAGCGATGAGCATGTTTTAACTGCTACAGAGCTTGTAGAATTTGAAACTGCTAGAGCAACATTAAATGCCGGAATTAAAGCTAAGGTAAAAGAGTTAAACGAAAATGTAGTTATAAACTCAGCTGGTCTTAACAGATTAGCAATGGTTGACCTAGATGGCACTTATGCTGGATGGGCTACAAACTCTCCATTATCTGATAATGGCGTGGTTGTAACTTATGACTTTTCACCTCCAACAGGGATGTGGTCTTTTGATGCAGTGCATCCAAATGCCAGAGGTTATGCATTATTGGCTAACAAATGGATTGAAGCAATTAATGCTCATTTTGGTTCATCAATTCCTAAAGCACAGGTAGGATGGTATCCTGGACCTGCTCTTCCGGAAGCTGTGAATTAAAATTTATTAACTCTTTATAGATAAAAAAGGCTAACAATATGTTAGCCTTTTTTATTAAATTGTGATTATGTCTATATCAAGAAGATCATTTATTCATAATTCATTAAAAGCAGGAACTATTTTTCCTCTTTTTTCCATGAACTATTCAAAAGCCTCAAATATTAAATTTAAGTCTACACCAAAGAATGAAGAATACTGGAATTCTATCACAAAACTATATCAACAAAATGTAAATTTTATCAATCTAGAATCTGGTTATTTTAGTCCTTCACCTGAAGTAGTTAAAAACTATTGGATAAATTTTGTAAATGAAATTAATGAGTCTCCATCTTATTATATGAGAACAAGACAAACAGAGATGAGAGAAAAAGTAAGATCTAAGCTTGCAAATTATTCTGATGTTAGCAGTGAAGAGATTTGCCTAACTAGAAATGCTACTGAATCTATGAATATCATCATTCAAGGTATTAAACTTGAAAAAAATGATGAAATACTCAGAACCAATTTAGAATATCCAAATATCATTCAAGCTCTTGACATGAGAGAAAGAAGATATGGAACTAAAATAAATGTTGTTGATGTCCCTATTCATCCTCAAAATCAAGAAGAAATAGTCGATAAAGTCATGAATGCTATTACTCCTAAAATAAAAGTGATTTTAATTTCTCATATGGTCTTTTTGAATGGCCAGGTATTTCCTGTGAAAGAAATCTGTAAGAAAGCTAAAGATTTAGGAATCGAAACAATTGTAGATGGTGCTCATTCATTTTCACATGTAGACATGGATATTTCTGATATAGGTTGTGATTTTTATGCATCTAGCCTTCATAAATGGTTAGGTGCACCTCTAGGAAATGGTCTTTTATATGTAAAAAAAGATAAAATTGAAAGACTTTGGCCTTTGTACGGAGATACGCAATATGAAGATGATAATATTATGAAATTAGAACATCTAGGAACTAGACCCTGCTCTGATCAAAACGGAATAATACCAGCAATTGATTTTAATTTAAAGATTGGTAAAAAAGAAAAATCTAAACGGTTAAAGTCTTTACAAATGAAATGGGCAAATGAACTTAAAGATCATAAAAATATAATTTTAAATACACCTCTTGACGAAGGGCAATCTTATGGCATAGCAAATGTTGGAGTTAAAAACCTTACACCATCTGAGCTTGCAGATAAACTGTTTGATGACTTTAATATATTTACTGTTCCAATAGATGATGATAGAGGCATTCGAGGCGTGAGAGTTTCTCCTAACTTATACTCGACAATGGAAGATATTAATAAATTTCTTGATGCAATGCTTAAAATAGCAACATAGACTCTATAATTTTAAGTTATGACTTTGGATTCAAAATATAATCCTAATCAAATAGAAGATAAGTGGTACAAAAAGTGGGTTGATGACAATTGTTTTAAATCTTCACCCAATTCTAAAAAAGAACCTTATACCATTGTTATTCCTCCACCTAATGTGACGGGTGTATTACATATGGGTCATATGCTAAATAACTCCATACAGGATATTTTAACCAGAAGGGCAAGAATGAAAGGAAAAGAAGCCTGTTGGGTACCCGGAACAGATCACGCTTCAATAGCTACCGAAGCAAAAGTAGTTGAGATGCTAAAAGAAAAAGGAATTGATAAAAGTTCTCTTAAAAGAGATGAATTTCTGAAATATGCATGGGAATGGAAAGAAAAATATGGAGGAATAATATTAGAGCAACTAAAAAAACTTGGAGCATCTTGTGATTGGTCTAGAACTAAATTTACTATGGATGAAGACCTATCAAAATCTGTAATAAAAGTATTTATTGATCTATATGAAAAAGGTCATATTTATAGAGGCATAAGAATGGTTAATTGGGACCCTCAAGGAAAAACAGCTTTAGCAGATGATGAAGTTATATACAAAGAAGTTGATTCTAATCTTTATCATATAAATTATAAAATAAAAGATTCAAAAGATCATTTAACAATTGCAACAACTAGACCTGAAACCCTTTTAGGAGATACAGCTATATGCATAAACCCTAATGATAAGCGATTTAAACATCTAAAAAATAAGTTAGCTATAGTACCACTAGTTGAGAGAGAGGTTCCAATTATCTTTGATGAGTATGTAGACATGGAATTTGGAACTGGATGTCTGAAAGTGACACCTTCACATGACGAAAATGATTATAAACTTGGCGAAAAGCATAATTTATCATCTATTGATATATTTGATGACGAAGGGAAAATAAATAAGAATGGAATACTATATGTAGGAAAAGATAGGTTCAGCGTAAGAAAACAGATTGTAAAAGATTTAAAAAAAATTGGTCAACTTTCAAAAATTGAAAATCATAAAAATAAAGTTGGATATTCTGAGAGAACAGATGCTGTTGTAGAACCAAAAATATCAACACAGTGGTTTATGAGTATGAAAGAAATAAAAATACCAGCACTAGATAATGTTATGAATGATAATATAAAATTTCATCCCAAAAAATTAAAAAATATGTACAGAGTATGGATGGAAAATATTAATGACTGGTGTATTTCAAGGCAATTATGGTGGGGACATCAAATACCTGCTTATTATTTACCATCTGGTGAATTTGTTGTAGCAGAAACAAAAGAAAAGGCTCTAATTAAAGCAAAAAAAATTAATGATAATATAAAAAATAATGAATTGATCCAAGATGAAGATGTTCTAGACACATGGTTTTCTAGTTGGCTGTGGCCGATATCTGTGTTTGATGGAATAAATAAACCAAAAAACAAAGAAATTGAATATTACTACCCTACTACTGATTTAGTTACTGCACCAGAAATTATTTTTTTCTGGGTAGCAAGAATGATAATATCAGGTTATGAATATATAAATGAAATGCCTTTTAAAAACGTCTATTTCACTGGTATTGTTAGAGATAAAAAAAGAAGAAAAATGTCAAAATCTCTAGGAAATTCACCTGATCCAATTGGACTAATGAAAAAATATGGCGCTGACGGAGTGAGGGCAGGAATGCTATTCAGCGCCCCAGCTGGAAATGATTTACTTTTTGATGAGAAACTCTGTGAGCAAGGTAGAAATTTTTCTAATAAGTTATGGAATGCTTTTAGACTTATTAAAAGCTTTGAGATTTCAAGTAAAGGAGATAATCAATCTCTAGCAATAAATTGGATAAATTCTAGGTTTAATGAGGTATTAGATCTAGTTGAAGATCATTTCGCTAAATATAGAATATCAGATGCTCTTCTAACTCTTTATACATTTATATGGGATGACTTTTGCAGCTGGTATCTAGAAATAATTAAAGAAAAGAGTATTTCAAAAGACACATATGATGAGACAATAGTTATACTTGAAAAAATCTTAAAAACACTACACCCTTTCATGCCATTTATAACTGAAGAGCTATGGAATCAAATAAATGATAAAAGAGACTATATTATGATATCAGATTATCCTATTTTAGATAAATTTGATATAAAACTAAATGGAGATTTTAATAAAATTTTTGAGATAGTTACAGGCCTTAGAAAGCTTAAATCAGATAATAAAATAAAACAGATAGATATTGTAAAAGTATTAGTTAATAAAAAATCAAATTTTAATTTTAATCTTTATAAAGGCTTAATTGAAAAACTTTCTAAAACAAAAGAACTTGAGATAATAAAAGAAGTTCCAAGTAAATTCCCAACTCTAATTTCAGGAAAAGATACTTTATGCCTTGCTATAGAGAAATCAATAGATTCAAAAGAAGATACAGTAAAACAAATTAGATATCTAGAAGGATTTTTAGAATCAGTTGAAAAAAAATTATCAAATAAAAACTTTGTAGATAATGCCCCAAAAAATGTTGTAGATATAGAAAAAAAGAAAAGAGATGATGCCTTGGTTAAATTAGAAAATCTTAAAAAGTCAATATAGTAATTAACCTATTTTTCACTATCTAATAATTTCAAAAGAATGGACTACATCCGTATCTTTTCTAATAGATGATCCTACTGAACAGTATTTTGTTAAAGCTAAGCTAATAAATCTATCTGCTTCACTATCTTGAAGATCCTTTGAGTAAATTATATATTTTATGTTTATTTTTTTAAAATACATCGGATGTGTCTCAGCTCTTATACCTGAAGATTCGGCTTTTAAATCTATAAACTCTCTTCTTCTTTTTTTTATCATAGATACTATTTCTACAGCAGCACAAGTAGTAACAGCAGAAAGGAGCAATTCCATAGGTGATAAATTTTTTTTCTTATCTTTTTCATACATATCAATATCCAACTTATTGCCTGATTCATTAAGAACTTGAAACTTTTCATCATTCAAATAAGTCATACTAACATTCACTTCCATAATAGACAAAGAATTATTATATTCAGATAAACTAAGTTATGAAATTTAATTTTGCATTTCTATTAATTTATTTATTTTCAATAAAAGTATTTTCTCAGGAATCTCTTGAAAATATTCTTAGTGAAATTGATGATTCTGAGAGTTCAACTGTTGTGACTTCAACATTTAAATCTACAAAAATAATTAATGGTCATTCAGTCGAACTAGCTAGCCCAAATTCCTTAGAATTTCGTATAGCTCATAGGTTTGGACCTTTAAATAATGGTTTCTATGATATATTTGGTTTAGATGCTGCTACAATAAAAATGAGTTTTGAATATGGTATTAATGATAAAATGATGGCTGGGTTTGGAAGAAGTTCTTATCAAAAAAGCTATGATCTGTTTTTTAAAATTGCTTTAATGAGACAGTCAAAAGGAACCAAACCAAAACCTTTTTCACTATATTATGTAAATTCTGAATCAATAAATACATTAAGATACGATCCTAAAATTTCATTTCAAGATAGAATCTCTTACACTCATCAACTACTTCTCGCAAAAAAAATAAATGATAAGTTTTCTTTCCAACTTTCTCCTAGTTTGGTTTTTAGTAATTTCGAAAATTATGATAAACATTCATTTATAATAATTGGTACAGCTGGAAAATATATGTTATCCAAAAGAATAGCTTTGAATGTTGAATATTTTTATAGATTAAAACATGAAAATGATAACTCAGTTGGCTATATCAATTTATTTGAAAATAATTATAATTCATTAAGTATAGGGATTGATATTGAAACAGGAGGACATGTTTTCCAATTGCATTTTAGTAATTCATCTCCAATGATTGAAAAAGGATTTCTTTTAGAAACCAACAAATCATGGTCGGATGGCACAATTCATTTTGGATTTAATATTTCAAGAGAATTTTCTGTAGGAAAAAAAACTTCTAAAAAGAAATGGTAGCACTACTTTATTCTTTCCTTTTTTTTATTTTTCAAGAAAATAATTTAAAATTTATAATAAACAATTCTGTTGTTGAGTTTTTTTCTTATGCTCCTTTAGAAAATATAAAAGCTGAAAATAAAAATAGTATTGGGGTTATAGATTTCACATCAAAAGAATTTATAATAAAGATCCCAATGAATAAATTTGATTTTCCTAATAATTTAATGGAAAAGCATTATAATGACAGCTATCTTGAAACAGAAAAATTTCCAAGCTGTACTTTCAAAGGGTCTATTGCTGAAGAGATTGATTTATTAAAAAAAGAAAATCAACAAGTAAATGCAATCGGAAAATTGGAATTACATGGGGTGTCAAAAGATTTTAAAATTCCATTAAACCTAAAAATAAATAGTAATTCCATTTTAATAACCTCAGAGTTTGAAATTAGATTAGATGAATTCAAAATTAAAATTCCTAAATTATTATTTAAAAATATAGCAGAAGTTATAGAAGTAAAGGTAAATGCAGAATTAAAAAAATACATCAAAGAATGAGAATAGGAGTTACTGGAGCTTCAGGGCTGGTAGGATTTAACTTTTGTGAGCTTGCCCAATCAAATGGAAATCAGCTGAATATCTTAATAAGAAAAGATATTGATTATTTAAAAAAGATTAATGCTAAAAAATTCTACGGTAATCTTGATGATATTGAAACCTTAGAAAAATTCTGTACAGGTTGTGAAGTAATAATTCATTCTGCAGCTATGATTTCAATAGGCCTTGATTCACATGATGATGTGTATCAAGTAAATTATATAGGAACAAAAAATTTGTTGAAAGCATGCATTAAAAAAAAGGTAAAAAAATTTATTTTTATAGGGACAGTAAATGCATACAATAAAAACTCTAAATCTAATAGATTTGATGAATCGCTTAATTTTGTAGAAAAAGGAAGTAGTTATGATGTGACTAAAGCAAAGGCGCAAAATCTTGTTTTAAATTGTAATGAGTTATTTAAAATTTCAATAAATCCAACATCCATATTGGGTAAAAATGATTTTAAACCTTCAAGACTTGGAAAAATAGTAAAAACACTTTACAAAGGGAGGTTACCATTCCTTGTAGATGGTGGTCTTGATGTTATAGATGTAGAAGATTTATCAAAAACAATCTATAGTTCTATTAATAAAGGAAGAGACGGTGAATCCTACCTAGTTTCTGGTAAATGGAGATCATTTAAAGAAATATATAAATCAATAAAAACTCTTAAAAAAAGTCATTCTAACGTTATATTTTTCCCTAAAAAAATTATTGAATTTCTTTTACCACTTCTTTCACTTTTCCCTACATCCTTATTGAAAAAAGCAGCAGAAATCAATGGAAAAATTTTTCCAGGTTTAGAAAACTTAACTAAAGAGTCAATTGAAAATATTATTAATTTCCCTAAAAATATTGATAATTCTAAAGCAAAAAACGAACTTGGGCTTAAAATAAGTTCTCTTGATAAAACAGTAAAAGATGCAATTTATAGATAACTATTTTTTATTCGCTTACATGTGGATTGCGATAGGATTCATTACTTTTCCTTTTATACTAAAATATGATGCTCCATATGGAAGACATACTTCAAGTAATTGGGGCCCTTTGGTTGATAATAAATTAGCATGGATAGTTATGGAACTTCCAGCCTTAATAATGTGTCCATTAATAGTTTTTTTATCTGAAAATATTCTTTCTAATGTAACAATATTTTTTATACTTCTTTGGATTATTCATTACTTTAATAGAAGTGTTGTTTTCCCTATTCGAATTAAAACTAATAAAAAAAAAATGCCTTTCATTATTGCTTTTCTTGCTATTATTTTCAATGTTATAAATGGACTAATTAATGGATTATATTTTTCTAATATAGGATACAATTATCCAGAATCATGGATTTTTTCACCACAATTTATTTTTGGAATCATAGTTTTTGTTTTTGGGTTTTATATTAATAATGTATCTGATTCCTATTTAATCAGTCTAAGAAAAGATAATGATGATAAATATGTTATACCAAAAAAGGAATTATTTAAATTTATTTCTTGCCCTAATTTTTTTGGAGAAATTATCGAGTGGCTTGGTTTTGCAATCATGACATGGAGTATAGCTGGTCTTGCTTTCTTTTTATGGACATTTTTTAATCTTGTCCCTAGAGCTCTTTCTCATCATAGGTGGTATAAAGAAAAATTTCCAGACTATCCTAAAAATAGGAAAGCTGTATTTCCTTTTATACTCTAACATCTAGGATATCCTCCCATCTTGTAGTATAGCAAGGAGAAAGTTTTTCCTTTCCTATTTTCCATTTATTATTAATACCCGAAGAGCTAAGTTTTAAAATGTCTCTACCCATATTTCCATTAACCCTATCAATCGTTTTCATAAGGTTATCTGCCTTATTCCTATCTTTAGTATCGAATAGATTTAACTGGACTTGATTTTTAGGTATTATACCTGAAAGTATAATACCAGCCTTCTTATATAAATATCCTAATCTAAATATCTTTTGAAGACACTTTATCGCAAGTTTAGTAATTGTAATTGTATCGCTTGTTGCAGTATAAAAATCCATTGAAAAATAGCCAGAATACTGTTTAGCCTTTGGTTTAAATCTATTTGTATACATAAAAACACTAATAGATCTGGCACAAGCCTTCTCTGAACGAAGCTTCTCTGAACATCTAGAAGAGAACATACTAATATACTCTGACATACGAGAATATTCTTCTATTTCGATAGAAAAAGACCTAGAAGTACATATGCTCTTTTTCATATTTCTATTTGTATTAAGATTAAAATGAGAAATACATTTTAATTCTCTAACCATTCTAAGCCCAACCACATTCATCATCTTTCTTATCCATGTCTCATCGCATTCAAGAAGATCAGCTGCAGTATGTATCCCATACTTCTTCATCTTTATAGCATACCTAATTCCTATCCCCCATATTTCATCTAAAGGCAATGATCTTAATATCTCATTTATCTCATTTTTATCTTTAAGATAACTTACCCCATTTCTTGATTTTTTTGCGATATATCCCGCAACTTTAGATAAGGTCTTAGTATATGATATGCCTATAGATATAGGAATACCTGTCCACTGCTTAACTTTTTCTCTAATATGTAAAGCATAACCATAAGGATCTTTTATTCCACTAAAATCTACAAAAGCTTCATCTATAGAATATATCTCATGAGCAGGAACACTTTTACCAACAATATCAAAGACCCTTTTAGAAATATCACCATATAATGCAAAATTTGAAGAGAAAAGATGAATATTATGTTTATCAACAAGATATCTTTTTTTAAAAATAGGCTCCCCCATTTTAAGACCTAAAGACTTTGACTCGTTTGATCTTGCTATTACACATCCATCATTATTAGAAAGCACCGCAACAGGTTTTTTCTCTAGATGAGGTTTAAATACCCTTTCACAAGAAGCATAAAAATTATTACAATCAACTAATGCTATCATCTTACTCTATTAAAAGACCACATGACCTTACCCCAAACATAAGATTCAGAATTTTGTGTGATTTTTATTGGACTCATATTTTTATTTTCCGGGTATAAAAAAATATTTCCTCCCAATTTCTTATACCTCTTAACAGTAAAATCTCCATCTATAACTACCAAAACAATATCGCCATTTTTTATCTCCTCTGCTCTATCGACCAATAGAATACTACCATCAAAAATTTTAGCATTTACCATGGAATTACCACTCACTCTAATAAAAAAAGTTGCACTAGGATGTTTTATTAATTTTTTATCTAGTGATAGATCAAATTCTAAAAAATCATCTGCTGGTGAAGGAAAACCTGCTGGAACGGACTGAGAATAAAATGGTGTTTCTTTAAAAATATTTAAACTTTCAAATGATGGTTTTGTAGACTTCATACTTGAGTAAATTGTTTTGTTATGAACAAAAATTATAATACTAATATAATTAGTTATTACTAATATAATTAGTAATAACTATAAAAAATACTAATTAAACTTATTGTATGAAATTTCCCTTTGAGACTTTGATTTAAATCTATGCTTTTTATCCTCCATTAAAGCAGAATGCTTAGTTTTTCTTCCATCAATTCTTTTTCTCCATCGAATAAAAGATTCTTTGCGAAGATTATTTCTCATTATTGATATAATCTCCTTTTCACTAAGTGAAAATTGAGTTTTAATCATATCAAATGGCGTCCTATCCTCCCAGCACATTTGAATTATTCTATCTAAAGACCTACTTGATAACCTTGTCATAAAAAAAATAAAATAATATAATTAATTTAACTGTCCAAAGAATTGTTCTAAACCAATTATAGTCTATCAATCTATTTATTAGACTTATATTATGGTTGAGTGAAAGTTTATTATGAATTGGAACTAATATTATAAATGTAAATAACCATATAATTAAAAGAATTCCTAAAGGTAAAAATAAGTCACTATCAATATAATTTAAATAAATCAATGAAAATAACTCTCCGACCATAAACGGAATTACAATAAAAGAAATATTCATTGTATATCTCTTATGAAAGTCAATGAATGTATGTGAATCAAAAGCTAAAAATGAAGGGTAAGTGATAAGTTGAGTAACAAAAAGAATACCAACTAAAACAGAATTACAAATTATATGAATC
>CEOP01052217.1_pt1 | contig 26918 bp, 23 predicted proteins | sample 361301 | NCBI WGS metagenome assembly CEOP01 (sample SAMEA2619548, study PRJEB7988) | marine metagenome | biome: marine biome (ENVO:00000447); feature: deep chlorophyll maximum layer (ENVO:xxxxxxxx); material: "saline water (ENVO:00002010), including plankton (ENVO:xxxxxxxx)" | depth 55 m
TTCAAATACTCTTAAACATAAGTATTTACACATGTGTTCTATTTGTATTTTTATCTGGACTTTCAATGTATTTTTATCCAGGTGGAACAATGTATAATAACCCATCTAACCCCAAATTTGATGTGTCTATAAATTCATATTCTCATACAATGAATTTTTTTAGCGACTTAGGACTTTATAATTCATGGTCTGGCGAAGCTAACTTCTTATCAAATATTTTATTTTCATATTCATTATTGTTTGTTGGTATTGGAATTATTTCATTTTATACTGCAATGCATTTTATTCTGAAAAAAGATAACAACCTTATTCTATTTAGTAAAATTGGTATAATTATAGCTTTTATATCTTCATTTGGATTTATTTTGGTTGGTTTTACTCCTTCAGATAGACTGTTAGAATATCATATGTTTTCTGTTAATTTAGCATTTAGATCATTTTTAATAGTTATGCTGATTTATACCTATTTAATCTTTAAAAGTAGTTATATACCAAATAGTTTCTCATTTATATATTTTATTCTTTTCTGTCTAGTTGGCTATTATGTTTATATTCTTATGGCAGGACCTGAATTGCCTGGTGTTTCTAAAAATCAAGAAGGTTTTTTCATACCATCAGAGTCAGCTTTATTTTTTCATGTAATTTCACAAAAAATTGTTATTTATGGTTTAAGTTTTAGTATCTTATGTCAGATATTCTTATTAAGAAAAAAAGAATACATTAGTATAATAGATTAAAAGGTATAATTTGTTAAAATATTTAAAATTTAGTTTAGCTCCTGTTTCATTAATAATTTCTATATATTTTGCCTTACTCGGTGGAAACTACATATGGTATTTTTTTATAGGTTTTACAACACTTATAATAATTGGTGACATTATTGCTGGTGATGATTTATCTGTACATGATTATAATTATCCCATTTTATTAAATTTTATGTTATATGTAAATTTACCATTATTAATAATTCTTATAGGTGTAATGATATATGTTATTGATACTCAAAGTATATTTTCTTTTATGGGATATTGTTTAACAATTGGATTAATGCTTGGTGCATTTGCTGTTAATGTTGGACATGAGTTAACACATAGAAAAAATAAAAAAGTCGCAATGTTTTTTGGAAATTGGTTACAAGCTTTGTGTTGGGATAATGTATTTGCTATTGAGCATGTTTATGGACATCATAAACATGTTGGGTTACCAGAGGATGCAGCTACAGCAAGAAGAAATGAAGGCATATTTAGTTTTATGTTTCGTTCAACTTACAATGAGTACAAAAATGCTTTTATGATTGAAAAAAATAGACTAAGTAGAAAAAAAATATCATTTTTATCGTTTAAAAATAAATTTATAATTGGAATTTTAAGAAGCATATTTATAACTATTTTTATTTTTTTAATTGGAAGTATTAATGCATTAGTATGTTATTTAATTTCTGCATTTATTTCTAAAATTTTACTTGAAACAATTAATTATGTTGAACATTATGGGCTAGTTAGAATACATGGAAAACCAGTGAGGCCAAGACACTCGTGGAACAGTAATACTTTTATTAGTAGTGCTTTTACATTTAATTTAACAAGACATTCAGCTCATCATGAAAAAGCTCATCTACCTTATTGGAAATTAACTCCATATGAAAATGCACCAAAAATGCCATTTGGTTACTTAGCAACATTTTTTGTTGCCCTTTTATTTCCATGGTTTTATAGAAAAATAATGGATGTTAAATTAAAAGATTGGTATGCTAATTTTGCATCTGATGAAGAAAAGAAGTTAATTTCAAATATTTAATAAATTTTTTATTTAAAATAATTTAACAGTTTATTATTTTGAGACCACTAATATGAATCTAAAATTTATTTTTACCTTTTTTTTAACTAATATTTTATTTGCCTTTCCCAATTGTGAACATGGAAATCCTGAATGGGAAAGTTTATATGAAACTGTACCTTTTGAGAATGAATTTAATGCTACAATAGCTGCGTGTCAGATTTTTATTGATGATATTGAAATGACAACAGGTAAAATAGCTGGTTTTGTAAATGACCAAATAAAAGGACTTGATTCAGATGGAGCAAGTTATTTTCCTCCAGGAGATAATAATATTTTTGAACTTTCATTATGGAGTAATCAAGTCTCGGGTGAATTATTTTCATTCAGATATTACAGCGAAGATAATAATATTGTTATTGATTTAGATGAAACTTATATTTTTGAGTCCAATGATATTGTTGGCGATGGTTTTTCCCCATTAATTTTTAATGGTTCTGCAATAGATTGTGAATTTGATAATTCAAATCACTTTTCTGATATTGTTGATAGTACTGGAGTTTCACAAATGATCATTTTTTCAGATACGATAAATCAATTAGATTTAGGTGATCAAGTAGGAATTTTTGATCAAAATGGATTAATTAGTGAAGGTGAAGAATGTTTAGATATATTAGGTGAAGTCTTAGTTGGTAATGGTGAATGGCAAAATAATCAATTAGAAGTTGTAGCATGGTCTCATATTGATTTTTGCAATTTTAATGGACCTCAATTTCCAGGTTTTATAGAAAATAATCCAATAAAAATTAAAATATGGGATGTTAGTGAACAATTGGAATATGATGCTTCATTTATCATTAGTGAAGGCAGTTTAAATTTTCAAGAGACATCATTTTCTTTCGTATCGGACATATGTTTTGAGGATTATGATGAATGTGGTATATGTAATGGTGTAGGTGCAAATCATTTATGCTGGGACGGGACATTAGTATGTGATCCATTTGAATGTACTGAATCCGAATTTCCAACACCTAACTTGTTTTCATTTAATCAATCTTTATCTCAAGCATTTTATTATGTGAATGAAATTTTTATTGAAAACATCATTCTAGATAGTAATGATTGGCTAGGTGCTTTCAATGGAGATGTTTGTGTAGGAGCAAGAAAATGGGATATAGATATGTGTACTAATAATGTTTGTGATATTGGAGTTATGGGTAATGATGGTTCTAATGCAACACAAGGATATATGTTAGATGGTCAATTTCCTACATTTAAATTATTTGATGCATCAGAAAATATTTATTACGATGCAATTCCATCTGATAATTTTCCATTTGTAAATGGTGGTTTGTTTGTTATTAATCAGATTAATCAGTCAAATTATTACTGTAATGATAACCCATCATGTTCAGGCTGTATAGATATTAATGCATGTAATTATGAATCTAATGCATTAATTGAAGATACTTGTTATTATTTCGAATCAGACTTGTTACAACCATTTAATAATGAAGTTATATTATTAGGTAATTTACCTGGTGGTACTATGAATTTTGAATGGTCAAATATTAATCAAAGCTGTTATGAAGAAGAGCCAAATTATAACATTCAAATTTTTGATTCTACTAATCAAATTATTGTTTCTCAAACAACACAAGAAAATGATATTTCAATTTCATATTCTGATTTAAATATAAACGATGGAGAAATTAATTTATATTCTTGGAATATATTAATTGGTGATATTGTTTTAAGTGATACTTTTTCTTTTAGTATTGATGGTAGTATGATGAATATTAATGATAATAAAATTAATAATTTTGAGATTTATCAAAATTATCCGAACCCATTTAATCCAATTACATATATAGAATTTGATATTACAAATTATAATTCTTTAAAAATTAATATTTATGATACTAATGGCAATTTTATTCAAGAGTTAGTTAATGATTATTATAATCCAGGTTCTTATAAAGTATACTGGGATGGAAGTAAATTTTCTTCCGGAATATATTTTTATGAATTGCAAGTTGGCAATCAATACTTAAGAAAAAAAATGATATTAATTAAATAAATGAAATTTATTTTTATAATGATATTTATTTTATTTAGTTGCAACGAATTAAATCAATCTAATCAAGACAATAGTAATGAACAAGATTCATCAAATTTAGTTGAAGATTTTTTTGCATACAATATATCTAACCAAGTTGCATTTTATTTTTTTAATAATGTTATAATTGAAGGTATACCAATAGATACTACAGATTGGGTTGCTGCATTTAAAAATAATATATGTGTTGGATCTCAGCAATGGAATTGTAGTTCTAATGCTTGTGAAATACCTATTTATGGACAATACTCACTTAATCAAGAGACCCAAGGTTATATGCTATCAGGCGAATTACCATCCTTTCAAATATACGACTCATCAGAAGATTTATATTATGTTGCAATTCCAAGTAGTCAAATACCATGGCAAGATGGAATATACCCGACAATCGATTCGTTAGTTGTACAATAGTGATAATTTTTAAGTTATTTTGTAAATTACAAATATATGAATGCTTATTTATTAGTAGTTTTATTCTTTTTAGGGTGTGAACATATTTATAATATTAGTATTGAAAAAGAATATAATCAGAAAGGAAATATTTTAGATATGAAAGATGATAAACATTGGAAAAATAAAATGTCTGAAGATGAATATTTCGTTACTAGATGTAGTGGTACTGAACCCCCTTTTACTGGAAAATATTATAATCATAAAGAGCAAGGAACTTATAACTGTAATTGCTGTAAAAAACCTTTATTTAGCTCAGATGTTAAATATGATTCTGGTTCTGGATGGCCTAGTTTTTATGATTCAATAGACAAAAATAATATTAAAACAAAAGAAGATAATTCACTTGGACAAAAAAGAATAGAAATTCTTTGTGCACATTGTGATGCTCATTTAGGGCATGTTTTTGAAGATGGGCCTAACCCAACAGGTTTAAGATATTGCGTGAATTCCCTTTCTCTAGACTTTAAGGATAAATAAATATTATGACTGAAAAAAAATATAAAGATCCATCATTTACTATTAGTAAGGTTTATACTAAAACTGGTGATAAGGGAAAAACATCTTTAGTGGGTGGGCAAAAAGTTTTAAAGTCTAATATTAGAATTCATGCATATGGTGAAATAGATGAGCTCAATTCAATTATTGGATTATGTATAGAAGAATTAAAAATACAAAAGTATGATTTTAAATTATTAATAAATAGTTTAGTCAGAGTTCAAAATGATTTATTTAATCTTGGGACAATCCTTGCTACAAAGTCAGAAGATATGTTACCTTCAATGCCTAGAATAACAGAAGAAGATATTTTTGTTTTAGAAGATGAAATTGATAAAGCAAATTCAGATTTACCAACACTACACTCATTTGTTCTACCAGGTGGTTCAAAAATTAATGCTTATTTACATTTAGCAAGAACGGTTTGTAGAAGGTGCGAAAGAGTTTCTTGTAGTCTTTTTGAACAAGAAAAAATTGACCAAATTGTGGTTTCATATTTAAATAGACTTTCTGATGCTTTTTTTGTTTGGAGTAGGTTTGTTATAAAAGTATTAAATCATGAAGAAAATATATGGGAGCCTAATAAAGGTTCATCTAATCAATCTAAATAGTAACAGATTGATAAATGATTAGATTAATTTTATATTTTATAAGCTTTCAATTCTTGTTTGCATTAAATTTTGAATTTAGTGAAAACACCCCTCAATTTTTAATAAATAATGAGCAAATTAATAATGGGTTTCTCGGTGGTTTAAACTACGCTATAACTAGATGGGTTGATTGGGATAATGATAGTGATAGTGATTTGTTTTTATTAGATGAAGATGGTCATATAAGATTCTATGAAAATACAAGCTCTCAATTGGAGTTATCATTTAATATAGTAGATGCTAATTTCTTGGGTATTAGCAATATAACATGGTTTTATATTGGAGATTTTGATGATGATAATGATTATGATATCGTTACTGAATATCCTCAAAATCCTTCTTATATTTCCTATTATGAAAATAGTGGTGGTGAATTTATAAATTTAAACTTATTACAAAATGAAAATGGTTCATATGTTTTAGGTCAACAAGGTGCTATTCCTACTTTTTGTGATATTGATAATGATGGAGATTTAGATTTTTTTGCTGTTAATTTGATTGGAACAGTCTCATTTTATGAAAATGTAGGTTTAAGTGATAATAAACCTATCTATAATTTTATAACAAGTGATTGGGAAGAAATTAGCATAGTAGGTCAATTAAGGCATGGAGCTAATGCAATAAATTTTATTGATTTAGATAATGATCAAGATTTTGAATTAGTTTGGGGTGATTACTATCAATCTAGTTTATATGTTATTTGGAATTTAGGTAATCCAAGTTATCCTGACATGGATAATATTAATTTTTCAACATATTTCCCTGAAGATAACCCTATTAACACAACTGGAAGAAATATGCCTAGTTTTACAGACATAGATTTAGATGGTGATCAAGATTTGTTTGTTACCGTACTTGGAGGAACAGGTGGAATTCAGCTAAAGAATAATTTTTATTTTTATGAAAATATAGGTAGTGAACAAGAGTCCAATTATACTTTTATAACAGATGATTTTTTTAATAGTATTGATTATTTATCCGATGTTAGCCCTACAATTGTTGATATAGATTCAGATGGTGATCTAGATTTATTTATTGGACAAAAGTTTACAACAGATTTAAGTCCATTTAATGGTAGAATTAAATTTTTTTTAAATATAGGTAGTAGTCAAAATCCACTTTTTAGTTTGTATGACGAAGAATTTTTAGGTACAAATTTAGGTACAGATTTATGTCCACATTTTGGTGATATAGATATGGATGGAGATTTAGATTTAGTGATTGGTACTTATTCAGGAGATATTAAAATTTTTAAAAATATTGGCAATAAATACGAATTTGAATTTATTTATCATTCTACTATTGAAACAGATTCAAATTTTTGGTTTTCTGTACCAGCCTTATATGATATAGATTCTGATTCAGATTTAGATATTGTATTGGGTAATATTTACGGAGATTTAAGAGTTTACAATCAAGTGAGTTCTTTTTCATTTATTCAAGATGTAAATCAAATACAGAATATTAATGTGGGATATTATTCGTCTCCTTATTTTTTTGATATTGATTTAGATGATGATCTAGATTTGGTGGTTGGTGGAAGAGATATTCATAAAGTATATTTGAATGATAATAATTTATTTGAAGAAACAAATCAAATTGAAATTCCATATTTAGGTAAAAATGTTAAATTTTCAGGCGGGAATTTGTTTAAATCAAATCAATTTAATTTTATTTCTGGAATATCGACAGGTGGATTATATTTCTTATCAGAATCATTATGTGATCAAGGTGATTTAAATCAAGACCAAATAATTAACATAGCTGATATACTAGTACTAATTAATATTATTTTTGATTTACAGAGTAATAATAAATATTTTATTTGTTCTGGAGATTTAGATAACAATAGCGGTTTAAATATTTTAGATATAATAAATTTAGTTGGAAACATCTTAGAAAGGTAATCCTTATGAAACTTTACTTAACATTAGTTATTTTATTTTTTATAGGAGGATGTGAAAAGGTTGAAACTTTAAATGGAGATAGTAATGATTCATTTAATAATTCAGCAGTTATTGTTTCTTTACAGGATTCAGATAATGTTGCTATAGTAAATGCAGCTACTTTAGAAATTCAAGATCAAATAAATATAGATTTAGTTAATTGTTTAGAAATTTCAAATCAAATGGAGTGTGAAATGGCAGACTGTATGTGGCATGCTATGGATAGTGGAACATCTCATTGTATGACAAATAGTAATCATGATCATGATATGGGGGATGGATTTTATCAACCTCATGATATCGCAGTTGATAATATTAATGGTTATTGGTTTACTACCGCTATGATGGGTACTAAAGTTGCAATGTATTCTGTTGAAGATAATGAATTTGTCGCTTCTTATAGTACTAGTTCAATGCCAGCTTTATTAAGTATTGATGAAGTTAATAGAAAGATATATGTTTCGGGTGGCAATCCATCAATGGGAGAAACTAACAAAATTCTTGAGTTAACATATAATGAAAATTCGTTAGAACTTGTTGAGGAATGGGATGTTCAATTTACTTATGCTCATGGTATACATTTTGATGAGAGTTCAGGTTATGTTTTTGCTGTAAGTAAAACTGTTGATTATATTGCAAAATTTAATCCAAATGAACCGCAAGTACCATTTGTAAATCCAATAATTATAAGTATGGATAGTGATATTAATGATAATTTTACTATTGAAACTAAAAGATTATGGCCAATTGACATTACTGGAAAATATCCATATATCTTTGTAACATGTAGCGCGGGTGATTGGAATTTTGGATCAGAATATGAACAAATTCCTGGTCAAGTACAGATGTGGCATATGGAAGATATGAATTTGTTGACTACTTATGAATTTGATGCTTACTCTCATCCGTGGCACATAGAAGTTTCTCCTATTGAAGATAAATTTTATGTTGCTCTTTCTGGTGGCGATGGTGAAAATGGCAGTTCAAATTCAGGCGCTGCGTGTATAGAGTATAGTGCAATAGATAATCAGTATTCTATGAATGAATCATGGAGAACGACTAGTTCTGAATATGGAAATTTACATGGTATTACATTACATTCTGATTGTGAGGGAAGTTATCATGTATATTCAACAGGTAGGACAGATGGAAATATTTATAAATTTGACGCATTAACTGGAGAGCAGCTAAACAGTGCTAATTTGGTTTTAACTGGTTCTGTTAGAACAGGTGGAATAGATTCGTTTATTCCACCTTGTAACGATATATGCTGTGATTAGTTAAACTAATCCATCTCTTTTTAACAAAGCATCAACTTTAGGTTCTCTACCCTTAAAATTTTTATAAAGTTCCATAGGATTTTTAAGGTTTCCTTTTGACAGAACATTTTCTCTGAAAGCTAAAGCTATTTCTTTATTAAAAATTCCATTTTCTTTGAATGATTCAAAAGCATCAGCTTCTAGTACTTCAGCCCACTTATAAGAATAGTAACCAGCTGCGTAACCACCGCCAAAAATATGACCAAAATGTGATGAAATAGTAGTTCCTTCAACTTTATCAAATAATGTTGTCTTTTTAAGTGTATCTTTTTCAAATTCTTCAATATTGTCAATTGTACTAGTATTTGTATGCCAAGCCATATCTATATAACCTAAAGACAATTGTCTTAAATACATATTAGCTGCGCCAAAATTTTTAGAATCTTTAATTTTTTGTATTAAATCATCTGGAATATTTTCACCTGATTCAAAATGGTGTGCAAATAAATTAAGAGCTTCTTTTTCACTAACCCAATTTTCCATAATTTGTGATGGTAACTCAACAAAATCCCATTTAACATTTGTATTACCAATTGTAGAATATTTACAATCAGAAAGTAAACCATGAAGGCAGTGACCAAATTCATGGAATACTGTTTCAACTTCTCTAAATGTTAAAAGGGCAGGCTTATCTTCTGTAGATCTTGTAAGGTTAGCAGTAAATTGAACGTGTGGTCTTCTTACTTCACCTTTATATAAACCATTATCTTTTATTGAATTCATCCATGCGCCACTTCTTTTTGTAGGTCGTGGATGCAAATCAATATAAATCAAACCAACAAGAGAATCATCTTCATTTAATACTTCATATGTTGTTACCTCTTCATGCCAAGTATCAATACTATTTAATTCATTAAACTTTATTCCATACATTTTATTAGCAACATTGAAAATACCATTAATAACATTTTCAGCTTTAAAATAAGGCCTTAACATCTCCGGGTCTATATCAAATTTTTTCTTTTGAAGCTTAGTAAAATAATAAGATTGATCCCATGGTTTAAAATCATCAATATTATCTAATTCTTTAGCGAATTCTTTAAGTTCATTTAATTCAATTTTTGCCTTTTCATAGCAATTATCATATAAATCATCAAGAAGACCATAAACATTTTCTACTTTTTCAGCCATTCTATCATCCAATACATAGTCTGCAAAAGTATTATAGCCAAGAAGATTTGCTCTTTGATGTTTTAACTGTACAATTTCTTTTATAACATCATTATTACAAAATTTGTCATTATTACATAGGCTTCCATAAGCTAAGTGCAATTCTTTTCTTAATTCTCTATTTTTAGCATAGCTTAAGAATGGTCCCATACTTGGATACTGTAATGTAAATAGCCATTTTTCAGGTTTACCTTTTTGTTTAGCTTCTTGTTTTGCCATTGAAACAGAAGATGTAGGCAAACCATCTAAATCAGATTCATTATCAACCCATAACTCATATTCATTTTGAGCATTTAAAACATTATTAGAAAACTTCGGTGATAGTAAAGATAATTTTTCATCAATTTTTCTAATTTTGTCTTTACTTTCTTCATCTAATGAGGCTCCATTTCTAATAAATCTTTTATAAGTAACATCAATTAGTCTTAAATCTTGTTCATCCAGATTATTATCTTCTTTATTATTATAAACATATTTTATTTTTTTAAATAATTGATTATTAAGTAAAATATCATTACTAAACTTTGAACCCATAGGACTAATTTTTTCAGCAAGACTTTTTAATTCCTTGTCACTTTCACAACCAAATAAATGCCAATAAACACTCATTACATAATCAAGTTCTTCAGAAGAAGTTTCTAAAGCTAATATTGTATTTTTAAAATCAGGTGTTTGTTCATTATTTGCAATATTATTTATTCTTTCAATTGCTAATTCAATACTTTTTTCTACTGCAGGTATAAAATCCTCATTTTTAAACTTACTAAATGGCACTGCATCATATGGTAGATTAAAGTCTGTAAAAAAAGGGTTATTCATTATCATTCTCCAGATTAATTATATTTTCAAGTGTTCCTAATTGTTCTATTTGTAATTTAATATTATCATTTGGTTGTAACCATTTATTTGTATTGTTAGTCAAATTCAGTTCATAAAGACATCCTGTAGCACAAGTACCAGAACCAATTATATCACCTGGATAGATTGTAGTACCAAGAGAAATATGACTAATTATTTGTGCAAAAGTCCAATACATATTTTTAGATGTATCTTCTGAAACTTTGCTATCATTTATATAAGCAGACATATTTAAATCATATATATTGCCATTATTTGTTCGCAAAGTTTTAGCATCTAACTCATCCTTTGTAACTAAATAAGGCCCTATAGAAGTACAAAAGTCTTTACCTTTTGCCGGTCCTAAATTTAGTTTCATCTCATTCATTTGAATATCACGAGCGCTCCAGTCATTCATAATCATAAAGCCAAAAATATAATCGTCAGCATTCTCAACCTTAATATTTTTTCCTTCTTTACCAATAATAATGGCTAGCTCTAATTCAAAATCTAATTTATTTAAATGTTTTTTATTAAAGAATAAATCCCCAGGTCCAGTTATCGCTGAATGATTTGAATAATAGTAAACAGGATTTAAGTCAAATTCTTCAATCATAGGTAAATTTCTTGCTTTTCTACCAGCTGCTACATGTTGCTTAAAAGCATATGCATCTCTAAAACTATTAGGTTTAGTAATAGGGCTAAGTATTTCTACATCTGACAATTTAATTAATGAATTTTTATCATAATTATTATTAAAATTTATAGCACCTTTATTAATAAGTGAAATAAGAAAAATTGGTTCAACATTATATAGTTTATTTTCAATGATATAGTTATCATGATCATTTAATTTAGCAGATTTACTAATTTCTATATTTTCAATATTTAGAATATCAGATTCATTTATTAATAATCCACATTTTATTTTATTGTTTTTAAAATATCTTAAAATTTTCATAACTAAATTCTTCTTATTGTTGGATAAGCAAGTTCAATTTTAGGTTCAAGATCGAATTCTTTTAATATTTCTTCCCAAATTTCTTGCTCTGTATCCCGTCTATTTTTAGGTGCGCAAAGGTATCTTACTGTTAATAACACACCACTATCTGCTACTTTTGTATAAACAACAGGATCAAGTTTTTGTTTCTGAATTAAAAACTTTTGGGAAGCTTTTTTAATTTCTATTTCAGCGGCACGTGTTGGGTGTGCACCAAAATCTTTAGCAATCTTTTCAAGAATTTTTTTTGCTTTTTCCCATTCACTCTCAAAAGTTATTAGAACAGGAATTTCATTAAATATATACTCAAAACCTTTACCATAATTTGCCAATGTTTCAATAAAAATTTTTCCATTTGGGATATGAATGATTCTACCTGTATTTTGATCAGCATCAACCCAGTTTCCAATTTCCATAACAGTAAAGTTAAAGAAATTAATATCAATGACATCTCCGGAATGGTCACCTAATTGTATTCTATCTCCTGTTTCCAAAGGTCTATTCCATAAAATGAATAACCAGCCGGTTATATTTGTTATTGGATCTTTTAATGCAATAGCTATACCAGCAGATAAAAGTCCTAAATATGTAACAATTGAACCGATACCATCTAACCATATTTGTCCAACTATTATAATTCCAAAGCCAACACTAGTATAACTTACAACACGAGACCAGTTGTATCTCAACTTCATATCTTCTAGCCTTAAAACAAAAAACCCCATAACAGCCCTTCTCATAATAATAATGAAAAAGATTGCCATTAATGTTGCTATTATTTTTGCTTGAATCGAGGAGTAGGTAAAAAACTTTGAAATTTCACTTGAAGTGTTAACTATTATTTTCTCTAATAAATTCATTAATTAATAATTTTTCTTGTTTTATAAGTCATAAGTAATGCCGTAAAAAAGCATGGAGTATATAATAATCCAAATAGCTTTGAAAATAAGGAAATACTAGCACCAAAATATATTAATAATAAAAATATAAGAAAAATATATAATTGTAATTTCATAACTATTGAAAGCTTTTTTATAATATTATTATTATCGTTAGCTTTTTTAAGAATTAAATTAATTATCATCCATGTATATAGTCTAAAAAAAAAGAAATCTGATGCAAATAACATTTTTTGTAAATTTTCAGATATTTGAAAATTAAAAAAGCTATTTAATGAAAAGTTAGAATTAAGGTCAAATAGTGGAAAAAATATTCCAACTGAATCCATTGATACAATATCAAATATAATATGTGCTAACATTCCAATGGACAATCCAATTACAATATTTGGATTATTCTTATTTTTATATTCTAAATAAATTAAAATCAATAATGATAAAAATGGTATCATTAATAAACTATGGAAAATTGAGTTAGAAATTAAAGGTTGAAATAAAAAATTATAATTATAAAATAAACTTAATATAAAATCTAAGATTAAATCTATATCAGGTAAAATTATACCTATAATAATAGAGGTAGATAAAAGTTTTTTGTTTTTTATAAATTGAGTTAATTTTAAACCAATTAATGCGTTAATGCTTGTATGTATCATTATTTAAATTTCAGATTCATATTATTTAACTTTATATTAAAGAACTATCTTGCGTATATATTAATCTATAATACTATGAATTAAAATGAAAAAAAAATTACAAATTGATAAACTCAAAGCTGCAAAAATAATTGAAAAACAAATTCAATTTTGTTTAAAAATAAAATTATCTGAAAGTGAATTGCATCCTCTCCGCTTGATTCAAGCATCAAAGTCATTAATAGGTTTAAATTTGGATAAGCCAAATCAAAAATTAATGAATTTTAATTCTGTATATTTAGAAAGTTTTAAAGAATTAAAAAATGAATTAAATATTAATAAAAATTTAGAGCTTAATCCTGTAATTGATATCAGAGATTTAGAAATTGCATTTTTAAACAAAGATAGAAAAAAAGTTTTAGACACCTATTGTCAGTTAAGGTTAGTTTCAAGCGAGCTTCATATACTAGAATTTTTAATTGAGATTAGTTTAAAACAATCAGGGGAATCATTTCTTTTAATTTGGTCTTTATATAAATCAGTTTTATTTTTAAAAAATAAAGAAAGTATTAATTATATAATTTATGCTTTAGATGCAATTATGTGCGATCAATTTGAAGAGATAAGTATTCAATCAAATAATCTTGAATTTATTGATATTTTAAATTATGATTTAACTTGTTCTGATTTAGATTTATTGTCTCATTTGGTGGAGGCATATAATGCAAATTTAGTTAGAGATGTTAAGATTAGATTTTTGATTCAATCTCTAATTAATAAAAAATTTACCAAATTAAAATTAAATAATTTTAATCATAATAGTGAAGTTGCAAATAAAAACTTATTAGAAAATGGTAGAAAAGATTTACTTAGTATTATTAACAGTACTGAGATTTTAGATTTGACAAGTGAATTTATTCTTTTCGTAGATTCTATTAGATCTTTGATGAGATATATTGATAAGCAAAATCATAAAAAGATTTGTTTGCATCTTGAAAATATTTTGGAGAAAATAAATGTTTGAATCATTTAAAAATAAATGGAAAATTAGAGTAATAGAGACTGGCAAATTCAAATTAGATGGTGGTGCCATGATGGGATCTGTCCCAAAAGTTTTATGGAATAAAACAAATCCTTCCGATGAATTGAATCGTATAGATTTGTCAATGAGATGTTTATTGCTTGATAATGGGAAAGATGTAATTTTAATTGAAACTGGAATTGGAAATAAAAATAATAAAAAATTTAACGATATGTTTTGTATTGAGCAATCTAGTTTTCCACTAAAAGATGAGTTAAATAAATTAGATTATAAATTAGAAGATATTACTCATGTTATTTTAACTCATTTACATTTTGATCATGTTGGTGGAGCAACGATAAAATATGAGAATAAGATAATTCCTACTTTTCCTAATGCTAAATATATTATATCAAAGAGTAATTGGGATGCAGCAATAAATCCAAACCCAAAGGATACAGCCAGCTATTTATCAGATAATTTTTTACCTATAAAGGAAAATAATCAATTGCATTTGGTAGATGATAATCAATATTTATTTGAAGATATTCAAACCATATCAGTTTATGGGCATACAGCAGGGCAGCAATTAATTAAGTTAAATCATGATAATGATTCATTGGTATTTTGTGCTGATTTAATACCATTAAAATCACATTTAAAAATACCTTGGATAATGGGTTATGATTTAAACGCAATGAAAACAATTGATGAAAAAACTTTATTTTTAAATGAGGCCGCTAAAAAAAACTGGATTTTATTCTTTTACCATGATCCAAAATGCATTGCTGTACAAATTAAAAAAAGTATAAAATATTTTGAAGTTACTAGAGAGCTGAGTATTAATGACTAAAAATAAAACTGAAGAAGATTACTTATTAGATGGTATAGATTTATTTAACTCTAGAAAGTTTTATGCCGCTCATGATTCATGGGAATACTTATGGACTGAATATCCATTAAAAGATTCACTATTTATACAGGGTTTAATTCAGCTTTCAGTAGCATATTTTCATATTACAAACTTAAATTTAACTGGTTCTAAAAATTTATTTAATAAATCCTTACCAAAATTAAAAAAATTTCCAAGTTCTCATAGAAATATTAATGTTGAAGAAATTATAATTTTAGCGGAAAAGTCTCTTAATAAAGTTATTGATATTGATAAAGTTAATCAGTTTGATTGGAGCCTAGTTCCACAAATTAAATTAAAAAAATGAAGATAATTATTTTTTCAGAATCAGATTATAATTTTGTAGCAAAATTAACTAAGATATGTGATACTCATACAGATGAGTTAGTTTTTTTTGAAAACTTTAATAGTTTAAATAAAGTGAAAGAACAAGGGTTGGTAGTAATTGATTTTAATGATTACAAAAACAAATTAAATAGCATGTTTGACAATATATCCAAATATAAGAATATAACATATTGCGTTTTAGTAGATAAAATGGAATCTAAAATACAGAAAAAATTAACAAATATTGGTTTTGATATAACAATGACAAAACATCTTTTTCTATTGAATTACAAAACAATTAAAGTCCAAGCTTCAAGCAATTAATGTCAGTATTAAAAATACCTAAAAAAAATATCGAAAGTAGTATTATCTAATAAGTAAATATTCGTAAATTATAAATGAATTAATTATTGTATAGTACAAGTAAATATTATGGTAAATTTAACAAAACAATATAAGTTCTGTGCAGCTCATCGATATTGGAATGATAATTGGACAGAAGAAAAAAATCTTGAAGTTTTTGGCGATGATGTACGTATTCATGGACACAATTATATTTTGTCTATTACTTTAAAAGGTAATATAAATGAAGAATCAGGCTTTATTGTAGATCTTCAAAAATTAAATGATATAGTCAAAGAAAAGATAATAAATGTTTTTGATCATTCTCAAATAGAAAAAGATATTCCATGGTTTGAAAATAAACAACCATCAACTGAGAATATGGTAGTATATATCTGGAATCAATTAGTTAATATAATACCTTCAAATGCCCAGCTACACTGTATTAAGTTAAGAGAAACTCCTACAATTTTCTCTGAATATTACGGCTCTTAAAAAATTAAAATAGGATTAAAGTAATGAAAAAATATGACATAGTTGTTATTGGTGGTGGTCCTGGTGGATATGTGGCTGCAATTAGGGCAGCTCAGTTAAATAAAAAAGTTGCATTAGTTGAATCTAAACATTTAGGTGGCATTTGTTTAAATTGGGGGTGTATTCCTACTAAATCTTTATTAAAAAATGCTGAAGTACTAGAATTAATAAAAAATAGTAAAAAATATGGTATTGAAATAAATGATTTTACAGTGAACTGGGACAAAGTAATAAAAAGATCTAGAGATATTGCAAATCGTATGGGAAAAGGTATTCAATTTTTAATGAAAAAGAATAAAATTGATGTTATTGATGGTTTTGGTAAAATTTTAGACAAAAATACTATTGAGGTTCAAAAAAAAACTTCTAAAGAAAGTTTTAAAGCTGATCATATCATTATATCAACTGGTGCTTCTGCAAATTATTTTCCCGGAATGGAACCAGATGGTGAGAATATAATTACCTATAAAGATGCTTTAATTTTAAAGCAGCCACCTAAGCATATTGTTATAATAGGAGCAGGTGCGATTGGTATAGAGTTTGCCTACTTTTTTAATGCTTTTGGAAGTAAGGTTACAATTGTTGAAGCACAATCAAATATTTTGCCAAATGAAGATATTGATGTATCAAAAGAACTTGAACGAATTTTTAAATCAAAAAAAATAGATATTTTGACTGATGTTAAGGTTAAAAATATTACAAAAAAAGGCAAACTTGTAAAAGTAAATTTACAAAACTCTATAATTGACTGTGATAAAGTTCTAATTGCTGTTGGTGTTAAGGCTAATTCATCGAATATTGGCCTAAATACAAATAAGGTGAATACTAATAATGGTTGGATAGAAACAGATAATTTTATGCAAACAAATATTAAAAATATTTATGCTATAGGAGATGTTGCGGGTGCCCCTTGGTTAGCTCATGTTGCTTCTGCTGAGGCAATCACAGCTGTTGAAAAAATTTGTGGTAAAAATCCAAATCCAATGAGTTATGATAATATACCTGGATGTACATATTGTCATCCTGAAGTTGCTTCAGTAGGATATACAGAGGAGGCTGCCAAGGAAAAAGGATATAAGGTTAAAGTTGGAAAATTTCCTCTTAGAGCATTAGGAAAAGCTGTCGCAATAGGTCAAACTGATGGTTTTGTAAAAATTATTTTTGATGAGAAGTATGGTGAATTGTTAGGTTGTCACATAATTGGTGCTAATGCTACAGACTTAATTTCAGAGATTTCGTTAGCTAGAGACTTAGAAACAACATACAACGAAATAATTAACTCTGTTCATCCTCATCCAACATTATCAGAAGCAATTATGGAAGCAACTGCTGATGCTCTTGGTGAGGCAATTCATATTTAGATTGATATGCTTAACGAAGATTTACAACTAGAATTTGAATTTCATGACATTAAACATATAAATAAAAATGATCATATTCTTAATAAAATATCTAAAGATAATGCTAATTCTATAAACGTATACTGGTTAGGAAAAAGAGATTATGTGCCAGTATGGGAATTGCAAAAAGAAATTCATAAAAAAAGATTTAATAAAGAAATTAACGATATAGTTTTATTACTAGAGCATAATCATGTTTATACATTAGGTAAAAATGCTGATAAAAACCATATCTTATCAGATAAGTTTGAAGATACTGAAGTTATTCAAATTGATAGAGGTGGAGATGTTACTTATCATGGACCTGGACAATTAGTTGGTTATCCAATAATAGATTTACATAATTATAAAATGAGTATTAATTGGTATTTAAATGTTTTAAGCGTAAGTATAATTAATTTATTGTCAACATTAAGTGTAAATAGTCATTACAGAGATGATTATGTAGGTGTATGGGTTGATGATAGTAAGATAGCTGCGTTCGGAGTAAGACTGTCAAAGTGGATAACAATGCATGGATTTGCATTAAATGTAAATACAAATTTAAAATATTATGATGGTTTAATACCATGTGGGATCTTTGAGTGTGGTGTAACATCAATTTTCGAACAAACCAGTAAACAGCTTTCAGTTGAAGAAACTGCCAGAAAATTTTCAAAAATTTTTATTAAACAATTAAACAAGGAATAACATTAATGAAATTAAATAATTACAATAAAAAAGAATTAGTATCTATATATGAAAAAATGATCACATCTAGATTGTTAGATGATAAAATGCTTATAATGTTAAAACAAGGTAAAAGTTGGTTTCACATTGGGGCAGCTGGTCACGAGGCAGCTCAACTTGCAGCAGCAATATGTTTTAATTCAGATTTAGATTATGCGTATCCTTATTATAGAGATCAAGCTTTTTGCCTTGGCTGGGGATCATCAACTAGAGATATGTTAATGTGTTTTTTACATAAGGAAGATGACCCTAACTCTGGTGGAAGACAGATGCCTCAGCATTATGGAAATAAAGAGTTAAATATTGTTAGTCAGTCAAGTTGCACAGGTACGCAGTATCTTCAAGCAGTTGGTACAGCTTTTGCACTAAAAAGAGAAGATAATAATGGAGTATGTTACGTATCTTCAGGTGAAGGAACTACTAGTGAAGGCGACTTTCATGAAGCTTTAAATTGGGCGAGTAAAGATAAAGCTCCTGTAATATTTCATATACAAGATAATGGTTATGCAATATCTGTACCTGTAGATGAGCAGACTAGCGGTGCATCAATTTATAATATTTGTGCAGGCTATGAAAATTTAGCTCGTTTTCACGTAGATGGAACGAATTTCTTTGAATCTCAATTAGCATTTAAAAAAGCTGTTGATAGAGCTAGAAAAGGTTTAGGTCCAAGTGTAATTGTTTCTAAAGTAGTAAGATTACTTCCGCACTCATCTTCTGATGATCAAAGAAAATATAGAAGTGAAGTAGATTTAGAGAAAGATAAAAAAAATGACCCATTATTAGTATTTAAAGAAAAGTGTATTAAAAAATCAATAATAACTGAAAAAGAATTTTTAAAAATTGATACATTAATGAAAAATTTAATTGAAGAAGAAGTAGATTATGTTGAAGAACAAGCCAACCCTGATCCAGATAGTGCTACAGAGCATTTATTTTCAGATTCAACAAATTTTGATAAAAACTGTTCAATTGAGCCAAAAAGTACTAAAGATAAAATTGTTATGGTTGATAGTATTAATCATGCATTAAGTGAAGAGCTAGCATTCAATGACAAAATGTTGATTTATGGTGAAGATGTAGCTGGTGATAAAGGTGGTGTTTTTACAGCAACCAGAGGATTAACAAAACAATTTGGAGATGAAAGAGTGTTTAATTCTCCTCTAGCAGAATCTGCAATAGTGGGTACTGCAATAGGTCTTTCTATTGTAGGGTTTAAACCAGTAGTAGAAATACAGTTTGGAGATTATATATGGCCTGCTATGATGCAAATAAGAAATGAAGTTGCGACGATGAGATATAGATCTGCTGGAAATTGGTCGTGTCCATTAGTGATTAGAGTTCCTGTTGGAGGTTATATTCATGGATCTCTATACCATAGTCAAAGTATTGATGGATATTTTGCTCATACTCCAGGCTTAAAAATAGCATATCCATCTAATGCTGCAGATGCAAAAGGTTTATTGAAATATGCTTGCAGATGTGATGATCCAGTTATTTTTATGGAGCACAAAGGTATTTATAGACAGGGTTTTGCTTCATCTTTAGAGCCTGATGAAAATTATCTATTACCATTTGGAAAAGCAAGAGTAGTACAGGAGGGCGAAGATCTTACTATAGTTACTTGGGGAGCAATTGTTCAAAAATCCGTTGAAGCAGCTAGAAATACTAAAAAATCTGTTGAAATTATTGATATAAGAACATTAAACCCTCTTGATACGGAGACTATATTAAATTCTATTAAAAAAACAAATAGAGTAATAGTTGCGCATGAAGATCATTTAACATCAGGTTTTGGCTCTGAAATAGCAGCGCAAATTTCAGATTTAGGCTTTGAATTTTTAGACGCTCCTGTTAAAAGAATTGCTTCTAAAGATGTTCATGTTGCTTATTCTCCAAATTTAGAAAATGAAATTTTAGTTCAAACAAGCTGGATTGAAAAAGAAATAGAGGAAATAATTAGTTATTAGTCAAAAATGAATTATAAGAGCAAAATAAATAAAAAAAAGCTATTAGAATTACTCTATTATTTAGAATTGCCTAGAACAATTGAAAATAGAATGTTGAATTATTTAAGGCAGGGTAAAATATCTAAATGGTTTTCTGGTATTGGTCAAGAGGCAATTTCTGTTGGGGCAACTTATGCCTTAAAAGAAGATGATGTTATATTACCAATGCATAGAAATCTAGGTGTTTTTACTACAAGAGATGTAAATCTTGATAGTTTATTTTGTCAATTGATGGGTAAGGATGGTGGGTTTACAAAAGGAAGAGATAGAAGTTTTCATTTTGGACTACCTTCTAAAAATATAATTGGAATGATTTCACATTTAGCTGCAATGCTTCCTGTGGCAGCTGGTTTTGGTTTAAGTTCAAAAATAAAAAAACAAAAAAAAGTAATTCTTTCATTTACAGGAGATGGTTCAACTTCTGAGGGTGACTTTCATGAGGCGGTAAATTTAGCAGCTGTTTGGGAATTGCCTGTAATATTTTTAATTGAGAATAATGGTTATGGACTTTCTACACCATCATCTGAGCAATTTAAATGTAAAAAACTTGCAGATAAAGCATTGGGATATGGTATTAAAGGAGTTACTATTGATGGCAATAATATTTTAGAAGTGTATGAAACAATTTCTAATTTAGCAAAGGAGTTAAGAGCTGGTGGTGGACCAGTAATTGTTGAGGCAAATACATTTAGAATGAGAGGGCATGAAGAAGCTTCTGGAACTGCTTATATACCTAAATCAATTTTTGCTAAATGGGCTAAAAAAGATCCTTTAAGTAATTTTAAAAAATATTTAAAATCATCCAAAATATTAACAAGTTCTATTCAAACGGATATAGATAATAAAATTAGTAAAAAGATTGATTCATCATTTGATTATGCTTTAAATGCTACAAAATCTGAAAGTATAGTAAATACTGAAATTAATGATGTTTTTAAAAAATATGATTTAAATATTATTAATCCAACGAAAATAGGAATTGAAAAAAGGTACGTTGATTCAATCTCAGAAACCTTAAAAAATATTATGCAACAAAATGAAAATACATTAATAATGGGACAAGACATATCAGAATATGGTGGTGTATTTAAAATTACAGAAAATTTTTTAAAAGAATTTGGTTCAGAAAGAGTTAGGAATACGCCAATTATTGAATCAGGTGTTTTAGGTGCTTCTGTTGGGTTAGCTTTAGAAGGTTTTAGACCGATAGTTGAAATGCAATTTGCTGACTTTGTTTCGTGTGGATTTAATCAAATAGTAAACAATATCGCTAAGACACATTACAGGTGGAATGAAGCATTAAATATAACTATTAGAATGCCTTATGGGGGTGGTATGTCTGCGGGCCCATTTCATTCGCAATCTCCTGAAGCATGGTTTTTTCATACTCCAGGTTTAAAAATTGTCATTCCTTCAACTCCATATGATGCTAAGGGATTGCTAAATGCATCAATCGAAGATCCAAATCCAGTACTATATTTTGAACATAAATATATGTATAGAAGTATAAAAGGTTTAGTACCTGAAGAGTACTATAATATTGAAATTGGTAAAGGAGATATAAAAAAAATAGGGTCAGATATATCTGTCATTACATATGGCATGGGTGTCCATTGGATGCTGAATATAGCAGATAAATTAGAAAAAGAAAATATTAGTATAGAAATTGTTGATTTAAGAAGTTTAATACCTTGGGATAAAGATTTAGTTAAAAAGTCAATTTCTAAAACAAATAAGGTTTTAATTTTGCATGAAGCAAATTTAACTGGAGGTGTAGGTGCTGAAATTTCTGCATATATCAGTGAAAATTGTTTTAATCTATTAGACGCTCCTGTAATGAGATTAGGAGCGATTGACACACCAATTCCTTTTTCTGAAAAGTTAGAAAAAGAAATTTATTTACCAGTTAATAAAATAGAACAAAAAATAAAAGAATTACTTAATTTTTAATATATATAAATGAAGGAAATATAATGAAGTTAATAGGATTAGATTATTTAGATATATCTGAGTTTTTTTCTGATGAAGAACTGCTAGTGCAAAAATCATGTAGAGAATTTGTAGATAATGAGGTTTTACCAACAATTGATGAGCATTTTAAAAATGGAACTTTCCCCAAAGATTTAATAAATAAGTTTGGAGAATTAGGTTATTTAGGTATGAATCTACCTGAAAAGTATGGTTGTGCTGGATTATCAAATATAGCTTATGGATTATTATGCCAAGAATTAGAAAGGGGCGATTCTGGAGTAAGATCTTTTGTTTCAGTGCAAGGTTCATTAGTTATGTACCCTATTTATGCATATGGTAGCGAGGAACAAAGAAATAAGTGGCTTCCAAAGCTTGCTTCAGGTGAATTAATAGGATGTTTTGGTTTAACTGAACCTAATTTTGGTTCAAATCCAAGTGGAATGTTAACAAATATTAAAAAAACTAAAGGTGGTTACATTTTAAATGGAAGTAAAATGTGGATAACTAATGGAAGCATTGCAGATATTTCTGTTGTATGGGCAAAAGATGAAGATGGTATTATTAGAGGTGTAGTGGTAGATAATAAATCAGAAGGTTTTTCAGCTCCAATACAAAAAGGAAAATGGTCATTAAGAGCTTCAATAACATCTGAGTTAGTTTTTGAAAACGTATTTATTCCAGATGAAAATTTATTACCAAATGTTAAAGGTTTAAAAGGTCCATTAGGTTGTTTAAACCAAGCGCGATATGGAATAGGTTGGGGTGCTTTGGGTGTTTCTATGGAATTATTAGATGTAGCATTACAATACAGCAAACAAAGAGTTATGTTTGACAAGCCGATTGCAGGCTTTCAAATGATTCAAGATAAGTTAGTATGGATGTTAAATGAAATAAGTAAAGCGCAACTACTTGCTTTACATGTAGGAAAAAATAAAGATGACGGCACATTAAAACATCAGCAAGTTTCTATGATTAAGAGAAATAATGTGTGGTGTGCTAGAGAATGTGCAAAATTAGCTAGAGAAATACTTGGTGCAAATGGAATAACAGAAGATTATCCTATAATGAGACATATGATGAATATAGAAAGTGTTTATACGTATGAAGGGACAAATGAAATGCACACATTAATTTTAGGTCAAGATTTAACGGGTATTCCTGCTTTTAAGTAGGAAATTATAAGGAGTTTAAATGATAGTAGATGTTTTAATGCCAAAAATGGGAGAATCTATAACTGAGGGAACCATTGTTGAATGGAAAAAAAATGTAGGAGATTCAATTGGTAAAGATGAAACCTTGTTGGAAATATCAACAGATAAAGTTGATTCTGAAATTCCATGCCCAACAGCTGGAAAGGTATTAGAATTATTATTCGATAAAAATGATACCGTCGAAGTTAATACTATTATTGCAAGAATTGGTACAGAAGATTCTGATAGTCTAGACTCAGTAGAACAAAGTATTGACAAAAAAGATGAAAATAATAATGTGGAAGATTCTCAAGAATCTGAAAATATTACTTCTGAAAAGATAGATGTTGAAGTATCAAATACTAGTACTGAAACTAAGTCTGAAAGAATATTTTTTTCACCCTTAGTAAAAAGTATAGCTAAAAAAGAAAACATTTCTATTGAAGAATTAAATACAATAAAAGGTTCAGGTAATGCAGGAAGAATAAATAAAAGTGATATATTAAATTATATTGATTCTAAATCAAATGTTTCAAAAGTACAAGATATTCAGCAGCCTGTAGCTACATCAACAAAATATGCAACTTCTGATCAATTGAAAGATTCTGTAGAAGAGATGGATAGAGTAAGGGTTAAAATAGCAGAACATATGGTCAATTCTAAAAATGTATCTGCACATGTTTATTCAACTAGCGAAGTAGATGTAACAAATATTGTAAATATACGTAATAATAAAAAAGATGCCTTTTTAAATAAAAATGGTATAAAATTGACTTATACTCCCATTATTGTATCTGCTTGTATTAAAGCAATTCAAGAGTATCCATTAATGAATGCTTCTATTAATGGTACAAATATTATTCATCATCAAAATGTTAATATGGGAATTGCTGTTGCTTTACCTGATAATAATTTAATAGTCCCAGTCATAAAGGCTGCAGAAGAAAAAAACTTTTTAGGTTTATCTAGAAGTGTTGATTCGTATGCTTCAAAAGCTAGATCAAATTCTTTGGCAGCAGATGATATATTTGGTTCTACTTTTACTGTAACAAATCCAGGTATTTTTGGAAGTTTATTTGGTATGCCAATCATAAATCAGCCAAATGTTGGAATTTTATCAGTAGGCTCAATAGAAAAAAGACCGGCTGTTAAAGAAACACAATTTGGAGATGCAGTATTTGTTAGGCATATGTTATACCTTACGCTTGGATACGATCATCGTTTAATTGATGGTGCATATGGAACAAAATTTTTATCTAGAATTAAAGAATTATTAGAAAACTACAGTGATTCAGAGATAATTATATAAATGACTACAAATCAAACAAGAAAGCCTAAATGGCTAAAAATAAAATTATCATTAAATGATAATTACAATGATATTTCTAATATTATATCAAAAAATAAACTAAATACAGTATGTTCAGAAGCTAGATGCCCTAATATATATGAATGTTGGAACAATAGGACAGCAACAATAATGATATTAGGAGATACTTGTACTAGAGCTTGTGGATTTTGTTCAGTCAAAACTGGTAAGCCTAATCAGGTTGACACTTTAGAGCCAGTAAGGGTTGCGGAAGCAGCAAAAAAAATGGATTTAAGACATATTGTCATTACCTCAGTTGATAGGGATGATCTTAGGGATGATTATGGTGCTGATATATGGGCAGCAACTATTAATAGACTTCATTCTGTAGTGCCTAATTGTAGTGTTGAGGTTCTAACTCCAGATTTTAGAGCATATGAGCCATCATTAAAAAAAGTTTTTAATGCTAATCCATCAATTTTTTCACACAATATTGAGTGCGTTCAAAGAATTTCAAGGCAGGTACGAAAGCAGTCTAGATGGTCTAGGTCAAAAAAAGTACTTGAATTATCAGTTGAAAATAATATGTTAACAAAGACTGGCTTAATGGTCGGTTTAGGTGAAACAAACAATGAAGTGATTGAATCAATGAAAGAAATGGCAAATATTGGTGTTGAAATATTTAATATTGGTCAATATCTTCAGCCTACAAAAAAACATTTAGAAGTACAGCGTTATGTTCATCCAGATGAATTTAAAATGTTTAAAGAAATTGGTTTAGATTTAGGCTTTAAGGTAGTTGAATCAGGTCCACTAGTTAGATCTTCTTATCATGCTGACAAACAAGCAAAATTATACAGAAAGCAACCAAATGTTGCGTCATAATGACATTAAAAATATATTGGTATAATATTTGCCTAATTTAATATAAAAATTGGTAATTAAAACATGAGTGATCAAAAAGAAAAACAAGAAAAAATTTTAGAATCATACCCGATTCTACCATTAAGAAATACAATTTTATTTCCAAATCAGATTATACCAATATATATTGGAAGGCAACAATCTCTTGATTTAATCAATGATATTTCGATGCTGGAGAAAAAATATATTGTTGTAGTTGCTCAAAAAGATGGAGCGATTGAGAATCCAACAAATGATGACATTTATAAATTTGGAACATTGGCTACAGTGATGAAAATATTTGATATGCCTGATAAATCTAAGTCAGCAATAGTTCAAGGTTTAATGAGGGTAAAACTTGAAGAAGTTAATCAAGAATTACCTTATTTTACAGGCTTAGTCTCTAGAGTTAAAGATACAGATGAAGCAAAGTCAGAAATTAATAACGACATTAAAATGTTAAAATCATCTTTCACTAGCATTGTAGAGGCTGCTCCATATTTAAATGAAGATCAAATGTCTGCTTTAAGTAATATTAAAAATCCATCTAAGATTGCTGATAAAGCAATTTCTTTATTAAATATAAAAACAAAAGAGAAGCAAGAAGTTTTAGAGATTACTAGAGTATCTAAAAGAGTTAAAAAAGTAAATGATATAATAAATAAAGAGTTACAAAGGATAGAACTAGGAGAAAAAATTCAATCTGAAGTTCAAGATGAAATATCAAAATCTCAAAAAGAATACTATTTAAGAGAGCAATTAAAAGCAATACAGAAAGAATTAGGAGAAGAGGGTAGTGGAATTGAAATTGAAGAAATTCAAGAAAAAATTTCCAAAGCCAAAATGCCTGAAAATGTTGAACAAATAGCTAATAAAGAATTAAATAGATTACAAAAAATTCCTTCACATTCACCTGAATATACAGTTTCAAGAACATATTTAGATTGGCTTGTAGAACTTCCATGGAGTAT
>CEOP01247566.1_pt1 | contig 26904 bp, 22 predicted proteins | sample 361301 | NCBI WGS metagenome assembly CEOP01 (sample SAMEA2619548, study PRJEB7988) | marine metagenome | biome: marine biome (ENVO:00000447); feature: deep chlorophyll maximum layer (ENVO:xxxxxxxx); material: "saline water (ENVO:00002010), including plankton (ENVO:xxxxxxxx)" | depth 55 m
GGATATATTGGTCAAATCTCTACGAACACTATAAATAGAAAAAATCTTGATTTAGCTAATGAACTTATAGAATGTAGGGGGCCAGACAAGACTTTAAAAATGTCACTTCCCAATAAAAGTTTAACTATAGAGGGATTTGATCAATATTTAATATTCAATCGTTTATCTATAGTTGATTTAAACCATAATGCCATGCAGCCGATGTACTCCGAAGAGACCGGTTCATTGATTTTATTCAATGGTGAAATATTTAATCACAAATCACTGAGAAAAGAGCTTGAAGGAAATGGTTTTACATTTACCACCAACCATTCTGATACAGAGGTTTTATTAAAAGGTTTATCTTTTTTTGGTATGGATTACGTGAGCAAATTAAATGGACAATTTTCTATTGTTTTCATAAATTACAAGCAACACCAAATTCACTTTATTCGAGATAGAATGGCTCAAAAACCACTCTTTTACTATCAAGATAAAGACAACTTATTATTCGGTTCGAATTTAAAGGCATTAATAAAAACAAGATTAAAAAAATTTGATATCAACCATAACTCAATTAATAACTATATAAACTATGGCGTTGTACCTAGCCCAGATACAATTATTAAAAATATTTATAAAGTTAAGCCATCAGAAATAGTTACATTTCAGATCGAAAAAGGAAAAATTCACAAAAAACAACCAAGAAAATATTGGGATATAAACAAATTTGCAGAACTAGAAGAAGAGATAAACGTTAATGAGTTTTCTGAAAAAATAATTTCAGCAATAAATATTCGTCAAGACGCAGATGTTCCAATTGCCAACTTTTTATCGGGTGGAGTAGACTCATCATTTATTGTCAAGTCAATAAATGATACTCATGGTGCTGTTAATACTTTTTCCGCTACATATGAAGACTTGAAATATGATGAATCTGAATGGTCAACATTAGTCGCAAAAAAATATGATACTAACCATTTCATAAATAAAATAACCTTAAAAGACATTGGTATTTCTTTGAAAGAGTCAATTAAATTATTTGACGAACCTTATTCAGATCCATCAACCTTACCATCTTATTTATTATCTAAAGCCATAGCATCAAAATTTAAAGTAGCTGTTTCTGGTGATGGTGGAGACGAACTTTTAGGGGGGTATAAAAGAGTTAATGATTTTTTGGAGTCAAAAAAAAAGAGTAGTAAATTTTTAGAAAGAATATTTTCAATTTATCCACCATATCTTGGAACAGGTACCTCAATTTTGAAACGACAAGGATTTACTAAAGAAAGTTACTCTGTACACTTTAGCGATAAAAAATTTCTAGAATTACTTCATTTAAAAGATACTAAATTATTTGAATCTGAATTTTTCTCAAGTCACAAATCTGATGTTAAGTCGATGCTTTTGACAGATTATAAATTTTACTTGCAAGAAATGATGATGTTAAAAGTCGACAGAACTTCCATGGCAAATTCTCTCGAGATTCGTTCCCCATTTGTAGATCATAATCTTATTGAGTATATTCTCTCCAGAAAAGAGATAGATTTGTTAAAGTACACGAACAAGAAAATTTTAAAAGATGAATTAACAGCAGATTTCGGCCCTCAATTCACAGGCAGAAAAAAAATGGGATTTGTATTTAATCTTGAAAATTGGATTTACAGTAATTCGGAGGAAGTTTTATCCACAATTTCAGATTCATCTTTATCTAAATTAATAGATGTATCTCAAATTACACTACTATTTAGGTTTAAAAGTAGAATTAATGCTCAAAGGATTTGGAAGCTTTACTTTTTGTCTATCTACCTAGAAGATATAACTTAATTTTTAAGTAACAAGTAGTCTTCGAATTCCATATTTACCAATTTTGAAAAAGAGTTATTGCTCTTAACAGTTTCAAAAGCATTAATTGAAATTGTATTTAATTTAGTTTGATTATCCATAATTTTTTCTATTTCACTAGTCAAATCTCTCATTTTAAAGTTAAATATGAATCCGTTAACCCTATCTTTTACTATTTCTGTATGGTTTTTAATATCGCTTAAAAAAACTATACATCCGTTGGACATGGCCTCTAGTACTGTTTTTGGATTTCCCTCAAAAAGAGAACTCGATATATAAAAAATATATTTTTTATAAATTTTTTCTAATTCTTCATTATCAAGGCTGCCCAGGAAATTTACTTTTACATTGTGTTCTTTAGCCAGAAGAACTAAATTGTCTTTTTCACTACCACTTCCAACCACATCCAATATGAAGGGGCTATTTTTCAAACAAGAAATTATAAAACTTATATTTTTTTGATACTCCAAGCGCCCTACAACTAACAATCGATTATTAAATCTCGACTTGATATCTTTGTATTCTTCATTTAAAACCCAGTTTGGTCTATAGGCAACATTTGAATTAGGAAATTTTTCATCAAAAAATTTTAGATCTGACTTGCTAGTTACGCTATATAAATCAGCGAATTTAACTGTAATTGATGTCAAAAAGTAGTACAAACTACTTTTATATTTAGATGTTATTTCTCTACTGAACAGATACATATCATATCCAGTTCTAACAAATAATTTAACTTTCAATAAATATTTTAAAACAATACTGATCCACGATCCAAGTAATTGATTTTGCTTGATGAGGTCAACTTTTGGTATTTGATTTTTAATTAAAAAAGGATACAAAAAGGAGAATAAAAAATTAATCTTTTTACTCTTAAATTTTCTAATAAAATGAAAAATTGGAATTATTTTAATACCTTCACAACCAATTTTTATTTTTAAATCATCCTCATCTCCGTAAGTCAAAAAAAAGAAATTAACACCATGGAGTTTATGCAATTTTTTGTATATAGATAGTTCTTTTTCAAGATTTCCAGTCTTTTGCCAATCTAATAGAGAGTAATTGTACGTGAAAACTACTAAAACATTCATACTATTAAATTAAAGCATTTAATTATCTTTGTTTAATTTCTTAAAAAATTTTCTTTCGAATAACGTAGTTTATTTAGAATAAGTTAATGGCTGCAATAATTGATTCTCCAGACTTTATGCTTCACTATGTTGATGTAAAAAATTTAAAATTACATTCAAAAATTTATTTATTTCTAAAAGGAATTCTTGTAGGAGCTATTTTCAAAAAATTTGAAAAAGATTTATTTTGTTTTTTGTTGAATAAGCTTTTTTCTGGAAGTGAGAAAATGAAATACAAACAAGGGTTATATAGTGTTACATTTCGTGACGATATTGTACATTTTCCAAATAAAAGAGTTGTTAGGATGTTTTTAAATCCCAAGTATCATTTGGATAAGTTATACGATACTTACTGCATTAACAATATCGAAATAAACGATCAAGATATAATTATTGATTGCGGGGCAAATATTGGAGAACTCTATTACTCATTTTTATTAAAAAATAAAAGTATAAGATATTATGCATTTGAACCAGAGGTAAATACATATAACTGTCTTCAGATAAATTTAAGTAGTTTTAAGAATGTTTACCTTGAAAATATTGCATTATCAAATGAGTCAAAAAAGACATCTTTTTTTATTGACGCAGAAGGTGCAAACTCATCATTGTCAGATTTCGGCTCTTCTCGAAAACTGGAAATTGAATCAAAAAGCTTAGATGATTTCGGACTAGAAAATATTAAGCTATTAAAAGTCGAAGCAGAAGGACATGAACTTGAAGTTTTGCAGGGGTCAATCAAAACAATGTCTAAAACTAAATATATATCAGTTGACTATGGACCAGAAAAAGGCATTGATCAGTTATCAACTCTACCTGAAGTAATAGACTTCATGTATGAAAATAATTTTTCTATCATTGGTACAAGTAAATATCGTCAAATTGGACTATTCAAAAATAATAGTTTATGAAAAATGATCTGACCACTTTTGTTTTTATTGGAGGGAGGCAGAGTAGGATTGATGATGGAATTAAATTCCCAAAAGAATTCTATTATGGTTATTTTAGTTTTTTAAAAAAATTTAAAAACATAGAGCTCTTTGAACTAAATAAACCTAATAGAAACAAAATCATAGTTTTCATTGATAAGTTAATTTTTAAAATATTTAAATTCCCTTTAGGTTTAGCTAATGTGTTTTCAATTAGAACATATAAACAGTATAAAAAAAGCTCAAATCTTGTTTTAGTCAATGAGCATGTATTCTTTTCAACACTATTTCTTATAGGTTTCTTGAGATTGTTTAAAAAAATAAACGTTACTGTTTTTCTTATGGGAATGTTTCAAAACATACAGCCTCATAATATTTTACAAAAACTTCTAGTTAAGCTTAGTTTTTTTATCGCAAATGATTTAGTTTTTTTAGGTGAAGGAGAATATGAACATGCAAAAAAACTATTTAAAAAAAATAAATCTAAGTTTTCTTGTATTCCTTTTTGTGTTGATCAAGATTTTTGGGAGTCAGATGATGACTACGATTATTCAAATCGTGATTATATTCTTTTTGTAGGTAATGATCTCAATAGAGACTTTGCTAATTTAGAAAAAATCGTACGCTTGCTCACTGAATATAAATTCAAATTAGTATCTACACGAATTGACAAAAATATTGAAAAATTATCAAATGTAGAGGTTATTGGTGGAAGTTGGCACAATAAAAAGCTATCAGATATTCAACTAAAGGAGCTTTATTCTAGAGCAAAAATTGTGCTAATCCCACTCAAGGATACTATACAACCTTCTGGTCAAAGTGTTGCGCTTCAGTCAATGAGCTGCAAAACTCCAGTTTTGATTACAAAAACAATTGGATTTTGGGATAATACAAATTTTGCTGATGAAGAGAATATCTTTTTTCTTCAAAGCAACACTCCAGATGAAGCTGTTCTTAAAATTAGAAAACTGATAAATGATAAAGATAGATTAAATTTTGTATCTAACAGCGCATATGAAACAGTAAGAACACACTATAAGTTAGAAAATTTTTCAGAAAAATTAGAAGAGATTATTTTTAAGGCAATTTAAAAATTGGATTGTAATATTTTTCTTTATAGCCTTTTAAAAAGTTAATAATACTTCGGTTTGTTTTATCTTGTAGCCCAAAAGCACTATATCCAAATTGCTCAGAGGTAATATTATTTAACCTCTCCTGTATGAATTTAGGATGTTTCTTAATAGTCGTTTTGAGGGTATGTTTTTTGTACCTTTCAGCAATCATTTTTTCCCATGCCTTGTATGCTTCTTCAGGCCCAGGCCCGCCTCTATCAGAATATTCTCCAAATGTTCTAAACCAAGCTCTTGCAAACCTAGCTCTATCATCACTGATAATTTCTTTAGTTCTAAACATTGAGTCATACTGGAATACAGGAATATTTAAATTCTTTACTGTACTTGGTTTTATGACCTGGTCATTTAGAGTTGGAAGACACAGATCTCCACCACCATTGAATTTAATTGTGGGAAAATGCTTTTTGTTAATTGCTAAACATAACCTAGTCTTAATTTGATATCTTTCTGGAGTAAAAAACTGATATTGAGGAAATGCAAGAGCTGGTTCATTTTTGTATTTATTTAAAGATTTCAAGAGGTTCGTTTTATATTTCTCATGAAAGAAATAATCAATATCCATTCTGATAACCCAGTCAGAGTTTGATTCTTCAAACCCTTTTTGAAAATATTTACCAATTAAATCAAAAGAAAATTCTTCAGGCCAGTCTTTACCAATAATTACAACATTATCAGTAAAAAAATTATAACATTCTAAAGCTTCCTCCCAAGGATCCATTCTCTTCTCAGGACTAGTCATTGTTGTAAAAATTGTTAATTCTCCCATAGAAAAATAATAACCAAGAATTAGTCATTTCTAAATGGGATAATTAAATATAAGTTCATAATGAAAAAATATTTAGTTGTACTCGCAGGAAGCCCCAGAGGAGGGGAGAAAACTTGGAACTCTCTTCTTAAATATGTCTTAAATCCACTAGATGCTGATTTAGCAATTTGTACAGGTGACAAATTTTATAACGAAAGTTTACTTACTAGAAATGCAAAATATGAGTGGATATTCAATGAGCCTAATAATTGGTTTGATTACTATGAAGAAAATTTTAATAATAATTGGAAAAACTTTTTCTCTAAGGGTAAAAATACAGGACTTTACAACTCGGGAAGTATACACTTTGCAATTAAAGATATAATCTTAAATAATTATATTAATGAAATTAAAAACTATGATTTTTTAATTTATACAAGGTTTGATCAGTTTTACACAAGTCGACATATAGATATACAAAACGATGAAAAAAAAATCTATATTCCTAGCGGTGAAGACTATTTTGGCATCGGCGATAGACATGCTGTTTTACAGACTGATTTAGCTAGAAAGTTTCTAAATATATGTAATTACATTGACCAAGATACATCAACAAAAGACTTGCCAGAATACTTAAATTGTGAATCTGCATATTTAAGGTTCTTAAAAGATGAGAATCTGCTGAACTCTGTTGTTAGATATTCACGTAAACAGTTCACAACTTCTACAATTGAAGACAAAACGAATTGGAGAGTTGCAGAATACAAGGTTTATTTCTATAAAAATTTATATATTAAATATCCAGATGAGTTTCTAGATTCAATTAAAAATTCATTACTAAGTAGAGAATTCTTAAAAATAGTAGTTACAGAATTTAGATTAGTAATAAACTATTTGTATTTGATTACAAGAAAGTTACTAGGTTATTTTAAAATTAAAAAATATATGACTAAGAATAAATCATGAAAAAATATTATTTTATTACTTATGGGGATGATAAATTCCAGACATCTAAAAAACATATTATCCACCTGGCGAAAAAATTTGAAATATTTGAAAAGTGCTTAGCTTTTGGCCCAAATGATTTAGATTCTAGTTTTAAAAAAGAATTTGATGAAATACTTAGATTAAACAGAGGAGGAGGATATTGGATTTGGAAGCACCATATAATAAGCAAATTATTAGAGGAAATTAATTCTGATGATGTTGTCGTATATTGTGACTCGGGTTCATCTCTAAACTATTTTGCCAAAGATAGGCTATTGGAATATTTTAATATTCTTAATTCTTCCAGTTTTGGAAGCCTTATGTTTGAGTGTGAAAAACATCATATTGAAAAGCAGTGGACTACGAAACAAATATTGAACTATTTTGACTCTGAAAACAATAGCAATATTGTTAATTCAACGCAACTAGAAGCAACTCAGATGATATTTAAGAAAAACAAATCCAGCCATTTCTTTTTGAGTGAATATAAAAATATTATTAAGCACGACCCACATCTCATCACTGATAAATATAATAATTCAGGTCAACAAAGTTACTTTATTGAAAATAGACATGACCAAAGCATCTTTAGTGTAATTGCAAAAAAGTATGGATCGGAAGTACTAAGTAATGAATCTAATCATCAAAAAAATTTAAGTAACCAACATAAGTTCCCTTTTCTAGCGGTTAGGACATATGGTCATGGCAAAAAAGATAAAATTAAGTATGCTCTAAACTATAAAGATTACAGAAATGAACCTGTATATTTTAAAGATGAAAACAGCTGACTATCTTATGAATAAATCTTATATGTATTCTATAAAAAAATTAGAAATAACAAAGTAGTGAAATTCATTATTTCTAAACCGTATAAGGAAAAAAGAAAAATACCTAAAAATTTTCTAGATTCAGACTTAAGTATATTCAAACATGAATTCGAAAAGAAAATTCCAAAGAATTATTATTTTTTTTCACATAATGCCTTTCTATTTAATGAAATTATTGTCAATTTAAAAAAATTAAGAATATTTAAAAAATACACTTTTTTTGGTGATAAAACCCTTTACCAAGAATTAAAAAGGATTGTCAAAAATTTCATTCTATCTAAAGGTAAAGTTGAATACTTAGATTATGGAATGTGGGTTACAGACCACAAGAGTACAGTATATTTTCACTGGACTCTTGATTCTTTACAAAGAGCATTATCAGTAAAAGGTAAAAATTCCAAATATCCTATTCTGCTATCAGCTCGATTTGGTAATTTGAAATTTATTATTGATTTTCTTGAAACATTTTCATTGAATTATATAGTTCTTAAAGAAAATGTAGTTTATAAAGTTAAAAAACTATTAATCACTAGCAAAACAGCGCCAACAGGTAACTACCACAAAGATACAATGGATACATTAAGAAGTGAGATATTCAGCCTTAGGAGTAAAGGAAGTAAAGTAAATACTTACGAAAACTTATTTATTATTAGAAACAAAAACCTTCATCGTTCAAGTCTCAATATGAAAAAATTGATGCCAATTTTAAAAACGTATAATTTTAAAGTTATAGATTTTGAAGAATTATCTGTACTAGAGAAAATAGATAATCTACAACATACAAAAAATCTAGTTGGAATTTTTGGAAGTGGATTAACAAATATGATATTTATGAATGAGGGTACAAATGTTCTTGAAATACGTCTTGAGAATGACTACAAAAATAATGCCTTTTACTCACTAGCTAACGTCTGTAAAATAAATTACTATTATTTATTTTACAAGCCCAATATGGATTTTGATTTTGAAGAATTGAGTAAAACGATTGCAATGATGGTAGATTAGTTATACCACTCGTTAAATTTTTTAATCTTATTCTTTTTTTCATCACCTACAAGAAAATTAAAGTGAATTAATTTTGGGTTGTAGCTTCCAAAATTATTATAAAAATAAGGTCCATTTGAGAAATCTTTTAAAGGTAAAATCCCGTAATCAAAACTATTTCTATTTAAATTTAAATATGTTTGATCATGATGACTGTAATTAACTAATTTTTCAACATCAACATTCTTAGGGTTGAAAAATTTAAGTGTTTTATCATTTGAAGTTACAAACATAAATCCAGCACATAAATTCAATATATTAGGTTTATCAGGATTGTGATCATTTTGAATGAGCATATCCTTACTACCAATGTTGTCCATCAAATAATTAATGATGTTGCTTTTAATTACAATGTCTCCATCTATATACAGTACGTAATCATTTTTTTGTAAAGATTCATATATCATTTCAAATTTATAGAGCATCATGTACCCAAAATCTTTACTATGAAAATCAACAAATTTATTTGTTTTCATAAATGATTCATTTAAAGATTTTATTTCAACAGGTAGATTTAATAAGTAGTTCTTAGATTCTTCGTCAACAGTATATACAGTTAAATCAAGTTCAATTTTATTTTTTACTATTGAGTTAATCAAGTTAAGGGTGTAATCAATGTAGCCTTTATTTGTAAAAGTAACACATGCAATTTTGTTTTGTTCCATGTTTAAAATGATAATTATTAAAAAATATAATAGTTACAATTAAAATATTAGTAATTTAATAAAAAACCTTCACTCAACAAACATTATCAATAGCTACAACTTTGCCCGTAGTGCAGACACTGTTTTTTGTGAAGAGGTATCTTTTAAAGAATACTCAAAACTCGAAAATGATAACACTGAGGTAATCCACAAAACAGATAAAACAATTTTTTATATAAACAAATATTTTTCGTTGAATGATGATTCAGTAATCTTTAGCAATACTTACTTAGTGAATGAGTTATTTACTATTCTAAAAAATAGAAATGCGGACGTCACAGGGTTAAAACTAATTTCTCATCAAGCTGATCATAAAATTGATAAAAAAATATTTAATCAAAAACCATTAAACATTACTAAATGGTTTGGAATAAATATTGAACATGAAGATAAGAATTTAGTCCCTCTTCCTCTAGGAATTTCAAATACTTATTCTCCAAAGAATCTAAGATTAGAAGATTTCAAAAAGTATTTTAATTCAGAAAAAACAATATTTGTATATTCCAATTTTCAAGTAAATACAAATTATTTCGAAAGAGTTAAGATACGAAATCAAGTCCAAAAGAAAAGTTTTATTACCACTCAAAATCCAGAGTTAGGTATTCAAAATTACGCTGAAAAACTGTCTAAAAGTAACTTTGTAATTTGCCCACCTGGTAACGGAATAGACACACATAGATTTTGGGAGTCTTTATACTTTAATTCAATTCCTATTGCATTAAAACACTTAACCCATAATGCAGCAAAGGATATACCGGTCTTGTTTATTGATTCCTATGAAAATATATCTGAAGAGAAATGTAATGAGTATTTTAACTATATTCAAAACGAAAAGATTAATTATGAAAGTCTAACAATGGACTACTGGTTAAAAAAAATTAATAATAAAAAAAAATCAGGTCAAAATCAAAATGAAGTGAATCTTTCAAATCAAGAGATTCAAAGCATTAAAGAAACATTTCATAGAACTTTAAAAAGAGAAACGATATATAAAAATTTATACACTTTTGGAAGAAAACTTCATAATAAACTAAATTAGCTTATTAAATTTTACATAAATCAATTTCAAAACCTTTATCATATTAATATAAAACTAGGAGATAATTTATAGTGGATACATCAATAGCTGTTTCATTTGGGGAATTGGTTGACAAATTAACTATTCTTGAAATAAAAAAAAGCAAGATAAAAAATTTAGATAAACTTGAGAAAATTGAAACTGAACTAAAAATATTAAAAGAAAAGGCATCTCTTCTTGAGAATGAAAATAAAAAAATTTATAACAAATTATTTGATGAATTAACTGAGGTAAATACCAAACTTTGGGATATAGAAGATAATATAAGAAAATTTGAATTAAAAAAAGATTTTAATGATGAGTTTATTGAATTAGCAAGAAGTGTTTACTTTCTTAATGATGAAAGATTTAAAGTAAAATCAAAAATCAATGAATTATTTAATTCAAAAATTCAAGAAGTCAAAGAGTATATTAAATATAGGTAATGAATAAAATTTTGGTTCATCATCATCTTGGTTTAGGTGATCACATAATATGTAATGGTTTAATTAATTATTTATCAAAATCAAAAAAAATATACCTAATTTGCAAAATACAATACTATAAGAATATAAATTATCTTTACAGTCAAAATAAAAACGTAGTTGTAGTTCCGTTGACAAAATTCATGTACAAGTCCACTAAGTCAGAAAAAAGATTTTCTAGAATATACTCAAACTTGCTTCGTGCAAAAATCTTGTATCTAGGTTTCAATCAGCAAAAGGGGGAATATTTTGATGAACTTTTTTATAAGCAGGCGGGTGTAGATTTTTCTAATAGGTACGACAGTTTTCATGTACCTGAAAACTCTGTAAATATGATAAATAGACCCGATGTTGAATTTAGATTAGTTCATAGAGAATCCTCAATTAAAAATTACAACCTAAAAATAAAATCTGATGACTTATTGACTATATTTGTAACCAGAGAATTAGGGAAAAATATTTTTTCGTACATAGACTTAATTAGAAGTGCAACTGAAATACATTGTGTTGACAGTGCATTTATTCATCTAGTTGATTCTTTTGGATTGAGTAGTAATTTATATTTTCATAATATAAGAAAAGATGATTATAGATTTAATTTTAAAAATAATTGGAAAGTAATAAATTATGAATAAATTAACATAAGAACTTGAAACAAATTAAAAACTTACATGAGCAAATTAGTGAATTCGAGTACTTAAATTCATATAATTTAGCGAGAAATTCTAATAAAGTTTTTGGAGAGTCAATTTCGTATGATAAATTTGAAAAATTAAATCTTCCTAGTGATTCTTATGAAATTTATGAAAAAACAGATAATTATCTAACTTATCGTTTAAAAAATATTGAGATTCAAGATGGGGATATAGTATTTTGTAAAACAGACTTTATATTTGAGTTATTCAGTATTCTTGCTACCGTTTCTAAAAAAATCAAAGTCTCAATAATTACTCACCAATCAGCCCAGCCTTCAGTTGATAAAAGCTTTTTCTTAATGAAGCCAAAGTGTGTTCAAAAGTGGTTCTCAATTAATATAAATTACAATCATCCAAGTCTAATATCAATCCCTCTAGGAATTGCTAATGATTACTCACCAAAAAATATAAATGTAAGTGACTTTAAATTGAGCATTAAAGATTTAGATTTTCAGAAGGAATATTTAGCATATCTTAACTTTTCTAGTCATACGAATAATCAAAAACGAAAAAAAATTATAGATGATTACGGTAATAAATCTTGGGTACAAAAAAATTCTAATATTGCCAATTTGTCTTACATGAATGAAGTAGCTAATTCAAAATATGTCTTTTCACCACCTGGATGGGGAATAGATACGCATAGGTTTTGGGAAGCTTTATACCTAGGTTCCATCCCTATTGTTGAATATAGTATTAATAATTCAATGTTTAATATGTACCCTGTAGTATTTTATGATGAAAACCAGCCAATAACTGAATCAGAATTATTGGATAACTACAATAGCAAATTAAGAAGTATTGATACAGAGAAATTGACAGTTTCTTGGTGGTTTAATAACATAATTCAAAGTCCGTATACAACCTCAGGTAAATCAATTAAATTAAAATATCATTTTTTTCATAAACTGGTGAAAAGGGTCTTAAAAATAAAATATAGATATTTAAAATATAGAAACAAATATTAAACTAATCTTAATATGAAAAGATCAGACTCTATTGCAATAATATTGGCATTTAACGAGGAAAAAAATATTGAAAAAGTTGTTGATGATTTTTATCCATATTTTAGCAAGTTAATAATTGTCGATGATGGTAGTACTGATTCTACAAGTAGCATACTTCAAAAACTTAACTACTCGGATATTGTACTGATCAAAAATGAAAAAAATCTAGGAATTGGTGGTGCTTTTAAAAAAGGACTTAGAAAAGCCTTAACTTTCAATTCAAAGTGGATTTTTAAGATTGACGGTGATGGGCAGATGAAGTCTGATGATTTAATTAACTTCTTTAATCATATGGACAGTACTAATTCTGAATATATAAAAGGTAATAGATTTACAAACAACATTACTAACTCAAGCATGCCTAAATATAGAGTTCTTGGAAATTACTTATCAACATTATTAAACAAAATTTCTTCTGGGTATTGGAAAATATATGACTCAAATAATGGGTTTTTAGCTATTAAATCTGATGTAATTAAGTTATTTAGAATGGAGAAACTAAAAAATAACTATTTTCTAGAAAACTCTTTACTTGTTGAGGCAAATATAAACAATATTAGAGTATCGGAAATACCCACCAATACAATTTACGAAGATGAAGTTTCTTCAATACCGATAATTAAAGTAGTAGTTACTTTACTGCCTACTTTTATTGTATTTTTTTACAGTAGAATGTTTTACAAATATTTTTATTCCTTTTCTTTCACTTTTATAATTTTTGTCATATTTAATATTTCAACTTTGTTTTTTTTATTAAACTTGGTTCAGACTGGCCTTTTTTCCAACAGTTTGATGTTAAGCTCATTAATTTCAATAGTTGCTGTCTTATTTTTAGACATTAAAAATACAAGTGAGAGCATGCACTAACTTTTATTTAACAAATTGTCAACAATTAAAACATATTTAAGAATAAAAATATACATTAGATTTAAAATATATCTGTAAGCAGATTCAATTTCTATATTTTGCCAATAAGAAATATAGAGCAAAATGACAAGTAATGTATTAGATAAAATCGAAATACTTAAGTAATCTCTGAACGGTTTCTCTTTTAAATTTACGAGGTAAGAAAAGAATAATATAAAAATGAAGAATACAAAAACCCTATCAATGCTAATGATTTTTAGTATCTCAATGATGTTACTAAGCAATAAATTATTTTGGATAAAGTAATAATTAAAAAGATCATAGACAGAATTATTATCTAGATAACTTATCCCATTTTGGTTTTCAAAAAAATATTGTTTATAAACTCTATTTATTAAATAAACAAACGGAGAAAAAATTAATATTTTTTTATTTTTTTTGAAAACAAATTCAGCTAACACAATGAATATTGAAATCAATATGATAAATTGCTTACTTAAAAATAATGAGCCAAAAATTAAATATAGTATAGGTGATCGCTGATTTATTTTATTTATGGAAATATTATAAATAAGGATTGTAAAAATTAGACTAACTACTGCTTCGCCCATTAATGATTCAACAAATAGAAATCTCAGCCAAGTACTGTTTAAAATAATAGAAATTGTTGTAATCACTGCAATGAATTTTGTTGAGGTTGATATTTCTAACTCTATTAAAAATAATAAAAATAATAAAAAATATACATATAAGCCAGATGAAGTTTGTTCATAACCTACAATAATCTTTCCCATTGAAAAAATATTTACTGTTGCCTGGATATAAGACACTAGTAAACCGTAACCTTCAATTAGATTATTTTCTAGGGCGTAAAAATAATTATTATTCAGTATATTTTTCATAGTAGGCTCCCAAAATTCTGTAATGTCTGTACTTTGAGCACTTACTGTGTTAATTAATCTTGGATAATATAAGTTGTTAAATAAAATTAACACAAAATAATTTAACAATAAAAGCACTAATTTCTGGATTGGAAATTTTTTATATAAAGATAATAGAATCCAAAATATAGAAATAATGAAAATATGAAAATTAAAACTGATTTCTTTAGTAAAAAATAAAAAAATATTATCAACAACAAAGAAACTCAGCAAGAAGACAACTATCGACAAAGAGATATTTTCTAATTCAAATAAGAAACTAACCAATTTTCCAACTTGTATTAAAAAACCAATAAGTAATAATGTAGATGTTATTTTTAATAAAAAAGAAATTTCAAGATCCAAAAAAATATTATTTTCATAAAAACTATATAAGAAATTGATTACGATTACAAAAGTCGGAGTAACTACTAAAAAGTATTTCAAGTTTTTACTATTTTTTTCTTTAAACTTTTTTAAAATCATCATAATTTGTATACAGGCATATTATATTGTTCATAATGAAAAAAATTTTCTTCTTTCTATATCACTTTTTAGTTGCCAATGTATTTTTTCTTTTATTAGATTTAAATACTCCATCTATTAACAATGCTTTCGAATCTTTTAAAAGAGATTTAGAAAAAATTTCATTCCCTTATGAGATTACACCAACGCTAATACTTTTTACTCTTCCAATTGCTTTTTTTATTACGCTATTTAGCAGTCTCTATAAAAAATACTTTTTAACAAAAGATAAATTAAGAACATTACAAAATTTTCTCACGACATACATTTTGTCTGCACTTTTATATCTATTTGTAATTTTCTTTTTTAAAATTCTTGAATTAAATCGAATTTATGTCTTTATATTCTTGATTGTTTTATTATTTTCTTCAGCTCTTCATGAAGCATTGCATTATTTTCTTGATAGAAGAAGAAAAAATATAGCAATCCTTTCCTCAGTATTGTTATTAATCTTAAACTTCTTCTTATTAACACAACCATTTCAAGAAAGTTCGAATGATATATATTTAGACGAAAATGTTTCAGCTGAAGAAAACTTATTATTAGATTCAATCTCAGATATTGAACCCGACAATAATCTAGAGTGTAATGAGTGGAAGGGGAGTGATAATTACGCAGGTTGTTTATATGGTTTAAGTCTCGAAGTTTATAATTATAATTTTCAGGTTTCTAACATGATAGTTTTTAATGAAGAGCTTTATATTTTATTAAAAAATGGGTTGATTTATAAACAATCTAATCAAAGTGAATCTCCCGAATTATTTATTGATTTATCTTCAAAGGTCAACACCTCGTTTCCAGGTATTGAACAAGGACTGTACAGTATAGCTTTCCATCCTTCTGAAAATTATTTTGTGGTAAGTTATTCAAATATTGATATAGCTTTAGTCGTAGAAAAATACGAATATTCCAGCAAAGGAATCAATTCTGAATCATCTGAACTAATTATTAAAATAGCAAACAATCAACGATTTCATTTTGGTGGCTCTTTAATTTGGTCTGACTATTTTAATGATTTTTTATTAGGTGTCGGAGATATGAAGTCAAACGTAATTCCTGTATTGCAATCAGATCCACTAGATACAACTAGTTTAAGAGGAAAAGTTGTTTTGTTAAATTCATTTACTTCAGATGAAGTACCTCTAATTGCTGAACACAATATAAATCCTCCATTAAAGAATATTGTTGCATATGGTCTAAGAAATCCTTGGCAATTTCTTGAATATGATAATAAACTTTTCATTACCGATGTTGGCTCACAGTTTATAGAAGAATTAAATGTTTTTGACTTGAGTGTATTTATCAGTCCTAAAAGCGTTGTGCCAAAATCATTTGGTTGGCCATTATTTTCAGGAATTGAATATTCAACCTTTTACGAGCCCAGGGGTTTAGATGAGTTAATTTATGATGATGGCAGTGTCACAGATCTTTATTTCTTTGATGACAACAATCAATTAAAGGCAGATAAATATTTGGCTGATAAGTCTACCTCACCAAGCGTATTTTACGAACATGCAGTCAACCCCAATGTTATTAGAGCAGCAATCATCGGCGGAGATATTATTGTAAATGAAAAATCTAAGTATTTTGAACATTATTTTTTTACCGACTATGTTGAGAGAGAACTTTTTGCTTATGACATCAATAAAGACATATTGTATATTTTTCCACTTCCAGACACAATACAAAGCAACCCAACATCAGTAAGGGTAAGTCCTTTTGCTGACGATACAATATTGATAAGTTCAAGAGATGGAAGTTTATTAACAGTTAGATTACCTTAATTTGAAGTTTTTAGACTCTAAATTAATAAATTACGAGAACGCTATCACTCTGATTATAAAAATTATTTACTATTTTTTCTTTTATTTATCATTTCTAGTTTTTTACTCAACTTTTGATTTTTTATTATCACCCGATTTTGAAAAATATTATAAATATTTTGAGTATTATTCAGGGAGAATATCTGAACCAGGAGCAGAACAGGGACATCTTTATTTCTTTATTCCTTACTTGGTTACAAAAATTATAAACATAATAGATAATTCTCTAACAATGAATCAACTAATTAATATATCTTTACATCTATATAATTCATTTTTGATAATGGTGGCCATTAGGGGATTTACTAAATACATGCATACCAAAAATTATAAAACCTATAACTCATACTTAATTTCAATACCTGCTTTATTTTTTGGACCCCTGGTTTACTTAAGACTAAGTTTCAAACCAGAAATTCTTTTCTTTTCTTTTATTTTCTGGTTTTTGATGTTTCTTGAGAGGTATATTAAATTAGAAAAAAAACAAGATTTAGTAAAGGCAATAATTTTATTTACAATTCTTTCAACTTCAAAAGCTAGCATTACATTTTATTTATTAATCCTAGGAATTTTTTTATTACTAAAATATAGAAAAGAATTTTCAAAGAAGAAAATAGTAGCTTCCATAACCTTATTTGTTTTTTTATTTACTTTAACTTCCTTTGAAAACTATAGAATGAATAACTTATTATTGACAGAAGTTAATCATGCAGAAAATTACGACTACAAAGCAGATCTAAACTTTTTAACAAATATTAACAATGAACATTTGATAAATAATCCAAATAAATACTTTCATTCAGACTCATTTATTTCAATTATATTATTCGATACATTTACTGACTTTTTTGGCCTGTATTGGAATTCTGAATATACGGAACTAAATACAGACAGAAAACAATTCTTCAAAATCGAAAAAATAAACTCTGCAAATAAAATTCCACAGATTAGATATGATTTAGATAAATCAATATTTACTTTTTATGGTGACTTTGACACTAGATGGAATGATCAAAACTATATTGACGAAACTAGGTCAAGGTTTGGGTTTATTGCATCATTAATTTTTTATTCTTCTATATTTTTCATGTCTCTTTTTAGTAAATTTAGAATGTTACTCTTGCTACCTTTTGTCGGCATGATTGTTGTTGGTATATCTGTATTAGGAGTTTTTGGTAACAACTATGATCCTGAAGTCTCAGATAGCGTTAAGGTATTTTATTACTCTTTCTTTATTGTTATTAGTTACCTGATTTTAAGTTCTGAGTTGTTTAAATTTAGAAGATTTCCAAAAATTTTGTATACAATCCTTACCCTATTTTTATTTTTATTTTTTCTTGGTTTTCCATTTTTACATTCTTATGAAACATCAGCCAACTTAGCTTTTAAGTTATCACTTCTTCCATTTTGTAACATCAATTATCATTTGATAGATATCTTATTTCAATCAAGTTCCGAAATGATATGTGTTGGCAAAACATTTATTCACAGTAGTTTTAATAGTATTGTAAATATCCCTAAGTTAGACTTTAATCTGTCCCTGACAAGGGTTCCTCTTTTAAACATGTCATTAATTTTTATTTTTATTTTCTATCATTATTATGAAAAATTATCTTCGATAAAAAAAAATTAAATTGGTAATCTTTATAGATGACAGAAAATAATATTGTCGTTAAGTTATGCGGAAATTATCCAGAAAATTTTATAAAGCCTGACATAAAGTCTAATCCAAATTATGTTTTTGAAAATGATATTAATTACGATTCTATAAAGCTTTTTGATGCAGAGGAAAACTCTGTGTTTGTTAACTCATTCATAGAATGTCAACATTATGTTACAGGTGGATGGGATTTTATTCCGGAAATAAGAAATGAAGAATTTTATTTAAATTTGTTTAGTGCTTTTTCATTTATTTCAGTTTTTTCTTTGGTAGTAATAGTTAAATATTTTTCAAAAAATGAAAACAAATAAAAAAAATATATACCTTAAGTTATTTCTTCTAATCTTTTTAGTTTTTTCCCCTTGGTCCATTAGTGACTATCAAGACAACATTACACCAGAGAAAATTACATCAGATTTATCTTTTTATGAGATAAATACTTGCTCAATATCTCTCAATGAGTTCCTGATCCATAATTTAAATGTAGTCTACCAAGATCATTACAAAATTAGATACAACAATTATTCATCCATAGAGTGTTTTGGAAGAATTACTGGCATAGATCAGATTAATGATGTTTTTTATATTTCAATTGGAACAAACTCTATCGTAAATCTGTTTCTACAAACACTTGGTTTTATTTTGTTGTTATCTTTTTTTAAAAGTAATCATGGGTATGATTTAAAATTTTCAAACTTTGCTACTTCTTTACTGACCTCACTATTTTTCTGTGTTTTAATCTACTCAGAAAGTAGATTTTATGTTAAAAATTTATTTTTATTTGATTTAACTATATTTCCTACTTATCTAAATTTAGTCATTTATTTCTTTGCACTTATATTTATAATTAACTATTTTATCAGCACTAGAGGAAGCCAACTTATTAATTTCGTTCCAATATTCCTCCTATGCTTCGGTCTTTATAGTGGTTTAAATTTCTATTTTCTTCATCTGGCTTTTGCTCCTCTAGGAATATTTTATTTACTCAACAATAAAAAAAAATATCAATTATATTTTCTAGTTATCGCTATTTCATTTTGGTCATATAAGGCTATTAGCTTAAATTTTTATCTTGATCCTGACAAAATAAGAGGTGGCTCTAATACAAGTTTTAATTTCCTATCGGTGCTGAATTGGTCTGTCCTTTCTTTTTTGACCTTCATGGGGTGTATTTTTTACTTTAAGGAGAATATAAAGTATTTTAGATACAAATTATTTTCTGATACTTTTTTAATGACTTCATCTTTAATTTTCTTAATGGGAATATTAACTTCAAATTTTCCTTTTTTTAATTTTCTCTCGTATTATTATTTTGGATTAACAAAATTTCCCACAACAAATAATCAAATTTTTTTAGAGAACGAATGGGGAGAAAAAGTTGCATGGAGGGGGATTCTTCCTAGTGCAGAAACAGCTGGTGAAATTTACGGTTTTACAATTTTAATCTTCTTCATTTATATGCTTAACAAATCTTATAAATTTAAACTATATCATCTACTGACTGTGTTTCCATTTTTTGGCTTACTTGCCTCAAATAACAAGGCAGCAATTGTAACTCTAACTTTTTGCTCGTTGTTACTTTTTAATAATAAATATAAATTTCAAAATAAATATAAATATATATTATTTTTAATTCCTGTATCTTTGCTAATCTACTTTATAAGAGTTGAAAATATATTTTTATCTTTTAACTTATCTTCAAGCAGCATACTCAACACTATCAACGCATACTCACTAGACTACAATCTATCTACAAGTCATTTGTTTTTTAATACATTAGATTCAGGTAGCATTCTAGGATATTTATTTGTTCTTTTAAGTCAGGTTGCTTTATATATTAATCGTTCTGAACTCTGGGCTATGTTTTTTGCTAGATATAATCCAGATTTACAGGAGTTTCTATTTGGGTCTGGACCATTTTCTCTTTCAAAACTATATGGAGAGATTAATATTTTACCTTATAAAATTGGTACAGGCCAACCGTATGGATTTCTTCTACCGCACTCCTCATTTTTATTGCTTTTATTATTTTTTGGAATAATTGGGGCCTCCTTTATAGCAATTTTCTTGATTATAAAAATTATTAAAACCAAAAAACAAAACTACAACTCATTTATATTGCTACTTTTTTTAGGAATTAATTTACTTAAGAGTGATTCAATACTTTATTTACCCTATTTAATCTTATTAATATTTGCCTTTTTATTATTTAATAAATTAACAAAATATAAATAAAAAATATTTAACTTTAACCACGCGTTACGAATAAATATAAGTTTATACTAATTTATGTTTGGCTGGGGCAATGAAAAAGTATAAGAAAATAATTATAGAAAAAATCTTTTACAAAATTATTCAACAAATTGCCATTACAAAAGAAACAACCTTTCTAGGATCAGCATATGGCGGTTGGCACTTAATCGATAATAATTTATCTGAAGGAGTAATTTTATCTGCAGGCGTGGGTGAAGATGTATCTTTTGATGTTGATTTTATAAATAGGTTTGGCGGGGTTGTAATCTTTATAGATCCAACACCTAGAGCACTTGAGCATTTGTCAAGTATTGAAAACTCATTAGGTAATAAAAAAACAACGGCTTATAAAGAAAAATCTGGTAACCAGCCGATTGAAAGCTACGATTTAGCCTACGTTAAAAAAGAAAATTTCAAAATAGTAGATAAAGCACTTTCCAATAAAATTGGCAAAAAGGTAAGATTTTACTCCCCACCTAACACCGATCATGTCAGTCACAGCATTAGTAATTGGCAAAATAATTTTAAAAAAACTGGAGATTTTATAACTGTTGAGACAACAACTATTGAAAAAATTATTCAAGAATTTAATATTGACAATATTTCCCTGATTAAGCTAGACATTGAGGGAGCCGAAAACCAAGTTTTACCTGAACTCATAAAATCAAAAATCTTTCCAAAACAAATACTTGTTGAGTTTGATGAACTCCATAATGGATACATCCGGTCTTACTTTAAAGCTTCTATAATTTTTATTAAATTAAAGCTAAATGGATATGACTTAGTTGAAACTAACAAATATCCTGACTTTTTATTTATTCGTAAATAGATGATATGAATTTTTATATTATTTATCTAAAAAATTCATAATTTTAATAGCCGCTTTCTCTGCCCCATAATACGTGAAATGGACATGATCTAAAAAGTAGTAATAGTTACTATCATAAAATTTACAACTACTATCTTCACAAAATAAATCATCCAAAAAAATAATTGATAAGTTCTCAATTTCTAAATCATCTATAATTTGATTAAGTCTTTTACTATTTTCAAAATGCTTAAGTTGAATAACATTTGGGTACTGATTATTTATAAAGTAATACATCCTTAAATTAACACCAGGTTCTGGAATAGGCGAAATAAAATATATGTCATTACTTTTTCCAAATACTTCAAAAGTTTTTTCTAAATTATTTTTAAAGTTAGGACTATCTAAGTACTTTTGATATCTTCCACCTAATACAATTGAAGAGTCTTTGATATTCTTTAATTCAACAATTTTCTGATTATTAACTAAATAGTCACATTTATTAATCATGAACGGGCATCCTCCTTTTGTGTATTCATAAAATGTAAATTTATTCGTTAATTCAGAAGAAGCAAACCCACTGAGCATCGATGACATCATGGAGTCTCCAAAAATAAAGACGTTATTGTTGTTGTTATTTTTTGAAAATTTACACAAATTATCCAACATTTCTCTATTCATACAATTTTCATTGTTTATTTGAAGATAATTAGTACCTGATAAAAAAGTTAAATCTGAATTATAGTTGAATGAAACCAACTCTTTACTTCTAAATTCAAACCCATTTGTAAATATTCCTAGAAAGCTAGTACTTAATCCCAAAATAAGAATTAAAAGAAATAGACCGCTTTTAAATAAATTATTACTATGAAAATATCTAAGTTTATTTTCTATAAATACAAAATTTAGATAAGAAATACTAAATACTACAACTAACAAGATAAAAATAAAGATAGGATTATTAAAATTAAACAACTCTTTATAACTCGTATCAATATATGTAATCAAATTCCGAGCACCCGAAATAATTACCTGATGAAACAAATAAAGAGAGTATGAAATATTACCAATAAATATGAGGGGTCTGGCTAGGAAATCTAGCTCATGAGGGAAACTTATGTCTAAAGATAGAATAATAAAAGTTAATACTAAAACTAAAGTAGTGTTATTTTTAGAATCTTGGGTTATCAATGATAAAAAAATCGGTAAATATAAAAAATAAATATATCTTATATACTCAAGATTTATTCTAGGTTTATTTTGTTTTATTATTTGACCTATGAACATGGCTAAAATTCCAATAACGAACTGGTATGCGCGTGTTATTGGACTATAGAATAAATAATTTTCATAGGATAAAAAAATATTTTCTAAGACGGGAATAGATTGAAAAGTAAATTGAAATGAAAAAATAATAGAGATAACTAAAATTGATATAAAAAGATATATATGCGTTGATAATTTTAAGGTAGCCTTACTAAAAAGTAGAATTAAAACGGGAAGCACAATATAAAACTGTTCTTCTACTGATAAGCTCCAAAGATTAATTACCAAACTCGATTTACTGTCGGGTTCGAAATATTCTAAGTATCTTGCAATATGGACATTTGCAAGAAAAATGAGAGAATACAAAGATGTTTTCAAAGTTTCTATCACATTTTTCAAATCTAAAGTTAAATATGAGACAACACCAACTAATAATGAGTAACTTAGAAGAGAGGGAAGCAATCTTTTTGTTCTTCTCAGAAAGAAGTTCGATAATTTAAATGTGTTATTGTTGATTTCTGAGTAGATGAGATTTGAAATTACAAAACCAGAGATTGCAAAAAACATATCTACACCTAGAAATCCTTGAGGAACCATATTTGGATTAACATGGTAGCCTATTACTGCGACAACAGCTGTGGCCCGCATTATTTGAATCGAGCTTGAAAACTTAATTTTATCTATCTGTATATTATTTTTTAATGACAAAGTGAAACTTATTATAGTGAGATATTTATCAAAAAATATGTAATAAAGTCTTCATTTGTCAACTTTTCTATTAGTGAATAATTCTCCTTTAATTATTGAGCAAATAAAAGTAAGTATAGAAATATAAGTTATGTAATTAGGTTTAAGGTATCCAATAGCATAAGGCTCCATGTACAGTATAGAAAATTCGTAAATCAATATTGAAACACCAAAAAATATACTGTCTTCGATTCTTTGATATAAATAAATTAACGATAAAAACATGAAATAACCTAGGCTATAGTTTATAAATCTAAAATTTGGGTAAATACCCTGTAAAGACCAGAAAATATAAATTAAGAATGAAGTAATAGCTAAATAGAAGTATTGCTTACTTTCAATTAGCTTTAAGTTAAACATAATTACAGTGAACAAATAAAAAAGACCTACTAAAAAATATAAGACGAAAGATTTTGTGACATCAATGTTGCACATTAAAAATGTATTAAGCTGTTGACAGCTTGAGTCGTGATAAGCTACATAATTTTTATTGAATATGTCAATTATCCAATAAAACTGTCCGTATATTTCTTTATTCCAGTCAAAAGATTTATATTTTGAAAAAATAAAAAAGCCTTCATACGAAAGAGATGGTATTAAAAGTAAAACAAAATAGGATAACCTATTAATTAATTGATTTTTATTTTTAATAATCTCTAAAAATAATATTATCAATCCATATGCAATTGCAGATCTATGAAATAGTGTACCTAATCCCATTAAAAGAAAAAAAATATAGTCGCTGTATAAGCTTTTATAACTAAGTCGATTCAAAGATATAAGTAATAATAATAATGTAATATTTCCATGGGATGGCATTAAGGTATTCCATCTAATGTTTGGAATTGAAAACACCAATATTAGAATTAATATATTATGAAAATTTAAATGATTAATTTTAAAAAATTTGGCTGAACTTATACCTATTAAGTAAATTATCACAAATTGAATTAGAATCATAGCTACTCTAAATTCGATATAGTTACTTAACTGGCCAACAGTCAAGAAGTTGATAATGCTTCTAATAAGGTATATAGATAATACATAACCAGGTCTTTTCTGGTAGGGATTACTTTCTGAAAAAAAATAATCTATGCTTTCTGATGCTTGCAGGTAGGGCCCTTCGTCACAATGTACCGGAAGATATAAATTAACACTTTCGAAGTAATTTGACGAAATGCACCAAAAAAATTCGTTATTAAAATTAGATAAAACTAACTCAGACACAAAAGTAGCAAAAAAATAGAAAAGTACTATTACTAATACTCCAAAGTATGGTACATTTCTTTTTTGATTAACATAATCACCCACGGATTTATTATCGCATAAAAGTACTACTTTATTTGATTCGACAAAAATTAATCAAATTAATGTCTGAGCTTATTTAAGTTTATTTTTTGACATACTCATGACTTCGTGTGATTTAATAATTTTTTTAGAAATTAGTTATCGGTACTATTTCTTTTGAGAATAATCTACCTATATGATGTAGTCCATATTCATTACAGTAAGTGCATTTGTTTAAAATTTCTTGAGGAAGAAATTTTACCCATATTTGATCAGTGATACATTGTTTACAATTCACTTGTGGGCGCTACAGGATTTGAACCTGTGACTTCTTCCTTGTAAGGGAAGCGCTCTGCCAGACTGAGCTAAGCGCCCTAAGAAATAATTATATGCAAAATTAAATTATTAAGTGCTAAAATTTATCCTTTTTGAATTGGTGCCGATCTTCCAGTTTTTACTTCTTCATGATAATCTTCCTCGACATTTACTTTCCAAATGTTATTTTCTTCATTTAAAAGAATATTCCTTACACTTAAAACAGCGGTCATCATTGAATGGTCTTGATTATTGTATCTGTGCATGCCATTTCTACCTATAGGAAAAATATTTCTATGTTCAGTGGATAGCCATTCTTCAATTGTTCCAATATTATTTGCATATTCTAAATCATAAACTGGATATGCCTTTGGCATCCTTACCACGTATCCTTCGTGTGTTGAATCTGAATTAATTAAAGATAATTGTTTTAACTCTTTAATAGCTAAAGTAATAAGATCTTCATCATCCATACTCCAAAGTTCATCACCAATGTTAACAAAATACTCCAAACCAAGACAAGTCTTACCTTCTTTAACCATATAAGGAGACCAGCTTCCATAGTTTTGCACTCTACCGACCTTGACGCCAGGATCATGAATATAGATCCAGTTATCAGGAAAAGCGTCCTCTTCATCTATTACTAATGCCACAGAAAGGAAGTCTCTAAATTTTAAATTTTCTCCAGCTTGTAATACTTTTTTGGAAGGTGTAGGTTTAATTGTTTTAGGTAAATGAGCTAGAGGCATACTGCTTAAAATGTTTTTGGCTTTAAACTCCTCCCCTTTATCAGTAATAAGAATATAGGTATCACTTTCTTTTTTTATCTGTGAAACCCTTGAAGACAAAATAATTTTATGATTTTTCTCGATTAATTTTTTATGGGCAGTTTCCCACATCATTCCTGGTCCATATTTAGGATATTTAAATTTGTCAATTAACGTAGTTATTATCTCTCCTGATTTATTTATTTGAAAAGCATTTAATATTGCTTTCATTAATGAAAGATTTTTTATTCTTTGACTTGCCCAATCGGAACCGATGGTAGTCGCTTTAACTCCCCAAACTTTTTCAGTATAAGTTTTGAAAAAGATATTGTACAATCTCCAGCCAAACCTTGCCGCTACCCAATTTTCAAAGTTGTCTTGATTTTTGGGTGGAAAAATTCTTACATAAAAATATGATAATACGCATCTCACAGCCTCAATTATTCCTAAATTTAACAATGCATTTGAAGCTTTAAGAGGGTAGTCATAAAATTTGTTTTTATAATAAATCCTGCTCATTCGTGGGCGCATTAAAAAATCTTCCTTATCTAAAATTTCATCCCAAATTTCATAAACTTCATCTACTTTAGTAAAAAACCTATGACCACCAATATCGAATCTCCATCCATTTTTTTCTACTGTTCTACTGATTCCGCCAATTTCTTTGTCTCCTTCTAAAATTAAAGTTTTTTGCCCATGTTTTTCAGCCTCCCAAGCAGCTGTTAAGCCTGCTGGACCAGCACCAATAATTAATAATTCGTATGTTTTGTTGTTTGACATATTTTTTAATAAACCATAAAAGATTATAGTTTTATTTTGTTTGATTGAGGAATCAGATACAAAATTTAAAAAAAGGATTTAATTTTTTTACTAAATTTAGCTACAACCTAAAGAATTACCACAGTTTAAACATTTATAACAAGAACCATTCCTAATTGTGATATGTCCACACTCATTACATGCTGGAGCATCTCCCATCATGTCACCGAGAACTTCTTGTACAGTAGCAACTGAATTTTCTGTTTGTTCTACAGGTGCTGTCTCTGTTTGTTCTACAGGTGCTGTCTCTGTTTTAGCTACAGGTGCTGTCTCTGTTTTA
>CEOP01001380.1_pt1 | contig 26811 bp, 8 predicted proteins | sample 361301 | NCBI WGS metagenome assembly CEOP01 (sample SAMEA2619548, study PRJEB7988) | marine metagenome | biome: marine biome (ENVO:00000447); feature: deep chlorophyll maximum layer (ENVO:xxxxxxxx); material: "saline water (ENVO:00002010), including plankton (ENVO:xxxxxxxx)" | depth 55 m
GCACCAGCAAATGTAATATCATCAGTAGTTCCAGCATTATCAGTTAATCTTAATATTGAATCTGCATTACCAGCAGCAGACTCTGCAGAGATGGAATATGTAGAGTTTGCAATGTCTGCAGTCAAATCAATCTGAATCTCGTCACCAGAATCGCTAATTGCTAGTCCAGTTCCTGCAACTAAAACAATTTGATCTGTAGTACCACCAGAATCTTCAAGTCTAATTATTTTTCTTGCAAGATTCTCTGCCGCAGTTCCTGCATTAAAATCAACAACGTTAATATTATAAGTAAGTTGAGTATTACCTAAAAGTGTTGCAAAATCTGAAGACGTGGTACTATTTGTAGTTACCAATCTTTGACTAGTCCAACTTACTCCATTAGAGTAATACATTACTCCAGTATCATCTGCATATGCAAATTTACTTTCCGAATCTGCTACTGCAGGGAATGATGATACATCAGCATATAGAATTGATGAAGATCCTCCTCCGCCACCGCCACCATTAGAAGAACTACCCAAAGGTAAAGCATCAACCCATTGGTCACTACTACCATCTTCATATCTGACTTTTAATTTAGCTTCGTCAGATTTAAACCACAAGTCTCCATTACTAGGTGTACTAGGTGCAGTATCAGATACAGTTACAGTTGCTCCTTCTGATATTGTAGGTTTATCAGTTAGATCATTATATGATCCTGAGAACAATGTAGGTTTGTTTAAAATCTCAGCTAGACCACTAGATGCATTCCAATCAGATTGAACTTGTGCTGCTGGTATAGTAGGTTTATTAGTTAAATCGGGGTAACTTCCAGAAAAAGTAGAGACGGAAGAAAGATCTGCTGGAGCATATGTAAATACACCAGTTCCTTGGTTGTATCCTAAACTACCACCACTACTTGCAGATACTGTTTGTACAGTAAATTGATTGATGCCCACCATCAATATTTGCTGTGCTTGCCATTTACCAGTAGTTTGATTCCAAACTATTGCTTCTCCGTCTGCTGGAGATGAAATACTTACATCATCTAAATTAGAAAGATCATGATTATGAGATGGTAATGCAGTTAAATAACCCTCTAAGGAATGATCACCCCAATCTTGATGCAACAAAGACATAGTATATGCTGCATTCCAATCATTAATGTTAGTAGCAGTAATACCAGATGCAGGTGAAGCACCAAAAATAGGATCAGTTTCAGTGTAACTTGTTAGAAAGGCAGATAGATTTGGTGGAGTAAATTCTAATACACCAGTAGCAACGTCATACTGAAGTAATGTAACACCAGGAGAATTTTGCTGAACTGAAAAAATTGCATTAGCAGAACTAAGATCAAAGAGATCTTGTGCCATCTCATTGATCTCTACCCTTTGGTCATCAAAGGAAAACGTCTTTGGTACATTTCTAAGTACTGCCATCTGATCTTATTTCATCCCTTATAAAGATATTTAGTTTCAGGGGGAATAGTAATCATACTGTGTTACCTCCACGTTGACCAAAAATAGTTGCTTGATTACTATCATCAATGAAGGGATCAACATTATTGGAAAATTCAGTAATAGAATTACCACCAAAGTAAACATCTGTTGCGTAGTCGTTTACTTTAAGTGCATAGAAAGTTCTATCTGAAATTCCTTTAATAACATTGCCAGTGATAGAAACAGCTTTGGCATCATGATCAATGAATATGACAGCAAGAGTTGTCCTATCTGAGGCCATAAAATTACCAGTCATAGTAACATCATCACCTTTGATATAAATTAACTCCCTAGCTGTAATTGGTTTATCAGTCCGTTGACCACGGATATCGTTACCAACAATACGTGTTGGACCACCATTTGAGTTTAGGTTAAGTGCTTGATCTTGAACATCAAAGTGCATACTAGTAATATCAATTGCTTGACCAGCATTAATATCAAAACCCCTAAAAGCAAGACATTCCCCCTGTGAAACGTATAAACTTTCAATAGTTCCACCTGTACTTCTGGTTCTTATACCAGTACGGTAGAACTGTAGGTAGATATTAGTAGCCATGAATGTCCGAATCATGGCATGACCATTAATAGTGTTATTAATATCAATTGCAAAGGTGTCAGCTTCTGTAGTCTGGTCACCAGCGTTTGTGTAAATGGATAGGTTGCTTGCCATAACACCAGAAGCGTTAAGGATATACAATCCTGTTATGAAATAACCAAAGCTTCCTGGTGACCACTTACTTCCAATCTCAACATTGTTGAGGATTAACCTGTTAAATGCACCAACAACTGCGGCTGGTCCAGTATATTCTAATCTAATACCAGCACCAGCAACAAAACTTGCTTCACAGAGGATAGCAATATCAGACACGACATAATAGTCTTCATCTCCATAACCACCAGAATCGTATTTAAATTGAAAGCAATCCAATCCTGTTACTTGTGGTGCGTAAAGAATCCTTGAACCAGGACCATCGCCAAAGATTCTGATACCTTCAAATAGTGTGATGGTAGACGTAACTTTGTAATCACCTTTAGGGAAATACACAGCACCACCATTGTTTAAAGCTGTACTAATAGCGTTAGTATCATCAGTAGTTCCATCACCAACAGCACCAAAGTCTTTAACACTTGTATAGTCTTCTAAGCGTAACTGTAAAGATCTTGAAGTACCACCTGGACGGGTGTAAGAAGTATTTGAAATTGTTCCAGCCTGTGTTTGTGCTACCCAACTGGTATTTCCATTTCCATCTGTACGTAAAACTTGATCTGCACTACCTTCATTTGGAGGTAGAACAAAATTAACATTACCACTGTAATTGGTATGTAACGGTGCTCTTATACTTACTTTATGTAAATTACCAATCTCGCAATATAGGTCTATTGTTGCTACGTTTCCAGTACCTGTTCTTATTGCAAGATTACCATCAGCAAGAGTTATACCACCATTAGATCCATTACCACCAACAACTATAGCAGTTGAAGTTGTAGATGTTAGATATCCTGATAGGTCTGGAGGAGTGTATGAGAATACACCAGTGCTACTATTATATGATAATGCTGATGTACCTACTGGATTAGTTGTTGTGGAAAGATCATTTAATGATATACCACTATTACCTGTTGCAGTTTGATCATTAGCAGCAATCCATTTACCTGTTGCAACTTGCCACTTCAATACCTGTCCATCACCAGGAGCTCCAGCGTTAACATCTGTAAGAGCATTTAAAGCAGTAGCACCACCACTAAGTGTTGATAGATCAACTGTGAGATCTGCTAATGCTCCTGTCCTACCAATAACTAAATCAGTACCATTAAGAGAAGCAGAATCAACATAATCATTTGTATCACTTCCTCCTCCACCACCAGAAACAGCACCAGGAACCCATAGATTATTTGTAGCATCCCATAACAATGCTTCACCATCATTAGGTGTTGCATTAGCAACATCACTTAAATCTGAAACAACGAATGATGATATTGATAATTGTACATCTGTCCAATTACTTCCGTTCCAAGATAAAACATCTCCTACATCCAGAGGTCCACCACCGTCTGAAGTACCAGTGTAAACAACATCGTTTAAATCTTGTAGAACATTAACCCCACCACCACTAGCAGTAAGATCATTTGCAGGTTGCCAAGCACTAGCAGATTGAACCCATTTAAGTACTTGTCCATCATTAGGTGCATTTGCACCTGTAACATTTACATTAGTCAACTGACCAATGGTTGCATCTAGTGCTATTGTACCAGTTGATGTTATCGGACCACCTGAAAGACCAGTTCCAGTTGCTATAGATGTAACAGTTCCACTTCCACCGCCACCACCTAATGATGATAGATCAACTGTAAGATCTGCTAATGCTCCTGTTCTACCTAAAACTAAATCTGTTCCAGTAAGAGAAGCAGTATCAACATAATCATTTGTATCAGGTCCAGTAGCAGATGCAGATATTGTAAATCCTCCAGTAGTTACATTACTGAATGTAATATTAGTACCCTTTGTTATAACAACACTATCTGTAGTAGAATCACTTCCAATTAATGCTATTTTTACATCATCAACATTTTCATTAGAACTATCAAGACTATATGTTGTATTAGTATCTGTATAAGTGGTTAAGTAACCTGCGTCATTATTAAAAGAAGATACATTATTTGGTACAGTTGGTATTGTAGGTTTGTTTTGAATATATGAAAGTTCTGCTGTATCAGGTTCATTCCAATCAGATTGAACTTGTGCTGCTGGTATTGTAGGTTTATTAGTTAGATCATTATATGATCCAGAGAACAATGTAGGTTTGTTAGTTAGATCAGTATATGATCCAGAAAACAATGTAGGTTTGTTTAAAATCTCAGCAAGAGTTCCAGTAGCATTCCAATCAGATTGAGGAGCATCTGCTGCTTTTAAATAACCCTCTAAGGAATGATCACCCCAAGTGTGTGCATTATTCCAATTACTAATATTTGTAGTCGTAATTCCATAAGCAGGTGAAGCAACAAATATAGGATCAGTCTCAGTAAAACTAGTTAAAAAAGAACTGACATCTGTTGGATTAAAAGTAAATATTCCAGTGGTATTGTCGTAAGACAATCCTCCACCACTAACTGCTGCTCCAGTAGTAACAGAAAAACTTGTTAACTCAAGAATTCCTGATTCAAGATTGTATAAATCAAGAGCAATCTCATTGATCTCTACCCTTTGATCTTCAAAGGTAAACGTCTTGGGTACATTTCTAAGAATTGCTGTCATTAGACTTTACTATCTGCTGTAATAGTGATTTGATCTCACTCATTTCACATTTGATGTGATCCAATTCTTGTTCCATATTTTGAAACCTTAATTTAGACCGCTTATATTTCTCAAAGGAAGACCTGTCGGTATTTATGATAGCACCAGTGTTTACGTCACGGTACAAGTGATCACTGTCCTTGACTTTTAAATGATTCATTAGTATGATGCTACAGCTCTAAGATCTTGGATCTTCGGTACAAACGCTGGATTAGTGGTTTTCATTACAACCTTAATTGCGAATGATGAGTACTCAGAAAGATCTTCAACACTATAGGTTAACTCTTGATAAGAAGATTGTTTCTCTGTAATTCCACTAATGGAATTCTCAGCAGTTGCAATAACATCAACATCTGGTAAACCAGTACCATTAAAGTATACCCATTCAATATCTTCAAAATTATCTTCTGAAGAAGATTTTTTAATTCTATAAAGAACTTCAATATTCTTGACATCAACAGTGTTTGCAGTTAGTCTAACGTCAATTCCTGTTGCTGGATTTTCAATAGAAACTTCCTTAGTTACATATGATGCAGCAGTAGAGGTTCCTTTAGATTGACTGTCTGATACAAAATCAATACCGTTTTCATAAGATACCTTAGAAACCATTATATAGTTTTCTTCACCAGCAGTTTGACCTGTCCATCCAATAATATCGCCAACACGAATTATATCAGAAAGTTGTGCTGGACTTGTTCCAACCGCTACCCTTGAATATTCACCAACACTATTATCACTAGTGTAATTATTGTTGATGGGTTTCTTATCATTAATAACTGTCAAAATCTTATTGTTTTGATTCCATAGTACAACTGTACCACTTATTTTATTGTCATAGTTCTCATTTAACTGAGATCCATCTCTAACAAAGATGGTTGATTGTGGAGAAGATATATTAGGAATAGATGGAACTACTTCGGTAACATTACCTTCAGATGCTGTTACAGTTACCTTTGGAACACCAGCATTAGCACCAGTACTGTCTGGATTTAAAGCAGTTGTAGTACCAAACTTAAGTCCTTCTCCTTGAACAAAAGTATTAACTGTATCTACTCTTACAATTAAAGTAGAACCATCAACTTTAAGAATAGTTCCTGAAGCGTTTGTAGTTAATCCTGTTATTCTTTGATTAGCAGTAATAGCAGTTCCTGTACCATTAGTTACTGTGAAATTCCAAGTAGGGAAGAACTCTAGAATCTGATCTCTACGACCAAATCTATCTTCCTGACCACCAGCATTTTCAATTCTATTACTAATAGTTTTTACTGATGCTTTTGATATATCAACTAAAGGTGAAAGATAAGACACTGTACTTGACAGATCTACTTTATATGTTAATGATCTATCAATACTGTTAAGACTTTCGTTAACTCTAGACGCTAATACTTTCTGATTAATAAAGAAGAAATCTTCATTTAAGAAAGTCTTTTCATAATCTGATGTTTGACTGTATGTTGTAAAGGTTCCAACATTATCATCAACAGGAGCAATATTTGTTGTTTTAACAGAACTGTTTATTTTAGTTTGAGCAAAAGACAAACTAGGAACAGATGCATGGATTTTTTCAAATTTTCTATTGTAAGAAGCATACAATGATGAACCACCACCAAAAGCACTAGTTGTTGCTTTATTAACAGAAGTAATATTGTAACTATCAATACCTACATTAGTAACTTGATATAATGTATCATTTAATTCTGTAGAAGAAATTCCACCTACATCAAGACCACCTTTAAAGAATACATAAGATTCTCCAACATTACTAAATCCATTATTAAAATGATTTACCTTAATGATAGATCTATTATTTTTAAATAGAGTAGAGGTTGCACTTGATTCTGAATTAGTGTTTGTTTCTACTGAACTTGGATCTAACAATTCATACCCAAGATCCTCATTTGTAAGAAGAACAGATGCAGTTCTAGAAATATCAAACTCTGCACGATGTAAACTAAACTTAAGATCCTCAAATAGATCTTCTGTCCAAGCGTTAGTATTTTGAGACTTAAAGAGAGAACCTAAAGCAGGTTGTGTTGTGACAGTTGTGCTAGTGGCAACCTCTGTCTCACCCAACTTAGATGCCCATACAAGATAATCAATAGAATCTGTCTCAAGAACAAGAGCATACTCAGTGTCATTCTGTAGATATACAGGATAATCAAACTTGAAGTTAGTTGGAACTGTTGAGTTAGTGACACCAGTCTGATCAATAGCAATACCCATACGAACTGCTGGTGTATCAATAGTAATAGAAGATTCAATTGCAGCACCAGAGTTACCTGTACCAGTTCCTCTAATAATAACTGCTGGAGGTTCTGTATACTCGGAACCAGATAAAATAATATCTGAATGATAAACCTTACCATTAGAAACTCTAACTGTAGCAGTAGCACCGCCACCACCAGGTAGTTGTGGACTTTCTAAAGTTATGATTGCAGAATCATAAGATACTCCAGTGCTATTTACAGTTAAACCTGTAACTCTACCAGAATCTTTTACAATCTTAAGTGATAAAGATGTATTGTTTGCATTATTAGAAGAAACAATTGATGGTATAGTTAATGTCTCATCCTGTTTAAAAGATGTTCCAGTGTGGTTGTCTAAAACTAACGTATAAATTTGATCATTAGTTAATGAGAATATACCAGTAGTTGAAGCTACAAGTTCAATGTTGTTTTTGTCAAATACACGAGAAATAGGACCAGAAGCATTGGATGACTGACCAGTAACATTTTCACCTCTTGTTACAGTAAGAGTATCACTTGCAAGTACTCTTAAATATGTGTCAGGATTAATAACTTTCTGTGTGCCAGGTATGATATTCTTACCTGGTTTTCCATTTTGAATATCAGTTAGATATACTCTAATTGGAATATTAGAACTCTTAGTAGAGAAGAATAGATCAACACTAGTACCAAATACACCACCATCAAATCCCTCAACAGTAAATGTTTGAGCAAGTGGATTTGGTTTAACTGGATTCTCTGTATTACTATCTGTTACTTGTGTACCTTCATTTGCTTTAAAGAACGCAGGTGATGTAGATACAATAGAAGAAGGGTTCTCAGGTAAAATACCAGTTGCATAGTACTTAACTTCTGCATATGTCTCTACTGTGTCCTTATTAGCATCTGTAGAACTTGACGTAAATCTGATAGTCTTTACACCAGTAGTAAATCTAATTTCACTTGCACTGGTATCATAATCTAAATTATCAGCATCTCCAGTCCAAACACTGTTTTCCCTAGGTGGATTACCTGCTGGAATTAGAACAATACCACTGGCATTACCATTTTCATCTGTAATGATAGGAGTATTGAAAGAAGATAATGAGTTACCAGCAATACCTGTATACTTAGAGTCAGCATTTACCCAACGAGAAATGTTCTGTCCTTCCATGAAAGGATAAATTCTCGTATTTGGTTTAAGACGATTGATTACATAATTTACAGGGATACTTCTAGCAAAGAATGAAAGTGAAGTAGAAACAACATTAGATCCAACACCCTTAGTTGAAATACCTTTACCAATTTCATTGTTATCTGGACTTACATTTGATGAACTAGAAACAGATGCACTAGTAACATTAGAACCTGATACATCACTATTTGTATCACCAAAAGATTCAATATTAAAGAATGATCTATTTGCACCTAACCAATTAACTTTATATGAATTATAAAGACTGGAGAATGCATCCTTTAAATTATCCTTAGCAAGGAAAATTGAATATAGATTAGTATTGTTATCAGTAACAAGTGGTGTAACACTAGTGTCATACCAAGAATCTACATTCGGACCAACAAACGAATCACCAGCATATTGCAATACCACAAACGGGTTAGGATTGATTGTCTTGGTTGCAAAATCATTTCCTAATATTTTTAATTCTGTAAATGGCAGTGACAAACGATCAGTATTCTTAACATAACCAGCAGAGGTTCGTTGATCATCTCTGGTATTAACTTCCTCTAATTTAAATGAGTCTTCTTTTGATTGAGGTCTCATTACAGATTGTTGTGTATCAACAGAACACTTGTAATCAATTGATTGCAAAGAACCAATCTTATGAGTCTCAAAATTGTCTACAATAAAACCACTCTTAAATCTGTTATTACCATTACCGTCAATGACTTGCATATTGAGTGCTTGCTGCTCAAGAATGCTTAACGTAGTGTAATATTCTAGACGCTCAATACGTTTCTCTAACTTACCAATGTCACGCATTGTATAGCGTTTATGGTCAACTGGTACAATCCTTACATCCTTACTTGTTTGAGTGAATGCTGGTATGTACATGTAGTACAAAGCAATAGCATCTTCAATTTGATCTGGTTTAGTTGGATTTAAAGAAGAATTTCCCTCATTAACAATAAATTCTCCTTTCTTATTCAAGAAGACACCATCAATTCTGCTAAGATACTGAGTTTGTGAGAATGAGAATGTATATTCAAGATTGGAATCTGGTGCAGGTGTACTAGAAACAATTCCACCACCACCAGCAAAAGATCTACTATTAGTAGAACCTAATAGAGAAGTGTCTTGATATCCTGATATAATAGCATCATTATCTACTTTAGGTCTGAAATCTAATACATCTCCCAATGATACTTTACCTAGAGCAGGTGAATTGTATGTTGGAATCTCATCAGCACCAACACCTGCTTCATGTAAGTATGAATCAACCGTACAGAAGTCACCAGTTGTATGATCAAAGTAATCAAATGCAATTAATAATTGTCCAACAGGTGCTTCAAAACCAGGCTTAAGAATAATTCTTGATACATCATATACTGTGTCTCTTTGTCCATTATCAAATGTATACCTGTTACTAACATCAGTTCCACTTACAAGATTACCAGCAGCATCAACAGTTGGTGCATCTTGTGTAGAACCTTCATAAACATATCTAAGTTTAAAAGCATCAGCATATGTAAATGTTTCTACACTTTGAGTGTCATAATTTTTTCCTCTAAAAGGAATAACTCTATCACCAGGTGATTGAATTACAATTCTAGTGTTAAGTTTTGCTGTTTTAAGTCTTGGTTTTGCTTTTGTTACTTCAAGAGTAGCACTCAACTTAAGTTTGGGGAATGCTGTATAGTTAGATGCATCACCACCAAAGAATGTCTGTGGTAAACTAAGTACAACGCTACCAGATGTTAAACCACTAGCAGCATCTGTAGATGCAGAAATATTAACTTGATCTGCTGTAATGTAAATAAGATCGCCTTTCTCAATAGAAGTAGCACTTCCTTTATCTAAAATCGTAATTAAGAAATTACTTTCATTAAATGAAACAAATCTTTGAGTACCAAATGGTAACTGAGCAGTAAATGTAATGCTACCACCACTAGAACTACCAGTACTTACAAAATCTCTTCTTACATAATGAATAATCTTAGAATCTTCACTACTTGCTACAATAGAAGAAACTTCTTTTGTTCCTGTCTTATAAAGTAATGTTCCTTGATTGAAGTTTTGAATAGCAGGACGTATTCTAACAACACTAGTATTACTTACATCTTCAGGTAGTGCTCTATCAAAATAAATTCTTGACTTTAATACACCAGATGGTTGTGTTGCATATTGTACAATACAACGAACAATAGTATCAGTAGTGTCAGAGAATTGTACAATATCTCCTTGTTGTAGTACCTTTGTACTATCACCACCAAAACCATTACATTCAATAAATTTATTACCCTTTACACCACTAAATGTAAAGTTTGTTACAGAAATAACTTCAGAGTATTTCTCATTGTTGATCTCAATATCAGATGTAAATACGTTACTATTACCAGAACCAAATTCTGAATAGAATGATTTCACATTCTGAGGTGTATATGTAGTTACTGCATTCCTAACAAGAACAGGAGTAATCTTTGCGACCTTTGAAGGTTCAGCATTTCCTGTTTTTTGATTTACCAATACAACAGGAGGTTTTGAATACTCTATGTTTACAAATTCTCTACTTACAATTGTTGCTTGTAAGACTTTCTTACCAGTAGATACATTCAGACCAATCTTAGAAGAATCATAATCAATACCATCAATTTTTAATGTACAACCAGTAGATTCATAACCTACTCCCTTGAAGTTAATTATAAAATGTGAAATTGTATTATCTTTAGCAATTCTTACAGAATTGTTATCTTCATCTCTAATAATTTCACCACTCTTAAAAGTTCCAAACAGAGTTTTAACCATTAAAGTCTTGTTCTTACTGAAAGATCCAGTTGAAGAACCCTCTACAACACCATAAGCACCGCTTGTAACACCGTAGATATACTTTCCAGATACAAATCCACCTGTTCCTTCAATTGAATCGTCTAGGAGAATTTTAGTAAAGAACTGAGGATCAAAATAAGATAGACCAAATATACTGTTGTAAACAGCAGTACCATCATTTTTTCTACCTTTAGAAAGAACAATGTCAGTATCAGTATTAAATCCTGTTCCTCTGTCTACTAATGTAAAGTTGCTTGGTTTAGCAATACCAACAACAGGTGTTACTGTCTCATTGTAGTCTCGTATGAGACCAAATCTGTTTTGATCATTCTCTCCATCTACCTTAGTTCTATATAATTCTCTATTTCCATTATCACTAGAATTTTCACTGTCATATTCAGTAAAGAACTTGTCAAGAAGATTTTTGTCACCTTCAAGTGTTAATTCAAGATATGTTGCTGCTGATCCAGATGGATCATCTAATTCAGGTCTAGTAACCTCGGAATAACCAATAACGTTAATAGAACTGATTGTATTAGGAACACCACTTACATTCCTTCCTTGTACCCAGTAAAGTGTTGATAGTGCTGCTAATCTCTTATCAAATGTATCTGTAGCATCTACACCAGATATAGTTGATACTGTTACCACAACAGAAGCACCACCACCGCCACCTAGAAGTCCATCAGAGATGCTTAAAGTGTCTGTAGCAGCATATCCTGTACCTGCTGTATTCAAGGTTACTGTAGGGGTTCCATCTGCTGCTACAACAACATCAAATGTTGCACCAGTTCCATTCTGTGCTGTTGTGCTTGCAACATTAGTATATGTTCCAGCAGTTCTATTTGAATCAGCAGCACCATTATTTGTAAAAGTTCCAACACCACTAGCAGCACCATTTAATGTGCTCAGGTTTATATTACTTTCTTTCTCTACATAAACAGTTTTAATTCCTTTGTTCTGATCAAAGAAAGAACCTCTGCGAGATACAGTTTGCTTTGAATCGTTAGAACCTTCAGTTCCGTTTAAACCAATACTACCATCATTAAAAACAGATGATAAAAATACATTAGGATATGCAGTTAAGTCACCACCATCAGCGTTAAGTGGTGTGCTTCCATATGTGTTTGTAATTCTGTAAGTAGGAAGTCCAGAAGTTTTTAAACGAATATCAGATCTATCAAGAGTTTCTCTTGCTTTAGAAACAGGGAGGTATTTTGTTTCCTTATTAACAATCTCAAATCCTTTTACATACGCTTTACCAGAACTAACACTTGCAAGTAATTTACCTTTTGCATCATCTACTGTAAGACCATTAACCTTACCAAAATCATCTAAAGGATATACTCCTAAGTTACCTTCATTCTGATAATATTCTCTAACATCTAAAGAAAAATCTTCAACAATATAGTCACCAGACTCATCATAAGTCCTTCTTGCTAAAGTTTGCTCTAAAAGATTGTAGTCTGTTTGAGTTATCTGAGATTGTACAGATCCATTCTTAACTGTAAGGATCTGAATAAAATTCTTGTCTGTAGTTGAATTTAAATTATACTTAACTAAATCAAGAACAATTTTTAATCTATTTGCACCAGGTGCAGAATAATTACTAGATCCAATAGCATTATCATACAGAGAAGCATCTTCTTCTGCTGTTACAATACTTTCGGTAATTTTAAAACCAACCTTTGCAGATGGTTTGTTATAGTAACTATCAACAATTAATAGTTGTTCTGAATTTCTTACAAAATATCCATTAACAAAGTAAATTCCTTCTTCTACCTTAACAGCAGAAGCATATCCCATTGCAGGACTTTCTAACGTTGACGATACACCTGTGTCAGGATCAGTAATAGAAATACTAGTAGGAAGTACGCTTCCATCGGTTCCAACCACCATAAGTGGTGTATTAACACCATCTACAACCTCTACGGTCTCACCTTGACGAAAAGTTAGTTCGTTAGAAGCATCGCCACTATTTGTATAATTTACATATAAAACATCAGAAGCAGTTTCTATTGCAATGTTAGCATCAATAACTGTTGCTGTTACTCCAGAAGTATTACCCTTAAGAACCAATCCTTTTAATTGAGTAATATCATACTTCTTGTAAACGATCTTGCCATTTACATTTGTAGGTATTTCAGATACAGAAGATAACTTCACATAAGGAAGTTTAGTATTAATTCCTACTTCACCAGGAATGACAAGTTCACCTTGTTTAAAAGCATACTTACCAAAACTTTCAATCTGATTCTGAAGAATAGATTGCAGCTGAGTTAACTCTCTCGCTTGGATTGAATATCCAGGACGAAAGAGTACTTTGTAGAAATTTTTATCTTGTGTGAAATCTTCGTAGTATGGAGCTACATTTAGGTTTGTCTTCTGAGGCATCTCACTGTTCTTCTAACTTTGGATTGGATAAATTAGAATTCAATTACAAGCTTGATGTCCTCTATCTGGTCAGCAGCTCTTGTAATCTGTCTTCTGTTCTCTATGTATACTATATCTCCAGAGTTAGGTGCGATCTCAGCAGATGCTTTACCTTCTACAAAAGAAACATCAGCAACTACTGAAGGAGTACCTGAAGTACCTTCTGTAGTAACAACATTTCTTGATGCAGCAGAAGTAGCACCAACAACCGCATTTGCAGCATTAGATTCAAATGCGAGTACTACACCAACATCGGTGTGTACATTAGGAGATTGGAAGTACTTAAGAATCTGATTAGTAGAATCCCAAGAAACAACAGTACCTTTAGCAGTACCACCAGTTACTGTCTGTGATATAATTTCATCAACAACATAATCAGCACCAGTTCCATTGACTTTTAATGCATGGGTTCCACGAAGTGTGCTATTAGAAGCAAACGTTGTAGTACCATAATCATATGGATCTTGAATGATTCCAATTCTACGGAAATCGTTATCAACAGGGAAATCACCTTGACCTTCGGCATATGTTAGACGAACGTTCGTCATTACTCTCTTACCAAAGAGTTCTACATCAGCATTGGAACCATGACCACCTTCAGGTGAAATTACAGGTTCAATATATGCGGAACCAGTGAATGCAGAAGGGTTAGTTGTAAGACCAGTATCAGTAAATACCGTAGCAGTAGTTAAAACTAGATTACCATATGTGTAACCAGAACCAACTGCTTGCATAGAAGCACTTGTTACATTACCAGAAGCATTAGTTTCAAACTTAACAATACCACCAGTACCATCTCCTTTAACTGGAGTATAAAGTGTAGAAGAAGCAGGAAGTCCTGTTCCAGCGTCTCTAACAACAGCAACATGAATAGCACCATCGGCAGCAAGTGCTTCTACAGCAGTCCTAGATGCATCAGTAGCAGCAGCAATAGGCATAAAGTCTGTTGATAAGAAAGCAAGAACATCACCTGTTGAAAGTGTGAATAGATGCTTCCAAATATATCCAGCAGTACCAGATGGTTCTGTATACACACCACTAGCACTATCAAACGTACCTTGACCAGCACTAGGTTGTGACTTTGGTTCGTAAGTTACGTTCTGACCAGCAGTATTTGTAGAATCCTGTCCATTATAAAGACACTTAAAGACTTCGTACTGTGAGTTCATTACATAGAACTTAGACCCAGACAAAGAGTTTGAACCTAAAGCAGTTTGTGTACCAATTGATCCACCACCACCAGCAGTAGGTGAATAGTTGGGACGATACATGTCAAACTTTGGATTAGTCTGAATATTCCAATTATAACGAGGAGTAACTAGACGAGCATTGTCACTGAGAATACGCTTGGCAGCAATTATTTCATCATATACATCTCCTTTTTCAGAAGCATTGTCTAGAGGAATAGGTGGAACTTCTTCTGTAGCATACCTATAAGTTCCTGTCTTAGCAGTTGCAGTGCCATTAGTAATGACAGTACCAAAGGAAGGTGTTGCAGTTGCAGTAGGAAGAATAGTATTTAAAAGAAGACTGTTTGGATAAACTGCCTCCACTGTTCCTTTAAAGGTAGCAGTATTAACATCGTTACCTTCGTAAACAACATCGTTAACTGCAAAGGTTCCGCTTACATTGAATATCTCAAGGTAACCGTTCCAACCTGCTGATCTTCCAACAAAGAAGTACATTCTGGTACGATCAGCTGAGGTATCATCTGCACCTTCACCTAATGATTCTAAGAATTGCTTCGCATTGAAGATTCTAAATTTTTCTGAAATAATAGCTGCCATAGCACTGAGTCTCGTTTATTTTCTTAATATTAGACGGATCTAAGTTTTATTTATACGTTTTAATTTGCGTTTCTTAAGAATGCTCCCACAGTATGACTCTCTATAGGAGAACCATCTGCTCCACGGGTGCATCCAATGAAACGATCACTTAGTTTACTGGTGTAAGAAATAGTTTCTCTACCAATTAAAATTTTGCCTGTTGCAGGGAAGTTAGTAGTGTTTGTGTACACAACTGCACCTGATGCGACATAACCTGCACCATTCACATCAGGGAGATCTGTAGTATCTAGTTGAGTTAGATAGTTGTTGATTGTAGGATATGCAACATTCATTGAATATCCATCATCTGCCCATCCAGATCCAGCATGGTCAGAAAATTCTTGTAATTGAAATCCGTATCTATCAAATTCTTCAATAGTGTACTCAGAAACGGAATGTCCTGCTGAGGATAAAATATCTCCCGTATTTATGAATTTAGCACCTTCCCATTGGAAGAATGAAGGTCTCATTGTCATATTCTCCAATGATGGAGGATTTACATACCTACGGTGATCAACGAAACCACACTGATATGTATACTGTTTTTCATTGGGGTTGCCTGGAGCTCCAGGTGGTAATCCTCCTGGTGGTCCTCCAGAACCAGGTGGGAATGTGATTATAAGTCCTTCAGTAGTTACCCAAACACTAGGTATAAAGAATGTTGAATCTACAGATAATTGAAGTGTACGTGTTCCCTGTAATGCAGAAGATTCAGACATCCTTACGGATCCAATAATAGTTGGATAATATTTTGTGACTTGTTGTGGAATTGGAGCAGGTGCTGGTATAGTAGAACTTGATTCAATTATATTTTCAATAAATGTTAGGCTACCAGTCCAATCTGATTGTTTCCAACTAGGTATCATATGTGAAGGATTATCAGGATTACCAGGTGGAGTTGCTCCTATGATACCTCCACCATTATCTCCAATTACTTTAATTGGAGCAATCTCACTAAAAACATTTAAATTAGTAACAAGAAGATTGTTTTCAAAACCTAATTCAATAAAACTATCAATCTTTCTAGCATTTTTCTTAATTACTTTAAACTGTCTACTAACAACTACTCTTGGTGCAGTTGTATAACCAGAACCAGCATCAGTAATAACAATATCAACTACAAGACCATGTTGTACAATAACTTCTGCTCTTGCACCACCACCCTGTTGACTAACAGGAATAAATTGTAGTATAGGTGTACTATCATACCCATTAACAAAACCAGAATCTTTGTTCCAAGTTATAGAAGTTACTTTACCATCTGTAACAGTACACTCAACGCTTAGACCAGTTCCACGAGTGTCACCTGCATACTTAGTTACTAATACAGGTCCGTGGAAGTCATTTGATACATCTGCACCTACATTATAATTTTTAGGACTTACATAACGAGGAAGTTTATTAATAGTTCTGAATTCTGTTTCTCCATCAACTTTAATTAAATCACCATCAATTAGATTAGCACCACCTCTTCTTCTTTCAAAGAATGCTTCATCTGCTCTAGGAGTACCATATAACCATCTGGTAGAATTTCTCTGCATCTGATTGTCATTAAATCCATCTTTTATGGAAGCAATACTATTTGTTGTTCCTGTTAGTTCATATTCATCACTAAAGTCTAATTTACCAGCAAAGAATATATTAGATGAATCTAATGTTTGATTACCACCAGCAATTGTAATAACTAAAGTGTTTGCAGTGGTTGTATACAATTTTACATTACCAATATACTTTTTAACACCACCAACTTTTTGATATGCAACTTGATGGTCGTTATATGATAAATTATACCAAGAAATCCAATTAATAAAAGTATTGGGAGAACCAGCATCACATGTTAGTAAAAGTTCATTGTAATATTGATTTCTTTCATAATCATATAAAGTCAGGGTTGTTTCAGATTCTCTACCATAAAGACTTATAATATCTACATTATTTTGTGGTGAAATACTTTTAAGGAATCTAATAGAAGGTCCACTAATAGTATATGATTTATTCTCTATTTGTAATACACCATCTATGAATACAAATACAAATGTACTATTATTAATAGACTTAATATCATTGTTGCTATCTACAATTAAGAATGGACCTGTGCCAGCACTATTAATACTAATACCAAACTTATTATAAGATCCAATACCCTGACCAAAGAATCTTTCAACTGCTAAACCTTCATACACAGTCTTAGTATTCTTTGACTGACCCCATATAGGAGGGGTTGAGAATACAATTCTATTTGGTATGTTTGTTCTATCAATACTATATGCATCTCCAACTTGTAGGACACCACTTAAAGCAATCCACAAATCTTCATTGGTTTCAGTATCAACTGGTGTACCATCTTCATAATACAAATCAAATATGGTATTCTCGCCATTGAAATAGTCTGGATATCCAACAGCAACAGAATCAGGTCCAGTAGTAAGAATAACTCTTACAACTTCAGATAAAGTATCTAAAGCAGCAAGAACATCTGCACACTTAATAGGACCATTATCTGTAAGAATATCAGGATCAGCAAATCCTCCAGATAACTCATTATTAATTGCCTGTTTAGCAAGTCCAACAGCATATTGGAATGCTTCTATTGTTGGTTCTAACTCACCATCAATATAATCTAAAACACCATTGTTGAAATATTTCTCTAATGAGACCTTTGTTTTTTCATTACCACCAAACCTTATATCATGTGCTAATGCATCTACTATAAATCCAATGTCTCTAAAGCATTTTGTACTTAATGAGTTCCAAGCAAGTGTAGGATGAACTGTTTTTATGTGTGTAAGAGTTGACTCTTGAATAAACTCTTTATTTCTTTCAATTTGATTAGAAGCATCTAACCATCTACCATTTCTTTGGAATATATTTCTAATTTTCTTTAGATACTTTGTATTTAAAGCGTTAGTTTTAAACTGAAACTTCTTAGCATAGAAAGAAACTCCTTCTAATGGTGCTTCAGCAAATGTAATATTATCATTACTAATAGTATATGCTTTACCTGGTTCTTGTAATATACCATCTAGAGTAACAACTAATGCCTGACTATTAAATGGTCTGATTGCATTGTTATTACTATCAACGAGAGTAAATTGTTTTTGCCCCTCCCGATTACCTTTATTACCAAATGCACCATTGAATGATGCGTTTAGTTTAACTTCTTCACCAAGAATCTCACTTGTATTAAGTACATCAATAGCAACTGATCCAACACCTTTCTCAACATTCAGATTGTCCATCAAAATGATGTTTTGTGTAATCTGTTTTCTTATACTCTCTACAGTAATTTTATTTTTAGTTGGATCCCATGCTTGAATTACTGAAACTCTACTAGTATCAGTGTTATCAGTCATCTTTGCATCAACTTCAGATTCAATTACAACTTCACCAAACAACTGGAATCCTGCTGGATGAGTTGTCTCTTTGATGAGTTGTCTCCAAGTATCTACAGAAGTCTTGGACTTAATTGTATATGAGAAATCTTGATAGTAGTAAGAATCATGGATTCTCTGATTTGCATCACTAACCTTACCAGCATCAGAACCATAGAATCCTATGTTATCAAAATTTGTTTGAATAATAGGAGAGAACTCAGTAAAACTAATATTTTTTAAATTAGCAGTTTGATTTCTTGCAAGACCAATGATATCTTGATCTTTTCTAAAAATGCCTGTAACTCTATCAACCACAAGAATATTAGATCCTTCTATCCATGAAGTAACTCTTGCTCTAGCAACTTCTACTGTGCCAGATTTTTGAATAATAGTTTCACCAACACTAAATGGTTTCTGATTGAAATTAGATAATGTAAATACGTAGTTTGATCTAAATGTAGATTTTAAAGTGTCATCATTGTGATACAATCCACCATTACTAATAATCTTAATATTTGTAGGAAGACCTATATCATTGCTTGACAAATAACATTTAACTGTAGTGTCAATCTTACCAGTAGCATCAATGATACCAGTAACAATAGGAAGTTTATTATAATCCAATCCCACATTAGATATTTTAATTGAATTAATTTCTCCAACTGCAAATGATGATTTAGTTGTATATTTTATAGATCCTGTACCATCATGAGTAACAGGTGTATCTGTAGAATATAGAATTTGTGTTGGTGTTACATATAGTACTGTTTTTTCTCCTTGTAAAGTATCATCAATAACATTTAAGTATGCACCCTCTGCATTTGCATTATTGTTATTATCAAAATAGTAATACTTATTATATCTGCTTTCTACTTTTGTAGTATATGTGTTAGTTGCAATTCTAGGACCAAAACCAACTTTAATATTAACTTCGTTTGTATTAGGAGTTTCTTTCTCAGCAGTAACAACATTATAATTGATACTAGGTGATAGATCAAACTTCTTATCAATCATTGATGAGTGAGAAGTATTGAACTTATACTTGTAATATTTTTTGATATCAATTACTTTGTTCCTTTCACCATCAATCTCAAAACATGTAACAGGGTCAGCGACATTGCTTATGTTAACAACTCTATTAGTAGGAGTACTTTGATCTTTAAATACAGAACTTAGTGTAAGATATGTTGGAGTAGCACCATACCCATACTTAAACACTACTGTTTGAGTTATTGTATCATATGATACAACATATGGTTGGGTTGTATCAGCAGTTTCTTGATTGATCTGATATCCACTATTGAGAGTAAATCCTGCATCTTGTAAAGTAACAGATGTCTCATTAAAATGATCAACTGGTTTAGTTCCTCTAACAACAGTAATAATATTATTAGTAATACTTGATATTGTTACAATCTCACTACCAATGATAAGTTTATCATTAATACTGAAACCTATAGCACTGGTAACTACAAGATCTGTTCTTTCCTTTGCAAAACCTGCATGATCAACTTCTATTTTCAGTGATGCTGTATTTGTATTTGTTTTTACTAGATCAGAATCACCTACAGTCAACACATCATATTTTTTATACCCAGTTCCTCTGTCAGTTAATGTAATTTCATTAACTACACCAGCACTTGAAACTGTAATTGTTGCTTTTGCACCACTTCCTGTTCCACCCGATAATGCTATATCAGCATATTGATTTGGAGTATAATCTGCACCACCATTTAATATTTCAAATCTTCCAATTCCACTATCGTTGAGAGTCGTTGCTACAACAGGGATCTCAACGGTCACTTCTTGATATACAGCAGATGTTACATTAAATGACGTTGTAGACGTAGCATCATTGGGATTTACATCAACTGTTAATTTTTCTCCTTCAGCAACACTGTGATTTGATCCTGTTGTAAGTAGAGCAACATTATCTTGTATTGTACTAATACCTAAGTTTTCACTTAAAGATGTAATAGAAATGATTTTTGAACCTGGTGTGTTCAATAAATCAGAACTAGTGATGAATAGTGTTGATGAAACTGTAAACCCAACCTGAGTAACCTTAACCTTAACACTATTCTGTGATGATGTAGTTTCTAAAACTTCACCTTTAGCAACAGGAAGTGCTACACCATCTCCTAAAGATAAAATAGCACCTTTTGTATATGAAGAATTTTTATCAAGAAGCAAAGTCAATACTTTAGTATCAGATGTAAGTGTCCCAGACGCACTCCATGTGCCTGTGACAGACTTAATAGGGAACTTGGTAGCAGAGAATACATTACCAACTACACGCCCTGTTGCAGACCCTTGTGTGACCCTATCACCATCAAAGAGGTATGCAGTAGTGCTTAGAGTTAAATATAATACTTTATCAGTTTGAGACTCAATTGAGACTACTGATTTTCCTTTAATAGATTCAACTTCTCCATCTACACCAGATCCACCAGTGCCAGATTCATCAATAACAAGTTTAGAACCAACTGAGAATGTATCAGTAGATGTTTCTATTGTAGCAGATGATATACTGCCACTAGTTACATCTTGTATTTGGAGAGATGTTCCATCGCCGTTACTTTCAATATCAGAAGTTCTAAGTCTCCTTGCATTTACTGGTAAATCATATTGATTTAATGCAGAATTATAGTTGGAATCAACGGGCAGAGAATAATAACACTTACCAATAACATAAGGAAACACTGGTGTATCCGTGTTATCACATGTGACAAAGTATGCATATGTACCATCTGGAAATTCAGGTGTAACACAATAACGTCCATTATTCTTATCTAATGTCCCTCTATCATGAACATAGATCCAATCTTCAATAAATGTGCCAATTGGATAAGTGGCAACAGCAGGACCACCATCTCTAGTAGTTGATGGCATGTAACTACTGCTCATTTTAGAAATAGAACTAGATGCATCTAAAGCATCTGAGTAACCATAAGCACCATATATGGGGTTACCATCATATGCAAACCCTATAATAGGTGAATGATTAGTTCCATTATCACCAGACCTTAATGTAGTAGGAGATGCAAGATAACCATATCCTTGTCCTACAGAAGTAACATAGTTATAAAAGAAAGTACCATTCTCAGAATCTACAGTTGTCTTCTTAAATCTATCCTTTCTCCACTCTTTAATAGTAGCAGTTGCAGTAGCACCAGATCCTACAGGAATGATATCTATCAAAACATTACCTGAAGTATATCCCTTACCACCATTGACTTTAACCAAATTAGTCAACTGACCAGCATTTGATACTTCTGATGTATATACAGCAAATTGTCCTCTACCTGCTAAGTCAGCAATTCTTACTTCAGGTGGTGATGAATAGTATTCACCAGCATTATCAATACTAATACTAGTAATCTCACCAGATGTAATAATAGCAGTTACTGTGGCATTTCTACCAGATAATATTTCAACAGTAGGAACAGATGTATAACTACCAAATGTATCAATTGTTACAGACTCAACAACTTCACCAGCAAGATTTACCTTTGCTAAGTTATCAACTCCATCAACTAAAACAAAAGGTGGTTTCTTATATCCATTACCTCTTATATCTACATCAATTTTCTGAAGAGGACCATTGAGTATTACTTCTTCATCCTTATAACTCAAAAATGGTATTCCATTAGTAGCAATACCAACGTCTCTATACTTAGTCTCATAAGACTCAGTTGTAGATATTGGTTTCTTTCTTATAATCTTTAAATGTTTCTGATCTGCTGCATCTGAAGGTAACGTTCCAATAGTATGTGATGGAAATCCAGACGATGCAATATAATATGAATCAACATCTTCATAGATTGCAGAGACATTAGAATTTAAATCAGCAATAGCAGGTGTAGTACCACCAATAGTCCATCTAAGATTATTCTGTGTATCAAATATCTTTATATCGTCAGTAAGGAAACCAGACTCAGAAATATCAATGGTATCACCAGAACTTGAGTACGGAACTTTAGTATCTGCTTCTAAATTATATACAACACCATAGACTAGTAATTCTACTCCGTTACCACTTACATCAGAACCAAATGTTACAACATCTCCAACGTTATATGTACCATTACTTGTTCTGGACTTAATAATAAATTGATTTACATTCTTATCACTAAATGTAAAGGTTTCACTATCAATAATAAACTTTCCTTCGTTTTCCCACCCCATTGTGGAGAAAACATTAACTCTGCCACCAATACCTAGTGTTGCTCCTATAGATTTGCTTAATGTTGTTTTAGTAGAAACAGAAAATACACCATTAACACTAGATTCTGATAAGATTAGTTCATATAAATCATCACCATCATACTTTCCAGCATATTGGATGTTATCAACAATAGCAGAAGCATAATCTCCTGTTGTCTGTGTGATCTTCCTACCAATTAAATCATTTACATTTCCAGATAAAACCTTTGCTTTGATTGAGTAATTACTAATCCAATTAGAATCAGAAGATTTTAATGTATGATCTCTTGGATAAAGTATTGATGGTTCTGGATCATTATCAATAAGACACTTAAATAAGAACTTAACTGAATCGTCTGTTCCTTTTGCTTTATAAAAAGATGTTATATTCTTAATCAGAGTTCTCTTATCAATATCTCCTTTCAGATATGCTTCTGGAAAATTATCTAGATATTGCTTCTCAAAACTTTTGATTAATGAATATAAGAATAGGTTACTGATATTTTGTACAGTAGACCCTAGTATATGATTGTCTGCCTGTGTTGTTACAAAGGTGCTTTTCTCATAAAGATCACCAATCTTTGTATTACCACTTACACCACGACTTACTTCTAATAACTGTGTGTCAGTCCTGCTTTTATAGAAACAGATCTCATCATCAATTTTAATATAACCACCATTCGCAGGAAAAGAAGATGCATCAACAACATCAATTGTTTTATCTACATCCTGTACATATGCATTGGTAGTAGTAGACTGCTTTAATATATTCTTCTCATAAAAATCTACATCACGATACTGCTGGAGGTTACTGATAACATCCAACGGTTGACCTTGAATCTCATTCTGCTCATAATACTTTTGTATAAACTTACTAAACAGTTCATACTCTTCGTTAATAAAATCAGGTAATTGAGACTCAATTAAAAATGAGACTTTGTTCGCAGTTTTTGGCACTACTCTTTATACGCAATGAATTTACTATTTGATACATCTACATCTAGATACATCTCACGCTTTACTTCAATATCTTTATTGGCAGGTTTCACTCGTAGTTCAATACGATTATCAGAAAAACTTCCTTTTAAGATAGTAAAATCATAAATTTTAATCTCGCCCTTATCATAATCAACATCACCCACTGAATCATTCAATAGGATTTTATCACCAGTGATGGAGTCTAGTCTATATAGCACCAATTTACCATTTCTATCCTCTAGATATACAGTGTAATTTGGATGTTCAAAGACTGTCATGCCAGTAGATGAAACCACTGGAGAATCACAATCTTTTAAGAACGCATTTTTATAACAGATTTCATAGTATGAAGATGAGTTTATCTGTCCAATAAAATCTTTCCTCATAGTTATTGAAGTATCATTTGAACTGATAGCACGATCCGCACCATCAATGACACTAACAAATTTACTATACCTAAATTTACCGTTAAACTTCTCTGTTCCTGATGTTTTCAAATAGTCTTGTACGCCTTTAGAAACTTTTGACGCAATATCAGTAGTAAGTAACTTGGTCTTTGTACCATCAAAGTAAATACCACTGTCCAATTCAACATAAAGAATGGAAGGATCAATAAACTCTGGTCTAATAGAAGCAACTGTATACTTCTTAAGTTCAGTCGTCAACTGGTTTTTAGTAAATGATGAGAGTGATGCTGCTTCAGTTGGTTTAATAGAAAGGAACACTTTACCATAGGCAGGAGGTTCTTGCTCTTCACCACCAAATACTATAATATCACTAATTGCAGGATATATCTTGCGGACAATAGCAGAGTAATCATTGGAAGTAACTGCTCTGTTCTGCGATCCAAAATACTTAGGAGCATTGAATTTGATATCAGATACAGATTCAATCTCTGCACCTCCGCTTGCTACGGAAGAAGTTGTTAATGTATTTACGGAAAACGGAACAGTTACAGGATTACCATCACCATCAGTGATAGTTCCGTTAAATGTAAAGGTCTTTGCACCATTAGTAGAAGCACCACTAGTAGTAACATATGAAATTTCAACTACATTGTTATTACTTAGTTTCTCTCCTAATACACCATCACCAAAGAATATTTCATATTTCTCATCTTCTACTTCACTAAGGAAGAATACTCTATCAGTAGAACCAACAGATAAGATATTATCTGCTTTTTCATAAGTATTTGATACAGTTGAATTATTTGCTTCAAATACCTTTATCTTAAGTGTACTAACATCTGCACCACGGTTATTAATAATAAACCTTTGATTCTTAAGTGATGTATCTACTATAGTGTTGTCAAGAATTAAAGAACCCTCATATACAGGCAAATCAGTAAAAGTGGCAGTACCGTTAACAACTTCCTTCCTATAGTCCTCTGCAACAACAAACTCATACAAAGTGTTATCGTAATTTGTAATGAATCCTGTACCTGCTTTCAATATAATTGCACTAGGTGCTGTACCAGTAAACAATAACTGTAGATTGATTGCTGCCTTTGGTGCTGTAATAGATTTCGGTGCATACCCTATCTGCTTCGCCAGAGCAACCACGTTGTCTCTCAAGGTGGATGAATCTAAGAACAGTTCATTGACTACCATGTTAGCGTTAAACGCTGTGTAGTACGTATTATATGCTAATACATCAATCAATTGACTGATGACAGATCCTTCAAAGTCATAATCAGTAAAATCTGACTCTGCCCTCATGTATTCCTTGATGGCAGTCTTTATATCAGCAAAGTCTAAATTGTTTACTTGGGTATAGGGCATTATCTTGTTCTAGCTAGGAAGAATTCTACATTTGTTGGTGGTTCATCAGAACCTATTATAACATATGTCATTTCAACACTAAAACCATTGTCTGCATAGTTTGGAGAACATATAAGTTCTTCTACACTAATTCTTGGTTCAAATGTTCTTATAGTATATAATATGGAACTCTTTATACTTGCAGCAGTAGCGTAGTCTAAGGGTTCAAATAATTGACTTCTAATATCAGAACCATAATCTGGTTGAAATACACGCTCACCCTTGTTTGTAAGTAATAAATTTATAATTGCCTGTTTAATAGCAGAAGCATCCCTACTGACAACAAGGTCACCAGTAACAGGATGCTTCTTAAAACTAATATTAATGTCCTTGAAGGACAACTTGGTCGCCATTTACCGACAATATACGGAGTCAGTAGTTATTTAGCGAGTTTATGTAACTTTGTAAAATGTATACTTTAAAAACAACTCTTCTCCCTTCTTAATAGGTTTGGTTGTTGTCATATGATAGACCGTACCCCATTCTTGTTCTTCGTAACCTTTAACACAATTTGGATCCTCACTATGATTTACAAACCCACCTAGAGGGGTTCTCATAATCTCACCATTCAATACTATATGGGATACACCAAGATACATGGTATCTGGTATATCCTTTGTAGCAAATAGTCCTTGTCCAGCGACAGAACTATTTTTTACTTCTAAACAACTAGGTAACGCTTTATACATTAGAATTGAATCTCGTCATCATCTTTTACACTATAATTGTCAACTACTTGAGAAGTAGCAGAATCCATAGGAATAGAAGCATCCCTATCTATTAAGTTAATATCATTATTATCAACACTTACAAATTTACATGCAATAGTAAATCTATACTTTGCTGCAATTAACGCTTGTGGTTTTGCAGAGTGAGGTACGCTTCCATCAAAAATGCATATTCTGCCTGGTACATATGGATTTAAGTATACCATCTCCTGCTTATCCTCTTCGTAGAAGACCGTCTCGCCACCATGGTTGCTTCCCCATTCAAGATTAGGGTAAACCAGCATGGTTAGACCTTGACCTACTGTAGGAGCATCTACATGGATCTCATGAGAATCATTTACGAGTCCTAAGTTTACATATCCATTTTGAAAGTCATATTTTTCAGGATCAATAAATTGAGAGAAATTTTCCATACGAGCAGAATTCTCAAAAATCACCCTGAAGA
>CEOP01248767.1_pt1 | contig 26612 bp, 25 predicted proteins | sample 361301 | NCBI WGS metagenome assembly CEOP01 (sample SAMEA2619548, study PRJEB7988) | marine metagenome | biome: marine biome (ENVO:00000447); feature: deep chlorophyll maximum layer (ENVO:xxxxxxxx); material: "saline water (ENVO:00002010), including plankton (ENVO:xxxxxxxx)" | depth 55 m
GAATCTGGTATAAAAGTATCATGTGCAAAAATATTTGGTAGTACATGTGACATGTTATGTTTTTCAATTACTTTCTGCATCTTAATACTTAGTTGGCCAAATGGAGCTCTGTACCATGAAGAATATTCTTGATTATATGAAGATAGAATGTTCTTATTTAATAGTAAATCTGTTTCAAAGTCTTTTTCTGAATATCTTCTATATGACCAATCCATCATGTTATGATTTGCAATTTCATTACCATCTTTGATTAATTCATTAATTTGATTTTCAGGTATATTTTTACAATGTGATCCAACTGTAAAAAAAGTTGCATGAGCATTGTTGAGCTTAAGTAATTCTCTAACTTCTTTTAGCATAGAACCTTGAGGATTGTCAACTCCACAGAATCCATCATCAATTGTTAATGCTACTGCATTGTTAACATTAAATTGAGAAATAGTAGATTTAGGATATAAAAAGCTTATTATAAAATCTAGTTTTGGTAAAGTAAGCAATGTCCATATTGATTTTCTAATAAATAATTGCATTGAAGAGATGTCTGTTTTTAATCGAGGATCATTATCTCTACCTAAAACACTAGAATATTTTTGGTTTAGATTGCTTAGAGTCAAATCATTGTCAAGCATATATTACTGCGATTTTAATTTATTAAATAAATAAGAAGCTATTATTATCATTATTCCCAATAATAATATATAAAATCCGATGTAAAGTGTTCCTGCAAGAACCAATATTGAAAAAATAAATTTAATAACTGTAATTATATTTTTTTTTATTGATTCAAAATAATTTTCATTTTTGGATTGAATCTTTATTTCAATTTTTTGTTTATTCATTTATAAGTCATACAATTTATTATTTTTTTATAGATTATGTATAAAGCCTCACTAATTAATGTGAGGCCTTATATATTTAATGTAATTATCAAATTTATTGTTTAATAAAAGTATTATTTTTGCCAATAAACAAAATCTCCAGGATTTTGTCCGACTTCATAGCTATTTAATAGATTTCCTTCAAAATCAACAACATGTACTTGGTTTAATTCATTGTAATCTGTAATGGCAAACCAAATATTTCCATTAATTTCTTCGACATGATAAACTTGTGGTTGTTCAAAATCTCCAATAATATTTTCATCTAAGTTAAGATTGGAATTATCCATTCTTGCTAACCCTCCATCAAACGATCTATAGATAGTGTCATCATATGTTAAAATGGAACCGCCACATGCAGCACCTACCCCATAATTATTAATTAATATTTCTGACCCTATTTTAGATGCTCCATGGTATGTTTCTGTCCAATCAGAGCTATAAAAAGTTCTAGAAACATAAATGTTTCCATTTTGATGAGCTAATTGTTGTGGCCCAGACCCTACCTCATGTTTAGTCTCGACTAAAGTATTAATGTCAATTTCGCTAACTGTGCTTTCTCCACTATTCGCTACCCATAGTTTACCTTCATCTAAAATAATGCCTTCGGGTGACAGTCCAACTGGAATAGATGCATCTATACTATAGGTAGTTAAATTAAATCTTTTTACATCTGAAGTGTTCCAATTGGTAAAATATACCATTCCATCATTAACAACCATTTCACGTGGACTTGAATTTTCGGTGTCAATTTCTATGCCTGGCATTGCTAAACCTTCAGATGTAATGTTATATATTTTAATTTTATGACTATTATTAATCAATACAATAAGTTTGTTTTCATAAACAGCTAATGATTGAACTATATCTCCAAGGGATTCAGTTTCAAAGATGTTTCCATTATCATCAATCATTGATACAGATCCATTAGAAGCTCCAAAATCACCTTCGTTTGCTACAAAAGTCCATGAACTATTTTCAGTTGGTTCCACAGATTGATCTTGACATGATGTTGTTAAAAACAGGGGTACGAGTATTAAAAGTATTTTTTTCATTTTTCTCCTCATTTCGCGAAGGATTATTATTAGATTTTAGTGTCTGGCTTTTCTTATTTAAGATTTACAGTTGCGCGTCAGCTTTGGATTTGCACCAAATTCCTAAAAATATGTATAATTTAATTTATTGATAAAATTATTTAAAAAAAAATATTTATGTTTACATTTTAAATTATAAATTTACTTATTGGAATATATGAATATATTTAAAGGGAGAAAATTTTTATGGGCGAATTTACAATGGAATTTACAGATGACAACTTCAATTCTGAAGTAGAATCTTCTGATTTACCGGTTTTAGTGGACTTTTGGGCTGAATGGTGTGGTCCATGTAAAATGCTATCTCCAACAATTGATGCTATTGCTGAAAAATATAATGGTAAAATTAAAGTTGGAAAGGTGAATGTTGATAAATCTTCAGCTATAGCTCAGAAATATGGTGTAAGAGGTATTCCAAATATTTTGGTATTTAAAAACGGAAACATTGAACAGCAGCTTGTAGGTAATGTGCCTGAGGCTGACATTGCAAATGTTTTAGATAAACTAATATAAAAGGATGAAAAGAAAAGTTATTATTATAGGTTCTGGTCCTGCAGGTTTAACAGCAGCAATTTATGCTGCTCGTGCAAATCTTGAGCCCTTAGTTTTTGAAGGTGTTCAACCTGGAGGTCAGTTGACGATTACTACTGATGTTGAAAATTATCCTGGTTTTCCAGATGGTATTATGGGGCCTGAATTGATGGATAGTTTTAGAAAACAAGCACAGAGATTTGGAGCAGAAACTCATTTTAAAAATGTAGATAAAGTTGATTTTTCAAAGAAATCATTTCAGATTTTTGTTGGAGATGAAAAGTATGAGTCTGATACAATTATTATTGCTACAGGTGCATCAGCTAAACTTCTAGGCTTGGATAATGAAAGCAAATTGATGGGACATGGAGTATCTGCATGTGCAACATGTGATGGTTTCTTTTTTAAAGATAAAGAGATCTTGGTTGTTGGAGGTGGAGATTCTGCTATGGAAGAGGCTAATTATCTTACTAGGTTTGCTTCTAAGGTTACTTTGGTTCATAGAAGAGATTCATTTAGAGCATCAAAGATAATGCAAGAAAGAGTTCTGAAAAACTCTAAAATTGAAGTTTTGTGGAATTCAGAAATTGCAGATATGTATGGTGAACCTGATAAGGGTGGTTTAACAGGTGTCAAACTCAGAAATACATCAAATGGCAAGTTCTCTGATTTAGATTGTGATGGAGTTTTTGTAGCTATTGGTCATAAGCCTAATTCAGATTTATTTAGAAATCAAATAGATCTAGATCAAACTGGATACATAATTACCAATGGTGATACCTCACATACCTCTATAGAAGGAGTTTTTGCTGCTGGTGATATCCATGATACTAGGTATAGACAAGCCGTTACTGCTGCTGGGAGTGGGTGTAAGGCCGCTCTTGATGCAGAACACTATATAGATAATATATAAGACTTTTTTTTTCTTGTTTAATAATTGATAAGACAGGATAAAATAACATTTTTAATTTCAACACTCGAGAATATTGATTTGTATAAATCTATTAATTATGATAGTTATGTTAATCATAATACCTTTGAAGCCTCTACTGATATTGAAAGGTTTTTTAAAAGATTAGGAGTTGTTTCTAAAAACAATAAAAATATATCTCAAATTTTGACTGAATATTTGCCTGTTAATAAACATGATTTTCTTAGAAAAGTACTATTAAGATTCACTGCCGATTTTTGTTATAAAAATTCTCCGAAGTGCAATGATTGTGTTCTTGATATATCTTGTGATTATTATAATAAAAAGAATGATTGGTCTAAATGAAAGAAATTATAGTTATTAGTTGCGGTCCAGGTTTAGATGAAGTTAAAGAAGAATATGGACACTCGTACGAATGGGTTCAGCAAGTTTGTTTAAATTCTGATATTAAATTTAGTCAAGTAAATGCATATAAAGGTGATTTCCCAAATCTAAGCGATGGTGACGGGTGGATCATAACAGGTTCAGCAAAATCAGTATATGATGATATTGAATGGATTGTTGAATTGGAAATGTTAATTAAAAAAGCATTTGATATTGAAAAGCCTCTTTTAGGTATTTGTTTTGGTCATCAACTAATTGCTCAAGCATTAGGTGGAGTCGTAGAAAAAAACAATAAAGGATGGGAACTAGGGTCTAGCTTTATAAGTATTAATGATACAGGTATGAAGTCACCTATTTTTAAAGATGTATTGTTTAATGATTCTTTTTACATGTCTCACCAAGATGTAGTTGTACAGTTGCCAGCTCAAGCTATTGAGCTAGCTTCTAATGAAAAGGGAAATCAATCATATTCAATTGGGAATTATATTTATGGAGTACAATTTCATCCAGAATTCCCATATTCTGTTACAAAAAAATATGCTAAAATCAGGTATGACAAAGGCTTGATAACATCAAATCCAGAGGTTGTCAAATCAAAAACTTCTCATAAGATTATTATTAATTTTATTAAGAACTTAAAAGGGGGTAAATAGTGCAGATTCCAATTTTTTCATTGAAAAAAATTAAATTGAAACAGAGAAATAAGAATGTTTTGAAAATAAATAATTTTGCAATCCATAGAGGGGCTGCATATTTTATCAATGGTAATATGGCTTCAGGGAAGACAAGTCTATTGAATTTGATTGCAAAGAGGGTATCTCCTGACTCAGGTGAACTATTATATGAAGATAAAAAAATAAATGAGATTTCTGATAATCGTTTCCTACAGGATATTGCATATGTTGAGCAGGATTTTAAAGTTTCTTGGTGGAGTGGTACAGTTGAGAAATTCATGAGGGGTCTTCTAAGTAAGTATAATCATATCTCAAATATTGATAGTAAAATCTTAAATATTTTAAAAGCTATGGATATTAAGCATCTTTTTGACTTGAAGATGTCAAAGCTTACACCGGGCGAATTGAGATGGGTTGTATTGGCTGCAAATATTGCTGCAGATACAAAAGTTTTAATCATTGATGAAATTGAGCAGCACTTAGGTCCTCACCATATCAAACAATTAAATAAACTTCTATATAGGAAATGTAACTATGATGGGGTTACTTTAATTGCATCAACTCAAAACAAATCACTTTTTAGATCGCATCTTGCTTCCGTAATTATAACCTTGGAGAGAGGTAAGATTTTCAGTGTAAGGTCATCTGGTAAAAAAGGAAACTATAATTCCAAGAATTAGTCTATCATTAGACATTTGTTAATAGCTTTTTTCCATTCTTGCAATAGAGTCTCTCTTAATTGAGCCTTCATTTCAGGTGAGTAAGTTGTATTTGTTTTTTTATTTTTTAAATTTTCTATATTATTATTGTTCCAATATTTTGATCCAATTCCAGATAATAATGCCGCTCCTAATGCCGTAGATTCTATATTGCTTGGTTTTTGAATATTTATCTTAGATATATCAGATTGAAATTGCATTAAGAAATTATTTGCAGTAGCACCACCATCAACTCGAAGTGTTTTTATTTCACATTTAAGATCACTATTTAAGCATTTAATCAAGTCATTTACTTGAAAAGCTATTGACTCTAATGCGGATCGGACTAAATGCTTAGCATTGCTTCCTCTAGTTAATCCTGTTATAGTACCTTTAGATTCCATATCCCAATAAGGAGCTCCTAGCCCAGTAAATGCAGGAACTATATAGACCCCATCATTGCCATTTAAGCTTTTAGCTATATTTTCTGTTTCTTTTGCATTTTTAATAATATTTAATTCATCTCTTAACCATTGTATAACAGCACCACCTATAAAGATAGAGCCTTCAATAGCATATGCGGGCTTACCTTCTTTATTACAAGATACGGTTGTAATCAAACCGTTGTTGCTATTTATTTTCTTTTGTCCTGTATTGGTAAGCATGAAACATCCTGTCCCATAAGTGCATTTTGTATCATTTTCATTATAACCGTATTGGCCAAACAATGCAGCCTGCTGATCTCCTGCGACCCCTGTAATAGGAATTTTTTGACTAAACATATCTAATTCAAGTTCTCCAAAAGAACCTGTAGAATGAATTATTTTTGGCAACATCGATTTACAAACATTAAACAATTCAAGCAATTCATCATCCCATTCGAAGGAGTTAATATTATAAACCATAGTTCGAGAAGCATTTGTATGGTCAGTAATATGAGATTTTTTATTAGTCAGATTCCATATCAACCATGTATCTATTGTGCCAAATAAAAGTGATTTTTGCTTTATTAATGATTTTGAATTTTTAACATTATCAATAATCCATTCTATTTTAGTTGCAGAAAAATAGCTGCTTATGGGTAAACCCGTTTTGTTTCTTATTAATTCTGAATATTGATTTTTTATTAGTTCATTACACCTTTCTGATGTTCGTTTGCATTGCCAAACAATAGCATTGTATATAGGTCTGCCTGTGTTTTTATCCCACACAACAACAGTTTCTCTTTGATTTGTTATACCAATACTATGAATTTTATTATTGTAAACTCTTGATATTTTCTTCAAAAGTTTTTTTGTAGTATTCCATATTTCTAAGGGATCATGTTCAACATAGCCAGGTTGTGGATAGATTTGAGAAAATTCTGCATATTCTTTTTTGATTACATTTGCATTTTTATCAAATATTATGATTGTTACACCTGTTGTTCCAGCATCAATAGATAAAATATATTTAGACAAAATCACTCCTTATTATTTAATTTAGTACAATGTAAAACTGCTTACTTATAATGAAATATATTAAAATATCATTTATTGCAATAATAATCACACTGTTTATTTACTATAAATTTAGTAAAGATAGCACTATTCTATTCGAAGATAAATTGTCTATGTTTATTTTGGTTAAAGCACATGACAATATTGATGATATATTATTTGATTTATCAAGTCAAATAGAAAGTTTTGATGACTATATCAATAATGTTTATTATATGAGAGATAATTATTTTTTAATTAAAAACAAGCCGAAGTCTCAATTTGATTTAGACTATGTTGATTATAGATTATTGTTAGCCTCTTCAGATATTGTTGATTTCAATATTAAGATGAGTGATTTAATTGAGGAGTATTTTTTAAATCATAATTCTTCATTTCATTTAACAAAAAGATATTTGCTTAAAGATTTTCTTATAAGGTTTAAGAAGTATTTCAGTCATCAAGTAAGCTTATTTCAGAAAGAGCCTTTCTTCTCAGATTCAAATAGCTATTTGGAAGATTTTATTGTAGGTTCTAAATATATATCTGATTATAAAAATGAAAACTATATAATGAGAATTGAATTTAATGATTCAGAATCGATTGACAGATATAAATCTTCAGGAATAGATTCTGTTTTTCATTCTATTTTAGATTATAATTCTAAAGTCTTTGGCTCTGACTTATTACTGTATGATCCTTCATCTGACTCTACCTCTGTTGTGTTGTCCGATTTTCAGTTAAAACAGTATATTAATAAGTTTCAAACAATAGATGAAGCTATAAGTTTTCATAAAGATTTAATGCTAAGTGATAATATTTATTTAGTGGAGTCTATCTATGATTACTGCTTTAATGATGGGAATGATAGGGACTTAGATGCAATAAAGATGCACCAGTCTATATTAAACTCTAATTATCAAATAAACTATGTTGATTATAAGAATTCTCTTTTAATATTAGAGGAAAAGCTTATAGCATTGCAATTAGATGATTTGACTGATGACCCTGTAATTAGAGATGTTTTAATTGAATTAGTAGGGGATGGGAATCAGATAGGATCTTACTCTAATTATATTGATTCAATTACTCCTAAGCATGATTATCTAGTTCATAATTTGAATCGATTGTTTTCTTATGAATTGCAGCACCTGTTTAATCAGTTTGACCAGGCTGAAAGTAAATTTGACATTTTTGATCTTCGTTTAGATATTAAAAAACACTTGTTATCCGAAGACAGATATGTAGTTAAGTATTTTATCAAATAACAAATTGTTACATAAAATTATAGGACTATTTTTGCTTTAAAATGGGTAAGTTATATAATCGATATTTAGTCTTTTTTTAATAATTCAAAATAAATTTTAATAATAGGTGATTAACCGTTGAATAATAAATTGTTTGCAGATAGCCCGTTTACCGTAGAAAAACTTTCTGGAAAGGGCGGAGCTTTTTTAGTGATTCCAGTTGATAAAGGGGATGTGTTTTGTAGAGAGAAATTCTCTGAAGATCAAAAAATGTTTGAACAAGCTGCTTTTGATTTTGCACAAAATAAAATTAAACCTCAGTATAAAGATTTAAATAAAATGAATAAAGATTTATCAGTTCAGTTATTTAAAGAAGCGGGGGAGCTTGGTTTTCTAGGTATAGATGTTCCTGAAGAATTTGGCGGAATGGATTTGGATAAAACTGCTGCATGTATTGTTTTAGATGCTCTCTCATCAGGAAAAAGTGCTTCCTTTATGGTCACCCTTTCTGCTCATACTGGAATAGGAACACTACCTATTGTATGGTATGGGACAAGTGAACAGAAACAAAAATATTTACCAAAGATTGCATCAGGTGAATACTTAGCATGCTATGCCTTGACTGAGCCTAATGCTGGTTCAGATGCATTGGCAGGCTCTACTGTTGCTAATCTTAGCGAAGATGGTAAGCATTATATACTTAATGGACAGAAAATTTATTGCACAAATGGATCTTGGGCAGATGTTGCTATAACTTTTGCAAAAGTTGATGGTAACTATACGGCTTTCATTATAGATAAAGAGTGTGAAGGATGGAAGCTAGGTGGAGAAGAAGAAAAGATGGGTATCAAAGGGTCTTCGACGGCTACTTTTTTCTTTGAAAATTGCAAGGTTCCAGTAGAGAATGTTTTGGGGACTGTAGGACAGGGTGGTCCTATAGCATTCAATGTTCTATATGCAGGCAGATGGAAATTAGGAGCTACTACGGCCGCAGGTGCAAAGTTTACAATTAATGCAGCATTAGAATTTGCAAAAGATAGATTTCAGTTTGAAAAATCAATAAAAGATTTTGAGATGATTCAAAATAAATTTTCTATGATGGTTATGAAGGCTTGGGAATCAGATTCGATTGTTTATATGACTTCAGGTTCAATTGATTCTATTGCAAACACTTTAGATAAAAAAGCAGATAATTACTATACATTGCTTCAAAAGATTATTGAAGACCATGCGATTGAAGCCTCGGCATGCAAAGTTCTATGTTCAGAAAATTTAGCATATATAGTTGATGAATGTGTGCAGATTATGGGTGGAGCAGGATTTATAGAAGAATATGATGCAGCAACTTTATATAGAGATGAGAGAATTAATAGAATATTTGAAGGTACTAACGAAATTAATAGATTGATTGTGGGTTCTTATACACTTAAAAAAGCTATTCTTGAAGAATTGCCTATAAGGGATCTTATTAAAAGTAGAGAAGATGACTGGATTCCAGAGTTAGATTTATTATCAGAGAAGGGCTCCTTAAAAGAAGCACAGGTGATTGAATTCTGTCGATCATTGTTTGGGCAGGCTCTAAATGCCTCAATTAATATGTATGGACAAGATTTGAAAAATAAACAGTGGATTATAGAGCCTTTAGCAAATATTGTAATATCTTTATGTACAATAGATACTTGTTACAAGAGATATAAAAAGTTAGATGTAGGTGAGCATAAACAGAATACTTTGGAAGTATTATCTTTGTCTGTTAGCAATCACTATAATATTATAATTGAAAATGCAAGAGTGATATTGGCATATATTGATGATAAGAATGGTAGCTCTAATTTATTGAAAATGTTTAGAAATTGGGAGTCTCAGCTTGACTATAATCCAAATGTCTTATCTTTAAAAGCCGCAGTAGTAAAATCACTTTATAAATACGAAAAGTATTATTTAGACAAATAGAAAGATTATTAATTATGTCAAAATCATATATTATTGATTCAGTCAGGAGCCCTATTGCTATGAAAAATAGTGATATGTTAGGCCTTCGTTCAGATGACTTAAGTGCCTCTATTATAAAGGGATTGTTAAGTAGAAATCCAGATATAAATAAAGAAGATATTGAAGATTTAATTACGGGATGTGCTTTTCCTGAAGGACCACAGGGTATGCTTATGGCGAGAAGTATATCTATCTTATCAGGGTTGCCTTTATCTACAGGTGGCAAAGTAGTCAATAGGTTTTGTGGGTCATCTATGGATTCTGTACATCAGGTTAGCCAGGCTATTTTGGCTGGAGATATTAAATCAGGCATTGCATCAGGTGTAGAAGATATGTTTACGGTTCCTATGGGAGGTTTTGTGCCAGATTTCAATGAGAGCTTGAATGAAAAGGAATTTTATATTGGGATGGGTGAGACTGCAGAAAATTTAGCTAAGGAGTTAGATATTGGCAGAGATGATCAGGAAGAATTTTCAATTCTTTCACACAAGAAGGCATTGGATGCAATTGATAATAATAGGTTTGATAACGAAATTATTCCAGTAGAGTTCAACGGACAAACTTTTTCTAAAGATGAAGGTCCTCGTGTCCCAAATATTGAAAAAATGCAGTCTTTATCTCCAGCTTTTGATGCTGCTGGTACTATAACAGCAGCGACATCTAGTCCTATTTCTCTTGGAGCATCTGCAATACTAGTAGGGAACCAGGATATGGCTAATAATTCATCGTCAGCTTTTGAAATAGTATCGAGGTCTGTTGTTGGAGTTGATTGGAAGACTATGGGTGAAGGTCCTCTTCCAGCTACAGATAAAGCTTTGAAAAATGCAGGTTTCTCAATGTCAGACATTGATGTTATTGAATTGAATGAAGCTTTTGCTGCTCAATCACTATATGTTATCCGTAAAGGTGGTTGGGATTTAGATAAAATCAATTTGAACGGTGGTGCTATTGCATTAGGTCATCCTCTAGGTTGTTCGGGTGCTCGTATTATAACAACTTTAACAAACGTTATGATTCAGAAGGATGTTGAAGTAGGGCTTGCAACGATGTGTATTGGTACAGGGCAAGGAATAGCAACAATAATTAGAAGAGTAAAATAAATTATTATGAAAATCAATAAAGTAGCAGTGTTAGGGTCAGGAGTTATGGGTGCTCAAATAGCAGCACATATAGCTAATGCAAAAATTCCCGTATATATGTTTGATATGAATCAGGAATTGTCAGAGAAGGGCAAACAGTCTTCTCTTAAAATTCGACCTCATGCATTTTTTGAATCTAAAAATTCTGATTTAATTACTCCTTTGAACTATGACGATCACCTTTCTAAGATAGAAGAATGTGATTGGGTAGTTGAGGTTATTGCTGAAAGGTTGGATTGGAAAAAAAATCTCTATAAAAAAATTGATTCTCTAAACATTGATAATATAATTATTACTTCTAATACATCAGGCTTATCTGCTTCTGATTTAGTTGATGATATGTCAGAAAACTTTAAGAGAAGATTTTTTATCACTCATTTTTTTAATCCACCTAGATATATGAAATTGGTTGAAATTGTTAAAACTGATTTTACAGAAGAAGATTTTGTATCTCCAGTAACATCTTTCCTTGAAGATGGGCTTGGGAAAGGTGTCGTATATGCAAAGGATACACCTAATTTTATAGCTAATAGAATAGGTGTGTATGGCATGATGGTTACATTAGACGCCACATTAAAGCATAAATTTTCGGTAGAGGATGTTGATTCATTAACTGGAACTCTTATAGGAAGGCCTAAGAGTGCAACATATAGGACTGCAGACGTCGTAGGCTTGGATACTCTAGCTTTTGTTGCAAAAACAGGATACGATAAATGTTTAGATGACTCAGATAGAGGGGTTTTTAAAATACCTGAGTTCTTGTCTAAGATGCTTGAGAAAGAATGGCTTGGTCAGAAAACAGGTCAAGGTTTTTATAAAAAGATTGATAAGGGTGTTATCCACTCTTTAGACTTAGAGACATTGCAATATACTCCTCAAAATAAAAAAAGATATACCGGCATTAAGTTAGCGAGAGAACATAACAATATGAAGGATAGATTTAATGCTTTGGTTTATTCAGAAGATTCTGCTGGCAAGCTCATATGGGAGATTACTGCCAAAACATTGATATACTCTGCCAACAGGTTGGGTGAAGTTGCTGACGATATTGTTAATATTGATAGAGCTATGAAGTGGGGTTTTGGTTGGGATATTGGGCCATTTGAGCTTTGGGATAACATGGGTTTGCTTAAGTCTGTTAGTCGGATGAAGGATGAGGGATATCAAGTTCCTGAGTGGGTTTTAAATATGATAGATGCTGGCTATTGTTCTTTTTATGATTTTATTGATTCTAAAGACTCTTATTATTCAATTGATGGTTACTCTGAGATTGTTAAAAATGAAAAAGAACAATCTTTTAAATTTTTGAAAAAAAGCCAAAAGTTAATAAAAAAAGGATGGTCTGCATCTCTATTTGATTTAGATGATGGGGTTGCAGGTATTGAATTCCATTCTGTCTTGAAAGAAGATATGAATCCTATAGATGGATCTATCATTGAGATGTTAGATTTTGCATCTGCATGGATTGTAGAGAATAATTATAAAGGACTCGTTATTTCAAGTGATGGTGCCAACTTCTCGGCTGGTGCAAATTTAAACTTGATTTTAAATGCGGCAGAGGCAAAAGACTTTGAAGCTGTCGAGCATATTTCAAAATATATGCAAGATACAATGCAAAAGTTACGTTTTTCTCCATTTCCTGTAGTTGCTGCACCATTCGGTTTTGTATTAGGTGGAGGATATGAGGTTGTAGGTGCATGTGATTCAGTAATTGCAGCATCAGAATCTTATATAGGATTAGTTGAGCTTGGTGTTGGTTTGATTCCTGGTGCAGGCGGGAATTTAAGAATGTTGAGTAACTGGAAAGGGAAGAAAGGTATACAGGCTTCCAATAAGGCTTTTGAAGTTATAAGTCAGCCATTGCCAGGCAAGGGAATTTCGTTGTCAGGGCAACAGGCTAAAACTTTAGGTTATTTAAGAGACCATGATAAAATTGTAATGAACAGGGCTCACCTTATTTCGATTGCGAAGGATGAAGTCTTGTCATTGTCTAGCGATTACTCTGCTCCTGAGCTAGAAGCTTTTAGATTATTAGGTTCGTCAGGCAGAATTGCTTTAGAACTAGCCGTTAAAGGTATTCACAAAGCAGGGAAGATATCAGACCACGATGTCTTGATTGCTAAAAAATTAGCATATGTTTTAACGGGGGGAAATAAAGCTGGTCCATTATCAAAAGTCGATGAGCAGTATCTTTTAGACATAGAAAGAGAAGCATTTGTTAGTCTTTCAGGAGAGCCTAAAACGATAGATAGAATTAGATATATGCTTCAAAAAGGCAAGCCTTTAAGAAATTAACCAATTTTAAATAAATTTTTCAATACATAGATAAGGATATTTGGGTTTTCTTTAATTCTTCTTATACTGTATTCATACCACTGCTTCCCGTATGGAACATATACTCTGACATTGTATTTTTTATTCTTATGTTTTTCTATATATCCTCCCATTGGGACTCCATATAGAACTTGAAATTCAAACATATCTGGATTAACATCATGTTTATTAATCAGCTTATAGCATTCATCGATTAAAAATTTATCATGAGTTGCAATTCCAACATAGATTTTATTTTTAAAAGCATATTCAAGAATTTTAAGATAATTATTATTTATATCTTTATAATCCGTGATTGCTATATTGGAGGACTCTTTATATATTCCTTTACATAGCCTGAAGTTTAAAAGACTTTTATGTTCAATCTTTTGGAGGTCTTCATATGTTCTGTGCAGGTAGGCTTGAAAGACAATTCCCACTTTTGATGTGTTATCTAATAAGTCTTGATACAAACTAATTGTATCATCAGTAACTATTGACGATTCCATGTCAATTCTTAAAAAATTTTCATATTTTTTAACATTTTCTATTATTTTATTGAAATTAGAAAAAGCATGATTATATGATATGTCAAGCCCTATATGTGTTGGTTTGATTGATATGTTTGCATCTATATTGTCCTTTTTTATTAGTCGATAGAGTTTATTGTATTCAGACACTATTTTTCTGATATCCTCTTCACTAGTAAAATGCTCTCCGAGTATGTCTATAGTTGCTTTAAGTCCATCTTTGTTTATAATTTTTACAGCCTGCAAAACATCTTCTATGTTTTCTCCAGCAACATATTGTTTTGCAAAAATACTCACTAATGATTTGGGGAGTATTTTTATAAATATTATAAATATTGAATTGATTAATGAAATCATATAATAAATTTAAAAAAAATAAGTAATATCACTTGTGTTAATATTTGATAAATCGTTAATTTTTAGCATGTGGGTAATTATATTTTTAGATAACTAAATGTACGAAGATTTTTCCCCTATAATAATCTTTATACTTCTGGCAATTGCTTTAGTGATTCTTCCGCTTATATTGCAAAGCTTGATGTCTCCTAAGCATAATAAAGGAGGAGATAAACTGCTTTCCTATGAGTGCGGTGAACTTCCAGAAGGCTCAGCATGGGTCAAGTTCAATATTAGGTTTTATATAATAGCATTGATATTTATCATTTTTGATGTAGAAGTTATCTTTATGTTTCCATGGGCAGTTGTTTTTCAAGAATTTGTTTCTAAAGGCTTAGGGTTATTGGCTTTTGTTGAAATGATGCTGTTTCTAATTATTTTACTTGTCGGTTTTGCGTATGTATGGGTTAAGTCTGATTTAGATTGGGTTAAAATGAAGCTTAAGTATGGTTATGGTAGATACGGGCATTTAAAAAAAAATGAAGAGAGTTGATTATGGATTATAGTTTATTAGAAAAATTTGAAAAAGATAATATAGTTGTTGAAAAGTTAGATACTTTAATTAATTGGTCAAGGGCAAATTCATTATGGTATTTTCAATTTGGTTTGGCTTGTTGTGCGATAGAAATGATGGCAGCAGCGGCACCTAGACATGATTTGGAAAGGTTCGGATCTATGCCGAGGGCAACGCCTAGACAATCAGATGTTATGATAGTTGCTGGTACGGTTACTTTAAAGATGGCAGAAAGAGTTAAAAGGTTGTATGAGCAGATGTCTGACCCTAAGTATGTTATTTCTATGGGTAGCTGTGCAAATAGTGGGGGTCCCTACTGGCAACATGGTTATCATGTTTTGAAAGGTGTAGACTTAGTTGTTCCTGTAGATGTTTATGTCCCAGGATGTCCGCCTCGTCCAGAAGCATTGATTCAAGGTCTTTTAGAGTTGCAAAAGAAGATTAAAACTGAAACCCCTTTTAGAAAGGATGCTTTAAGTGCAAGCAAGTGATATTTTAAAAATTTTGCAAGGGATTGAATTTAAAGTTTCTAAATCAGAAGAATCGGTATTGGATGATGCTTCAGAAGAAGTCGTTACTGATGATGCCTCTGTAGAAGAGGTTGTAGAAATAATTTCTTCAGATAAAATTGAAGAGGAAGATAAGTTTTCTTTTGATGAGGATAATCAATGTATAATGGTTAATCATTCAATTTGGTTTGATGTTGCTAAGGAATTAAAAGAAAATAAGGATTTAGACTTTGATTACTTAATGTGCATAACGAGCTATGACTTGGGTTCAGATAAATTAGGCTTAGCATATAATTTATATTCAAATAAAACAAAACATTCATTAGAAATTAAGATTGAATTTGGTCACTTAGTAGAAGTTCCATCAGTTGCTTCTCTTTGGAGAACCGCAGATTGGCACGAAAGAGAAGCTTACGATATGATGGGGACTTTATTTTCAAATCATCCAGATATGAGAAGAATTCTTTTATCTAGTGATTGGGTGGGGTATCCGCTTCGAAAAGATTATGAACAGCCTGACTATTACAGAGGTGTTCCAGTGCCTAAGGATAAAACATCATGGGAATAAATAATTCACAGGATACCAGTTCTATTAAAGCAGATGAAATGGTCCTTAATATGGGCCCTCAGCATCCAAGCACACACGGTGTTCTTAGATTGAAAATTCATACTGATGGAGAGATTGTAAGTAAAATTGATCCTATTATAGGCTATTTGCATCGCTGTTTTGAAAAGCATTGTGAAAATTTATCGTATGAGCAGGTAGTTCCATTTACGGATAGATGTGACTATTTAGCTTCTATGCATATGGATCATGCTTATTCATTGGCTGTCGAGAAATTTTTAGATATAGAGCTTCCTGAAAGAGTTGAATATATCAGGGTTATTATAGCAGAGCTTCAAAGGATTGCGAGTCATTTAGTTGCGATTGGAACATTCGGTTTAGATGTTGGTGCTATTACTCCATTTACATGGACTATTAGTGATAGAGAAAGAGTATTGGATTTATTTGAGGCACTGTGCGGGGCTAGATTGCTTTATAATTATATATGGCCAGGTGGAGTTTCTCATGATTTGCCACCAAAGTTTATTGATAGAACTATTGAATTTTTAGATTACTTTGATGAAAAATATGATGAATACAATGAACTTTTAACAGGTAATCCGATTTTTATTGAAAGAACTGCAGATGTGGGTATTATACCTGCAGATATTGGGGTTAACTATGGTGTCTCTGGTCCATCTTTAAGAGGTAGTGGTGTTGACTATGATTTAAGAAAAACAGAACCTTATTCGATTTATGAAAAATTTGAGTTTAGTGTGCCGGTTGGAGAAGGAAAAATGGGTACTGTTGGAGATTGTTGGGATAGATATTGGGTTAGGATGCTCGAAATGAAAGAAAGCATGAAAATCATAAGACAGGCAATTGCATCTATTCCTGAGGGTGATGTTCATGCTGCAATGCCTAAAAGAATAAGGCCAAAAAAAGGTTCTGGTTATTCGAGATATGAATCGGCAAGAGGCGATGTAGGTTTTTATATCATTAGTAATGGCAAAAATGTGCCTGCTAGGTTAAAAATGAGATCTCCAGCTTTTTGTAACTTGTCTATCTTAAGTGAAATTGCAGAGGGTTGGATGATTTCTGATGTCTGTACTATACTGGGTAGTTTGGATATTGTTTTGGGAGAGATTGATAGATAATGAGTAGTGTAGTAGAATCATTAAATAAATTATTAGTATCCTTATTTGCAGGGATATCATTAGATGTCTCATTGCTCTTCTTGCTTGCAGTGATTATTCCTGGGGTCGTGATTTTTCTAATTATGACAGTTAATGCAATAGTAGCTGTTTACATGGAAAGAAAAGTTTCTGCTTTCATGCAGGATAGGTTAGGTCCTATGGAGGTTGGTATATTTGGATTTAAAGGTGGTAAAAGATTTTGGGGTGGTATAGGTCAAACTATTGCAGATGCTATTAAGCTTTTGGTGAAAGAAGATATTATACCTAATGATGCTGATAGGTTCTTAATGATACTGGCTCCTTTTATAATTTTCATTGGTGCTTTTGTTACTTTTATAGGTGTTCCGTTCTCAGAAGGTTTGATAATATCAGATTTCAATATTGGTATTTTATATGTAATTGCAATGAGCTCTGTTGGTGTTATAGGCATTATTCTTGCAGGTTGGTCATCTAATAATAAGTGGTCACTTTATGGTGCGATGCGTGCAGCGGCTCAAATTATTAGTTATGAAATTCCAATTGGTCTTTCTTTGATTTTAGTAGTGATTGTCGTTGGCAGTTTAGAAATGTCAGAAATTGTAAAATGGCAAGCTGATAATAGATGGTTTATAATACATAGTCCATTTTCATTATTAGGTTTTTTTATATTCTTTATTTCGGGTGTAGCGGAGACAAACAGGGTGCCTTTTGATATACCTGAGGCAGAGTCTGAGCTTGTTGCAGGTTGGATGACTGAGTACTCTGGGTTTAGATGGGCTCTTTTTTTCTTAAGCGAATACACTAATATGCTTATAGTCTGCATTATTGCCTCAGTTGTGTTTCTAGGAGGTTGGCTATCTCCATTTAAATTGATTAACTTCCCATATATTGATATTATTCCAGATAGCTTTTTTATTTTAGATGGCTTTTATTTAGGTCTTTTTTGGTTATTGCTTAAAGCAATATTTTTGATTTTTGTAATGATGTGGTTTAGATGGACTTTTCCAAGGCTCAGGGTTGACCAATTAATGTATTTATGTTGGAAAGTATTTATTCCTTTTGCTCTCGCTAACTTAGTGTTTATATGTGTATGGGAGTTGTTGTTCTGATGTATAATTATTTCTTGAATATATATAATAGTGTAAAGACCTTGTTTGAGGGAATGCAGCTTACTTTGAAGCATTTTAACAAGAAGGAAGAGTTGGTAGCTACCTTGCAATATCCTCATGAAAAATGGCCTATTCCAGAAAGAAATATTGGATTTGAAAATGATGAATATAATCTAATTCGTTCTCGACTGCATGTTGATATTGATGATTGTATAGGGTGTCTTCAATGTGAAAGGGCTTGTCCTGTTGATTGTATTAAAATAGAAACCGTAAAAAAACCAAAAAAAACAGAATTAGATTTTGATTTTGGCATAACTTCTAATGATACTAGTAAGAAAATGTTAGTTTCTCGTTTTTCTATTGATATGTCTGAATGCATGTATTGCAATCTGTGTGAGTATCCTTGTCCTGAAGAATGTATATATATGGTTGGTGGTCCAAATGAGGATAAGCATGAAATTGATTATGAGTTTAGTAAGTATGATCGAAAAGGTTTGATATATGAATTTGCATTTCCAAAAGAAGAGGATTTGGTAGCCTTGAATGCTCAAGATTATGCTAATAAGAAAAAAGATAGAGAAGAGTATTTAGAAGCTGGTAGTCGACTTGAAGGTTTGGTGGCTGATGAGGTAAATGCAAGTCAAGAGACCTCTGTCTCTGAAGAAGTTGTTAAAGATACTCCTTCAGCTGAGAAAAAAGCAAGTAGAAAGAAAACTAAAAATTATTCAAGTAGTGAAAAGATTGGTGTTTTTTATGGTTCTAGTACCGGAAATTCTGAATCTATATGTGATATTATCCAGGAAGAATTAGGAGATGGTGTTGTAGAATTATTTAATGTCTCAGATGTTGAACCTGAAAAAATTCTAACATATAATCATATTATTATTTCATGTCCGACATGGTATGAGGGTGAGTTGCAAGAGGACTGGATTGAGTTCTTGCCTAAGATTGCGGCATTGGATTTAAAAGGTAAAACTGTTGTGATGTTTGGTATGGGTGACCAGGTTGGTTATGCAGATAATTTTCTAGATGCACTTGGTATTATAGCAATAGATTTAATTAAAGCAGGTGCACAAGTTAAAGGTGAATGGCCTACTTTAGGTTACGAGTTCACTAAATCGGTAGGTTTAACTCCTGATGGTAAACATTTTTATGGCCTAGGTTTAGATGAGGAAAATCAAGCTAATTTGCATAATTCCAGGTTAGATAAATGGTTTGAAATGCTTGTGGATATCTTTAATCTTTCAGTTGAGGAGATTGAAGATCTTGAGATTGAAGAAACTCCTGAAATAGTAGTAGAAGTTAAGGATGTTGATGGTGCTGTTGAAACAGAAGTAGGTGATGCGGGTGTTAAGGTTGGAGACAGTGATTCTGAAGGTGTTTCAAAGGTTAAAAGAATATATAGTAGCCCTGAAAAAATTGGTCTTTTTTATGGTTCAACTACGGGGAATTCTGAAGAAGTATGTGATAGGATTTTTGAAACATTAGGTGAAGAGGTTATTGATTTGTTAAATGTTTCAGAAGTAGATCCAAATAAGATGCTTGAATATAATCATATTATCATTTCGTGTCCAACCTGGAATGAAGGTGAGCTTCAAGAAGATTGGGAAGAATTCTTGCCTAAAATTGCAGCATTGGATTTAAAAGGTAAAACTATAGTAATGTTTGGTTTGGGTGACCAGGATGGTTATGCAGACAATTTTTTAGATGCTCTTGGTATTATAGCCGCAGATTTAATTAAAGCTGGAGCGGAAATTAAAGGGCACTGGTCTACTGAAGGTTATGAATTTACAAAGTCATTAGGTCTTACGCCGGATGGGAAGCATTTCTATGGCTTAGGGTTGGATGAAGAAAATCAAGCAGATTTGCATGGAGAGAGATTGAACAGGTGGTTTGATATGTTAATGCCAATTTTTTCAATTACCGCTGAGATTGTTGAGGGCGAGGGTTAATTATGTCTAGCCTTTTATTTTTGTTTATATCAATTTTGATTATTGCCTCGGCTGTTAATGTCGTGATTTCTTCTCAGTTAATTTATTCAGCAGTGTCATTGTTGTTTACATTGTTTGGTGTTGCTGGATTATATGTTTTTCTTTATGCAGATTTTATGGCTGCTACACAGGTTATTATTTATGTAGGCGGGATACTCGTTTTGATTATTTTCGGAGTTATGCTAACGAATAAAATTGATACCCCTAATATTGTTTCTAGTAGTAGTAATCAGGCTATTGGTTTCTTTGCATCATCTTTTTTATTTTTAATTCAATTGGCAGTTATTGTTAAGACTGATTGGAAGCAGGGCTCAGTACAGGAGGTTGAGAGTACTGTTAATATTATCGGGAGTATGTTGTTGTGGGATTATTTTTTGGCTTTTGAGATAGTTTCTGTATTGTTGTTGGCAGCGTTGATAGGTGCCGCTTTCTTATCTAGGAGAAATGCATGAATGATATTCAGTCATATTTAGTAATATCTTCTATACTTTTCTCTTTAGGAATATTTGGTGTTGTTACAAAACGTAATGCTATTGCAATTCTTATGGGTATTGAGTTGATACTAAATGCCGCTAATATTAATTTTATTGCTTTTAATAGATTTGGTGGCATGGAGAGGTTGGATGGTCATGTTTTTGCAATGTTTATAATAGTTTTAGCGGCTGCAGAAGCTGCGGTTGCTCTTGCGATTATAATAAATTTATTTAGAAACATTGGCACGGTTAATGTGGATGAAGCACAGGAGTTGAAAGGATAATGGATAATATTATTTTTCCAGCTGCTCTTTTAATATTATTTTTACCATTATTATCTTTTGTTATGCAACTAACAGTAGCAAAAAAACTAGGAGATAAATCTGATTATCTTCCTCTTTCTATTATAGGTGTGACACTGTTGCTTTCATTGTATATATTTTATAATGTAGTAATATTGGGACATGGTCATTTTTATCCAATAAATATATCAACAGAATGGATAGCTACTACGGCATTATCGGTGTCTCTAGGAATTTATGTTGATTCATTTACATCAATTATGTTATGTGTAGTATCGTTAATATCATTTTTGGTTCATTTGTATTCAACTGAATATATGAAAGGTGATAAAAGATATTTGAGATACTTTGCTTTTCTAGGTCTTTTCACATTTTCAATGAATGGGATAGTTTTAGCAGACAGCTTGTTTATGATGTATCTATTTTGGGAGCTCGTTGGATTGAGTTCATTTTTATTAATTGGATTTTGGTTTGAAAAAGATTCAGCTGCTAATGCAAGTAAAAAAGCCTTTTTAGCTAATAGAGTGGGTGATATAGGTATGTTTATAGGCATGATGATTTTGTTTTTTCAAACAGGAACTTTTCATATACAAGGAATCATTAATTCTGTTGGAGGAGGTGCTTTTGATGGAAGTGTAGATTTGCTTACATGTGCTGGTTTGTTAGTTTTTATGGGTGCTGTTGGTAAGTCGGCACAATTTCCCCTTCATATTTGGTTGCCTGATGCCATGGAAGGTCCTACTCCAGTTAGTGCATTGATACATGCTGCTACTATGGTTGCTGCAGGTGTTTATATGACGGTTAGAATATTTCCATTTTTAACACTAGATGCCTTATCTATAATTGCTTTGATAGGTGCGGTTACAGCTCTTATGGCAGCTATTATTGCAATTACGAGAAATGATATAAAGGCTGTTTTGGCATATTCTACGATAAGTCAATTAGGGTATATGATTATGGCTCTAGGTGTTGGGGCGTACATTGGAGCATTTTTTCATTTGGTTACACATGCTATGTTTAAGGCTTGTTTATTCTTATGTAGTGGTTCAGTTATTCATGCGATGCACCACTCTCTTCATGAATTGGATGATCACGAAACAGATCCTCAAGACATGAATAATATGGGTGGTTTAATGCATAAAATGCCTATAACCTTTTATACTATGTTGATAGCTACTCTTGCTATATCAGGAGTTCCTTTGTTTTCAGGTTTTTTATCAAAAGATATGATATTAGCAGGAGTTTTATCTTATTACTGGATGCATGAAGGTTGGGCTGTTATCATTCTTTTGGCTGGTTTCGGAGCTGCATTTATAACTGCTTTTTATATGTTTAGATTGATTTTTATGACATTTTTTGGTGAGCCTAAAAATGAAAGTATTTATAAACATATACATGAGTCTCCTAGGCCTATGACCATACCTTTAATTATTTTATCGGTACTGAGCTTAGGTTTTGTATTTACATTTAATCCAAATCCTCTGGATGCTCATGGATGGTTTGACCACTCATTAGGAAAGATTGAGCATGTTGCAGGGTTAGATATGGATAAATATAAAGAGGGTTTCAAAAAAGCTCATTATCCAGCGATGTATGTCTCATTGCTTGTAGCTTTTTTAGGTATATTGCTATCTAGTTTGTTTTACTTTTTTAATAAAATTTCAATAGAAAAAACAACTTCTATAATGAAGAGTTTATATTTATTTAACTTATCTAGATATAAATTTTATATTGATGTGATTTATGAAAATATTTTATATAAGCCCTTTTTATGGTTTTGTGGGGTTACTTCTAGGTTGGATTGGGATTTGTATGATCAAACCTTTATTGACTCTATCGGTAAGAGAACACTCGATTTATCAGATTATTCAGCAAAGGCAGATTATAATTGGTTAGATCAGAAAGTTGTAGATGGTGCTTATCGACTGGTTGAGTATTTTAACGGCAGATTAAAATATACTCAAAGTGGAGTTATACAAAACTATTTAATGGCAGGAGTTTTAGGAATTGTGCTGATTGCACTTTTATTTCAACAGATATAGGAAATATGGAGTAAGTAAATGAATTCAATAATTTTATCATTATTAATATTTATACCTGTAATAGGTTCAATTATAATGCTTGGTGTTGCGAGACTGGGGATTGAAGGCCGCGAAGATTTATATAAAAAAATTGCTTTAGGAGCTACTGGTCTGCAGTTATTATTATCAGCAATTCTCTATTTTAAATTTGATCCATTATTATCAATTACAGAGTCTCCTTTTACTGTTCAAGTAGATTGGATTAGTTATTTTAATATTCAGTATTTCATAGGTGTAGATGGTTTAAGTATGCCAATGGTATTGTTGACAGCCTTTTTGTCATTTATTTGTATTTTAATTAGCTGGAATATTAAAAAACAACCCTTAGGTTATTTTTCCTTATTTTTACTTCTAGACGCAGGGATGATGGGTGTTTTTTTATCATTAGATTTCTTTTTATTTTATATATTTTGGGAAGTTATGTTACTCCCTATGTATTTTTTAATTGGTATGTGGGGCGGTCCAAAAAGACATTATGCTGCAATTAAGTTTTTTCTCTATACACTGTTTGGTTCTGTATTTATGCTTCTTGGAATGATTGCTCTGTACTTCTATAGCGGAGCACAAACTTTTAATTTAATTACTTTAATACAATATGCTCCAGCGATTGATGCTCAATTATGGGGTTTTGATATGAAATTCTTAATTTGGATTGCCTTGTTTATTGGTTTCGCAATAAAGGTCCCGGTGGTTCCATTTCATACATGGTTGCCTTTGGCGCACGTTGAAGCTCCAACGGCTATTTCTGTTATTCTTGCAGGTGTATTGCTTAAAATGGGAACTTATGGGTTGTTACGTATTAGCTATCCTCTTTTGCCATCAGAAGTTGTGTCTTTTTCGTACTGCTTAGCCATATTGGGGGTTGTTAATATTATTTGGGGGGCTATGAATGCAATTGCTCAAATAGATATGAAAAAAATGGTAGCCTATTCTTCTGTAAGCCATATGGGTTATGTATGCTTAGGTATGGCTGCAGTTGTAAGTAATAATCCAGCAGGTTCACAAGCAGGCATGAATGGAGCTGTAATGCAAATGTTTAATCATGGCACGATTACGGCGATGTTGTTTATTTTAGTTGGTGTTATATACGATCAGGCTCATCATAGATGGATTGTCTTTCCCTCGGATTATGAAGATAAAGATTTAGCAGGTAAGCCAGGCTTTGGTGGTTTAGGGTCACAGATGCCTATTTATACAGGCTTAGTTGCATTTACATTTTTTGCAGGTTTAGGTTTGCCTGGTTTATCAGGTTTTATTAGTGAGGCATTATGTTTTATAGGTGGTTTTAGTGCATTTAAGTTTATTACTGTAATAGGTACATTGGGTATTTTACTAAATGCTATATATTTTTTAAGAGCTTACCAAAGAGTCTTTTTAGGTCAATTAAATGAAAGGTGTAAAGAATATACGGATATTAATAACCTTGAGCTTTTAGCTGTTGTTCCACTGGCTATAATTGTATTGCTGTTTGGAGTTTATCCATCACCATTGATTGACTTGATTAGTCCAGCTGTTGAAAATATTATAGCTATAATCCAGAGTGTTAATTAATGATTGATATTTTAGCAACAGATAATAATAATTTAAAGAGTTTATTAAGCTTTATACCAGAGCTGATTATTATGGAAGGAATGCTTTCTATAATTTTGCTTGAAATTATACCTAATAAAAGAAAATATATTTATTCCTCAACACTAAGTGTTATTGCTTTATCTTTTTTAATATTGATTTTACCATTAGTAGTCCCAAGTATAGGTATAGAGACTTTTGATAGTATTTTTATGGGACTTATGGTCATTGATCCATTTTCTATATTTTTTAAGATAATATTTTTAGTATCAACTTTTATTATAATTATGGTTTCTGAATCCTCTGTTGAAATTAAAGATGAGATTAAAGCCGAATATTATTTTTTACTATTGGCTATCCTCTTGGGCATGTTTTTAATGGCTTCTTCAATTAATTTGCTTATGGTTTATTTAGCTATTGAGCTTGTTAGTATTCCATCTTATATATTGGCAGGCATGTCTAAAAACAGTAAGTCGTCAAATGAAGCTTCGTTGAAATATGTTATTTTCGGATCATTTGCCTCTGGATTGATGTTGTTTGGTTTAAGTTGGTTATATGGAATTGCTGGATCTACTAATATCTTTGATATACAGGTTGCCTTAGTGAGTTCAGGTAATTCTCTAATGGTGTTTATGTCTCTATTGTTTATTTTAGTTGGTTTTGGGTATAAAATTTCAATGGTACCATTTCATTATTGGACGCCGGATGTTTACGAAGGAGCTGCAACACCTGTAACTGCATTCTTTTCAATCGGCCCTAAGGCGGCTGGCTTGGCTATGTTAATACGTTTTTTCTATTCAGTGTTTACTGATGGAGCAAACAATGTTCTATTAGGCGTTGATTGGACTATGATTATAGCCGTATTGTCAGGATTGACCATGACGGTTGGTAATTTATTAGCTTTATATCAAAGTAATGTAAAGCGTTTATTGGCATATTCTAGCATATCTCACATCGGATTTATTTTAATTGGATTTTGTGTTTTATCAAATCAAGCTCTTGAGGCGATGCTCTTTTACATTTTTGTATATTTATTTATGAATTTAGGAGCATTTGTAGTTACTGTATTCGTTAAAAACAAAATGGATGTTGAAGATGTAGATGGTTGGAAAGGGTTAGGATTTAAAAATCCTTTAATTGCATCTTCTATGGTAATTTGCTTAGTCTCTCTTTCTGGATTGCCTCCAACTTCAGGGTTTGTGGCAAAATTTTATGTTTTGGCTGAACTATTTAGGTTAGAATCGTATAGGTGGTTGGCTATCGTAGCTATTATTAATAGTGTTATTTCACTATATTATTATTTTAGAATTGTTAAATCAATGTATTTCTTAAACTCAGAAGAACAAAGTGAGCTATTAGACAGTGTTGAGCCTAATAAGATTAACAAATGGATTATAGTGATTTTGTCTGCTCAGCCATTACTTTTCTATATTTACTGGTCTCCATTGCTAAAATTTATCAAGAATTCGCTGATTATGTGGACTGGGGGGCCTTCTTAGTCTGATGTCAAAGAAGAATGTATCAAATTCTGAAGTTATTATGCATGAATTGGTTTTGCCTAACGAAACTAATGCTCATGGTAATATTTTTGGTGGCAAAGTAATGTATTATATGGATATGTGTGCTGCTATGTCCGCATATAAACATGCAAGAAAGTCTGTTGTTACAGCATCGGTAGACAGACTGAATTTCTTGGCTCCTGCGAAAATGGGAGATATTCTCGTTTTAAAGTCTTTAGTTAACTATGTTTCTAAGACTTCGATGGAGGTAGGTGTTAAAATTGAATCAGAAAATCCTATTACAGGAAAAATCAAACATACAGCTTCTGCTCATTTAACATTCGTAGCATTAGATAGAGAGAATAAACCAACTTCTGTGAATCCTATAATTCCAGAATCTGAAAATGAGATTAGAAGATATGATAGGGCTAAGAAAAGGTATATGATTAGAAAACAAAAATTGAAAGAAGCAGCTAAATAAAAATGCATTTAAGACTAACAAAGGGTCATGATTTTAATTTAAATAACTATACTGCTGATGAGATAGTTGATTCTAAGCAG
>CEOP01057460.1_pt1 | contig 26601 bp, 20 predicted proteins | sample 361301 | NCBI WGS metagenome assembly CEOP01 (sample SAMEA2619548, study PRJEB7988) | marine metagenome | biome: marine biome (ENVO:00000447); feature: deep chlorophyll maximum layer (ENVO:xxxxxxxx); material: "saline water (ENVO:00002010), including plankton (ENVO:xxxxxxxx)" | depth 55 m
TTTTTTCTTTAATCACTCACGCAGAGGTCTCGGCTTCGTCCACCGATTCGTCAGTATGGTCTTCATCGAGCCAATCATAACCGCGCTCTTCGAGCTCGAGGGCGAGTTCTGGACCCCCGGTCTTGACGATTCGTCCCTTGATCAGTACGTGCACCTTGTCGGGCTGGACATGTTCGAGGATTCTGGAGTAGTGAGTGATGATCAACGCTCCAGATTCGCTACCGCGAATTGCCGTATTGATTCCCTTCGCGACAGTGCGGATTCCATCGATGTCGAGTCCCGAATCAGTCTCGTCGAGTATGGCTAACTTCGGTCGCAACAGCATCAATTGGAGAATCTCGAAGCGCTTTTTCTCTCCTCCGCTGAATCCATCGTTGACATAGCGACCGAGGAATGAACGATCGAGGTCTAGTTCTTTCATCGCCTGTTTGAGTTGTTTGCGGAAATCACTACCCTTCGCAGCCTCTTCTCCGCGAATCGCGGCGACGGACTTACGCAGGAAGTTGCCAACCTGAAGTCCAGGAACCGCTTGAGGGTATTGGAAAGATAGGAATACACCGGATCGAGCCCTCTCCCACGGCTCCATTTCCAAGAGGTCCTTGCCGTCGAGTTCGACGCTGCCTTCGCTTACTTCGAAGTCAGGGTGACCCATGATGATGTTCGCAGCGGTAGTTTTTCCGCTGCCGTTTCTTCCCATGATGGCGTGGATTTCACCAGCAGGGATCTCGAGGTCAATTCCGCGAAGGATCGGTGTATCGTCGATTCCGGCATGTAGGTTACGGATACCGAGGACGGGAGTGTCAGATGCCATGAGGTTGCCTCGCTTCTTCCGTCTATTGGTCCCTTTTGAATGCGACCGTCATAGACGGTCGTTGAAATCAGCCTGATTCATGGTCAATCAGAAGTAGGTGTGGCATCACCGGATGGTTGTGTCGAGTGATGATGATCTAGCCGAATCGTATCGACTTCAGGTCGAGGCGATGATGACTGCAGAGTCTGAGAAGCGTATAGCCGAGGCACACGATCCAGCAGAGCTGGATCGACTTCGTTCGCTCTCACTGCTCAATTTGGTTGAGAGCGAGCATACAGATCTCATACCCGCTCTGATGGCGAGGCTTGGGCCCGTTCGGGCCGCCCTCGACGGTCATGGAGGGGGACTCCTCGTCGCTCAATCCGTGGTTGAAGAAATGCACTCGGGATCGAAGGCTCTCTCACTCGTCATCGACCTCGATGGAGCTTGTGTCTCATGCGGTGCGGCTCCTGGGACTCTGAAAGGAATTCAAGAAGACTTGTTGATGGATGAGGAGGTTGTCGCAGTACGCTTCGCTGCCTCGATGCTCGAATGGTTCAATGAATTACAGCGCGAGTTTGTCCTAAAGCACGGCGGCGTCACCTTTGTCGAGGTCTGAAAATGAGCGAGGACAGACTCGACGCACTGCGTTCGGCACACGAAGCAGATGGAGTTCGACGTTCGACTCGTCACTCCGTTCGAGTCGAGGATTATCTTGAGGTATTGCACGAGTTAGAACTCGTCGAGGGTCGAGCCAAACCTGCTCGCATCGCTGAGTCGTTGGCAGTTGCGCGACCCTCTGTGACAAAGATGCTCAAGCGTCTCGACGAGGAGGGCCTCGTCGATTACGAAAGATATCGTGGTGCGGTTCTGACTGACGAGGGACGTGCTGCTGCAATTTCCCTGAGAGAGCGACACAGTTTGCTCGTCAGGTTCCTTAGTATCCTTGGCGTCGATGAGGATACTGCTCATACCGATACCGAAGGCATCGAGCATCATCTCCACGAGACCACGCTCGATGCATTACGAGCACTGGTCGAAAAAGCCGAATCAGACCCAGATTGGTGGAGTGCTCGTAACGAATAAGCCGTGCTAATCAGATTCGAGAGCAGCAATCGCACCCGGCGCTAGGCCGAGCACAGTGATTTCCTCTCCCTCTACCAAGCGAGTATCAGGTGCGGCATCACCCGCCATATCGTAAGCCCCAGCCTTGCCTTTCCAAGATCCGCTGCTGACGAGTTCGAAGAGCCTGTCCTGACTCAATTCATCGAACTCGACAACCGCAGAGTCAGTCCAGAAATCTGCGGTCCAGTCTCCATGCAATACATGCTCGCCCGCTCCTCCTGGAGGATATACAAGGGCGGTCGAAGACCAGACTCGATGGCGATTTCCAGACAGCCGTAACAGCATCGCCATCGCGTGTTGATCATCATCGGGCTTCCCCATCGGCATCAGAGGGTCATCGGGGTCAGTCACGATTGTATCTGCGACAATAACCACATCAGCGACCTCATCTCCTGCCATCGCAGAAACAACTCCCTCCCGAGCAGCTGCCGAAGCCTTCGCTAAACAAGTGAATTCTACCTGCTCCTCTACCGGCGCACCCCAGCGCGGCTTCGGTTCATCAAAAACCAGCGCAGCCGCGCTCAAATCAACTCCAGAAAGCCGCTCACTCAGCCAAGCCAGCCGCCGCTCAGAGGCAGATGCAAGATGCACCTTGCGCATACCATCGACCTCACAGATCGATGCGCAGCGCACAGATAGGGCAGCGAGTCATCTTCAGGTCCATGCCGACCTCGAAGCGACTCGCGCAATCAGGACAAACCACCGACCGATTCAGAGGAGGAAGTCCAGGCAACACCGGAGCCTCACCCATTGGAGGGAGGGGTTGAGCAACCGCTCCTTCTGCCGGTGGTGGAGGAATCATTCCTGGCATTGGTGGAGCCATTTCGGCCATCTCTGCTACGTCAGCCCTGCGCTGCCGTCGCTCACGCCGTGAAGAACCGGAATCGGAATCATCCTCAACGATTTCAACGATAGAAGATGTATCGATGGCCTCGACGGTGATATCTTCCTCATCGATTACATCCACGACATCATCTTCGAGCATCACCACACCTTCAGCTCGCGTCCGACGACGACCACCCATCCAGCGAATCGCTCGGCCTGACAATACGGCGAGAACGATGGTGCAAAGGAGCAGAACTGCAACAGCAACCCCTCCCAGTAAGATGTTGAAACTGCCTTCATCCAAGCCCAGATTAAAGCGCAGTTGCTCAAGAATGTCGCCCCTATCTCTGTCTCCTGTCGAATCATCGATTATCGAGCGGATGACCCAGCCCTGACTTGATGTGTGAATAATCGCCACTTCATCTCCGCTTGGCGCACGACTCACAGAGTGTAGCCAACCGGCACTTATTCGGTTCGAAATCGACATCCATCCGGATTCTGCATTCATCATTCCATACTGAACTTGTGGTCCAGACGGCCCTACCATGTCGTGGAATACTTGCACACCTCGATCATTTTCGAGGAAAATAATATTCGAAAGACCGCGGGCGTTAATCGAAATAGAATTATTTCCAATCGCATTGAATGAATCATCAGCAATCATGTTGATGAATCGTGTATCGAGGCCCGAACCTTCCCTCCAAGCCACCATCAGTCGGTCCTCGCCAGAAACGGTTTCAACCCTCATCTGAGGTAGCGAAGCCTCGTCACCGACCGCCTTTTTGTAGGCCCAGGATGAGTGTTGAAGATCTCCGTGAGCATACCAGAGGCCAAGCCTGTCAGCGCCTGTGGTGTCATTACGCATCGATTGGAAAAGGATGTGACCAATGTCCTCGCCGAACTCTATCTGCACTGGATCAGTCTGTCCTGCGACCACGTCTATGTCTGCGATTACATTGGGTGTCAATCGCCAATCGTTCGAGGAGGTCGGCGCGTCAGCTTCCAGAAGGAAGATGCTGGTTAAATCCTGATAGCTTCCTCCAGTTAGCAAATCTCTGTGGTAACCAGCGACGAGCAACTCGGTTCCCTTGACATCGAGGTCGATACCCCAATACTTTCCATCCGAGAGGAGAATCGGATCCATCAAGTCTTGAATTGGAGTCATTTGACAAGCAGAATCGATTGTTGAATACGACACGGTTTGTTGCAGATAACCGCTCGTGTCGAGGAAGCGGCGCGTCCACACGACGTGTGCGACGCCATCGTCTGTGGCTACAGCGTGGAAATCTCCTGACCAAGTTTCTTCAAGCATATTTGTGCAGGCTGTCATGCCGTGATTTGAGTTCAAACGGTATAGCGAGAGGCCACCGTCTATGGCTCCGACGACGATGCCTTCTCCATTGAGTTCGATGACTTCTACAGGGATCTCTCCCGATTGGAAGTTCATTCCTCTACCGCCAGATACAGTGCTCTTCTCGACGAGGGCGGTCCATTCGACTTGATTGTTTGACCAATCGATGTCTGAGAGAATTGGGCCTGTTAGTGTGATGCGGAATTCAAACGGCCCGCTTTCTTCCGTGCTGAGTGCGAAACTCACACTTTGTGAACCGGCTCCAGAGATTGATGGAATCGTCGTTGATGAGGTCAATTCCCAGCCGCGTTCAGTGTGAAGGTGGAGTTGTGCATCGACCTGCTCAGCAGTGGTCGACCCGAGGTTATCGACGCGGGCATTAATTTGGAATAATTCGCCAGGGCGCGGGATTGCAGGAGTTGTTGTTATCGCGCCTGTGGCGAAGGCGAGGTCGATTCCAGCGGGGCGCTGAACGACCTCGAAGTCGATACTTTCATCGTTATTCGTCTCATCGATTTCCTCGATGGAATCACCCGGGTCAAGGGCGATTGTTACCTGCCGATCACCAACCTCGAGTGGATTCCAATAAAGGGTCACTGCGACAATGTCGCCAGAGTCTATCGAGGGAATAGTCAACTCGTATTTGCGAGTGCCTTCCTCAAGCAGATAGACGACGACATTCGTGGCGGCTTGGTCGCCATCATTGCGTATTTCAGCGCTGACATCGACAAAGGAATTGACGAAGGTCTCAGACAACGGTATGCCCCACTCGGAGACTGTGATTCCACTGCGGAACATCAGGTCGGGGGCAGGTGGATCATTGTCGATTTCGAGAGTGATTCGAACCTCTTCTGAGCGTACTTCACCACCGCTGATTAAGCGTAGTGAGATACGGTGAGAACCGTCGGGATGTTGGTCGGAATCCCAATTGAAACTGAACATCCCGGTTGTTCCTCCCGAGCCGGCATAAACCGTCTCGTCGACCCAATCCTCCTTGCCGATTCGCCATTGCAAAGTTCCGCCATCGACCGTCTCATATTCACCTTCGAAGCGGACATCTCCAGCGACAGAATTCTGGCCGCTCGGACTTGTAAGAGTCAACTCGACACGACCAATCTCGTGTTCTTGACGCTGGGTGTCGCTCCATTGATCCCACTCGTTACGCGCTTGTACTGAGATACGAATCTCAAGTGCGTTGATTTCGTCCTCGGTAAAGTCGGGAATCGAGAAATCGGTGGTCCAATTTACTGTTCCTTGGGCTTGGTGCCAGTCGACAAGGACTTCTTCCTGAGTAGGTGAACCCTCCGGCTTGTGAGTGTAGGTGATTTTGACTTGGACCTCTTCGATACTACCGTTGGTCTCGGCGTCTTCGTCAATGTGACCTCGGACAGAGTAAGTCTCTCCTTCGACAAGCCACGAGTCCTCTATTGGCCTCTCAATGGCCAGCCATTCGCCTTCACCAGGTGGTGGTGGCTCGGTTTCGTTTCCACCACCATTTCCTCCGCCGTCTCCTATCATGGCTGAGAGAATCATGTTACCGTCGATGATGCCGAAGCCGTATTCATCGTTCCAAGTGTCAGAAGCGTCGGGTTCGGAGGCTTCGCCCCTGGAATCGGAGTTCTCACGAAGTAAATCTTTGACATCCTGCGGATCGAGAGACATACCTTCTTCATCGGCAATTTGCAGAATAATAGCGACAAAACCAGCCACCGCAGGACAAGCCATACTCGTCCCACTCAGTTCGACATAACTGTCTTCGGCGAGGGGTTTGGGAGTTCCTGGTAATTGGCTTGAAGATGCAGCATGAGATGCTGAATTCATATCCGTCCCTGGAGATACCACATCCGGTTTGAGCTCGTCCTGATCGTCCCCATCCCCATCGTCCTCTCGTGGACCTGAATTCGAGTAAGAAGCGATTGAGTCATCGCCGCGGTCAACGGTGTCCTTGTCGTCTATTGCTCCAACCGTAATTGAGGCGTCAGCAGCACCTACCGAAGTCACCCTGCGGCGTCCGTCATTGCCGATTGCAGCGACCGGCACGACGCCTGCTTCTGCTGCTTGGTTCACTGCTCTCGCATCGGCGGCGGTGCCGTTGTCACCGGGGTCGTCGCCGTTAGGATCGCCGATGCTTCCGAATGACATCGACATTACTTGGATACCCTCGCTGGAGTCGTTATTTCCCCAATCGGTATCGACATTGGCAGCGACCCAATTTATGCCTTTGAGAGTAGCAGCAGAGTTGGTTCCGCCAGTGTCTGTCATCACCTTGACATCGACGAGATAGGCACCGGGGGCATAGCCCTGGTGGATGCGTCGTGAATCACCAGTCCCGAGTGCAATTCCAGCAACGTGAGTTCCGTGCCCGTCTCCATCGTCGGGGTCATGTGTACCTTCGTTATTGCAGTCGTTCTGGTTGAGGGAAGTGGCGTCACAACCAGCTATCCACTTGGGGTCAGCAAGGTCATCGGGATCGTTCTCATTATCGTCATTGTCATCAGAGAAATCGTCGAGTGAGAAGTGCTCGTTATCGACTCCGGTGTCGAGGATTGCAATGACGATGCCAGATCCATCATAGCCGAAATCACGCATTGTCTCGTCGTATCGGTCTGAGTCGCGGACCTTCGAACCACGAGGAGCTGAGTCGAGATATGGGGCAAGGACATTCTGTTCCTCGACCATAACGACTCCATCGAGTTGCCAAATTTCAATCAGTGCGCTGACTGGAACATGGTCGAGAACGATGGAGTCGAGGATATCCATCTGGAAGAACCACGAGCCCTGCTCTTGCCAGCCGTGGGCTTCGAGAACTTCGCGGAGCGCTGCAAGATCGCTCGGCCCAGGGTGCCAAGCGTAATCGACGACAATCGCAACCGTATCTTTGCCATCAATGCCAATGATTGCGGTTGACGATACCGACTGGCGTTGACCAGCGATGATTCGCTGAAGCCGGTCGTCCATACCATCGGAATCGAAGTCATACCAGTAGCCGAACCACCAACCCTCATCCTCGACCGGGATGCCGGCATCGAAGGGAGGGGAACGGATTGATCGGTCGATTGATTCACACTGAATCTCACCACAAATCAGGGCTGGAGGCCAGTTCGCTGGGCGCTCTTGACCTACATTCTCAAAGCCTTCAGAATTCTCACCGATTCCTAAGGAATCGACATCATCCTGAGTTGGAAATGCCGAGACGGCGATGCTCATGTCGAGCACCAGTATCATCGCCGCAAGGACAATCGGAGTGAGGTCAAGTCGACTTTCAGTCATGGCTCTGCAAGCAGAGCCAGCCTAAGTCGGGGTATAAGCCGAACCCGTCGAGGTGCCTAAGAGGCGTCCTCATCGGCACCTGTTGATGCTTGCGCTTCGTGCAGTCAAGGCCATTTGATGTGTCTATTGGAGAGATCACATCGAAGGCTGCAATTCTCTCCTTGAACCACAGCATGAACCTCACCCTCGCAGACTGGGCAAATCACTTGCTCGGATAACTCCTCCAACCACGCCCTGCGAGTCTCCAATTCATCACCTTCGTCACGCAGCCGCTTGAGGATGCGGGCAGCCTCTGCTTCGAGTGGTTTTCCAGCCTCACTCCAGGGGTCTGATTCGAGGCTGCCCATGCGTGCGGTCGCCACTTCTCTCGCCGCCGTAGAGGCGGCAGTTCCGGCGACCGAGATATCCGTTGAGTCATCGAGTTTCGAGGGCGCTCCTCGAGCGATTGGTCGGGCGAGCGCCCAAGCCAGCATGAAGCCGCCCACATGCGCCATGTGGGCGACATTCGTGACCGATTGTTCAGCCTCGATTTGGTACATGTTCCAAACCTCGAGGCCCAATCGGAAAGCTGCGATTCCCCAGACTGGCCAAGCCCGTATGAAGAATAGCAGTGGAAATTCGATTCTATCGTACGGCCAGCAGGCCATGTAGGCTCCCAGTATGCCGAACGCGGCGCCGCTGGCGCCGAGGGCCGGGCTATACGACTCAGGGTGAGTCAGCACCCATGAGATATTCCCTCCCAACAGCCCGACAAAGTAGATCACAATCCAGCGCGAGCGCCCCATTCTCTGTTCGAGAGGCACACCAGCGAGTGCGATGACCAAGATATTCCCGAGAACGTGAATCCAGTTGGCGTGAAGCCAAGCAGAGGTGAAGAATCGATGGACTTGATCCGGATGATCAGCAATTGCGGGAATCAATGTCAGAAACGCCATAGGCGTGAAATCGAACAATCCGAAATCGATTATCATCTGATAGAAGGTCACGAGAAGCAGCGAGAGCACAGTCGCCAGAGCGATACTCGTCTCTTGCCGCCAAGCGACGACATACGGTGCTGCTGCGACGGCCAAGAATAGTCCGAGAGCAAGCATATCCGAGCCGGTCAAATCGCTCCAGAAAATCTCGAATTCGGGCGCAGCCATGCGACTTCCTCACCCTTCGACGGAACGGTTCAGGGCATAGCCGCTTCGCTGGAGCGCTCGACGGAACCACTCAAACGCGCGCTACCTGTGGACGAGCCATGAGCGCGCGAGTGTTGCTATCTGCCGATGGGCTGGTGGTTAACCGTGGAGCGCGCAAGGTCCTGCGCGGCGTCGACTTCTCTCTATCAGAGGGAGAAGTCGTGGGTCTTGTCGGAGTAAATGGGTCTGGTAAGACGACCCTGCTCGAGACACTTGCTGGACTTCACTCGATGTCGGCTGGCAAGGTCGAGAGGCACGATTCTGGAATCTCTGAAATCGTGCGGGATTCTGATGGTCAGCGCGGGAATATTCGTGGTTTTGGTTTGGCTCTACAAAGCGACGCTATTTGTGGCGATGAGAGCGTCGCTGAGCGCGTCCGTGGAGCTTGTCGAGTTGCTGGACGCGCCGACGATGAGGCGGCTATTGCTCAGATGCTTTCAGATTGGGGTCTAGGCCACCGGGCTGATGATCGAGTCGCCAAACTTTCCGGTGGCCTACGTCGTCGAGTAGCAGTTCTCTCTTCTTTGGCTCCAGCGGCTCTCAATCCTGATTCTACAGTGGTCCTTCTCGACGAGCCTTCCGAAGGTCTCGACGAGTCATCTCGCGAGCTCTTAGCCGGTTGGCTTGGCTCACTCTCAGCTCTCGGCCACTCTATCCTCGTCGCAACTCACGACCCTGAGATGATTGCCACTTGCAACCGGGTCGTCACTGTCTCCGAATCCGGCTCGATTAGCAGCACTGAAAGCGGGACAAATTCGCTCTCTGCTCCCCTTCCGGAGCCGGTTGGCTCAACCGATCACAAAGAGTTCGTCGGCTGGGCATTACGCTTGGAAAAGCGCAACCCAATCGACACCCTAGGTAGAGGGGTGCCCGCGCTCGTCGCCCTATTGCTCGCCTATACTCTCTCAACCGATATCGCGCGCACGAGCGAGAATCACGATTTGCTCGCCGGGCTGATTCTAACTCCAGCATTCATCAGCGCCATCGTCGCACCCGCTCTCATCAAGCGACTCGCAGAGGAACGAGCCGGCGATTGGTGGAGGGCGATGACCGGAGCCGGCTCGCGAATCTGGTTCTCGATTATGGGGGCATCATTCCTGCTTCCATTACCAATCATCTACCTCTCATGGTACATACTCTCAGGAGACTTCGATTCCGATGTCCCAAGTTGGCTATGGCTATTCGGTTTGGTGATAATCGACCTTAGTGTAGCCGCGTCCGCTCTCCATCTAATGGTAGCAGACCTCAGTCGAGCCAGCGCTGTTCCTGTTTCCTTGCTTCAACTTGTTTTAATCTGGCCATTCCTTCAGATGACGAGCGCTTTGGCTTCGATAATGACCGATGGAATGAGTTTTGAATTAACGCTCGGTGAGCCGATTGCAGACATCGGGATAGCTTGGTTGTCAGTGGTACTAATTTGGGCCATGGCGGTAATCATTCCTGAAGATTGAGAGGTGGAAAGATGAATTGGCGCGACTCAGGATATGCCTTGACGTATGTGGGTTTAGCGGGTATTGTATTTGCTACAGTCATTGGTTTGGAATATGCTCCGACGATTAAGGCATGTACTGGAGGTGGATGTTTTGGTGCCCCAGAAGCGTACAGGATTCTATACCTTCACGTTCCCTTTGCTTGGTGTTCATTCCTATCTTTCAGTGTTCTATTCTACGGCTCAATAATGTGGTATTTGAAGCGCAGTGAAGATGCTTGGGTTTACTTCCAAAGTGGTTCCGACCTTGGCTTGATTTTTGGTTTAGGAGTGATAACCTCAGGTCCAATTTGGGCTTCTGCAGAATGGGGTACTCCGTGGGATTGGGGCGATATACGGCTCAATTCATTCGGTTTGCTTTCTGCGATCGCTCTATTCCTAGTATATTCGCGCCGATCTCAACCAGACACCCCAGCTACGCGAGATACTCTATCTGCAATCGGGCTGTTTGGATTCGCCTTAGTCCCTATTACTGCCGGAGCGACTCATTGGTGGAATACCACACACCCTCCACTATTGGTTATTGAATCGGGTGAAAAGGTAGGCATGGACTCCGAAATTCGTACGCTGCTATTGCTTAATTTCGCGATTATGTGTGTTTTATTCGTAGGCTTTCTATTGCTCTCGAATAAGCGGTATCGTCTTGCCGCGGAGGTTTCCTCTCGCAAGGCGGAACTAGACGAGGAGGCGATGTTGTGAGTGGAATCGTTGAGGCTTACATCGCCTACTCGATAATGGTTGGATTAGTGATCTGGTTCAGTCGCGACCTGCTCGGACAAATCTCCTCGCTAGAGGCTGAACTTGAGGTGCTTTCCAGCAACGATACTGGCGCCTTGGATAGTGCAGACTCCGAAGAATGAGCACCCTATTCTTCTCTTCGTTGATTTTTCTGAATCAACCTTAATTTCGGCCCCAAAGGGGGCCGAATGCTCTCCCGACCTGCTCACCAACCCTTCAAACGGGGCAGGTCTGCCGGAAGTTGGGGGAGCACCATGGAAAGCGCAGCCTTCTGCATCTCTTGCGGCTCACCTCCGCCACTCACGTCCGAAAGGCTGTGCGAAGGCTGTCTACGGACCCGAACGACATTTTCTGATGTTCCCGACCGTATCCAACAACACCGCTGCGCCAAGTGTGGCATGCATGAGGTCGAGAAGCGTTGGGTCCGTATCGAGGACGAGGAACTCGGCGAGCTGCGACTCCGTGAGAACATTGCAGTTACCGAGGGTGCTACCTCGGTTGCCATCGATATGGCTTACCAATCAATCGACGAGCGCACTGCTCGCCTCCATGTGACAGTTGAGGGTAAACTCGAGGGTTATGATTTCGGAGATCAGTACGAAGTTCTGTTGCAGACCAGCAACGCGGTGTGCCCGACCTGCACTCGAAAGGCAGGAGCTTACTTCGAAGCCACAATGCAACTTCGCAGCGCAGGTCGACGCCTCTCAGAAGAGGAACTCAAGGATCTCAGAGGGACTCTGGATGAACTTCTCGCTGAACTTGAATCCGACCCTATGTTCTTCGTCACCAAAGAAGGACCCGTCACAGGAGGCTGGGACCTCCAGTTTGGGTCAAAAGCACTCGCAAGAACTTGGGCCCGACGTTTGATCCGAAAGTTTGGAGGAACGACCAAGGAAACTTCGACATTGGTGGGGATGAGAGAAGGAAGCGAAGTCACTCGGCTAACTCTAAGCTACCGAAAGCCAGCATATTCACTTGGAGACATCGTCCGCTGGAAGCGCGATAATTGGCTAATTTCTGCTTGGCAAAAGGATGGACCGATGCTTCGTCGACTCGATAGAAATGAGCGAACGGGAGTAACTTGGCGAGACATGGAGAAGGCATCGGTTGTATGCCGATTCGACGATCAAAAAGTAGTCGATATTCTCAATCGTGACAGCTCTGGAGCGGAGGTCATGGATCCGACTGATTTCCGCGTGGTAACGGTTGCTCTCCCCTACGATGATGATGGTTCGAATCAGAATCTGCGCATCGCTTTCATAGATGACTCGTGGTTGGCTATGCCGGGACACACAGGGGTTGACTGACCATGTCTAAGCCGGATTTCGATACACTGCTCGCTACTCACGATAAGGGTGACATGGCCGGTTATACTCGCCGATTCGTCGACGACCTTGAGGCGGCACTCGGTGCTGCTGTCGAAGTCGACGCGGATATGGATTGGAGCGGTGTTCTGTGTCTTGGTATGGGTGGTTCCGGTGCTGGAGGGATGTTTTTGTCAGCCCTCACCGACTCCTCTGGAGGACTACCATTCGTCGTTTGGAGAGACTATGGTCTCCCCTCTTGGTGGGGTCCTGATTGGCTGGTTGTGGCTACTTCTTATTCGGGTAACACCGAGGAAACACTGGATGGTGTTCGCACCGCCCTTGAGGGCGGTGGCGTGGTTGTAGGAATCTGCTCAGGCGGTGAGCTTGAGCAAGTACTCTCCACTAGTGACGATGCTCTTTGCCTAAGCGTTCCAGGTGGACAAATGCCACGTTCCGCCTTTGGTCATCTTCTTGGAACTCAACTCGCCGCTTGCTGGGCGCTAGGGATTCTTCCGCGGCCTGATGAAGAAGAATTAGCGGGCATGATTACCCGACTACGCACGGCTTCTGAGTCTGCAGACCTCATCGGAGGAGACGGGCGGGTTGCGGCGATGGCGGCTGGGATGGTGGATCGATCAATAGGAATCGTCGCCGCTGGAGAAATGGCTCCTGCAGGAGTTCGCTTCGCGAATCAACTCAACGAGAATTCTGACCGCTTCGCACGTCCGGTTACCTTACCTGAGATGAATCACAATGAGATTGTTGCTTGGGGTCGTGATGCTGAGTCACAGGCCTTGCTCTATCTGACGAGTCCTGCTACGCACCCTCGCGTGAGCGCTCGGCTTGGATGGATGATGGAAAATGTCGATGCGGGAGATTCATGGCTGCTTGATTGTGAGGGTGAGAGTCTCCTTGAGAGCCTCCTCATCGCTGCGCACATCACCGATTGGGTGAGTATCGCACTGGCTGTCACGAATGGTGTCGATCCATCAGAGATGGCTTCGATTGAGGGGCTGAAGGCGCACCTCGCGACTATTCAGTAGATTGGTCCAAGGACCAAACGCGGGTCCGGATAAATTGCTAGAGATTTCTCGCGGTCAGCCGGCGCGACGACTCCTGGCATATCGTGAGTCTCGGGTTCTTCGTACGAGAGTTGGAAGTGCAGGTGTGGTTCCCAACCTCCATTCTCGTGACGGTCGCCCATCCAACAGATGACCTCTCCGGGGCTAACCTTCTGACCGACTGACTTGCCTCTGACCGAGGCGGCATCAAGGTGTCCGTAGAGTGCCCAGATAGTGGTGCTGTCGAGGATATGCTTGGTAATCACGACGTAGCCATAATCGCCGTCGGCTGGATTGTAGCCAAAGTGTGAGATTTCACCGTCGGCAAAGGCCATGCAAGGAGTTCCGACGGGCGCTCCGATATCGATACCAATGTGGAGGAAGCGCGCACCATCGAAGAGATCTGTATTGTACATCCCAGGGCGCAATTCATCGTATCTCCCGATATCGTAGTCAAATTTTGAGGGTGAGTAATTGCCGGTAGTGAAATCACGGACTTCGTAATCATCAGGGAGATTGACTACTGGATGGAACTCATGTGAATCCCAGTTGATCATGACCCGCCGAAGCGGGTCGAGACCATCACTCCTCCTCTTCCGCTTCTTCGGCGAGATTCCTCACTCCGCTTTTCTCTCGAAGCTCCTTTGAGGTCTTGGCGCCGAGTTCCTTCAACATCTCAGTCTGCCGAATGACGTTTCCAGTCCCATCAGTAAGTTGATTCTTGGCCTTGTCGAAGGCCTTCTGAGCCTGCCCCAACTCGAAGCCAATTTCTGTGAACGACTCAAGGAAAAGCACGACCTTGTCGTAGAGCTTTCCAGCGCGCTCAATCAGTTCAAGTTGATTCTTCGATTGCTTCTCCTTCTTCCACAGGTCCTGAATCATCATCAGAATGACCATGATGCTCGTTCCACTGACAATCTTGACTCGTTGGTCAGCGACAAGTCCTGCGTAAAGGTCAGGGCTGTACCGCATGGCATCGATGTAGGCGCTCTCTAGAGGCACAACCATGAGCACGAAATCGAGAGTATTGATGCTCTTCATGTGGCTGTAATTGGCTGAGGCGAGTTTCTTCACATGTGAGTTGATTGAATCGCAGTGAGCCTTCATCGCAGCCTCAGCTTCATCCTCATCTGCGGCATTGACAAACTGTGTGTAGGCTGTCAGTGAGACTTTTGAGTCGAGAACGACTTGTCTGTCACCTGGGAGGTTGACTACGAAATCTGTCCTCTTTCGACTCTTATCTGCAGCGGTCTCGGAGAGTTGTGTGACATAGTCACGTCCCTCGACGAAGCCCATGCTCTGAAGCAGATTCTCGACCACTACCTCGCCCCATGCACCTTGGGTGCTAGAGTCTCCCTTCAGTGCATTTGTCAAGGCCTGAGTATCGCTTGAAAGTTGAAGGCCAGCTGTCTCTACAGCGCCTATCTTAGTCTCTAGAGTGGCCTCTCGTTGAATCCTCTCTCTCTCGACTCGATCCACAGTCTCGAAGTAGTCGCCGAGAGATTTCGAAAGGTCTTCAGTCGCCTTTGTAAAACTCCCTTCCTTCTCCTTATCAGCCGCTTCTACAGCGTCTGAGAAGGCTTGTGTGGCCGCCAGTTTGTACGTGTCGAGCATCTGATGTTGAGTGGTTTGAAATGCTTCTTCGCGAGCTTCTAATTGGGCTCTCACCTTGACTAATTCAGTTTCTGCATCGCTCGGCCCAGAGTCCATTTTCTGCTTCGCTAGCAGCCATCCAATTGCCGCACCAACAAGAATTCCAACGACGACGAACACGATTTCCATTTCACTCAGCAAACAAAGAGGAAATCGAGGGTATATCAAGACTGGCAATCCGCTACGCAAGTGTAAGTCTGTTTAGGAGCGGTGCTGACCGGTCTGTTTAGGAATGGATTGTCGATACCACCTGCTATGGATGCTTATGGGAGGGTACGCTGTGCTGTTCTAGGAGCCACTGGAATGGTCGCCCAACGATTCTTCCAACGTCTCCAATTCCACCCCTGGCTCGAACCCGTCGCAGTCATCGGTTCGCCGGAAACTTCGGGAAGTGCTCATGATGAGTGTCTCTGGAGTTTGGATGAGGAAAGGCCACCGCAAAGTGGGCTGACTATCGGCGGGCTCGAGGATCTCGATTTGCTGATTGAGGAATTCCGAGATCTTGGAGTGCGCATTGTTTTCTCAGCACTTCCTGATGAGCCGGCCGGGAGGGTCGAGAGGCCACTGGCTGAGGCCGGCTTCATCGTCGTCTCGCACGCACAAATACACAGGCTCGACGACGATGTACCTCTAGTCGTGCCAGAAGTGAATATCGAGCACTTAGCAGTGCTCGACAATCAAGCAAATTCGGGCGGTGGCGGGCTAGTTTCCTGCTCAAATTGCGCAGTATCTCCTCTCGCCATCACCCTCGCTCCGCTAATGCAGATGGCTCCGCTGGCATCAATCCGAATCGCCACCGAACAAGCCTTGTCCGGCGGTGGCCGCAAGATGTTAGCTGCTGGTCGAGCGGGCGAGCAAATATCTCGTGAGATTCCAGGAGAGTCAGAATCCGTTCGAGCCGAATTGGCCAAAATCCTCGAAACGGATGTGAGCATTGAAGCGGAGTGCATTAGAGTGATGCGAGACCATGGTCATTATGCGCGCCTGCACGTCGAATTCACTGAGCCTGTAAGCGCTCATCAGGTCATCCGAGAATGGCGTGAATGGACATCACGGAGCCAGCAACTCGACCTTCCATCGGCTCCGTCGCGAGCGATTATATTCGTCGATGACAAACTTTCTGAGGAGCACCGTTGGGTCGGTGGAGACGGTGTAAATCATCCCGGACACGATCTCAAGGCAGGGATGTCAGTGGCGGTCGGAGAGGTATCGGTCGAGGGTACGAGCCTACGATACTCGACTATGGCTGACAATACGATTCGGGGTGCTGCGGGCTACTCAGTTCTGTTGGCCGAGCAGCTTCTCGCAGACGGATTGATGCACGATAATAATACAACACTCGCGCGCGAGTTGTGAATCTCTTCTTGGAGTCTTGACTTCGAGCCAACCGCACACGCCAATAGAGCGACATCCTACGCAGGGCGTGCGTCAGCGTCGCCTCGCTATGTTACTCTCCTCGCTTCCAGGGCATCCTTGCTCGGATGTCGGGTTGGAGCAGTATTCGACTAGTGGCGATTTGGCAGCAGCGTGGTTGGCGCAAATCGCCGCTTTCGGCGACCTTGATGCTGATTCAGTGGTCGCCGACTTGGGCGCGGGTAATGGAATTCTTGGAATCGGGGCCGCGCTGATGGGTGCTGGTCAGGTGATTCTTGTCGAATGCGATGAGGCTGCCTGTGCTGTAGCATTCGAGGCAGTCGAACAGACCGGAGTTGGAGATATTGCTGAGGTGATGTGCAAGGTGGTCAATGAGAATCTGGATATCGCTGGAGTCGATCTTGTAATTTCGAACCCTCCCTGGGGTTCTCAAACACCGAAAAGCGATCGCCCATTCCTCGAAGCGATGCTTCGCAGTGGCGCGAATTCTCATTTGATGCACAGCGCTCAAGCGACTCATATTGAACCGTTATTTGAGGCGGCTGGTTGGACTGTTGAGCGATATTGGGAAGCGGACTTTGCCCTCCCAGCTGCCTACGCCCATCACTCCAGCCGTCAAGGTAAGACACGAGTCGCATTTTGGCGGCTGATTCCGCCCGAGTGAAACCCCCTTCGCTCCGAGAGCACTGAAGGGACCTTCCAACGCCGTGCTACGCACGGCCGGACCGTTCATAGGGAGTGGTCCGGTCGCCGGCCTCGATGAGCGCTGCTGACGGAGACTTCGTCACACCCGGTAACACGGTTGAGATCCCGGCCGATGCTAACCTTGGCTCGGGCCTCTCCGAGACCGATTCCGGTGCAATAGCTCTCGTCAGCGGCACCGTTGTCAGCAACGATGGAACCATTTCCATCGAGGCCAACAGACCCGAGACGAACTCACCTCAGATTGGTGACGATGTTATCGCCGAGGTCACCAAGCTAATGCCCAAGGTCGCGATGGTACGCTTACTCCACATCGAGAAGGACGCAGGTCACCGCGACCTTGCCGCTCTGAATCTCTTCGCAGACATTTTCGTCACTGAGATTGTAGACCGATTCCTTCCATCCCCTGGCGATGCAATGCGAACTCGAGATTTGATCCGAGCTCGCATCACCCAAATTGAACCGAACGTCAAGGCAAGCACTCGTGGCTCGCCCGAACTCGGAGTCCTTTCGGCAATCTGCCCCGCTTGCGGCGTCGACCTAGTTACCTCTGCAGCTAAGGACGATTTCAACGTCGATTGCCCACGCTGCGACTACATTGGTTACCGCGCTCTTTCCAACGGCTTCGGCCACGGCCACATCCTCGGAGACGACGTTCAGAGCCTGAATCGTGGCGGCGAGCGTTGGTCTGCAGACGCTGAGAAGAATCTCGGTCACGAGGGCGCTCGACCCTACCTATCCCCAATGGCCGATCATCGCCGCGGGCTCACTCATGATGCCCCAGCGGCGGCCATGCGCATGCGCGCAGCAATCACTGGAAAAGGAGGCCGTGGAAGAGGCGGTGGAGGCAAGGATCGCGTCCAGCACAAATGCAAGTGCACCCTCTGCGGAGTCGACACAACAGTTCCATTCAAGCCGACACCCGGCAAGCCAATTCGCTGTCGCGACTGCATGGGCAAAGTCAAGGATGGCAAAGCAACCAAGGAGCAATTAGCGGCTGAGAGAGAGGTTCTGACAAAGGCTCGAGCCGAGTCTTCAGAGACTTCAGGAATCAAACTTTTCGTGGCACGTCTAGCCTACAAAGCAACTGAAGATGAACTACGCGCTTTGTTCGCCGACCATGGCGAGGTTAGCGAGTGCAGCATCGCCACCGACCGTGAGACCGGTCAATCTCGCGGCTTTGCTTTCGTCAAGTTCGCCAGTCGCAAAGCCGGTGAGAAGGCAATCAAGGAACTCGATGGAACTGAGATTCACGGCCGCAAGATTTCGGTTCAAGAATCCAATGACGGCGGGGGCCGCCGAGGTGGACGCGGAGGAAACCGCGGCGACCGCGGTGGTAATCGTGGTCGTGGTGGCGGACGCCGCAACTGAGCCACTGCTCGACGGATTATTCACGTCGATTCTTTTCGCGTGCGAGGACTCGTTCAATCGAAGTCGTGAAGGCTCAGTGTTCAGCCGAGCGGCTGAGGGATTCGATGGAAGGCTGGCTTGTCCTCGATGGTTACGAGGATGAACCGGCTGCCTTCGGCGTGCCGAATTACCTCGGATTCCATATTCGCTACATCTGCGGAGTGCTGGAAGCTCGAGGTATTCCATACACGTACATGACAGTTGATCAGTGGCGGCTCAAGCACAAGAATCGTCTATCAGAACCAGATGAAAGAGCCGCCCTGCAGCGAGAACTTGCTGATCTTGACGGCGCGGTAGTTCTCGCTGGTTCCGTAGTTCCAGGCAAATATGTTCGAGGAACTCCGATTTCCCGTCGCGAACTCGATGAGTTTCTCGCCATCCTCCCGCACGAACACCCAGTTCTCGCGGGAGGCTGGGCCATCAGACATTGGCGCTATGACGGCTGGATTCCGCTCCGCGCCAACCTATTCTGTGCAGTGCAAGACACCGATGCAACTCTCGACAATTTCCTCACTTCTGGTCAGTGGAAACACAAGCGACGTAGCCCCGAGCAATGGAATGAGTGGGCGAAGGCGGGAGCGAAGGGCCAGTGTGTCACCACTCACCCCGACCTCGTTACAGAAGATGGCCGAGCCGGCCCATTGACTTACGAGGTCGAACTCTACCAGGGCTGTGTCCGATTCAAGCGAGGATGCAAATTCTGTATCGAGCCGAAGAAGGGAGTTCCAATTTGGCGAGAAGAAGAGGATGTTATCGCTGAGATAACCACTGCTCTTGACAACGGAGTACGCCACGTAAGAATAGGCGGCGCTACAGACATTTACACCTACAAAGCCGAAGGAGTCGTCGAACTCGAATATCCAGTTCCGAACCCTGAGCCAATAGCTAGAGTTCTGCATGGTTTGAGAGAGGACGAACGCCTCGATATCCTTCACGTGGACAACGGAAATCCATCCATAGTCGCAGAGAATCTCGAACCTGCAACAGAGATCACTCGCACCCTTGTAGAAACTCTCTCCGATGGCGCAGTGCTCTCTTTTGGACTAGAATCAGCCGACCCACGAGTGCACGAAGAAAATTGGCTCAATTGTGATTCAGACCAACTCAAAACAGCTATTCGCCACATCAATGAACACGGTCGTGAACGAGGTGAAAGAGGTCTACCAAAACTTCTCCCAGGTCTCAATTTCATCGCTGGCCTAAACGGTGAAACAGAACAATCCTACGACCTCAATCGCCAACTCCTCAACAGCCTGCGCGCGGAAGGGCTCTGGCTGCGCAGAATCAACATCCGCCAAGTCGAAGGTCAAGGCTTCCAACCAATTCCCGAAGCCACCTTCCGCGCATTCAAAAAAAGCGTCAGAGAAGAAATCGACAAACCTCTCCTCGAAGAAATGTTCCCGGCAGGTACTCGCCTAACGAATGTCTGGTGGGAAGCCCACGAAGACCGCATTCGCAGACCCGAACAAGTGCTCAATCCAGAGCATAGAGACTCGGCGATTCATGGCCGCTCAGGAATCACCTTTGGCCGTCAAATCGGAGCATACCCAATCCTTATCGGAATTCCTTACCAAATTCCGCTCGAAACAGAATCAGATATCATCGTCACAGGTCATGGAATGCGCAGCATCAGTGGAGTGGAGTCGAACCTATCGATCAATACTGCAACTCAGGCTCAACTCGAAGCCATCCCTGGCATAGGCAGCAAAGCGGCATGGCGAATCATCTCTGAAAGAGCGAAATTGTCCCGTAAAGACCCCGAAAGGCCATTTGATAGCGTCGAAGAGGCACTAGAAGCAGCGGGACTCCAGTCCTACGGACTGTCTCTTGAGGTGCTCAACGCGTGATGCAAACAGTTCAGGCATAGGGAATAGTGATAATCTCAGCAAGTGCGCCAATCTTCATGCTGAACGAGGAAACCAAGAGGACAATCGCGCTCGGAATCTGCACACTCTTCTTCGGGGTGACCATGCTCGGCTTCCTGATAGGCAGCCAAGGTGCAACGCTCGTACTCGGTGTTGAGGAGGAAGCGGATTTCACGCACGGCAGCGGTCCGACGCTGAATATGCGTGGTAGCGAGGCCGGCTCGGTCTTCTCTCATTCTGTCCTCAACGTCGCTGATGACGGACCAATCGTAGTGCTAGCAAATGGAACTACAATTGAGTGGTCTGCTGGTTCCGCAGTATATTCTGAGGATTCTGTGATTTCAAGCTCAGGAGCAGGACAATGTTCGATTCTGAGTAATTATTCGATGTACTGCACTGGTTCGAATAATTACGGTCAATTGGGACTTGGGAACACAGCATTTAGCGCTGGATATGTCAGTTTGAGCCCTGAGCCAGTGGTTGTCGACGAGGGCAAGGATCACTCTTGTGCTATCCTCGTCGATGCGAGTTTGTGGTGCTGGGGTCGCAATCATCACGGTCAGATCGGAGATGACTCGACGACTAATCGTGTCTCGCCGGTACAAATCGATTTGGGCACCAACGTCGATGTTGTTGCCGTGTCTGCAGGCGAGGATCACACCTGTGCCATCACTGACACAGGGGATGTCAAGTGCTGGGGATACAATATCCGTGGGCAATTGGGTGATGGCACCACCAACGATTCATATGTTCCAATCGAGGCCAACCACTCAACTGGATTGCGCGCGGTTTCTTTGGTGACCTCGGGTCGTTCGACCTGCGCCATCTTCGACAATGGCTCGGTCGGTTGCTGGGGTAACAAATACACTGTATTCTCTGACAATGGTGCGGCAACCGCCAATGTCCATCTAGTCGATTTGGGCGCCGGCGCCACGGCAACGATGCTCGATGGCGTCGGTTCCCACACCTGCGCTGTCATCGACGATGGTTCGATGCAGTGCTGGGGAGTAAATACTCATGGACAACTCGGCGATGGCACCTGTTCCTCGACGATTAACTCGGCCTGCTCGGCTGAGAATATTTTCCCCGGCGAGGGAGATTCAACTGTACAAGTAAATTTGAGCGCCGGTCTTTCGGTGCTTGCAGCGGCGACCAGCACGGATTCAACGTGCGCACTTCTCTCGGATGATTCGCTGCGCTGCTGGGGAGCGCAGTCGGGAGAATTTGACAATACCAGCGATTCAATGCTCAACCCATACGAGTTGAGCTTCACCGATGGCGCACACGTCGCCTTTACCGATCAGGACATGGATGGCGACGGAACTCGCAATATCTTCGATACCCATCAGACCGGCGACGATGATGGTGATGGCGTCATCGATACCGCCGACGATTATCCAAACAATCCTGCGCGTTGGACTGATTGCGATGACGGAAAGTATGGTCGTCTAATCTGTACCGATGCCGACGCAGGTCACTCTGCGCCAGGTAATACTCTGGTCCAGACTCAATGTGAGACGGGAACCTTCCAGCCTTACACTGGTCAATCGACCTGCCTCGATGCCTCCGCCGGTCATTACTCAGATTCGGACGGAGCCACATCTCAGAGTGCATGCGCGAGCGGATATTACAACGCCATGGTAGGACAATCATCCTGCACCGCCGCGCCTGCCGGTTCCTTCGCATCAACTACTGGTGGCGACGCTGGAGCAACCAATACGACGGCTCTACCGCTCTCAGTGATGAGTGCGAATTATTCTGCGACGGTAAATGGCGGCAGCGACACCAGTGACGTATTCTCTCTCGATTTGCCACGAAATGCTTGGTTCTCTGCCAATCTCACCTCGCCGATGGGACAGGACTTCAACATCGATCTACTGAACGAGACTTTCGATATGGTATCGTTCTCAGCGACCAATGCGACCCAAGAAGAGGTCTCAACATCGGCTGCCGGCAATGCAAGCGGATTCTATTACATCCGCATCATGTATTCCTCGGGTTCGACCGGACCTGGCAATTACTCACTGGTCATCGACCTACGTTCGACCTCTGGCTCGATGTCACAGATTGGCTCGACGGCGACCTTAGTCGATGCCGAACATGGAATCTCGACGACTCTGTGTGGCGTCGGAACTTGGCAGAATCAAGTCGGCTCGACTTCCTGTAATGCAGCCTCCGCCGGACACTATGTCTACGGAACAGGAGCGACCACACAAACCGCGTGCTCTCCAGGATATTACCAGCCGACCACTGGCCAGACGACTTGCATAATTGCCTCAACTGGATATTACGTCCCAACTTCTGGCGCAGCCTCGCAGACCGCGGCCTCGCCCGGTTACTACGTCAATGTCTCAGGATCTTCTTTCCAGCAGGCCTGCGCTGCGGGAACTTACCAGACATCAGCGGCGCAGACCACTTGCTTCGCAGCTAATCCTGGATATTACGTACCGACAGCTGGACAAGCCAACATGACAATCTGTGATGTTGGTACATACCAACCGAATTCAGGACAGACCTCCTGCATCGACGCGGACCCAGGCAATTATGTTCCAAATCAAGGGGCAACGGCACAGTCCCAATGCTTGGTCGGTACTTACCAACCATACTCAGGCCAGTGGGCCTGTCTCAATGCCGAGCCTGGGCACTATGTTCCTACAGTGGCGTCCACCTCACAGATTGCCTGCGTTACTGGTACCTATCAGCCGGCGAGTGGTCAGGACAAATGTGATTCCGCCTCTGCCGGCTATTACGTCAATAGCACTGCAGCAGTCAGTCAAGATCCATGTTTGCCCGGAACTTACCAACCGAGTATCGGGCAGACTGAATGCCTAGTCGCCGATGCTGGACATTATGTCGATACGCAAGCGGCGACGGCTCAGATTGCTTGTTCAGCGGGTTCTTACAATCCCAATACCGGAGCCGATGAAGCCAGCGATTGTATGCTGGCAGATACAGGGCACTACGTAGCTCTCGATGGCTCGGTTGCACAGTATTCCTGCTCTGCGGGGACCTTCGCGGCTAATATGGGACAAATCGCCTGTGATGCAGCGGCTCCAGGGTACTACGTGCCCGCTGTCGCCGCTGACGCTCAGATTCCTTGTGCACTCGGATCTTGGCAAGCCTCTCAGGGAGCGACCGAGTGCGCAACCGCCGACCCTGGGCATTATGTCGATCAGGAGGCCTCCACAATGCAGACAGCTTGCGCAGCGGGCTCATACAATCCAAGCAGTGGTTCAATCGACTCAGATGACTGCATGGCAGCCGATGCTGGAAGTTACGTAGGCAATGAAGGCTCAGCCGAGCAATTACTCTGTCCAGCAGGGACCTATCAGCCAGCACCGGGTCAGTCAAGTTGTATCGATGCTGACTTCGGTTACCATGTGCCGACAGATGGTTCGACGGGACAGATTGGTTGCAGTATGGGATCCTACCAAGGAGAACGAGCCGGCACAGAGTGTCTGACAGCTGAGCCCGGCCATTACGTCGATTCTCACTTTGCATCCGCTCAGCAAGCCTGCCTCGCGGGCACATACAATCCCAACAGTGGATCAACCTCGGCTAACGATTGCATCGAGGCGAACTCAGGATACTTCGTCGCTCATACAGGATCATCCGCTCAAGAGGCATGCGAATTAGGAACCTATCAGCCGAGCGCAGGATGGTCAAACTGCCTCGTAGCCGACCCTGGTTTCTATGTTGATACGATGGCTGCAACAGCCCAAATCGCTTGTGAGGCAGGTGACTACAACCCGAACTCGGGGTCGGTCACGGCCTCAGCCTGTTCCGATGCAGACCCAGGAAACTACGTCCCTGACCCCGCCTCCTCTGCCCAGATTCCATGTGAGGAGGGAAATTATCAGAACCTCCGCGGACAGACCGAGTGCAAATCCGCGGGCCTCGGTTATTACGTCGATTCCCCGTCAGCAATCTCACAAAATCCAGCCCCTATTGACTACTACATAGACACCGAAGGAGCGACTGAAGCACTGCCTTGCCCTAATGGGCAGATGACAATGGTGGAAGCAGCCAAGGATGTCAGCGATTGTCACATCGATACCGACGGCGACCGAATTCCCGACTTCCTCGACAGAGACGATGACGGCGACGGTATCGACGACGGTTGGGATCTATGTGATTACGGCTTGATGAACTGGACCAGTACCAAATTAAACGACTGGGATCAAGATGGCTGCGAGGATACCATCGAGGACAATGACGACGATAATGACGGATACCTCGATGACAATGATGTCCTCCCGCTCGACCCCGAAGAATGGCTCGACACTGACGGCGACGGAATCGGCAATAACGCGGATACCGACGACGACGGCGATGGTATTCCTGACCTTGAAGAGCAGAGTCTCGGTTTGGATCCGCTCGTTGCAGATTACGATGGCGATGGATATAACGACAGCATCGACGCTTTCCCCAAGGATGCTGATGAATGGATTGACACCGACGGCGACGGGGTCGGAGATAATTCTGACAGGTTCCCTACGATCAAATTCTACCAGAATTACGTTCAGGCCTCGATTCATCTTGTGATTGGCCTGATCATCCTCGGTGTCATCGGCTTCAGTGTGCGCATGGGAATGGGTCGAAGTGAGAAACCTGAGGCCGATGATAGCACGCACGAATTACGTGAGATTGGAGGTGTCGAAGTAAGAATTTCGGCCGAGGATATGCTGTATGATGACGAGCCGGTTCCAGAACCAGAGCCTGAGCCTGAATTCACGCCACCTGTAGCGATGTTCGATTTGGACTCGGCTCAGCCTTCGGTGGCAGAAGTCGAGGAAGACGAACCAACGACTGAGCCGATGGCTTGGGATCTAACTCATGAGGCCGAGTCGGAGGAAGAATCTCTCGAAGAAGACTACGACGAGTCAGCCGATGAAGTATCAGAGGTAGGCGAGCTTGACCTAGGGTCATTACTCGATACGGCTCCGCCACCAAAGCCACGCGTCGAAGCTCCTGAGGATGCTCAAATCAACGAGCATGGACAGAAGGTTTGGCAAGATGCAAACGACGATATTTGGGTGCAGAACCCCGACGGCAGTCTACTGAAACACAACGTATTGACTGGAGCCTGGGAGCCATACACGCAGTAGAGGAGACCCCGTTTCGTTGTGTTTTCCACAACCGAACTGACCAATCGCGCGCGTCGCATTGATAATCCGACACCTGATGCGAGAGTCACCGGTGAGAGAAATGATAGACATCGATAACGAACATATCCCAACAATCGAGGCAAGCGCCCACTGCGATGGACCCTGTGGAGTCTACGACCCAGCGAGCGCTCGAGTAGCCGCGGAGGCGGTTCAATCAATGACTAAGAAAATGGTTGCACTCAGTGAAAGTAGCGCAGATTGCAGTTCTGCATCATACATCAACACCATGAGCCGATACGCAGTAATCAAGGAAGAAGAATCACAGAAGTGTAAGGACGAATTGTTGATTCTCTGGACCGACTTCTTCAAGCCTCAACACCTAGAGACAATTCCAGACCTGCACGACACATTCTGGCAGGCCGCAAAGCTCTGCTCCGCCTGCAAGGTCGAAGTCTCAGAACAACATGCTCAGGAACTAATGGATGCGGTAGAAGCGATTCATCACATGTTCTGGGCTGCCAAGGGCCGTGACGTCCCATGGATACGCGCTTCGTGAATGTCGTCGTGAAAGGCGACTCAATGTGGCCGACCCTCTCTGCAGGTAGTACCGTGAGGTTCGAGAGGGTCGAAGCAGAGGCTCTGGAGGCTGGGCAGGTCGTCCTGCTAGATCATCCATTCAGGCCTGACCTGCGAATCATCAAGCGGATTCAATCAATTGATCAGACACAAATCTTCGTTGTCGGCGATAATCCCGATCCGACCGCTAGTGAAGATAGCCATGATTTCGGCAAGGTCAGCGCTTCGCTCGTACTTGCAGTTCTCTCAAATTAGAATTGAATTACGTTGGCGCCCCAAGCCAAACCGCCGCCAAAGGCAGCGGTTACAACCAAATCACCCTCTTTGATGAGCCCTTCATCCATCGCCTCACGCATTGCAATAGGCACACTCGCACCGGCGGTATTGCCGTATTTGTGGAGATTTGTGAAAGTCTTAGACATCGGCAATCCAAGATTCTCCATACCTGTCTTGATGATGTTGATATTTGCTTGATGAGGAATCACAAAATCGACCTCATCGAGCGTCTTACCGACTCTCTCAAGCGCCGCATGGACCGCTTGCGGAAATGCCTCAATAGCAAAGTTCCAGACTGCTCGACCGTCCATGTGGAAGTATTGCATACCCTCTTCGAAGTTGGCGCTGGGGATCGGTACTCGGACCCCTCCGGCGGGGATCTCTATGACTTCCGCACCACCACCATCACTCATCAGCCACGATCCTAGGACGCCCTTTCCATCCGCAACCTTACCGAGCACTGCCGCACCTGCTCCGTCTCCAAATAGCACGCACGTTGC
>CEOP01012091.1_pt1 | contig 26540 bp, 24 predicted proteins | sample 361301 | NCBI WGS metagenome assembly CEOP01 (sample SAMEA2619548, study PRJEB7988) | marine metagenome | biome: marine biome (ENVO:00000447); feature: deep chlorophyll maximum layer (ENVO:xxxxxxxx); material: "saline water (ENVO:00002010), including plankton (ENVO:xxxxxxxx)" | depth 55 m
TTTTTAATATTGAAAGTCTCAGTAGTGGTTAATATAAACAAATCAAGCTCTTTAAAACTCATTAACAACAAAAGAGTTTGCAAATTTAGCTAAAAACTTTAATATTGATTTAATTTAACCCTAATATTAATAATGAATAAGTTTAAAATATTACATAAGCTTAATTTAAAGACCCGTAATTACTTAACTTTGAAATGAAAGAATTTAGATGAAAGAATTAAAATATTTAAATAAATATCTTTACAAATACAGATCAAAATTACTTTTTGGAATTTTTATTACGGTCATAGCAAGAATTTTTTCTCTAATCGCTCCAAGATTAATTGGAAAATCGATGAATGCAGTGGAAGATTTTCTAAAAAATAAAGAAAATTTAGATATTGAAAATCTACAAAAAACACTTTTAATCTATGTGTCAATAATTATTGCAACTGCATTTGTTTCTGGTTTTTTTACTTTTTTAATGAGACAAGCAATAATAAATGTTTCACGGTTTATAGAATTTGATTTAAAAAATGAAATCTTTATACAATACCAAAAATTATCGCAAACATTTTATAAAGTTAATAGAACAGGAGATTTGATGAACAGAATTAGTGAAGATGTTGGGAAAGTTAGAATGTATTTTGGACCTGCAATAATGTATAGTATAAATATAATAACTCTTTTTATTATTGTAATAGCTTACATGGTTTCAATTGCACCAAAATTAACCCTTTACACACTTATCCCTCTTCCTATACTTTCATTTTTGATTTATAAGTTAAATAAAGCCATCCACTATAGAAGTACAATTGTTCAGGAAATGTTATCAAAATTATCTTCATTTACACAAGAAATGTTCACAGGAATATCAGTTATAAAATCATATAATTTACCAGAAAAGATAGAATCAAAATTCGATTTAATCTCCAATCAAAGCAGAAATAAAAACATGAATCTAGTTAAGCTTCAAGCATGGTTCTTTCCACTTATGTTATTGTTAATTGGGGCTTCAAATTTAATTGTTATATATATTGGAGGCACTCAGTATATGAGAAATGAAATTAAGATTGGAGTACTTGCAGAATTTATTATTTATGTTAATATGTTAACTTGGCCTGTTACAGTTGTCGGTTGGTTAACGTCAATTGTTCAGCAAGCTGAGGCTTCCCAAAAAAGAATAAATAAGTTTTTAAAAGAAAAAACGGAAATTAAAGATGGAATAAATAATCAAAAAATAAAATTTGAATCTTTAGAATTTAAAAGTGTTGGATTAAAATATCCTGATACAAGAATTGAAGCACTAAAGAATATATCATTTAAAGTTAACAAGGGTGAAACAATTGGAATTATTGGCCCTGTTGGTTCAGGTAAAACATCAATTTTTGAGTTAATAATAAGATTATATGAGCCTAGTAGCGGAAAAATTTTGATCAATAACAAATCTCTTTCTTCATTTAAATTAAAAAATCTCAGAAAAATTATAAGCTACGTTCCTCAAAATGCTTTTCTTTTTTCAGATACAATAGCAGATAATATAAAATTCGGAAAACCTGATGCTGAAATTATTGAAATTATAGAAGCTTCTAAGAGCGCTTCTATATACCAGGAAATAAAGAAGTTAAATTTAAGTTTTGACACCATGTTAGGTGAACGAGGAATAAATTTATCCGGAGGACAAATTCAAAGAATATCAATTGCTAGAGGATTACTAAAAAATCCAGATATGATTTTACTAGATGATAGTCTTTCTGCAGTTGATACAGATACGGAAGAAAATATTTTAAATAATCTAGAATCCAAATTTGGTGAAAAAACAAAATTAATTATCAGTCATAGGGTGTCATCAGTAAAAACAGCTGATAAAATTTTAGTTATAAAAAATGGGTCAATAATTGAAGAAGGAAATCACGAAGAATTAATGAAATTAAATAAATACTACAAAGAATTATATGATAAACAAATTAGATAAAAAAAATAATTTGTTATGTTAAATTATTTATTGCAATTTTGATTAACCAAACTAAAATTATAATGTATCAAGAAGGAGAAAATAAAGAAATAAATTCTAAAATTCAAAGAGCAGGAAGACGAACCTATTTTTTTGACGTAAAAGAAACTAAAGCAGGAGACTACTATTTGACTATTACCGAGAGTAAAAAATTTACCAATGAAGACGGTTCATTTCATTTCAAAAAACATAAAATTTATCTATACAAGGAAGATTTTAATGATTTTAAAAATAACTTTGAGGAAATGACAAGTTTTATAATTTCTGAAAAAGGAGATGAAGTTATTAGTGAAAGACATCAAAAAGATTATACCCCTCCAAAATCCGATGATAATGAAAATTCTGAATTTTCTGATGTTGACTTCAATGAGGTTTAAATAATAAATTTTTTTTGTTTAAAACTTTTTTATGAAACGACATGCTTTAATTTTATTTTTAATAGGTTGTTTGAATTTATCCGGACAGGTCTCTTTAGATTATTATCTAGGTTCAAAAAATGACTACAACCCTGAAATACCAAAACCCGAAACTATTTTGGGCTATCAAGTAGGAGAATGGCACGTTAGTCATGATAAACTTCTGCAATACATGTATATTTTAGCTTCTAAATCAGACAGGATCACTATTGAAAATAGAGGTTCTACATATGAAGACAGGCCCTTAGTTTTATTAACTATAACAGACCCTGAAAATCATAAAAATATCAATCTAATAAAAGAAAGTCATATTGCTTTATCTGATGTTAATAGTGATAAATTGAATACTAATGAAATGCCAATAGTAATTTATCAAGGGTTTTCTATACATGGAAATGAGCCAAGCGGAGCTAACGCCGGAATTATAGCGGCATATCATTTAGCTGCAAGTAATTCAAAAGAAACAAAAGAATTATTAAGAAATACAATTATTTTATTTGACCCTTGCTACAATCCAGATGGTTTACAAAGATTTTCTCAATGGGCAAATAGTAATAAAAATATTTTACTTAATCCTGACACTCAAGATAGAGAGTATAACGAAAATTGGCCGAAAGGAAGAACAAATCATTATTGGTTTGACCTAAATAGAGACTGGCTTCCTGCACAACTACCAGAATCAAAGGCAAGAATTAGAACCTTTACCGAATGGTTACCTAATATTCTTACTGATCATCATGAGATGGGGACCAATTCTACTTTTTTCTTTCAGCCAGGGATTCCATCAAGAGTAAATCCATTAACTCCTGATACGAATCAAAAACTAACTAAAAAAATAGGAGCCTATCATGAGGATGCTTTAAATAAAATAGGTTCTTTATATTATTCTGAAGAAGACTATGATGATTTTTACTATGGAAAAGGTTCAACATATCCTGATGTTAATGGAAGTATTGGGATTTTGTTTGAACAGGGCAGTTCAAGAGGACATATTCAAAATAGTGATAATGGAATTTTGACATTTCCATTTACTATAAGGAATCAACTTACTACTGTTTTTTCTACTTGGAAAGCTTCAAATGAAATGAAAACTGAAATTTTAAATTATTATAGAAGTTTTTATAAAAAATCGAGAAATTTAGGTTTAAAGGAAAAATTTAATTCTTTAATTTTTGAGGCACCTAAAGATCCCGCAACAACTTATCATTTAGGAGAAGTATTGAAATTACACAAAGTGAAAATTCATAGAATCAGTAAAGATTTAGATCTAAACGGAAAAATATATTTAAAGAAAAATAGCATTGCGATTCCATTGAATCAAAAAAAAATCAGGTTGATTAAAGCTATGTTTAATAAACAAACAAAATTTGAAGACAGTTTGTTTTATGATGTCTCAGCCTGGTCTTTTCAACACTCATTTAATGTTAATTTCGATTATTCTAAATCTAAAGATATAATAGGTGAGGAAATACAAGACCTAATTCATCCTGTTGGAATTTTAGATAAAAAAGTTGAATATGCGTATCTGTTTGAAGGTAATGGCTACTTTACTCCTGGAGCATTATATTCTCTATTAAATAAAGGGTTAAGGGTTAAGATTGGATTGAAACCATTTAAACTTGAAGGAAAGTCGTATGACTATGGGACATATTTAATCTCTGTAAAAAATCAATCCTTAAATAGTGATCAAATCTATCATTTAATTAGTGATATTGCCTCTAAATACTCATTACAAATATATGGTGTGAAAACTGGAGCTACTGAAGGGATAGATTTAGGATCGGATCAATTCAAAACAATTGAAAAACCTAAAATTGCACTAATTGTTGGGGATGGAGTAAGAAGTTATGATGCCGGAGAAATTTGGCATCTTTTTGATATAAAATACAATATACCTATTACCAAAATTGATGTCGATAATATTAATAAATTAAATTTAGATAAATACTCACATATAATTCTTCCTGATTATTCAGGAGAAAAAATTAATTCTAGTAAAATTACATCTTACATATCTAATGGTGGAAACCTAATTGCATTTAGGTCATCCATAAACTGGTTAGATGAGAAAGAAATTCTAAAACTAGATTTTTTTAAAAATGAATTAAAGCCCTCAAAAGTTAATTTTGATCAAAAAGATAACTTCTATGGAGCACAACTAATCAGTGGATCAATCTTTGAAACTGAATTGGATAGGAGTCATCCCATTAACTTTGGAATAAATAATTCTATATTACCTGTTTTTAGAAACTCAACAATATTTTTGAAACCAGAAAAAGATTTATTTGATAACCCGATCAGGTATTCTTCACAACCATTATTAAATGGATATATATCCAAATCAAACCTAGAGATATTGAGAAAAAGTGTTCCATTTAAAATAAGAACAATAGGTTCAGGAAAAATTTTATTATTTACAGATAATACTCAGTTTAGAGCTTTTTGGTATGGCACAAACAGGTTACTCTCTAATGCTATTTTCAATTCAAGTTTCATGTAATAAAAGAGATTCAAGAATTATTTAGGTATTTTCTAAGAAAATCTGAAATAAATCTGGCTTATTATTAATGTATTCTCCAAAAAAATTATGTTTTTTCATCTTTTCAACCAAAGGTTTCAGGTCATCTTGTTTTTTTAATTCTACACCAATTATAGCAGGGGCATTAGTTCGACTATTTTTCTTTGAATATTCAAAAAAAGTTATGTCGTCATTTGGACCCAGGACTTTATTTAAAAAATCTTTTAATGCGCCAGATCTTTGGGGAAATTTTAAAATGAAATAATGTTTTAATTTAGCATAAAGCAATGCCCTTTCTTTAATTTCAGAAATACGGAAGAAATCATTATTCCCTCCACAAATAAAAACCCCAACATTTTTATTTTTTATTTTTTCATGACTATATACTTCTAGTCCAGCAATTCCAAGTGCGCCGGCTGGTTCTGAAACAATACCGTCCTTATTATATAAATCAAGTATGGTTTTACAAATTTTACCCTCATGCACATGAATTATTTCATCCAAATATTTTTTACAACACTTTAGAGTCAATTCACCTACCCTCTTAACTGCAGCACCGTCAACAAACTTATCTATCTTAGTTAGTGTATAAAGCTTTCCTTTTTTTAATGACTTTATCATAGCTTGAGCTCCTGAGGGCTCAACTCCTATAATTTTAGTTTTTGGAGATAATTCTTTAAAGACAGTCAATACCCCAGAAATTAATCCTCCCCCTCCAATTGGAACAAATAAATAATCAAGATGTTTATCAAATTGATTTAATATTTCTAAAGCTGTGGTTCCTTGCCCTTCAATGACCTTAATATCATCAAAGGCATGGATAAAAATTTTATTATTTTTTTTTGCAAAATCAATTGCAATTGATTGACAATCATCAAAAAAATCTCCATTTAATTCAACCTCAATATAATTTTTTCCAAAAGTTTTTACTTGTTCAATTTTTTGTTTGGGTGTTGTTATTGGCATATAAACTTGACCGTGAATCTCAAGTGAACTGCAAGCTAAAGCAAAACCTTGAGCATGATTTCCAGCACTAGCACAAACAACACCATTTTTTCTTGCTTTGTCCACTACAGAATTAATCTTATTATAAGCACCTCTAATTTTAAATGATCTTACTTGTTGAAGATCTTCTCTTTTTAAGTAGACATTACAATTAAGTTTATTGGATATTCTTTCATTGTACTGAAAAGGGGTTTCTTCTATAATATCATTTATAGCTTGGGCTGCATTTTTTACTCCAGACAAACTAGGCAAGGAACTCATTTAGATTTTTTTCATTGCAGTCATGGATTCTCTAAGTTCATATCCTATTAGTTCAATGGGATGAAAACGTATTACTTCATTTATAGATATAAGTTTTTGATTATCAACTTCTGAATTATTTGTATTATATATTTTTCCTATTACATCAACTTTTATCTTTTCCATGAAAGCTTTTAGGAGAGGTTTTGCAGCATGATCAAATAAATAGCAGCCATATTCAGCAGTATCAGAAATTACCCTATTCATTTCAAATAATTTTTTTCTTGCAATTGTATTTGCAATTAAAGGAGTTTCATGTAATGACTCATAATACGCAGATTCCTCTTTTATTCCAGAATCAACCATCGTTTCAAAAGCTAATTCTACTCCAGCTCTAACAAAGGCAACCATCAATAGACCTTTATCAAAATATTCTTGTTCCTCAATATCTTCCTCTGTTGGTGAAGTCTTTTCAAATGAAGTCTCAGCGGTAGATGATCTCCATGTTAAAAGGTTTTTATCGTCATTTGACCAATCTTCCATCATTGTTTTTGAAAAATGACCAGACATAATATCATCCATGTGTTTTATGAAAAGTGGTTTTAAAATGAGTTTTAACTCTTCTGAAAGTTCAAAAGCCTTAACCTTTGATGGGTTGGATAATCTATCCATCATATTTGTTATTCCTCCATGCTTTAATGCCTCAGTAATAGTCTCCCAACCATATTGAATTAATTTAGAGGCAAAAGGAGGGTCAATACCCTCTGACACCATTTTATCAAAACATAAAATAGATCCGGTCTGTAAAATTCCACAAAGAATAGTTTGTTCCCCCATTAAATCAGATTTAACCTCGGCAACAAATGAAGATTCTAAAACACCAGCTTTATGACCACCAGTTGCTACAGCGTATGCTTTAGCTAAATTTAAACCATTCTGTTTTGGGTCATTATTTGGATGAACTGCTATAAGGGTTGGAACCCCAAAGCCTCTTTTGAACTCCTCCCTCACTTCAGAACCTGGGCATTTGGGAGCAACCATAATTACAGTTATATCTTCCCTTATACTAATCCCTTCTTCAACAATATTAAAACCATGTGAATAGGATATTGTTGAGTTTTTTTTCATCAATGGCATTATCGAATTAATTACTGATGTATGATTTTTGTCAGGAGTAAGATTTATTACAATATCAGCATTTGGAATCATTTTCTCATAAGTACCAACATTAAAATTATTATTCTTAGCATTTAAATATGATGTTCTTTTTTGATCAATAGCTCCAGCTCTTAAAGCATAAGAAATATCTAACCCAGAATCCCTCATATTAAGTCCTTGATTTAAACCTTGAGCTCCACAACCAACAATAACAATTTTTTTACCCTCAATTGCATTAATTCCATCAGAAAATTCAGAAGAATTCATGAATCTACATTTGCCTAGTTGCTGAATTTTTTCTCTTAATGTTAACTTATTAAAATAATTGGCCATAATGTTTTTTTTAATTTTTATTATTAAAAGTATTTAGAATTTCTGAAATTCCCATCTTTGATTTAGTGACTGAGATTCTTCCGGATCTTACGAATTGAAGGAGTCCATATTCTACTAACTTTATTCTTAAGTCTTCGGTTTCATGCCTGAAACCAGTTTTTTCAATTACAAAATATTCAGGAGAAACTGTAACAATGTTTGCATGACTTTCTTTGATTACGTTTTGAATATGTCTTTCTTCGAAAAGAGAACTTGATTTAACCTTATACAATGCAGACTCTTGGTAAATAGTTTCATTATCAGTATGAAAAAAAGCCTTAATTACGTCAACTTGTTTTTCGATTTGTAGCACAATCTTTTTTATTTGATCTGGAGAAATGTTCACAACTATAATAAATCTAAAAACACCCTCAATTTCGGACAATGATGTTGAAAAACTTTCAATATTTATGTGTCTTTTTAAAAAAATTGCGGAAATACGATTTAATAATCCAATGTTATCCTCAGAGTAAATCGATATTGTATAAGTTTGTTTCTTTTTCATTTATGATAATCTTATATCTGAAACAGAGGCACCAGTAGGAATCATAGGAAATACATTATCTTCTTTTTCGACACAAATTTCAAGAAAATAAGGCTCATCATTTGAGAGCATTCTACTTATTGCAGCATCTAAATTTTTTCTTTCAGAGACTCTTTCTGACTTTATATAGTACCCTTCAGCAATAGCAACAAAGTCTGGATTTACCATTTCTGTTGATGCATATCTTTTTTCAAAAAACATTTGCTGCCATTGTCTAACCATACCCAAAAAATCATTATTTAAAACAACAATCTTAACAGCTAATTTATTTTGGAATATTGTTCCCAACTCTTGAATTGTCATTTGATATCCTCCATCACCAATAACTGCTATTACCTCACGTTTTGGTGCTCCCATCTTAGCTCCGATAGCTGCAGGTAGAGCGAAACCCATTGTTCCAAGGCCTCCTGATGTAATATTACTTTTAGATTTTGTAAACTCTGCATATCTACATGCCACCATTTGATGTTGTCCGACGTCAGTTACAATAATTGCGTCACCGTTTGTAACTTTATTTATTGCATTTATTGACTCTCCCATTGTTAACCCTTCTTTTTTTGGAAACAGGTCATCTTTGATAACCTTTTTTCTCTCAATTTTCATTAATGAGTCAAATTTACTGACCCAAGAAAAATGGTCTTTATCTTTAATGTACGGTAAAATCGCATTCAAACTTTTATTACAGTTACCCAAAATGGCTAAATCTACTTTTACATTTTTATTTACCTCAGCTGGATCAATTTCAAAATGAATTATTTTTGCTTGTTTAGCATATGTTTTTAAATCACCTGTTACTCTATCATCAAACCGCATACCAATGGCAATTAAAACATCACATTCGTTTGTTAAAATATTTGGACCATAATTACCATGCATACCAACCATCCCCTTATTTAATGGATGTGAAGTTGGGAGTGCTGATGCGCCTAGAATAGTCCAAACCGCAGGTATACCTGAAGTTTCAATAAAATTTTTAAATACATTTTCTGCTTCACCAAGTATGACTCCTTGCCCCCAAACAATCATTGGCTTTTTAGAGTTATTTATAATTTTTGCAGCATCTTTTATAATATTTAATTCTATTTCAGGTTCGGGTTTATAACTTCTTATCCCCACACAATGTTTATAGGAAAAATTAAAACTATCAAATTGAGCATCTTTAGTAATATCGATTAGCACAGGACCAGGTCTACCCGATTTGGCAATATAAAAAGCCTTAGCAATTATAGTTGGTATTTCACTTGCTTTTGTTATTTGATAATTCCATTTAGTAACTGGAGTAGATATACCAATAATATCAGTTTCTTGAAAGGCATCTGAACCTAATAAATGTGATGCAACCTGACCAGTAATGCAAACAATTGCAGTTGAATCAATCTGTGCATCAGCTATTCCGGTGACAAGATTAGTTGCTCCAGGTCCAGATGTTGCTATGGCCACTCCTACTTTTCCCGAGGTTCTGGCAAAGCCTTGTGCCGAGTGAATTGCACCTTGCTCATGTCGGGTCAATACATGATGAAGTTTATCTCGAAACTTATATAATTCATCGTAAACTGGCATAATTGCTCCACCAGGATAACCATAAATTAAATCAACACCTTCTGCGATTAGTGATCTAATAACAGCTTCTGCACCTGAAATATTTACTTTTTTATCATCCATAAATTAAAATTCATCAGTTACACATCCATCAGATGCATTACTAACATTTTTTATATACTTATACAAAACACCGCTTTTAAACTTGTAATCTGGTTTAGTCCATTTCAATTTTCTTAATTTAAACTCCTCTTCAGACAAATTAACACTAATATTATTTAATTCAGCATCAATTGTTATCAAATCTCCGTTATTTAAAAGAGCAATAGGACCTCCTTCTTGGGCTTCTGGAACTATATGTCCTACAACAAAACCGTGAGTTCCTCCAGAAAATCTTCCGTCAGTGATTAATGCTACACTATTTCCTAATCCAGCCCCCATAATAGCTGCAGTGGGTTTTAACATTTCAGGCATTCCAGGCCCACCTTTGGGACCTTCGTAACGAATTACAACTACATCACCTTTATTAACCAATCCGTCAGATATGGCTCTGTTAGCCTGAAATTCACCATTAAACACTTTTGCTGGTCCTTTAAAAATAAGCCCCTCCTTTCCAGTAATCTTTGCTACTGATCCTTTAGGTGCTAGATTACCTTTCAGAATTCTTATGTGTCCTGAAGATTTTATAGGATTATTAATTGGTCGTATTATTTTTTGGTTTTTATCAAGACTTTTTACGTTATTTAAATTTTCAGCAATTGTTTTTCCGGTAACAGTTAAACAGTCACCATGAATCATTCCATTTTCGTGCATAAACTTTAAAACCCCTGGGACTCCTCCAATAGTATGGAGATCTTTCATTAAAAATTTTCCACTTGGTTTTAAATCAGCTAGGAAAGGAGTTTTATCACTCACTCTCTGGAAATCGTCAATTGAAATATTTATTTTTGCCGCTTTAGCAATAGCTAAAAAATGTAATACAGCATTGGTTGATCCACCTAGAACAGAAATTAATCTTAAAGCATTTTCAATTGATTTTTTTGTTATTACATCGGAAGGCTTTATATCATTTTTTAAGATATTATACATTGATTCACCTAAAATTTTACTCTCAGACACCTTTTCTTTTCCAACAGCTGGGTTGGATGAGTTGTAAGGCAAAGACATTCCAAGTGCTTCAATAGCGGAAGCCATAGTGTTTGCAGTATACATTCCTCCACAAGCGCCTGCTCCAGGGCAAGCTTTTTTTATTATATTTTTATATTCTTTTTCATCAATTGTACCAGCTACTTTTTCACCCCAAGCTTCAAAAGCTGAAACTACATCCAATTCTTTTCCATTGTGACATCCTGAAGCTATCGTTCCGCCATAAACAAGTATACTTGGTCTGTTCAACCTAATCATAGCCATAAGAGCCCCAGGCATATTTTTATCACACCCAACAACAGTAACAACCCCATCGTAAGACATAGCTTGAACCACTGTTTCAATTGAATCTGCAATAATATCTCTTGATGGAAGTGAAAATCTCATCCCAGATGTTCCCATTGAAATTCCATCACTAACTCCAATTGTATTAAAAATTAATCCAATCATTTTACTGTTAGTTTCAATTGATTTTTTAATGTAAAGTGATAATTCATTTAAGTGCATATTACAAGGATTACCCTCATATCCAGTACTCGCAATTCCAATGAAGGGTTTTTTGAAATCATCCTCACTCAAACCAATAGCATGAAGCATTGCTTGAGCTGCGGGCTGAGTAGCGTCTTGAGTGACATTTTTACTATATTTATTTAAGCTCATAATGAATTACATTTCTAAATTAATCTAACAATTAATCAAAGGATAAAATTAAATAAAATTACTACTATGTCTAAATTCTATTTTTTAATTTCAAATAATTGGTTTTCAGTATTTTATATTATTTTAATGATAAAATTCAAAGTCATTTAAAAGCAAAAAGAAATAAAATAGATTAAAATTGATGATATTTGCAAAAGTTTGCGATTATTTTAATTATTTAATGAAAGAAAAATCAGTAAGTCAAGCAATAGAATTTAGGAGATCAGTAAGATTATATGATTCAAATAAATCGATTGGCATAGATAATGTAAAAAAATGTATTTCTCAAGCGACCTTGTCACCATCTAGCAGTAACATGCAACTATGGGAGTTTCATCACATAATAAGTAATGATAACAAAGAAAAAATTATTAAAGCGTGTTTTTCTCAACCTGCTGCAAAAACTGCAGATCAGCTTGTTGTAATTGCTGTTAGAAAAGATCTATGGAGAAAAAGGCTTCAATCAAATATAGATAACATAAAAAAATCCTTTTCGAATGAGGAAATACAAGATCCAAAAAAAGAAAAAAAAGCATTATTTTATTATGAAAAAATGGTTCCAATGGTATATTTTGATTCCCTTGGTTTTATTAATTTTTTTAAAAAATTAAGTTCAAAAATATATGGATTATTTAAACCAACATACAGAGAAGTAAGCAAAAGTGATGTTAGAGTAATTGCTCATAAAAGTGCTGCATTAGCAGGTCAATCCTTTATGATAAGCATGGCTGGTATGGGATATGACACTTGTCCCATGGAAGGTTTTGATTCTAGTAGAATAAAAAAAATTTTAAATCTTCCAATGAATTCTGAAATTAGTATGATAATTAGTTGCGGTATTAGAACAAAAAAGGGTGTCTATGGAAACAGATTTAGAATATCTTTTGATGAAGTTTATCGGGTTCACTAATTTTAAAAACTATTTTTTGTCCCAAAAAACACTGGGATAATTTAGATTGTGATATTTCAGTTAATTGAAGAATCCTAGGATAGCCCCCAGTTATTTGTCCGTCTCTCATAACTACAATCAAATCACCATTTGGTGTAAGCTGAACTGTCCCTGGAAGAATAGAGGAACTTAATATTGATAATCTATTTTTAATATTCAAACCAGAAAGTATATATGCCATTCTATTATTAGATCCAATTACAAATTCCTGATTAACTAATTTATTTTTTGTTAAATTGTTGATCATTTGCCAATCTGGTCCCTTAATAACATCTATGTAACCGTCAAATGTTTTTAAATTAAAAGTATTTAATTTAATTTTTTCTAATGTTTTTTTACCATTTATTGGAATTTTGTCAGACTTATTAATTACAGACTTATTTGTAAGAGGATAATATTGTGAATGACTTCCATAGATCTTTTCTGTTGCAATTCCACCACTAAAACTTATATAACATCTATGTCCATCATATATATTACCTAGTTTTAAAAAATCACCAAGATCACAAAAAAATGGTTTATCCGACTTCACTTTTTTATTATTGATTAAAATCTCTGTTTTAGCTCCACTAATAGCAACCCAGCTAGGACCTGAAAATAATAGCGAAGGTCCCTTTATGGTACATTCTAAAGCTGCTTCATTATTAGTATTTCCAACCAGTAGATTTGATTTGCGATATGAATAAAAATCCATTGCACCTGAAACAGGAAAACCAATATTTCTATAACCATATCTTCCATTGTCTTGAATAGAAGTGTAAAAACCAGGATCAATTATTTTAACATATGATTTCAAAAGAATTAGATTTAAATTTATCAAAGGAATAAGAGAGATTTTCTAATTTATATTTAAGCTCGTAAATATCAATTGAAACAAAATTAATTTTATCTCCAGGAATGATTTGATTTGGTGGATCAGAAGATTGATTAAAAAAAGAAACATAAGTTTTACCAATTTTATTCCATCCTCCGGGACTTCCCTGAGGATAGATACCTACATTTGATTCCCCGATAGCTAAGGTTCCTTTATCTACTTGTTTTGATGGAGATGATTTTCTAGGAATATGAAGTTTTTTTGGTAGGCCAGATAAATAAAAAAATCCTGGTAAAAAACCAAAGTGATTTACCTGAAACGTACACTTCATAAAATCTTTTAGGAAGGAATCATATGAAATTAAGTTTTTTTTAGAATACAATAATAAATCCTCTGAAAAAACAGGATCAAAACAAACAGGTATTTCCCATAAATTTCTTATATATTTTTGTTTTTTGGTTTCATGTTTGGCAACTAATTCTTTTAAATTTCTAATAAAACTATATTCTATTTTGTCTTTGAAAATAATTGTTATTTCATGAGATGTTAAAATGAAATCATCGTAAATATCTGCATATTGACAAGATATAAAGTCTGCCAACTCAGCTTTCCAAATTATAAAGTTTTCATCTTTAGATTTATCCTCAAAGTTTATTATAACTGCCTTATTTCCGAAGGTTTTTAAATTCATTTATTGTTTTTTTATTTTTTCTGATAAAACCTTAATAAAATCAATCGATTTTTCATGGTCAGTATGTAAGCAAATTGTGTCAAAAAAAATCTCTTTTTTCAATTTATTTGAAAGATTTATTTTTCCTTCAAGTAGAAAATTTAGATTTTCTAAAAATAAACTTGTGGAATTCACAATCGAACTTTTTTTTGTTCTTGAAATTAAAGTTAAATCATCATTATAATACCTATCAGAGAAAACCTCTCTTAAGACCTTGTATTTATATGATTTAGCGGTATTTACTATTTCTTGTCCAGTTGGTAAAATAATATATTCAATCTCAGGGAATTCCTTTAAAACTTGAAAGTAAGCATTTGTTAAATTTTCATCTTTAATCATATCATTATACAAAGCTCCGTGAGCTTTACAATGGTGCCATGGTAATGAAAAATGATTCAAGGCTTTTTTAAAAGATAATAGTTGAAATCTAATTGATTTTTTTAAATCATTCAGGTTTATGGAAATAGATTTTCTTCCAAAATTTATTTTATCGGGATATGAGGGGTGTGATCCAATTTTAACTGAGTGGTCTGATGCAAGTTTTATTGTTTTTTTTATTGTACTAAAAGATCCATAATGACCTCCACATGCTATGCTGCATGAGGATACATGAGGCATAAAAATATGATCATTTGATCCACCTTCGCCTATATCTACATTGACTTCCATAAAAAATAATATCAAAATAAATTTACTATAAAAATAGAATCTTAAAGGCTAAAAATGTGAAAAATAGAAATAATAACAAAAGACCAAAAATTCGTATTTTAAAATCAAAACTGTTTTTTTGGACTGAAAAGTATAAGTACGAAATAAATAAAGTAATACCTGGAAGCATTAATCCATTTAAAATTTGAGCTAATCTTATCAAATTAAATGGATTAGAGTCCAAAAAAGTAAATATTAATCCTGAAACAATAATCAATATTGGAACTATTATTTGCAATTTTCTTTTACTTGAATATTCATTTAAGGACTCTTGAACGATAAATGCAGCTGCTAAAGGAGCTGTTAAAGCTGAACTTAAGCCTGCTGAAAAGAGTCCCAAAGAGATAAATAATTCAGACTTTTGACCATAGAGATTATGTAGTGAGGTACCGAGATCATCAATTGAGACTAATTCATTGATATTAGCTCCTGCAGCAGCTATAACAATAGAGGTAGAAATGATTCCACCAAAACTTACGGCTATAATAGTGTCTTTTTTGAAAGAATCAAAATTTATATTTTTAGATCTTTCTTTTTTAACAAGCCAGGCATGCAAAAATAAATTATAGGGAACAATTGTAGTTCCAAGAACTGCAACAATGGTAGACCAAGTTTCGGGTCTCCATCTTGGAATAAAAAATCCATACAATAAATCATTTAAATTAGGTTTTGTTAAAATTGCTGCAATTAAAAAAGAAACACTCATTAATAAAACTGCAATACCAAGAATAGTTTTTAATAATTTAATGTTTTGTTTTAAAATAATTGAAATTAGAATTACACCAATTATTAACAATAAAAATGGATTTATTAATCGGCTGAATTCAGGCGTAATTATTTCAAGTAATTTATTTAAACCTATCAAAGATCCAGATATATTTCCGGCCTGATATGCAGTATTTCCGAAAAAAATTGTTAACAGTATGTATCCTATAAAAAAGCTTTTTAATCTTTTACCATAAACTTTTTTTTTTAATAATTCGATTAAACCCAAATTATATTTATGGCTTAAACCGGCGACTATATTTTGAAGAAAAATAGTTATTAAGCATGAAAATAAAACAGCCCATAATAATTCAAAACCAAAATCAACACCTGCCAATGCACAAACCGTTAGGCTTCCTGGACCAATAAATGCAGCAGTAATAATAAAAGCTGGTCCAGTTCTTAAACTAAACTTATCCATAAATATTAATTGAATATTTAAAATGGAAGATTTTCTTCATCTGAATTGGAAGAATTTCCAAAAGCATCATCTGGATTAGAGAATTTATTTTTATTTGCTGAATTCATTTTTGATTGAAATTCGGATGAAGAATCAAAATCAGCAATATTTTCAAATTTCCCTAAATGAGCAATAAATTTTAGTTTAATATTATCCAAGCCACCGTTTCTGTGCTTCGCAACTATAAATTCAGCTTGGCCGTCTGAAGGGCTCCTATCTTCATCATCCCATTCATCAATTCCATAATACTCAGGTCTATAAATAAAAGATACAATATCAGCATCTTGTTCAATTGCACCCGACTCTCTTAAATCGGATAATTGGGGTCTTTTAGTTCCGCCCCTGGTCTCAACAGCACGAGATAACTGTGATAAGGCAATTACAGGAGTATTTAATTCTTTTGCCAGTGCTTTTAAATTTCTTGAAATTGTAGATATTTCTTGTTCTCTGTTTCCAGTTTTATTAGTTGTACCAGCTGTCATTAGCTGCAAATAATCAACGACAATTAATTTTATCCCATGTTGTCTAGAAAGCCTTCTGGCTTTAGCTCGCAACTCAAAAATTGATAATGACGGTGAATCATCTATAAATAAGGGGGCTTTTTCGAGATCACCAACCTTGATGTTTAGTTGTTGCCATTCATGTCTGGCCAATTTACCTGTTCTTAACTTCTCCGAAGACAAACCTGTCTCAGCAGAAATTAATCTTGTAATTAATTGAACTGAAGACATTTCTAGTGAAAAAAAAGCAACAGGAATATTTCTTTCCACTGCAATATTTCTTGACATAGATAAGGTTAATGCAGTTTTTCCCATACCTGGTCGTGCAGCAATAATTATCAAATCACTTGGTTGCCATCCGGAGGTTAATTTATCTAACTCTTCAAATCCACTACTTATACCACTAAGCCCATCCTTCTTTCCTATATCTTCAATCTTTTTCTTTGCCTCGATGACTAAAGTTTGAGCAGATGTAGCAGTTCTTTTTATATTTCCTTGGGTTACATCGTAAAGTTTTGATTCTGCTTCATCTAATAATTCCAATACATCAGTTGAATCTTTGTATGATTTATCAATAATTTCATTTGATATCTTGATTAAACTTCTTTGTATATATTTTTGTAGAATAATTCTTGCATGAAATTCAATATGGGCAGAGCTAGCAACTTTTTGAGTTAGTTGAACTAAATAAAAATCACCCCCTACAGAATCTAATTTTCCCGATTTCTTAAGTGAAGATGAAACAGTCAAAAGGTCAATTGGATCACTAGATTCAAATAAAATCAATATGGCTTGAAAAATATTCTGGTGTGCAATTTTATAAAAAACCTCAGGCTGAAGAATATCAATAACTTCATCTACACCTTTCTTGTCAATCAGCATCGCTCCTAAAACAGCTTCTTCTAAATCTAAGGCCTGTGGGGGAAGCTTGGCTTGTTCTAAATTTATTAAAGACCCAGCGTTTGGGTTGATTGATTTGTATAGAGGTTTTTTATCTTCCATTTTTCAAATTTACATTTGTAAAAATTAATTACTAATATTTTTCAAAATCAAATGTGAACAAAAAATAAGTTGATAACTTTTATATATTGTTAACAAACAAAAATTGAAAATCATTCCTCATTAAACACTCCCATTTTAGAAAATTTTTCTCTTCTAAATTCAACTCGCATTGATGCCTCCATTTTATTTAATTTATTAAATGAAGTCAGAATTTCCTTTTTTACTGTCTCAAATGTTGACTCTCTGTCATAATGAGCCCCACCAAGTGGTTCTTTTATTATTTTGTCAATCAATTTAGATTTTAACATATCTTGAGGAGTTAATTTTAAGGCTTCAGCAGCTTTTTCTTTATACTCCCAACTTCTCCACAAAATTGATGAACAGGATTCAGGTGAAATTACAGAATACCATGTGTTCTCTAACATAAAAATTTTATCACCAACACCTATTCCTAGTGCTCCTCCTGAAGCACCCTCTCCAATTATTATTACAATCAATGGTACTTTCAAAGACATCATCTCGATTATGTTCCTTGCGATCGCTTCTCCTTGTCCTCTTTCTTCTGCTTCTAAACCAGGAAAAGCTCCGGGAGTGTCAATGAAAGATATTATTGGAATATTAAATTTTTCAGCAGATTTCATTAATCTTAAAGCTTTCCTATATCCCTCAGGATTTGACATCCCAAAATTTCTATATTGTCTTGTTTTCGTATTGAAGCCTTTTTGTGTTCCTATCATTAAAAATGACTGATTATCAATCTTTCCAAACCCACCGACCATAGCCTTATCATCACCAATATTTCTATCTCCATGTAATTCAAGAAATGAACTACCAGTTAAATAATTAATATAATCAAGAGTATAAGGTCTTGATGGATGTCTAGATAGTTGTACTCTCTGCCATGCGTTTAAATTTCCATAAATTTCTTTCTTTGTTTTTAAAAGTTTTGACTCAAGTAATTCACAAGTATCTGTTACATCTACTGAGCTTTCATCACCTATATTCTTGCACTTTTCAATTTGCTCATTTAAATCCTTTATAGGTTCCTCAAAATCTAAATATTCCATTTTATATGATTTTATACAAATATATTCTTTATAATTTTTTTAGTTCAATTTAAGTCTGTTGATTTTATTTCTTCTTTTATCTAATGCATCTAAAAAAACTGATAATAGGATGAGGGATAACCCAAAATAAAATTGTAAAGTCATCAATTCACTCTCCCCAAAAAAAATAACTGATAAAAATATTGCATAAACTGGTTCTAGATTGATTACTAACATAAATGAAAAAGGAGATAAATTTTTCATTACTTTAACAGAACCTACATGTGCATATGCAGTACATACTGATCCTAAGATCAATAATAAAATTAAATCATTGTAATTATTAATAAAAATTACATTAAAAAATTTATCACTTCCTACTAGTATGTATATAGTTAAAAGTACCCAACCAATTAAAAGCTCATAAACTGTTACAGATAATGGAGAAACGCCGCTCTTAACGAGTTTGCTATTAAAAATTGTAAAAAAAACACTTAAAATAGTTGCCAAAAAAGCAATTAACATTCCGTAAAGCTGATCAAATTCTGCTCTAAAAATTATTAATAAACCTATTAAAGTTAGAGAGCCAAAAAATAATTCTTTTATTGAAATTTTTCGCTTAAAAAAAAACGGTTCAATAATTGAAGCAATAAAAGCTCCAGAGGCCATGATAGATAATGTTATTGAAACTCCAGATATTTTAATCGCATAAAAAAATGCAACCCAATGAAGAGAAATAAATCCTCCAGCTAAAAATATTTTCACATAGTGTTTTTTAGAGATTTTAAAAAAAAATTTCTTACCCAAAAAAATATAAAACCCTACAATTAGAAACGCTATTAGCATTCTATACCACACAATCCCTAATGCACTTAAATCTATTATAGAACCAAGTATAGAGGTGAATCCCCACAAAAAAACCAAAAAGTGTAAATGTAATAGATCCTTACTTTTATCTTTTAGCATACTTTAATAAAAATATAGATATAATTCCAAAAATAATTAAAGGGAACCATGCTCCCAAAAGGGGTGAAAAATTAGATTTTGTTACCAAAACACCAAAAATTTTATCAAAAAAAATAAATAAAAACCCTAAAAAAATACCACTAGCCAAATTAACCCCCATTCCTCCTCTTCTCTTGAGTGAGGACATAGAAACTGCAATTAAAGTTAGGATAAAAGATGCAAGTGGTAAACTGTACCTCTTGTGTCTAGTTAATAAATGAGAATTTATTAAAATAGATCCATTTTCCCTTTCCTTATTTATAAAATCATTCAATTGGAACATCGGTAATGTCTCAGCTTTATAATTAACAGGAGCTAAATCTTCAATTTTAAAATCAAACACTGTGTCTTTGTATATAGCTTTGGATAGAATCTCGACATCACCATTAAAATCTCTTTTGTAGAATGATGTTAATCTAAAAATCGAATCTTTAGAAATCCACCTGATACTTTCTGCGCTAATCTTTGATACCATTTGTTGGTTATTAAATTTTTCGAGTGTAAAATTATTAGCTCTTTTTCTAATTGGATTATAGCTGCTTACATATATATATTCATCATCATTGATCTGTTTATAAAGATAACTTGTATTTCTCTCTCCTTTCTTTTTTATATGTTTAAATAAAAACTCGTTAAAACCTTTATTAGATTCTGGGACAATAAACATACCCATCAAAAAAGTTATAATTGCTATTAGTAAAGCTGAAAGCATAAAAGGTCTTATGAATCTATTAAAAGAAATACCTGAACTAAGGATTGCTATTACCTCAGTATTATTTGCCAATTTAGAGGTAAACCATATTACGGATAAAAAGAGAAAAATAGGAAAAAGTAGATTTGAAAAATACCATGTAAAATCGATGTAATAATCTATCAGCGCATCTAATGGGACCTCATTTTCTTTAAACTTATCAATTTTTTCAGCAATATCTATCATAATTCCAATTGGAACAAAGAGAATTATCATTACGAAAAAAGTCCCTAAATATCTCTTGACTATATACCAATCAATTAGTTTCATTTTATAAACGTTGACCCAAGTTTTTTACCATTTTTTCTTTCCAAGAAATAAAATCTCCTGCTAATATATGTTTTCTTGATTCGCGAACCAACCAAATATAAAATGCAAGATTGTGGATTGTACATATCTGTTTACCTAACATTTCATTAACTGTAAATAAATGTCTAACATAGGCTTTTGAATAATAAGTATCAACATAACAATAATTATCAGAATCTAATATTGAAAAATCTAACTCCCATTTTTTATTCTTAATGTTTATTGTTCCATTTTTTGTAAAGATCATCCCATTTCTTGCATTTCTAGTTGGCATAACACAATCAAACATATCTATTCCTAGTGCAATATTTTCTAGAAGATTTACTGGAGTCCCAACACCCATTAAATATCTTGGCTTATTATTTGGAAGAATTGATGTAACAACTTCTGTCATTTCATACATTTCCTCAGCTGTTTCACCAACTGAAAGGCCTCCAATTGCATTTCCAAATAAATTTTTATTAGAAATATATTCAGCAGATTCTTTTCTTAAATCTTTATAAACACTTCCTTGTACAATTGGAAAAAGAGTTTGAGGGAAATTATATTGAAAATCTTCTTTTTTATTTTGAATAATACATCGATCTAACCATCTGTGAGTTCTCTTCATTGATAATTTTGCATAATTGAAATCACAAGGATATGGAGTGCATTCATCGAACGCCATGATTATATCTGCTCCAATTTTTCTTTGAATGGATATTGCTGATTCAGGTGAAAAAAAATGAAATGATCCATCAATATGTGATTTAAATTTTACACCTTCTTCTTTAATTTTTCTATTTGCTGAAAGAGAATAAACTTGATACCCACCAGAGTCAGTCAAAATTGGCTTATTCCAATTCATAAATTTATGTATACCCCTTGACGCCTCTAAAATTTTAGTGGTTGGTTTTAAATATAAATGATAGGTGTTAGCCAAAATTATATCTGCATTTATTTCATTTTCTAACTCTCTTTGATGTACACCTTTAACAGTTGCAGATGTGCCAACAGGCATAAATATTGGGGTTTCAATATTTCCACGTTCTGTGTAAATAGTCCCTGCTCTTGCTCGGCAAAACCTATCAACATATTTCAAATCAAATTTCATAAACTTAATAAACAGACAAAGATACCAATCTATAATAGAGAAAATTGTAATGTTAATTAATAAGTTATAAACTTCTAAAAATACCAAAGTAAGTGTTTTGCTAGTATAGTCAATTAATGTATTATTGTTATGGAAATTATATACTATTTAAATGGCTGATTTAATATATTTAAAATCGCTTGTTCAACAGGTAAGAAGAGATATTCTAAGAATGGTTCATAAGGTAAATTCTGGGCATCCTGGAGGATCTTTGGGTTGTTCAGAGTTTTTTGTTGCTCTTTACAATGAAGTCATGGATCATAATCCTAATTTTAACATTGATGGAAAAGACGAGGATATTTTTTTTCTTTCTAACGGACATATCTCACCAGTATTTTATAGTGTATTAGCAAGAAATGGATATTTTCCAGTTGAAGAACTAAATACCTTCAGATTAATTAATTCTAGGCTACAAGGACATCCCACAACCCACGAGGGGCTTCCGGGTATAAGGGTAGCATCTGGTTCTCTAGGACAAGGATTATCCGTTGCTATTGGATCAGCCTTGTGTAAAAAAATAAATAACGATAATAAGACAATTTATGTCTTAATGGGGGATGGTGAGCTTCAAGAAGGTCAAAACTGGGAAGGATTAATGTTTGCCTGTGCGAAGTCAGTTGATAACATAATTGTGACAATTGATGTAAATGGGAAACAAATTGATGGATCTACTGAAGAGGTTCTTGATCTTGGTGATATAAAATCAAAATTTGAATCATTTGGATGGTTAACCATTGAGTTAATAGAAGGAAATAATATTGAATCAATAATTCTAACATTAAAAAAAGCAAAAAAATTACTTGGTAATGGATCACCTGTTGCTATATTAATGAAAACTGAAATGGGTAACGGAGTTGATTTTATGATGCATACACATGCTTGGCATGGGAAAGCACCAAATGACGAACAATTGAAAATTGCACTTTCTCAAAATCCTGAAACATTAGGTGATTACTAAAAAATATGAATTTATATAAAAACAAAGGATCAATTGACACTAGATCAGGTTTTGGATCTGGTTTAGCAGAACTAGGAAGAAGTAATTCAAATGTTGTTGCGCTCTGTGCTGATTTGATTGGTTCTTTAAAAATGGACGAATTTAAAAATGAGAATCCCAAAAGATTTTTTCAGGTCGGTATAGCAGAAGCTAATATGATGGGAATTGCAGCTGGATTAACTATTGGAGGAAAGATACCTTTTACAGGAACTTTTGCAAATTTTTCAACAGGAAGAGTTTATGATCAAATTCGTCAATCAATTGCATACTCCGGTAAAAATGTTAAGATATGTGCTTCACATGCAGGAATTACTCTTGGTGAGGATGGTGCAACACATCAAATTCTTGAGGATATAGGCTTAATGAAAATGCTTCCTGGAATGACTGTTATTAATCCTTGTGATTACAACCAAACAAAACAAGCAACTATTGCAATAGCAGATCATTCGGGGCCAGTTTATTTGAGATTTGGCAGACCCAAGGTGCCAAATTTTACTGATGAAAAAAATAATTTTGAAATTGGAAAAGGTATTTTATTAGTCAAGGGCTCTGATGTTACAATAGTTGCGACTGGACATCTAGTGTGGGAAGCAATTGTTGCCTCAGAAAAACTCAAACAAATGAATATATCTGCTGAGGTTATAAATATTCATACAATAAAACCTTTAGATGAAAAAATTATAATTCAATCGACCAAAAAAACAAATGCAATAGTTACAGCTGAAGAACATAATATATTTGGAGGATTAGGAGAAAGTATTTCTAGGGCTTTATCATTAAATTATCCTACACCTCAAGAGTTTGTTGGAACCATGGACACCTTCGGAGAATCAGGAAAACCATCTGAACTTATGAAAAAGTATGGACTAACTAGTGATAAAATTATTGAAAAGGTAAAGAAAGTAATTAAGAGGAAATAAAACCGATGAAAAATATTTTATTAATATTTCTCATTCTAATTCCAAATATTATTTTTAGCCAATTGGATTATGGTTTAAAATTTGGAGTTAATTTAAATAACAGTTCAAATATTTCAATAATTTCTCAAGATTTTGATTCTAACATATCAAAAAAAGATTATGATGGATATAATCTTGGCGGTTATATTTCTTTACAAGGACTTTTAATGGATTTAAGAGGTGAATTACATTATGTAAAAATCAAAAATAGCAATGACTTGGTTCAAGATAGAATTGAAATCCCAATAACTTTAGGATATAAAATTCTACCATTTCTAAGTCTATTTATAGGTCCTTCATTTCATTATATTTTAGATGAAAAAAGTTCAATTTTTTTACTTGATGATATAGAAGATAGGACCACTATGGGTCTAAATATTGGAACACGTGTGTATTTGGGGAAAATTCAATTTGACATAAGATATGAAAGAGGTTTAAACGATATGGAAACAAAAATAATAAACCAAAATAATTTAGATATTGCTAGAATAGATTCGAGAAAATCATTAGTGTCTTTTGGTATATCTTTCAAAGTTAATTAGAAATATTTGGATCTAAATAATCTGGAATTCCGTCTCCATCAGAATCATCAATTACACCATCTCCATCTTTATCTAACTCATCTATTGTAAAAACACCATCATTATCATCATCAGGGTCATATAAATTTGGTGCAGCATCTTGATCAGAATCATCATTTAGTGGGTCTCCATCTAGATCAATGTCCTCTAAATATGAATCTAGTCCATCAGAATCGTGATCAGCGGTTGAAAGAGTATAGAAATTAACAGAAAAAATTAAAGGTGAGTATGCAGGAATGCCTCCAATTGAATTATTGAAGTACCCCAGAGCAGAAGGAATAAAAAATATACCTTGACCATAATTACTAAAATTATATGTACCATTTGGATTAATTTCATAAGTACCGGACTTTAAATTAGTCATTCCCATCCTAAAACCCTTAACAACTTTTGCAAGATCAAACCAAATTGGAACATCTCTTTGATCAAATACAAAGCCATTTATAAGACTACCCTTGTAACTAACGAATGTTGAGTCAACATTTTTAGGACTTAAACCTTCTCCCTCTCTAACTGTTAGATAATAAAGCTTTTGAGGTATATCTAAACCATCTTGTTTTACTGAAATTTCCATTTCTGATACATAATCAATTAGTGGATTTTTATCACTGTTAGATCCTTCTAAAGAATCAATTTTAATTGAAATAGAGTAATCATTAGGTGATAAATTAAAATCATCATAATTATAAAAATGTGTTTCTAAAAAAGTTTTTAGAATAGTATCATCAACGATTGCTTGTTCAGATGCATCACGAATTGCTAATGGATCATCATCAGAGGATTCGTCATCATTATCTTTACAACCAAAAAGAATTAAAAAAAGAAATATTTTCAAGAATAAAAAATTATAACCTTTCATTTGTTTAATTAATTTGCACCATATTAAACTTTTTTTATTTAAATTTTTTAACAAAAAAGTATGAGAATCGACCAATTATTATGGCATCTAAGATATTATAAATCTAGATCTTTAGCAACTACTGCTTGTAAAAAAGGTCACGTTAAAGTCAATAAACAAATTGTTAAACCATCTAAGGAGATTATTACAACGGATATAGTGAAAGTTAGAAAAAACCAGGTAACTTATACGTTTAAAATTTTAGATATCCCAAAAAAAAGAGTCAGTGCAAAATTAGTAAATATTTACAGAGATGATCAAACCGTTGATGATCATTTAAATTCCAAAGAGTTTATGAGATTAAATAAAATATCAAAAAGAATTAAGGGTAAAGGAAGGCCTACTAAAAAAGAAAGAAGAAAATTAGACAATTTAAATAAATGATTATTTATTAAATTTATGATTAAATGAACAAAAAAAAGATTTTAGATTCAAAAACAATTAAACATGCTACTTTAAGAATAGCATATCAAATTTTTGAATCTAATATGGATGAAAATGATATTTATTTAGTAGGTATTTCAGGAAACGGTAATGAATTTAGTAAGCGTATAGGATCTGAATTAAAAAAAATTTCTCCAATCACAATTCATCAAATAGAGCTAAAAATAGATAAAAAAAATCCTAGAGATTTAGTTGACATATCCACTGATCTAAATAAAATAAAAAATAAATCTATTATTATTATTGATGATGTTTTGAATAGTGGAAGTACTTTATTGTATTCCGTAAATAAATTTCTAGGTATACCTCTAAAAAAAATTCAAACTGTCGTATTAGTTAATAGAAATCATAAAAGTTACCCTATAAAAGCAGATTTTAAAGGTATATCTTTATCAACATCAATAAAAGAACATGTAAGTGTGGAATTAAAAAATTCCAAAACTGAAGGTGTTTACTTAAGCTAAAATTTCTTTAACTTCATTAACAAGGGAGTTTAAAGACTTATTATTGGTGATCAAAACACTTTTAGCTTTATTATAATATATACTTCTTTCAAATAAGTGTTTACCAACAAATTCTTTTAATAAATTCTTTGATTCAATTGACTTAATAATAGGTCTTTTATTTTTTTCAATAAATAACCTATCTGTCAAAATATTAATATCTGTCTTTAAATAAAACGTATGAATTTTTTCATTTTTATTCAACAGCTCTATTGTATTAAAATAACATGGTGTGCCTCCACCTAAAGAAATAATCGATCTATTTGAATTTCTTATAATTTTGAACAAAATTTTATATTCTATCTGTCTAAAATATAATTCACCTTTTGTTTGAAAAATTTTTTCAATTGAATTATT